>WNFU01000033.1_pt1 | contig 153799 bp, 150 predicted proteins | sample 5400121 | NCBI WGS metagenome assembly WNFU01 (sample SAMN13153360, study PRJNA577476) | soil metagenome | isolation source: 100 cm soil or saprolite under grassland replicate 1 | place: USA:California | collected 2016-06-15
CGCTCGCTTTCGTATCTACGCATCAACGCGGCCGTTGCCGTCCGCGCTGCAAGACTCGATACGGGGCCGGTGGCTAGCCGCTACCCCGGCGGGATCCTCCCCCGCTTGTCACGACGACCTTGCCAGGTCGCTTCCTTCATCCCTTTGTTGGACGGCTGCTCCTTCGTGCAGGGCGGCTCACTCCGGAGGCGGTGGGCCGGGCAAAGGCGGGCCTCGCTCTGGCCGGGAGCTCGATCGGAACGAAGAGCTCTGCAGGGAACAGGTAGTCCTCGCCAGAATCATCTACCACCCGAAGGAGCGCATGCGCTTCGGCCGCCGAGTCCTCGAGTACCCGGTACACCTTTCGGGGCTGCAGCGAGGCACGGTAGCTGCCGTTGCGCACGCAAAGGACGTAGCGACCACTTGACCGTGGCATCCCTACTCCAGCAACCGCTTGACCCTCATGTCCACCCGCCCGACGCCGTGAGCCTCGTACCAGTGGAGCTCTGCCCACACTACGCTGCCGTCCGGAAGCTCAACCAAGGCTCTGCCCTTATAATAAACGCCCGCTGAACGACCGACTCGTGAAGGTGGTGGCGTCGCCTTTGACCCGTCAGCCGTTCGCGGTAGAGGCGCGTGGCGGGAAACACCCATTGCCAGGCCCACTCCCAGGCCGCGCGCAGGTACTTGCGCTGCAGGGCGTCCGGCAGCTCCACGCTGCCGGCGCCGTCGCTGAGCTCCAGCTCGTGCTGCCGGCGGACGCGATCGAGATGAGAGCGCAGGTGCGGCACGAGGCCGGCGGGCAGGACGGTCACCCGGTCCTTCCGCCCCTTGCCGTCGCGCACCGTGATCTCGGCCCGCGCGAAGTCCACGTCCTTGACGCGCAGCCGGCAGCATTCGAGCAGGCGGAGGCCGGCCCCGTACATGAGCGAGGCCATGAGGCGGGGGGACCCCTGCAGGCGGCGCAGGATGGCCGTGACCTCGTCGCGTGAGAGGACAAGGGGGAGACGCACTGGACCCTTTGCGCGAACGACTTCTTCGAGTCCGGCGAGCTCACGCCGCAGCAGGTCCCGATAGAGGAAAAGGAGCGCGCTCAAGGCCTGGTTCTGCGTGGAGGCGCTTACCTTACCCCGTGTCGCAAGGTGCGTCTGGAAGCTCGTGACCTCGACCGATCCCATCTGGTCTGGATGGCGCATCTGGTTGAAGACGCTGTATCGCCTGATCCAGGCCACGTAGGCCTTCTCGGTCCGCGTGCTGTAGTGGCGAGCGCGGATTGCGGCTCGCACGCGCTCCAGCAGCCGCGGCTGGGAAAGCGGTCGCGCTTCCGGCGGCGCCGTCGGATGGACCTCCGCCTGCGAGCCCGGGGGAGATGACGAGGGTGGGCTGGGGTGGCTGCTGGTTGGGCCGGGGTCGGTCATGGCGATTCTCCTCCGCGACATCGAGGCGCGAGCCCCGGGGGAGAGAACGCGGGGATGGGTAGCCGAACCCTCGGTCAGGGTAGGACCAGCCGTTCAGGGGCTCGCTGGACCGGCGCGGACCCATTCCGTCACGGGATCGAGCCACTCGGGCCGGGGCGTGTAGAGGAGGCCGTGGTCGAGGCCCGTGTGCACCACGACTTCCTTGCGCCCGCGGAGGCGGGGAGCGTGCTCGAACGTGGCCTGGCAGGAGGGCCGGAAGCGGTCCTGCTCGTCGTACACGGACAGGATGCGGCCGCGGAGGCGCGGGCCCAGCTCCACGGTCGTGCTCCCGCAGCCGGCGAGCACGGCGTAGCGCACTTCGTCCTCGCCCACCTCCGCTGCCGTGAGCAGGGTCAGCCAGCCGCCCTTCGACGCGCCGAGGACGGTCACGTTCCCGGGCGGGACGCCGGCGGCGAGCAGCCGGCGGACCTGGCCTGCCACGCGGCGCGCGTACTCCGGACCGGTGCCGCGCGTGCGGACCTCGCCGATGACCGTGAAGGCGCGGTCCGCGAGGGCGCCCAGGACCGCGTCGTACTCGTAGCGGCCGAAGTCCGGGCTCACGGCCTCCCGTCCCTGCTCCTCGAGGATCCGGCCGTGCAGGTACAGGACGTAGCGGCCCTGCGGGTCGGCCGGCGACGGCACGTCGGCGATGACCCGTCCCACGGCCGGGAGTGTGGCCGCGGCCGCCGCCTTCTCCCGCGCGAGCTGCTCCTCGAACCGGCCCCGGGCTTCCTGGACCGCCCGCCGGTAGCCGGCCGGATCGACGAGGGGGTTCGGCCGCTCCCCCGCCCGAAGCCGCTGCGCTTTCCCGGCCCCGTCGTAGAGCGAGGCGTGCGCGGCCAGGAAGACCTCGCCTTGCAGTCCCTCCAGGATGCGGAACGTCCGCGCGTAATCCTCGGCGATGGCCGGGTAGCGCGGGTTGCCCACGAGGCGGACCCCCGGGTTGATCGTCATGCTGCAGATGACGACGGCCTGGTAGGTGCGGCCGCCGTCCGCGAGGTCGATCGTCCAGGTCGTGCAGCCCTTGGTGTGGCCGGGCGTGCGGCGGGCCGTGAGGGTCAGCCCGCCCAGGGTCACCGTGTCGCCGTCGTGGAGGACAAGGTCCACCGGGCAGGACGGAAAAGAGTACTCGCCGTCGAACCGGAAATCGCCTTTTCCGCCCCCCGCCAGGATGTCGTCATCGCCCTCCATGACCATGACCCTGGCGCCCGTGCGCTCGCGGATGCGCGCGTGGCCCGCCGCGTGATCGAAGTGGACGTGGCTCGTGAGCAGCACCTTCACGTCCTCGAAGCGGAAGCCCAGCTTGCGGACGCTGGCCTCGATGAGGGGCGGCGTCTCCTCGAAGCCGCTGTTGATCAGGACGTGGCCCTCGGGCGTCGCCAGTAGGAAAGCCGTGATGTCGCTGGCGCCGACGTAGTAGAGGGGGCCCATGATCCGGTACGGCTCCACCGGCTGGTTCCAGCTCCGGAAGGTCTCGGTGGACTGGGCGCGCGCGGCGGATGCGGCGAGAAGGATCACGGCGAGAACGCGCATGGAATGCATCATCTACCTCCGGGCCACGGCCTTCGGGCCGGACGGGGCGGGGGCGGGCGGCTCGATCGACGGCATGGCCGCCCGGAAGACCTCGTTGGCGAAGAAATTCCGGCGGTCCATGGGCACCATCATGATCTGCATCTTGTCCGAGAGGCGCTCGGCCACGATCTTCTGGATGAGCAGCGGGTTCTCGCGCAGGACGTCCGACTCGAGCTTCAGGCGCTCGTTCTCGGCGAGGGAGGTCACCCGGATGCGGTGGGCCTCCGCCCCCGCCATCAGGTTGCTGCGCTCCACCTCGGCCTTGCTGTCGATGACCTTGGCCTGGGCGGCCGCCTCCGCGTTCTTGAGGGTCGCCTCCTTGCGGGCCTCGGCTTCCAGCCGCGACTGCTCGATCTGCTTCTCCTTGAGGGGCAGGGTGTGCTGCATGGCGTCGGCCTCGGCCTTGGCCTGGAGCACCCGCACCGCGGCCTGGGCCTCGGCCTGCTTCACGTGGCGCGCCTTCTCCGCCTCCGCCTCCAGCTCCGCGCTCCGAACTTCCTTCTCCTTGATCTGGATGTCGTAGACCATGCGGTCGTTCTGCTGCTCCTTCAGGAGGAGTCCCTCCAGGCCCTTCGCGTACTCGGGCGGCAGGGCCACGTCGCTGAGCATCACCTCACGTACCAGGATGGCGTCCGCCCCCAGCTTCTCCGCGATGATCTTCTCGGCGGAGGCGCGGAGCTCCTCGCGCCGGGTGGCGAACACCTCCCGCACGACGTAGTTGGGCACGAGCTGGCGGAAGACCGCCGCCACCACCGGCGGCACCACCTCGGCGACCGCGGGCAGGTTGGCATGGACGTGGTCGAGCCGGCGCACGTCGAGCCGGTAGCGGACGCTCACCGCCAGGCCCACCTCGAGGCCTTCCTTCGTCTGGGCCCGCAGGGGCTCGCCCTTGGCCTTCGGATCCCCGGCGGTGACCGTGGTCAGCACGTGCTCGCGCACGTCGTACACCGCCACGTCCTCGACCAGGGGCAGGACGAAGTGGACGCCGGGGCCGAGCGGCCCCGGTCGGATCCCGCTGATCTGGCTGACGCGCAGGCCGGCTCGGCCGGCAGGCACCACGACCAGCCCCAGACCGACCAGCACGATCACGAGTCCCCCCGTCGCCCAGGAGGCGACTCGACGCCAAGCCACCGTCCGCTCCGCGGCGGGTCGCCGCAGCCCCGCCACCAGGATGCCCAGGGCGCCCAGGCCGAGGCCCCCCCCCAGCACGATCAAGAGTCCCTTCAGCAGCAGCATCTCGCCCCCCGCGTTTCCGGCCCCCGGGCCGGTTGACTCGGAGCATAAGCAGGGAACGGGCCAGCCCTGGCCGCGCGCAGGGCACGGGTTTGCAGGACGAGCGCGACCGCGGTCGTGTCGGACGGGAGACGGTCGGCGTGTCCGGCGCTACACGGGTCCCGGAAGGGTGAAGCGCAGGACCAGCATGGTCGCGTCGTCCGCGGCGTCCACCGTCCCGCGGTGCCCGCGTACGGCCTCGTCCACGGCGTTGAGCATGCCGACGAGGCCGCTCGTCCGGTGCTCGACCAGGATCGCCTCCAGGCGGTCCATGCCGAAGGGCTCCCCCGCTTCGTTCTCGGACTCGACGAGGCCGTCGGTGAACAGGAAGAGGCCATCGCCGTCACCCAGGGTGAGGCACCTCTCCTCGAAGCCGGCCCCCGGCAGCAGGCCCAGGGGACGGCCGGTGGACTCGAGACGCTCGATCGCGCCCGAGGTGCGGACCACGAACTGCGTGTTGTGGCCGGCGTTGACGTAGCGGAGGCGGCCGCTCCCGCCCGCGAGGACCGCGATGAAGAGCGTGAGGTACGGGGCCCCCGGCGCGTTGCTCGCGAGGTCGTGATCGAGCTGGTCGGCCAGCCGCGCGAGGTCCTGCTGCAGGGGCAATCGGGCGCGCAACGTGGCCTGGAGGTTGGCCATGAGCAGGGCCGCGGGAACCCCCTTGCCCGAGACGTCGCCCACCAGCACCGCCGCCTCGTCCTCGCGGAGGGCGAAGTAGTTGAAGAAATCGCCGCCCACCTCTCGGGCGGGGATGGAGACCCCACCCACCTCGGCAAAGGGGAAGCGCAGGTGCTGCCGCGGCAGCAGCTCCTCCTGGATCCGCCGGCTGATCTCCAGCTCCTTGCGGAGGCGCTCCTGCTCGAGCAGCCGCTCCTGGTTGGCCCGGAGGTCGCGGGCCACGCGGTTGAAGGTCTCGGCCAGACGGCCGAACTCGGCGCCGTGGGGGACGGGCACCCGCACGTCGAGGTCGCCGCGGGCCAGGCGCTCGGCCCCGTCGGTCAGGCTGGCCAGGTGACGCGTCATCCGCCTCGAGAGGGGCAGGATGCCGAGGAGGGCGAAGGCGATCATTCCCATGCCGAAGCCCAGGTTGCGCACCGCGGTCCGCCGGATCTCCTGCAAGCCCTCGCCCACGGGCCGCGCCACCCCGACCACGATCCCCGATTCCGGGTCGCGGCGGAAGACCACCACCCAATTGTCGCGGTCCGGGCGTGGAGGGCCGGAGCCCGAAACGAGGCCTTGAACCTTGGGGAGGTCGGCGGGGTCGGGGGTGTAGACCTGCTTCGCGCTGTCGATGGCGAAGGGGATGCTGCCCTGCTGCCGCTGGGCGGTGGACACGATCGTGCGCAGGAGCTGCCCCATCTCCGCCTGCTCGGCGGTGGCCAGGGCGTCGCGCCGGGCCTTCTCGTAGGCGCTGGGCATGGCCACGGGGCCCGTGCGCTCTCGCATGCGCCGGATCCGGCCCCCCAGCTCCTGCGCCACCTCCTCCGTCTGGCTGCTCATCTGCTGGGTCAGCGCCCCCACCTCCTCCCCCACCGCCTTGCGGAACGCCCGCTGGGAGGCGACGAACGAGTAGACCGTGACGCCGGTGAGGGGCAACACCGCGAGCAGCAGGAAGGCCAGGGCGAGCTGGGTACGGAGCCTCACGGCATCACTCGCCGAGCACGTGCACGAGCACCTCGCGCCGGTTCCCGCCCGCGCGGTGCTCCCAGACGAAGATCCCTTGCCAGGTGCCGAGGGCCAGCTCGCCCCCGCGCACCGGGACCTGCTCCGAGGTCTTGAGCAGGGCCGCCTTCACGTGGGACGGCATGTCGTCGTCGCCCTCGGCCACGTGGGTGAACAGAGGGTCGCCGTCCGCGACCAGGCGGCTCAGGAACGCCTCCAGGTCGCGGTGGACCGCAGGGTCCGCGTTCTCCTGGATCACCAGGCTGGCCGAGGTGTGGCGGAGGAAGACGGTGCAGAGCCCCTCGCGGATCCCCGAGGCGCGGACCACCCCGTGGACGCCGGCAGTGATCTCGGTGAGCCCGCGTCGGGTGTGGACCGCGAGCACGTCGCTCTTCTGCCGCATCCGCGTCCGAGGTTATCACGCGGCCTTCGCTGGGCTAGCATGGCCTCGTGCGCGAGTACTACGACCGTCGCGCGCCCGAGTACGACGACTGGTACCGGGGGACGGGCCTGTTCGCGGAACGGAGCCGGCCGGGCTGGGACGAGGAGCTGGCCGCGCTGGTTCGACTGGTGGCGGGCCTCTCTCCCACGGGGGTCCTGGACGTGGCCTGCGGGAGCGGCTACCTGACCCGGCACCTCCGGGGTGACGTGGTCGCTCTCGACCAGAGCGCGGCCATGCTGCGCGCGGCGCGGGCGCAGGCTCCTTCCGCCCGGCTCGTGCGCGGCGACGGCCTGGCGCTCCCCTTCCCCGACCGCGTCTTCGGGCGCGTGTTCGCCGCCCACTTCTACGGGCATCTCCCGCCCGGCGAGGGGGCCGCCTTCCTCACGGAGGCGCGGGCCGTGGGCGCAGAGCTGGTGCTGGTCGACGCGGGGCCGCGGGGCGGGCCGCCGCGCGACGAGTGGCAGGACCGCGTGCTCAAAGACGGGTCGGCGCACCGGATCTTCAAGCGCTTCTTCACCGGAGCATCGCTCGCGGCCGAGTGCGGGGGACGGGTGTTGCACGACGGCCATTGGTTCGTGGCCGTCGGCGCGGACGCGCCGTCCGGAGCCTCGGGCGGTCCCCCGGACCCTTTGGGTGGAGTGGCGCCTGCTCCCCAGGACGGCTGGGGCGACTGACACTCGGGCTGTTCGCGTATGTCGTTGCTATGCTATCCTCCCGCCCGTCGCGTTCAAGCCGGATTCTGATCGAGCCGGGGATGAGGGGGCCGTTTGGTTTCGCGGTCCGTTGGCCCGTACCGCATCCTGAGGCGCCTCGGGAGAGGAGGCATGGGCGAGGTCTTCCTCGCGGAAGACACACGGCTCAAGCGCCAGGTCGCCCTCAAGAACCTCACCGAGGACTGGGCCGTCAAGCCGGACGCCCAGCGTCGCTTGCTGCACGAGGCGCGCGCGGTGGCCGCCCTCAATCACCCTAACATTGCCGCCGTCTACGACGTCCTCCAGACCGAGGAGGGGGCGTTCATCGTCATGGAGTACGTGCCGGGCGAGACACTGGCCGACCGCATCCGCGCCGGCCCCCTGCCTCCGCCTGCCGCGGCCTGGATGGGTGTCCAGCTCTGCGAAGCCCTGGCCGAGGCCCACGCGCACGGCATCATCCACCGCGACCTGAAGCCGGGGAACGTGGCACTCACGCCCGACGGACGGCTCAAGGTCCTGGACTTCGGCGTGGCCCGGAGCCTCGTGGTCGAGCCGAGCGGTCCGGATACGAACTCGGCGATCGACCTCAGCCAGGGCGGGCGGCGCCTGGTCGGCACGCCGCCCTACCTGCCGCCCGAGCACCTGCTCGGCAACCCGGTGGACGAGAGGAGCGACATCTACAGCGCCGGCGTGGTGTTGTACGAGCTGCTCACCGGCCGGCGGCCGTTCCAGGGGCCGACCTCGGCGGCTCTGGCGGCGGCGATCCTGCACGACACGCCTCCCCGGCCGCGGGACTTGAACCCGGCCGTGCCGGAGGGCATCGAGCGCGTGGTGCTGAAGGCCATGGCCCGCGATCCGGGCGAGCGTTACCCCACGGCGGCGGGGATGAAAGCGGACCTGGTGCGGGCCAGGGGAGACGTCAGCAACGAGGCCACGGCTTCGGAAGCCGATGCTCTCGAGGGCCGGCCGGGGCGAAGGGGCGGCAAGGCGAGGCTGGTGGCGGCCGCCGGCGTCTTGCTGCTGGGGGGGCTGCTCACCGGGCTGCACTTGTGGAGCCGCCACAGCGCGTCGCCTGAGCAGGGCACGGCCACCTCGGCCGCCGCACTGGCGGCGGTCCCCTTCGAGAACGCCACGGGAGATCCCGCCTGGACCCACCTTGCGGAGGGCGTCACCGACGACCTCGCCCGTGAGCTCCAGAGGTCCGGCGTTCCCGTCAAGTCCCGCGAGTCCGCCGCCCAGCTCAGGGGCCTCAGCGATTCGGAGATCGCGCGGCGACTCCAGGTGGACCGAATCGCGAGAGGGAGGATCTCGCTCCAGGGCCCTGACATTCTGCTGGAAGCCGCCCTGACCCAGGCGAGCACGGGCGCCGAGCTGTGGAGCCGCAAGTATCGCCAGCCGCTCGACCGCCTGGGCGGACTTTACGCAACCGTGGCCGCCGACATCGCCGCGATCGAGCCCGCCAGGCTGCCGCGCGAGCCGGGCGCCGCACCCGGTCACCCTGCGAACTTCAAGGCTTACGAGGCTTACCACAAGGGGCGCGTCTACTGGGAGCAGCGCACCCGGGAGGGGCTCTTGAAGAGCATCGAGTACTTCAAGGCGGCGACGCTCCTCGACCCGGGATACGCGCCCGCCTGGGCGGGGATGGCCGACGCCTACCTCGCGCTCGGGGTGCCGACCTTTGGCGCTTTCCGTCCTCAGGAGGCGCGCCGTCTCGGAGACGAAGCGACGCTCAAGGCCCTCCGCCTCGATCCGGATCTCGCGGAGGCCCACGCGTCCCTCGCGTTCGCTTTCTTCTTCTACGATTGGAACTGGACGGCGGCCGAGGCGCGGTTCCAGAAGGCCATCCAGCTCAACCCACAATACGCCACAGCTCACCATTGGTATGCCGACTACCTCAACGCGATGGGCCGCCAGGACGAGGCCATGCAGGAGATCCGGACGGCCTTCAGGCTGGAGCCCCTGTCCATCCTGATCCACCGGGACTTCGCCTGGCATTACTTCTTTCAGGGGAATTACGCTGCCGCCGTCGCTCAGCTCGCGGAGACCCTGAAGATCGATCCTCAATATGCGGCGGCCCGGTCGCTCCTCGGACGGGCGTTCATAGAGCAGGGGAAATGCGTCGAGGGCCTCGCCGAGCTTCGAAAGGCTGCGGAGGACATGCCGCGTTCGGCAGCACTTGCCTTCATCGCATACGGCGAGGCTGCGGCCGGCCAGACGGCCAAGGCCGGACATACCCTGGAGAGGGTGGTCGCGTTATCGGACAGGGAGTACGTCTCACCGTACTACGTGGCCCTGGTCTACGCCCGCCTCGGCCGCACCGCCCAGGCGCTCGACTGGCTGGAGAAGGGCTTCAAAGAGCATGATACGACGATGGTGAGCCTGAACATCGACCCGCGATTCGACGCTCTCCGCCACGAACCGCGATTTCAGGCGCTGATCCAAAAGATGAACTTTCCACCGAAGGCGGCCGTCTAGTGCCCTTCCAACTTGTCGAGCCCAACAGCCCCGAAGCACGTACCCGATTCCGAGCCACGCACCAGAGTCCACGCCTTTGTCGATGAAAGTTGGAACGGCACTGTCGACTTTTCAAGGAGGCTTGAATGCCGTCACGCACGATAACCCTTGCGTGTAAGCCGAAGAAGAAGGAGCCGCCGAAGGGCGGCGCCCACTACGTGATAAAGGGACGGCGCCATGCCAGAAAGGATGTGGAGCTCGTCAAGGCACTCAAGAGGTATAGTGAGTTGTGTTTCCCTGAGGGCGGGAAGGTGTGCCTCCTGGAGGGCTCGATCACGATCACGGTGCGAAAGCCTTAGGTATAACCACCCCACGAGCCTTCGGCTGTGTCTGGCATTCGCAGGACTGGATCTAGGCCAGCACGAGGTCCTCTCCTCCGCTCATCGCCGCACGTCGTTTGCTACTGGCGCAACGGGCGCTTGCTGCTCCATCAGATCGCAGCCGGCATCACCGTGGCGGCAGATCCGCTGGTGGTGCGGATCCTCCACTTCTTCGGCAACGGGGGCGAGGTCGGTGAGCTCGTTGCGGAGTGGCCGGAGTCGGGCCGCAAGCTGCTTCAGGCGACCATCGCCCGGCTCACGGCCCTTTCCTTCCTGCATCGCCAGGACCGCGAGCCGCCGAAGGCCGACCTGGCTCTTCGATCGTGGAATGGCTGGAACCCGGCAGCCTCGCTGTTTCACTTCTCGACGAAGGACCTCCCGTGGGTCAAGAATCGGGAGCGCGATGCTGCAGAGGCGACGTTCCGGCGGAAAGCGGTCATCGATTCACCGCCGCCGGCGCCCATCAAACGCTATCCCGCCGCACGCCGGTTCCCCTTGCCTCGACCTCCCGCGAAAGGGGAGTTCACTGAGGTGCTGCTCCAAAGACGGACCTGGAGGCGCTTCGGCTCGCGGCCGATCTCCCTCGACGCACTCGCCCAGCTCCTCGATCTCACTTTCGGGGTGCAGTTCTGGGGACAGGCGGGGGAGAACGACCGCGTTCCATTCAAGACCTCGCCGTCCGGTGGGGCCCGCCACCCGATCGAGGCCTACCTGCTGGCGCTTCGAGTGGAAGGGCTGCCCCGCGGCCTCTATCACTATGCAGCCGACAGTAAGGAGCTGGAGCTGGTCAGGCCTGGGGCCACTGCCCGGCAAGTGGATCGATATCTGGTCGGCCAATGGTTTTATCGTCGCGCGGCCGCCCTTGTGCTGATGACGGCGGTGGTGGCGCGCAAGCAATGGCGCTACCCGAACCCTCGCGCGTATCGGTCCGTGCTGTTCGAGGCCGGCCACCTGTGCCAGACGTTCTGCCTGGTCGCCACCTGGCTGGGTCTGGCGCCGTTCTGCACCGCTGCGCTGGCGGACTCGCGGATCGAACGCGACCTGGGCGTCGACGGGGTGAACGAGATCCTGCTCTATGCGGCGGGCGTGGGGACCCGACCGCCCGACGGCCCGTGGGTGCAGTGGCCGAAGCATCTGCCGGGTCATCCCTACCTTCCGCCGGCCCCACGCCGGGCCGCACGCCGGCGCTCGGCCGGAACGCTCGGCCGGGCTAGGCCAGCAGGGCCTCCAGCACGCCCGCCGCCCGCTCGCAGTCCGCCTCCGACACGTCGTGGTGCGTGACCAGGCGCAGGGTCTCCGCGTCCATGGCGCTGGCCAGGACGCCGCGCTCCCGGAGCGCGGCCACCACGTCGGGAGCGGTCCGCCCCTCGAGGGTGGCCATCACGATGTTGGTCTGGACCGGCGAGACCCGCGCGCCGCGGCATCGGCCCAGGGCTTCCCCGAGCCGCCGCGCGTTCGCGTGGTCCTCGGCGAGGCGCGGGATCATGGTCTCGAGGGCCACGAGGGCGGGCGCGGCCAGCACGCCCGCCTGGCGCATCCCGCCCCCGAGCTGCTGGCGGACGCGGCGGGCCCGGGCCATGCGCTCGGCCGAGCCCAGGAGCAGCGCCCCCACCGGGCAGCACAGGCCCTTCGAGAGGTCGACCATCAGGGTGTCCGCCCCCGCCGCCAGCTCCCCGGGCGCGACCCCGAGCGCGACCGCCGCGTTCCACAGCCGCGCGCCGTCGATGTGGACGCGCAGCCCCGCCTCGCGACCGGCCGCGATCACCTCCCGCGTCTCCTCCACCGTGAGGACCGCGCCCCCCGCCAGGTTGTGCGTGTTCTCCAGGAGGACCAGGCCGATCTCGGGCCGGTTCACCATGCGCGGCTTCACCGCGCGGCGGACGTGGTCGGCCCGGAGGCGGCCGTCCTCGGTGGGGACGGTGTGGGGCGCCACCCCGGACAGCACGGCCATGCCGGCCAGCTCGTGCTGGACGACGTGGGTGCGGGCGTCGGTCAGCACTTCCTGGCCGGGCTCGGTGAGGAGGCGGATCGCGATCTCGTTGCCCATGGTCCCGGACGGGACGAAGAGCGCGGCCTCGAAGCCGAGGAGCCGCGCCGCCGTTTCCTGCAGGCGGTTGACCGTGGGGTCTTCGCCGTAGAGGTCGTCGCCCACTTCCGCCTCGGCCATGGCTCGGCGCATGGCGGGCGTGGGGCGGGTGACGGTGTCCGAGCGCAGGTCGACGAGCTTCATCCGCGGGTCAGCGCCGGGCCGCCTTGGCCGCCCGCTCGCGGTCCCAGAGCACGAGGTCGGTCGAGACCGCCTTGGCCCCGAGCATCCTCAGCATCGTGACCACCTGGCCGCGGTGGTACGTGGAGTGGTTGGCCACGTGCTGGATGAGCTGCCAGAGCGGCGCCTCGAAGCTCTTGCCTTCCAGGTTCCGGTAGCGGATCCTCTGCCCCACCGCGGCTTCCGAGAGGTTCTCGAACCAGGAGTCGCGGTGCTCCTCGATCGCCTTCCAGCGGCTGCGCAGGTCAAGGATGTCGGGGAATTCCCCCTCGTCGGGCAGGCGCGGAGGGGAGACGCCCTTCCAGCGCTCGAGCCAGATCCACTCCGCGCCGAGGATGTGGGCGAGGGTGCCCCGGACCCCGCCGTAGCTCGAGCCCAGGTCCCGCTTGTAATCGCTCACCCCCAGGGTGGCGGCCGCCCGCACCACCCGGTGGTTCGCCCACTTGGTGTACTCGATCAACCGCCCGACGGCGTCCTTGTTGGTCACGGCCCCTATTATGACTGCGGAGCCGAGCGTTGGCGTCTAGAGCTCGGCACCGACGTCGTAGGGTAGCCCCTGGGTTACCGCCACGGCTCCGCCGAGCGTGGCCCGAGCCGCGTCCGCCTGGTGCGCGCCGGGCTAGACGCCGGCCCCGAGCCAAGCGACGTGTGACGCCAGCGGGCCGCCTTGGAGCGCGTTGACCAGACGTTCGTCGGCGGTCACCATGCGACACCCCAAAGCTACAGCCAGGGCGACGTAGACGCTGTCGTATGCGCTGCGCCCGGTGCCGAGGGCGATCTCCAGTGCGCCTTCGAGCACGAGGCGGGACGGAAACACCGTCACGGGGAACTCGTCCAGCGCCTGGACGATGCGAACCGCCTCCTGCCCGGTCAGTTGGCCGAGGCGGGCCTTCTTCCAGAGCACATTCAAGATCTCCGGCCAGAGTAGATCGGGTGAAGCCAGCTCGTGCCTTTCGTCGAGGAGGCACACCGCCTCTTCCGACAGCCGCTCCGGAATGAACCACTTCGCGACCACGTTCGCGTCGACCACGTACAGGCTCAACGCGCTCGATCCTCGGCCATCAGATCGACACTGTCGCTGTGCGCGCGCCCGGCGAGCCGTCGACGGATCTGACCGGCGACCGCGCGGGCTTCGACGGGGCTACGCCGAGAGGCGGTCTCGAGAATCTCCTTGAGCTCGGTCTGGAGGGAACGTCCGTGCCGCCTCGCCCGCGCCTTCAATCTGGCCACCACACCGGCCTTGAGATCGCGAATGAGCACCTGTGCCATATCGTGTCATCCTCCCGGCGCTAGTGAAATGATAGCACTTTCGCCGCGAGGGTTCTCGCGGCTCCAGGGGGGGAGACGCGGCAGGCCCCAACCCGTTCACGAGAGTGGAGACATTGGACGCTCAGCCGCGTCCCTCCGGGACCGTCATGAACCGACGAGGATCGGCGTGGGGGGGGCGGTGACCCTGCGCGAGCCCACGGAGGAGCCGCAGCCGCTGCACAGGTACTCGTGGAGCTCTCCGTCGGGCAGGACGAGCAGCAGCCGCTCGCGCACCGGCCGCGCGGCCTGGCAGCGGCTGCAGTAGAGGACGGTGGCCTGGAGCTCCTCGAAGGCGGCCTCCGGCCGGGGCGGGGATGGACGCGGCATGCCCTACGTTTAGCGGCGGCGTGGGCCGGCTGTCAAGGCGGGGACCGCGGCGGGCCGGATGCGGACCCGCGTGGTAAGATTTTCGGTCATGGCCACCGCGAGCGCCGCCGGCAGGGACGTCGTGGCCCGCTACGAGCCCGTGATCGGCCTCGAGGTCCACTGCCAGCTCCTCACCAGGACCAAGCTCTTCTGCTCCTGCCGGAACCGCTTCGGGGACCAGCCGAACACGAACGTGTGCCCGGTGTGCCTGGGGCTGCCCGGCGCGCTGCCCGTCCTCTCCCGCGAGGCGGTGACCCTCGCCATGCGCGCCGCCCTCGCCACCCACTGCACGGTCCAGGAGACCTCGATCTTCGCCCGCAAGAACTACTTCTACCCGGACCTGCCGAAGGGCTACCAGATCTCGCAGTACGAGCGGCCGCTCGCCACCGAAGGCTACGTCGAGATCCCCTCCGGGGGCGCCTTCCGCCGCGTGCGCGTGCAGCGCATCCACATGGAGGAGGACGCGGGCAAGCTCCTGCACGAGGGCTTCCCCTGGTCGGGCGAGAAAAGCGGGGTGGATTTCAACCGCAGCGGGATCCCCCTGATCGAGATCGTCTCCCACCCCGACCTCCGGTCGTCGGAGGAGGCCCACGACTACCTGACCGCGCTCAAGGCGGTGCTCCTCTACGCCGAGGTCTCGGACTGCAACATGGAGGAGGGCTCGCTGCGCTGCGACGCCAACGTCTCCGTGCGCCCGCGCGGGACCGAGGCCTTCGGGACGCGGGCCGAGATCAAGAACCTGAACTCGTTCCGCAACGTGGCCCGCGCGATCGACCACGAGATCGCCCGCCAGGTGGCGGTGATCGAGTCCGGGAGGAAGGTGGTCCAGGAGACGCGTCTCTGGAACGCGGACAAGGCCGAGACCGCCTCCATGCGCTCCAAGGAAGAAGCCCACGACTACCGGTACTTCCCCGAGCCCGACCTGCCGCCCCTCGTGATCACCCGGGAGTGGATCGAGGAGGTGAGGCGGTCCCTCCCCGAGCTGCCCGCCGGGAAGCGCCGGCGCTTCGTTGCCGAGTACGGCATCCCCGACTACGACGCGGGGGTGCTGACCCTCTCCCGCGAGGTGGCGGACTACTACGAGACGGTGGCCCGGGAGAGCGGGAGTCCCAAGACCGCGTCCAACTGGGTGATGACCGAGGTCCTGCGCAAGCTCAAGGAGGACGAGCGGCCCCTCGGCGCCTGCCCGGTCAAGCCGGGGCAGCTCGCCGAGCTCGTGAAGCTCATCGACGGCGGGACCATCACCGGCAAGATCGCCAAGGACGTCTTCGAGAAGATGTGGGCGAGCGCTATGGGGCCGAAGGCGATCGTGGAGCGCGAGGGGCTCACCCAGGTGTCGGACGAGGGGCCGATCCTGGCCGCCATCGCCAGGGTGATCGAGAAGAGCCCGGAGCAGGTGGCCACCTACAAGAAGGGCAAGACCGGCACCCTGGGCTGGTTCGTGGGGCAGGTGATGAAGGAGACCGGGGGGCGAGCCAATCCCCAGGTGGTGAACGCGCTGCTCAAGAAGGCGCTCGAGGGGCCGGTTTAGGCTCGGAACTTTCCCGTTCGTCGATCGTAGGGCGTTGTTGATGGGGTCCGCCCATCGGGCCCGGCCTCATACAAAGGAGCGTTCAAAATGAAGGTACGTTTCACAGCCCTGGCCGCCGTCCTTTCCCTGGCCACGACCGCGTTGGCCCAGGCCGATACCCCGCGGGGCACCGCCTCCGCCACCGTCGGGGGCAAGAAGCTCACGATCGACTACGGCCGCCCGGCCCTGAAGGGCCGCAGCATCGACGAGCTGCTCAAGCAGCTCCCGGAGGACCGGATGTGGCGGGCGGGCGAGAACCAGGTCACCACCCTCACCACCGAGGGCGACATCACGATCGGGGGCAAGAGCATCCCCGCCGGCAAGTACTCCGTCTACGTCAACGCCCCCGCCACCGGCGACTGGTCGATCGCGATCAACAGCGACCTCGGCATTCCCCTGGGCAAGCTCTGGGACAAGGCTCCCGACAACATGAAGAACGAACCCTGGCCCCATCTCGAAGGCTACCAGAAGAACATCGCGACCAAGGAAGTGGCGCGCGCACCCATGAAGTCGGGCAAGGCCGGCTCGGCCGCCGAGCTGTTCACGGTCGACTTGAAGCCGGCGGGCACCGGCGCCACCTTGACCCTGGCCTGGGGCGATCGCAGCTGGTCGCTCGACGTGAAGCCCACGAAGTAGTCGTCATTGAGCCGGGGGGTGCTGCGTCGCACCCCCCGCCCCCCCGCTCACTTCGCGCGAATGAATCGCGCTACGTTGGCCGCCCGTTGCCTCCGGCCACACCCCCAGCCCCCCGCGCCGGCTCGAACCCCAGGCCCCGCTGCCGTCGGGCCCACCACGCGTCGGCCCGCGGGGCCAGCCAGACCGCGCACGGCGCCAGCAGCCAGCCCGCGAGCAGATCCACCGCGTAGTGGTGCCGCAGGTAGATGGTCGAAGCCCAGAGACCGAGGACGAAGGGCAGCAGGGCCCAGAACCAGCCCCGCAGGTAGCGCCCGGCGTAGACGAGCGCGACCGTGGAGACCGCCGCGTGAAGCGACGGGAAAGCGGCCCGGCTGTCCACGGGCAGCAGCGCGAAGGCCTGGGCGGAGAGGCTGGAGAGGAAATGCGGGTAGCCGCGCAGGTTCTTCCTGAACTCGTAGACGAGGACGAGACGGGGCGGAGCCGCCGGGAAGACCACGTAGAGCACGTAGCCGAGGTAGAAACAGACCAGCACCCCCATGGTCGTGGCCCGGAACTCGGGCCAGCGGTGCTTCATGAGCAGGATCAGCGCGGTGGACGGCGCCATCCAGAAGAAGCTCAGATAGAAGAACTCCATTACCTCGGTCCGTCCGGGGGTGATGAACTGCTCGGCCCAGACGGAGGGCTGCACCCCGAAGATCGCCTGGTCCAGGGCCGCCAGGTCGTGGTGGACGTCGCGAGGGTTGACGAAGCCGATCGTGTCGTGGAGGTTCGTGTAGATCAGGACGCAGGCGAGGAAGGGCACGACCTCGCGCAGGCCTCGGACGAGGGGCGAGCCCGGCCGCAGCTTGAGGGCCAGGGCCATCAGGACGAGGCCCGCCACCGCCACCCCGAGGCGCACGAGGCCGCCCGGATGACGCGCCCCGAGCACTCCCGCCTCCTGCGCGTACAGGTTGGCCGCGATCGTCAGGTAGGTCGTGGGGAGGACGAAGACGAGGGCCGCCGCCTCCTCGAGCCGCAGCCGGAAGAGGAGCCGGGTCACAGCACCAGGGTTTCCCGGTGCTCGCCGAAGACCTCGCGCAGGCGGCCCGCGATCTCCCCGACCGTGGCCCAGCGCATCGCCGCGTCGATGATCGAGGGCATGAGGTTCCCGCCGGTCCGGGCCCGCTCGCCGAGGGCATCGAGGGCCGCCTTCCAGGGCCCGGAGTCGCGGCGCGCCCGGAGGGCCCGCAGCCGCTCCACCTGCGCCCGCTCCAGCTCGAGGTCGATGCGCAGGGGTTCGGGGGGAGGCGCCCCGCCCTGCTCCTGGAACCGGTTCACGCCCACGATCGCGCGCTGGCCCGACTCGATCTGTCGCTGGACGCGATAGGCCGACTCCTGGATCTCGCGCTGGATCTCGCCGCGCTCGATGGCCAAGAGGGCGCCGCCGCGCCTCTCGATCTGATCGAGCCTTTGCCGCGCCTCCCTCTCGAGGAGGTCGGTCGCGGCCTCCACCGCGTAGGCGCCGCCGAGCGGGTCCACGGTGTCCGCCACCCCGGACTCGCAGGCGATGATCTGCTGTGTGCGCAGGGCGAGCCGGGCCGAGGCCTCGGTGGGCAGGCCCAGCGCCTCGTCCTTCGCGTTCGTGTGCAGGCTCTGGCAGCCGCCCAGCACGGCGGCCAGGGCCTGGAGGGCCACCCGCACGACGTTGTTGTCGGGCTGCTGCGCGGTCAGGGTGACGCCCCCCGTCTGCACGTGGAAGCGCAGCTGCTGGGCCTTCGGGTTGGTGACGGAGAAGCGCTCCTTCATGAGCCGGGCCCAGAGCCGCCGCGCGGCCCGGAACTTCGCCACCTCCTCGATGAAGTCCGAGTGGCAGGCGAAGAAGAAGCTGAGCCGCTCCCCGAAGTGGTCCGGAGGGAGGCCGGCCTCCCGGGCCGCCCGCACGTACTCGAGGGCGTGGGCGAAGGTGAACGCGATCTCCTCCGGGGCGGTGGCCCCCGCCTCGCGGATGTGGTAGCCCGAGATCGAGATCGGGTTCCACTTCGGCACCCGCTCCGCGCAGTAGGCGCAGAGGTCGGTCACGAGGCGGAGCGACGGGCCGGGTGGGAAGATGTACGTCCCCCGGGCCACGTATTCCTTGAGGATGTCGTTCTGGACCGTCCCGGAGAGGGACGCTTCGGGGATCCCCCGCCGCCGCGCCACCCCGACGTAGAGGGCGAGGAGGATCGAGGCGGTGGCGTTTATGGTCATGGAGGTGGAGACCTCGCCGAGGGGAAGCCCCTCCAGGAGCGTCTCCATGTCCTCCAGGCTGTCGATGGCCACTCCGACTCGGCCCACCTCCCCGGCCGAATGGGGGTCGTCGGAGTCGTAGCCGATCTGGGTCGGCAGGTCGAAAGCGACCGAGAGGCCGGTCGTTCCCTCCCCGAGGAGGTAGCGGTAACGCCGGTTGGACTCGGCGGCGGTGCCGAAGCCCGCGTATTGCCGCATCGTCCACCGGCGGCCGCGGTAACCCGTGGCGTGAAGGCCACGGGTGAAGGGAAAGACACCCGGTTCGCCGATGGATTCCGCGAAATCGGGCAGGTGTTCCGGGCCGTAGACCCGCTCGCGCGGCAGGTCGGAGGCGGTCCGGAAATCGGGTGTGGGAGCGGATGGCGTAGCGGTCTTACTCATGGCGGACCGTCCCGGGATGAGGGCAGCTCGCGACGAGGCTTGACAGCGCGAGGCTCCTCTCCCCATAATTTCTGCGGATCACGGTAAGGACCATGGAACAGGCGAGCGCCGAAGACGTCAAACGGATGGTCCAGGAGATCGGGACCACTCTCCAGCGGACGCTTTCGGAATCCCCGCAGATCGCCCATTGCCTGAACCGGATCCGCGCCGAGGGCTACGAGGTCTCGCTGGTGCTGGAGGCCACCATCGGCTTCAGCAAGACCGGAGGCAAGGACGGGCAGACCGAGGTCTCCTCCTTCGACGTGCGGGTCGAGCGGACCGAGCCGGCCCCTCTCAAGATGACCCCCCTCGACAAGAAGTTCCTCCGCTCGCTCAAGATCACGGTCGAAGAAGAGAGCGATTAGGCGCGGCCGTTCCTACGCCCCGCGGGTTGAAGGCAGCCCGCCCCGCGAACTTCGCCATGGGCCCCAGCTCTTCCTCGATCCGCAGAAGCTGGTTGTACTTCGCCACGCGGTCGGTCCGCGAAGCGGAGCCGGTCTTGATCTGGCCCGCGTTCGTAGCCACCGCCAGGTCGGCGATGGTCGCGTCCTCGGTCTCGCCGCTGCGGTGGCTCACCATGCAGGTGTAGCCGGCCCGCCCCGCGAGGGCCATGCAGTCCAGCGTCTCGGTCAGGGTCCCGATCTGGTTCACCTTGATCAGGATGGAGTTGCCGATCCCCTTCTCGATCCCCTCGGCCAGGATCTTCGGATTGGTCACGAACAGGTCGTCCCCGACGAGCTGGACCCGGCGGGAAAGCGCCTTCGTGAGGTCGGCCCAGCCCGCCCAGTCCTTCTCCCCCAGCCCGTCCTCGATCGAGAGCAGGGGATAGGCCTTCACCCACTTCTCGTACATGGCGATGAGCTGGCTCGAGGTCCTGGTGCCGCCCCCGGATTTCTTGAGGACGTACTTGTCCTTCCCCGCGTGGAACTCGCTGGCCGCCACGTCGAGGGCGAGGGAGACCTGGCCCCCCGGCTTGTAGCCGGCGGCGCCGATCGCCTCCAGGATCGTGTCCAGCGCCTCCTCGTTGGATCTCACGTTGGGCGCGAAGCCGCCCTCGTCGCCCACGGAGGTGCTGTGGCCCTTCTTCTTCAGGATGGATTTCAGGTGGTGGAAGGTCTCCACTCCGGCCCGGAGGGCCTCGGCGAAGCTAGAGAAGCCGTGGGGAACGATCATGAACTCCTGGAAGTCCACCTTGTTGTCCGCGTGGGCGCCCCCGTTGATGATGTTCATGCAGGGGACGGGCAGGGTCTTGGCGTTCACTCCCCCGACGTAGCGGTAGAGGGGCTGTCCGCTGGCCTCCGCGGCCGCCTTGGCCACCGCCAGGGAGACCGCGAGGATCGCGTTCGCGCCCAGGTTCTTCTTGAAGGGCGTGCCGTCCAGGTCGATCATGAGCTGGTCGATCAGGGGCTGGTCGAGGGCATCCTCCCCGATGACCTCGCCCCCGATCGCGTCGTTGACCGCGGCCACCGCCTTCCGCACCCCCCTGCCCAGGTAGCGCTTCTTGTCGCCGTCGTGGATCTCCACCGCCTCGCGCTCGCCGGTGGAGGCCCCGGAGGGGACGGCCGCGCGCCCCATGGCCCCGCCCTCGAGCACGACCTCGACCTCGACGGTGGGGTTGCCGCGGCTGTCGAGAATCTCGCGGGCGAAGACGGAATCGATGGTGGTCATGCTCAGTCCTGCTCCTGCTCCTTGAACGCCGGGTCGACCAGGCACTCCTCGCCGGGGGTCACCACCACCACCCCGCCCTCGGTGACGGTGTGTCGCCGGCGGTCCTCCGCGGGATCGTAGCCGATGATCGCCCCCCGCGGGACCACCACCCCCCGGTCGACGATGGCCTTCTTGATCCGGGAGTGCCGATGGATGACCGCGTTCGGCATGACGATCGAGTCCTGGACGTCGCAGTAGGAGTGCACGCGGACGTTGGGGGCCAGGATCGAGCGGCGGATCTCGCCCCCCGACACGATGCAGCCGGTGGATACGATCGAGTCGGTGGCCTTGCCGGTCCGGCCGTCAAAGGAGAAGACGAACTTGGCGGGGGGGAGCTGGGGTTGATAGGTGCGCAGCGGCCACTCGGGGTCGTAGAGGTTGAAGACGGGGTCGATCTGCACGAGGTCCATGGAGGCCTCGTAGTAGGCGTCGAGGGTCCCCACGTCGCGCCAGTACTTCGACTCCTTCTTGTTCTCGTCCCAGAAGAGGTAGGCGTAGACGCGCTCCCCCTGTTGCACGAGGTGGGGAATGACGTCCCGGCCGAAGTCGTGGCTCGTATCCTCCTCGGCGTCTCGCACCAGCTCCCGCACCAGCACGTCGAAGTCGAAGATGTAGATCCCCATGGAGCCCAGGCAGACGGCGGCGTTCCAGGGTGTGGGGGGAGCGACCTCGGGCTTCTCCTGGAAGCCCACGATGCGGTTGTCCTCGTCCACCTCCAGGATGCCGAAGCGGCGGGCGTCCCCCACCGGTACCTCGATCGCGGCCACCGTGAGGGCGGCCCCGCGCGCGATGTGGACCTCCAGCATCTTGCCGTAGTCCATCTTGTAGATGTGGTCGCCGGACAGGACGATCACCCAGCGCACCTGCTCGCGCTCGATCGAGTAGAGGTTCTGGTAGACCGCGTCCGCCGTCCCCAGGTACCAGTGCTCCCCCACCCTCTTCTGGGGGGGGAGGATGTCCACGAACTCTCCCAGCTCGCGGTTGCCGAGGTTCCAGCCCATGCGGATGTGGCGGTTCAGGCTCTGGGCCTTGTACTGGGTCGCGATGAAGATCTTGCGCAGCCCGGAGTTGATGCAGTTGGAGAGGGTGAAGTCCACGATGCGGTAGGGGCCGCCGAAGGGGACGGCGGGCTTGGCCCGCTCGCGGGTGAGCGGGTAGAGGCGTTCTCCCGCGCCCCCCGCCAGGAGGATCGCCACCACGTCGCGCAGCAGGAGCACGTTCACGGCGCCCCCGTCAGAGGCGGGTCCGCAGGATCACGCGCGCGGGCGCCCCCTCCGCCCCCACGATGCGCAGGGGCAGGCAGGTCATTTCATACTCTCCCGGCTCCACCTCCGAGAGATCCAGCCCTTCCAGGACGACCACCCCGGCCTCGAGCAGCGCGTGGTGGGAAGGGTAGTCCGCGGTCCCGAAGCGGTCGACCGAGAGGTAGTCGATCCCCACGAGCTTGATCCCGGCCTGGGCGAGGTAGTTCGCGGCGTCGACCGTCAGGTAGACGTGGTCCTCCTGCACGGGCGGCCGGTGCATCTGGCCCGACATGCGCGTCTTCACGAGCACCCGGATGTCGTCCCGGAGGTCGAGGGCTTCCAGGTCGGCCCGGTCGATCCGGTCCCGGGCCGACACCTCCACCACCCGGGCCTTCCCCATCAGGATCTCGAGGGCAAGCTCGTCGACGGTGGCCCCCCCGGCCAGGAAGTGGGCCGGCGCGTCCACGTGGGTCCCCAGGTGGGTTCCCAGGGTGATCCGGGTGGCGTTGAACGCCCCCCCATCGGCCACTCTCTGGGTGGGCCGGATCTCGAACGGGGGATCGCCGGGATAGGTCGGCACCTCCGGCGAGAGGGGTACGGTCACGTCGTAGATCTTGGTCATGGGGCTCCGGGACCGGCCGTGGTCTTATAGCACAGGGGCGCCTGGGCTTGCATGACGCTTATTGACTTATACCCGGGCGCTTGGTAGCGTCGATGCCGGCGTCGGAGCGTTTTCCCCTCTGGAGGCCAACGCGTTGAACTGCCACCATCATCGGGGGGCTGCGGTGCTGATCTCGGCCCTCTTCGCGAGCGGCGCCTCCGCCGGGGAAGGGGGAGGCGGGCTCGTGGGTTGGGTGGAGAGCACCCACGGGACTCCGGTGGCCGGCGCGTTGATCTCGGTCTTCGGCAAGGGGATGGGCAACGGAGGGTTCGTCACCCTCACCGACAGCGCTGGCCAGTTCGTGCTGCCGCGGCTGCCCGCCGGCTCCTACACGCTGCGCGCCCTCGACATCGGACACGTCCCCTTTCCCGCCCGGAAGTTCACGGTGCTGCCCGACCGCGACGCGACGTTCACGGTCAGCCTCACCCCGATCGAGGAGACCGCCTCGCCCGCAAACACCCCGGGCCCTGTGAGTGCAGGGGTGCCCCCTCCGGCCGAGGACGAGAGCGCGGCGGCGCTCCGGGAGTGGCGGTGGCTGCTGCGGCACAAGCGCCGCTCGGTCCTGGAGGACCGCTCCGAGGACCCGCTCCCCGCAGGCACCGTCCGGGTGATGGACGCCTTGCCGCTCCCTTCCGCGGGGCCCTGGTTCACCGACCTGGGCGGCTCGGTCGAGCTCGTGGCCACCCCCGTGGGCGCCTTCCTCCCCGCGGACGTGAGCATGGCCGGCCAGGGCACCCTCCGCCTCCGCGGCCGGTTGGCGGACGGCATCCAGTGGAACCTCGGCGGGCTCGTCACCGAGAGCGAGGGGACGAGCTGGCGCATGGCCGCCGAGTTCGTCCTGCACCCGGGCGGCGGCCACACGATCGAGGCGGGGGCCGGCTATGGCATGGGTCTGACCCGACGCTTGGGAGCCGCCGAGGACGAGCCCATCGATCCCCAGGGCGTGGGGGCGATGTTCGTGCGCACCCGGCTGAAGCTCGCCGAACACCTGACCGCCTCTCTCGGAGCGCGTTACTCCTACTTCGGCTTCCTCGCGGACGCGAACCACCTCGACCCCATGCTCGCGATCGAGATGCAGACGACGCCGGGCACGGTCGTCCGCGCGTCGGCCGTCTCGCGGACCCTGGCTCCGGGGGGCGACCTGCTCACGCTCTCCACCCGGGATTCGTCGCCGTACATCGCCTACGCGGCGATCGGGGAGGCCCTCCGCCCGTCGAGGACCACGCGCTACGAGCTGGCGGTGGACCGCTCGTCGGGATCGACGACCCTGGGCGGCCGGGCGTTCTACGAGGGCACGGTCGACCAGATCGTGAACGTGTTCGACGGCTACCCGGCGCCCCGCTCGCTGCGCATGTTCAACGTGGGTCCGCTCGCCGCCCGCGGCGTGGGCTTGACCCTGGGCCGTCACTTCGGCGACGCGGTCAGCGGGTCGGTCACTTACACCTACGGTTTCGCCGAGCGCCGCGAAGCCTTCGGGGGCGCGGGATTCTTCAGGCTGCAGCCGTCTCTTTCATCATTTCGACGGGGCGACTTCCACGACGTGGAGGCCCGGCTCCAGACGTTCATCGAGCTGACGGACACCCGCCTGGAGGCGTTCTGCCGGATCAACAGCTTCAACCCCGACTCGGTCGGCGCCGGGGGAGCCCTGGCGAACACGCGGTTCGACATCCAGTTGACCCAGGGCCTGCCCTTCCTGCAGCCGCTGACGCGCGCCGAGTGGGAGGTGCTGGTCGAGTTCCGCAACCTCTTCTACGAGCGCGGCGAGGGCGGTCTCTTCGACGAGCTCGTGGTGCTCCATCCGCCCAAGCGGGTCGTGGGAGGGATCGCCGTCAAGTTCTGACTCGCAAGGAGGGGCGCTGCGGCGGGCCACGGACGGCGCGGGGCTCCCGGCCTCAGGGCCGGGGGCAGTCGAGCGAGGCTTGATTCTGAGCCTCGCTTTTTTTTGCCCCTGAGGGCAAGTTCAATCATTTGGACTGAGCATCCGGTATGGTGGATTCGAGGGTGGACCCAGATAGGGAAGTCACGCTAGGCCAGTCGCTTTGGGGCAACGGACCCGGCTCCCTGGCGGCACGTGACTTGCTTGGAAACGGAACGACCCGAGAAGAGCGATCCATCAACATGGCGAGCGCGCAGCGAATGAACCGGCGGCGTCTCAAGAACCTGGCGGTGATCGCCCTGGGACTGGGGCTCGCCTCCCTGGGCGCCTACAACATCGTGGTCAAGGCCACCGGGAGCCTGATGGACGACGGCGTCTTCTGGAAGTCCGGCCCCGGAGGCGTCGTGGCCTCGAGGGTGGCTCCGGGAGGACCGGCGGCCCGGGCCGGCCTGCGCGTGGGCGACATCCTCCTCGGGATCGACGGCGAGGAGATCCTGAGCGCCGGCCAGGTGGAGGCCATCCTCGAGCGGCATCAACCGGGCGGGCCCGCCGCCTATTCGCTCTTGCGCCTCGGCGACCGGCGCGGCCTCGAGGTGCGCATCCAGCCGCTGCCCCAGGGCAACGTCACCCTGTTCTACTACCTCTCGCTGGTCGGATTCTTCAGCCTCGCGGTGGGCACCATCGTCATGCTGCGCCGGCCCGCCGACCGCTCGGCCGTCCACTTCTACACGATCTGCGTCCTTTTCTTCCTGGTCTACTCGACGTCCTACACGGGCCGCCTGGACGTCGGGGACTGGGTGCTCTTTTGGGCGGACCTCCTGGCGGTTCTCTTCCTGCCGGTGGTGTTCCTGCACTTCTGCCTGAGCTTCCCGGAGCGGCGGCTCAAGCTTCACCGGATATGGCTGATCCCCGCGATCTACATGCCGGCCCTGGCCCTGGCGGGAGCGGCCTTGGCCAGCCCGGCCCTCCTGGCCTCGGGCGGGGACGCCACCACCCTGTGGCGGATCAGCGAGGCCATGGACCGCGGCAAGCCCCTCTACTTCGCGGCGCTCTTCGCGATCTCGTTCGCGGTGCTCCTCGACTCCTACCGGCGGACCCGCGCCCTCACCGCCCGCCGCCAGATGAAGTGGCTCGTCTGGGGGACGGGGGCGGGGGTCCTTCCCTTCTTCGTCTTCTACGCGATCCCCTTCGCGCTGGGCCGCGAACCGCGCCTCGCCATGGAGCTGGCCGGCTACATGCCGCTGGCTCTCCTCCCCCTCGCCCTGGCCTACGCGGTGGTGAAGCATCGTCTCATGGACGTGGAGCTGATCTTCCGCCGGACCATCGCCTACACCCTGGCGGTGGCGGCCATCCTCGGCATCTCGCTCCTCACCATCGGGCTCACGAACGTGATCCTGGCCGACGAGGAGCCCCACACGACGATCATCGCCCTGCTCTCGACCCTGGTCGTGATCCTGCTCTTCACGCCGGTCAAGAGCCGCATCCAGGAGGGCATCGACCGGCTCTTCTACCGGGAGCGCTACAACTCGCGCAAGGCCCTGCTGCGCCTCTCCCAGGACCTGAACGCGGACCTCGAGGACCTCGGCCGGATGAGCGAGCGGCTGCTGGAGGGAGTGGGGGCGGCCCTCGGCCTCAACGCGATGGCCGTGTTCCTGCCCGACGGCGACGGAGCGTTCCGCATCTTCCGCTCCCGGGGCTGCCCGGAGGGCGCTACGAGCGTGCGGCTCCCCGCGCGGGGCGCGCTCCTCACGCGGCTGGCCGAGGGCCAGCCCGTGAACGCCGAGACCTCGGCCGAGACCTTCCCGGAGGCGGGGCCCCTCAACCTGACCTGCTACTTCCCCTGCCGGGTTGGTGACGAGGTGATCGCGGTCCTCGGGGTCGGACGCAAGGACGGCCTGGACCCGCTCAACAGCGAGGAGACCGACATCCTCCAGACCCTGGCCGCCCAGGCCGCCACCGCGATCATGAACGGGCGCCTCTACCACCGCCTGCGCGAGAAGGCGGAAGAGCTGCAGGGGCTCACCGAATACAACGAGAACATCCTGGAGAGCATCGACTCGGGGATGCTCGTGCTCGACCTCGAAGGCCAGGTGGTGCGCTGGAATCGGGCCATGGAGGGGCTGTACGGAAAGAGCCGCCAGGACGTGCTGGGGCGCAGCCTGGACGACATCCTGCCCCCGTCGTTCCTGGAGGCCCTGCGCGGCAGCCTGGTGCTGGGCGGTCGCGAGGAGATCGCCCACATCTACAAGCTGCACCTTCCCACCGCCGACGGCCGGGGCCTGATGGTCAACGTCTCCGTGGCCCCCTTCCAGATCGGCTCCGGGGAGCGCTGCGGCACGGTGCTGATCCTGGACGACATCACGGCCCGGGTGCGCCTGGAAGAGCAGCTCCAGCACTCGGAGAAGATGGCCTCCATCGGCATCCTGGCCGCCGGGGTGGCCCACGAGGTGAACACCCCCCTGGCCGGCATCTCCTCCTACACGCAGATCCTCAAGGGCCTGATCGATTCCCGGGACCCGCGGGCGGCCCTGCTCGACAAGATCGAGAAGCAGAGCTTCCGCGCGGCCAAGATCATCAACAACCTGCTGAACTTCTCGCGCTCGGCGGGGGCCGAGATGGAGCGCCTCGACGTCAACAAGACCCTGCTGGACGTGCTCTCCCTGATCGAGCACCAGCTCGAGGCCTCGAAGATCCGGGTCCGCAAGGAGCTGGCCTCGGAGCTGCCGCCGGTGCGGGGCAACGAGAACCGCGTCCAGCAGGTCTTCTTCAACCTGATCCTGAACGCCCGCGACGCGATGCCCCGGGGAGGCTGGCTTACCCTCACGACCTCCGCCGACGGCGACACCGTGGTGGTGGAGGTCAGCGACACCGGAGTCGGCATCAAGCGCGAGGACGTCAAGCGGATCTACGATCCGTTCTTCACGACCAAGGGGATCGGCCGCGGCACCGGCCTCGGCCTCTCGGTGTCCTACGGGATCGTCCAGGAGCACGGGGGCGCGATCTTCGTGGACAGCGTCCCCGGACAGGGGACCACCTTCCAGGTCGCCCTGCCCGCCCTCCTCCCCGCCGAAGCCGTCCGTGAGGTGAGATGAGGCAGGAGTCCATCCTCGTCGTCGACGACGAGGAGGTGATGCGCGACGTCCTCGGCAGCCTCCTGACCCAGGCCGGGTTCCAGGTGTCCCTGGCGGAGAGCGGCCCCCAGGGCCTGGCCCTCGCCAGGAAGGGCGACGTCGACGCCGCCATCGTGGACGTGATGCTGCCCGACATGGGCGGGCTCGAGGTCCTGGAGGAGCTCAAGAAGACGGACCCCGACCTCGTGGTCCTGATGATCACCGCTTTCGCCTCGGTGGAGACCGCGATCACCGCCATGAAGAAGGGCGCCTTCGACTACGTGGCCAAGCCCTTCAAGCACGAAGAGCTGCTCCACATCCTGCGCAACGGCCTCAACCAGCGCCGGCTGCAGGACGAGAACCGGCAGCTCCGTACCGCCCTCAAGGACCAGGGGCGGTTCATGGAGATCGTGGGCAAGAGCCAGCGGATGCTCCAGGTCTTCGGCCTCATCTCCCAGGCCGCCCCCTCGCGATCCACCATCCTGGTGGTGGGCGAGAGCGGGACCGGCAAGGAGCTGGTGGCCAAGGCCATCCACACGAACAGCCCGCGCAAGGACCGGCCCTTCGTGGTGGTGAACTCGGGAAGCCTGCCCCCCGACCTCCTGGAGTCGAACCTGTTCGGCCACGTGAAAGGGGCGTTCACGGGCGCCGTCTACGCGAAGAAGGGGCTCTTCGAGCTGGCCGACAAGGGGACGCTGTTCTTCGACGAGATCGGCAACATCCCCCTCGAGACCCAGGCCAAGCTCCTGCGCGTGATGCAGGAGCGCGAGTTCATGCGCCTGGGAGGAGTGGACACCATCAAGGTCGACGTACGGGTGGTGGCCGCCACCAACGTGGACCTGAAGCGCGCGGTGGACGAGGGCCGCTTCCGCGAAGACCTCTACTACCGCCTGAACGTGATCGCGGTCCAACTCCCCCCCCTCCGCCACCGCAAGGAGGACATCCCGGCCCTGGTCACCCACTTCGTGGAGAAGTACTCCAAGGAGAACAGCAAGCCGGTGGAGGGGGTGACCCCGGAGGTCCTGCAGGCCTTCATGGACTACGACTGGCCGGGCAACGTGCGCGAGCTCGAGAACGTCATCGAGCGCGGGGTGGTTCTCACCATCAACGGCCGCATCGGCCGCGAGCTGATCCCCGACCACGTGCGCAGCAGCCCCACCTTCCACATCCCCCACGTGGCGGTGCCCCCCGAGGGGATCAGCCTGCGCGAGGTCATCGCGAGCTTCGAGCGGCGCCTCATCGAGTCGACTCTCGAGTCCACGGGGGGCGTCCAGAAGGATGCGGCGAGGCTTCTCGGCCTGAAGCCCACCACCCTGAACGAGATGATCAAGCGCCACAACATCGTGCTGCCCCGCGACCGCGACCGGAGGACCCTCAAGGAGATCGATACCGGGGTCACCGCGAAGACGACCACGGCCTGAAGGCTTTCGTTTTCGTCATCGACCTCCCACCCTCCGATACATCGGAATGCGGTTAAACGCGCAACCCTCCGCGCCTTGACATCGCCGGACGACCTTGATAGCCTCACCCGAGCTAATTGGTGGTAATCACGGGATTTAGCGTGGCGGTTCCGTGAGGATCAGCGTCGGGGGAGCCCGGAACCGCTCGGGCAACTCCGGTCGCTATGCCTGAGCCTTCTATCCATGGCCTTCCAGGGCTCTCTCGCCGAGCTTCACCTACCCGACATCATTCAGCTCGTCAGCGTCAGCGGGAAGACCGGTGTCTTCCACCTGACCGACGGCACCCTCAAGGGCCAGATCTTCCTGCACGACGGGAAGATCATCCACGCCGAGCTCGAGGACACCGCGGGCGAGGAGGCGGTCTACGCCCTCGCGATCTGGCGGCAGGGCGAGTTCCGCTTCGACCCCGGGGTGCCCACCGACCAGCACACGATCAACAAGAGCAACACGAACCTCCTCATGGAGGCGGCGCGCCGGCTCGACGAGTGGCGCGTGCTCTCCAAGAAGATCCCCTCGGTCGACCTCGTCCCCGAGTTCGTGGTCCAGGAGAGCCGGGAAGGCCAGATCAACCTCAACACCAGCGAGTGGCTGATCCTCTCGAAGATCGACGGCCAGCGCAGCGTGAAGGCCATCGCACAGGCTTCGGGCCTTTCGGTCTTCGACGCGGCAAAGATGCTCTACGGCCTCGTCGCCACCAACTTGATCCGGCTCCGGGAGCCGCTGGCCCCGCATCCGCCCCGGGCGACCCCGACCTCGGCCGGCCTCCAACCCTCCGGAGGCTCCTCATCGGACTCGGGCCTGCCGGTCGGGCGCGCCGGCATCCCGCCCGCAGCGGGCCCGGCCCTCTCCCCCCACTCGGCGTCCCTCCTCAACCGCCTGGGACGAATGCGCGACGAGTGCATCGCGCTCCTCGGTCCGGTGGGTGAGAGCGTGGTGACCAAGCACTACCTGAAGGCCCGAGCCGAGATCGAGCGGGGCGCCGGGGCGGAGGCTCTGGAGGACGCGGTGCAGCAGATCGCCCGCGCGGCGGCGATCCTCAAGGGCCCGTCCGCCTCCGACTCGATCCTGGAGCAGCTCAAGAGCCTGCGGTAGGGTCAACGGCCGGCCACCGCCTCGATCAGGGACCGATAGCGCTCGATGACCGTGTCCCAGCGGTAGCCCTGCCGAACGTACGCGCGGCCGTTCGCGCCGAGGGCCTCGCGCAGGCGCTCCTCCCGGACGAGCAGGTCGAGGGCCTCCACGAACTCGTCGGGATCCCGGTACCAGAGCCCTGCGTTCGAGCGCCGGCAGTGGTCGAGGAGCACGGCGGAGCGCGCAGTGGCGAGGGCGGGGGTGCCGAGGGCCATGCCTTCGAGCAGGACGATGGAGAGGCTCTCGTAGGGACTCGGACAGATCACGGCTCGGGCCCCTGCGAGGGCGGCCGCCTTCTCCTCCTCCGACAGGTAGCCGAGGTACCGGACGCCGGCTTCCCGCGGCTCGGGCATGGCCAGTTTGCCGATGAGCACGAGGCTCGCCGCCCCCGGCACGTGACGGCGGTAGCGCGCGTAGTGGGCCAGCATCTCGGCGCAGCCCTTGCCGGCGTCGATGCGGCCGGCGTAGAGGACGAAGGGCTGGTCCAGGTCGTGACGGATCCGGAAGCCTTCCACGTCAGGGTCCTCCGGCGTTTCCACCCCCATGCCCGAGACCAGCGCGGGCCGGTTGCCCAGGGGGAAGCGGGAGCGGACGAGGGCTTCCTCGGGGCCGGTCAGGAAGCCGAACGCCCGGGCGAGAGCGAACACCTCGGAGTAGACCCGGAGGCCCAGGGGCGGCTCGTCGTGGGTGGTGGGAACGAGGACGGATCGCTCGGGCGCCGCCTTCAGCCCCGCGTAGGTCGGATAGTAGAGGTACGTGAAGAACATGACGGCCGCGAAGCGCCCGCGCTCCGCGGCCAGGGCCTCCACGAGCCGCGGCGCGTAGGGCCCCTGACGGCGCAGGAAGAGCTGCTCCTCCTCGTCGGTGTGCTCCCGGCCGTAGAGCGGCTCCGCGAACGCGTTGAAAGCCGCGAGGTCCCGCTCCTCCTCGACGGGGAACCGCCTGACCCGGACCCCGGCCAGGGTCTCCTCCCCCGCGGGCATCTCGTTGCGCCAGGTCACGTAGTCCCGGGCACAGGTCGTGAAGGCCGTGACGTCGTAGAAGGCGGTGAGCCGCTCGGCCACGGAGCGGGCCAGGGATTCGGATCCGCCGGTGATGTCCGCGCCATAGCGCTGGACGACGATCGCCAGGGGCGGGCGCTCGCTCACGGCGACTCCAGATAGCCCCGCAGCGCCGCCTCAACCGCCGCGGGCGCGAACGCGGGGAGCCGCCGGTCCTGTCCCGCGAGGACCGCCTCCCGTAGCGAGCGGTCGGTTACCAGCAGGTGCGCCGCCTCTGCGACCTCCGCCAGCCGCTTCTCCGTGAACTGCACGCCCGCGCCCCCGAGGGTGTGGGGCACCGCGGTCGACGAGTAGGCGAGCACGGGCACCCGCATGAGCAAGGACTCGACGAGGGGGACGCCGAAGCCCTCGTGCTCGCTCATGCTGACGAACAGGTCGGCCGCGGCGTAGCAGGCGAGCAGGTCGTCGTGGTCCACGTGGCCGAGGAAGACCACCTCCCAGGGAGTGAAGCCCTCCTCGTAGGCGAAGGCCTGGAGGGCGTCGAAGTAGTGGCCGCGCTGCGGGAGCTTGCCCACCAGGAGCAGCCGCGCGTCGGGGGCGATGAAGCGGCGCCAGTAGCTCAGGAGCCGGATCAGGTCCTCCTGGCGCTTGTTCGGGGCCAGGCGGCCCACGAACAGCAGGTTGGTGGTGCCGTCCTCGAGCAGCCGGCGGAGCACCGGGTTCGGGGCTTCGCGGTAGCGGCGAAAGTCGAGATAGATGGGGAGCACGCCGGTGCGCGGGAAGCCCAGGGCCTCGAGCTCGCGGCGGCTCCACTCGCTGTCCGCCAGGCCGAGGTCCACGTGCTCGGCCAGGGTCCCCAGCTCCTGCTGCCCGAGGGCGCAGATCCGCGCCATGTCGGGGTCGTCTTCGAGGAAGAACCCCGGGGGGGTGATGTTGTGGTGCAGCAGGATGCGGCGCCCCCGGTGGGCCTTGAGGGCCCGGGTCAGGGGCGAGGGCAGCGCGTAGTGGAGGATGACCGCGTCGTCGGCCGATCCGGCCTTCCACTCGGAGAAAAGGCGGCCGTCGCCCGCGAGGTCGGCGTCCAGCTCGAGGGCATAGACGTCCGCGGGGTGGCCCCAGGACCGGAACGCGTTGCGCATGAGGCGGGCGGAGTCCCCGATGGCGTCCCCGCGGTGGAGGGCGGGGACCCACTGGTCGATTCTGATCATCATCGACCCCCCACCCTATCGTTCATCGACCCCCCACCCCATCCCTCCCCCACGTAGGGGGAGGGGAACGCAGTGGCACGACTGGCTCCGTCTTTTCATCGACCCCCCGATCGTTCATCGACCCCCCTCCTATCCTCCCCCACGTAGGGGGGAGGGACCGCTGCTTCACGTGCGGCCCCGGATCACTGCCCGTCCAGCACGGGCCGCAAGCGGTCACGGAGCAGGGCGCCGAAGTCGGTGCCACGGATCTGCTCCACCGCGCGGGCCTGGGTGGCGAGGACGCTCGCGCGCAGCTTCCCGTCGGTCAGGACCTCGCCGATCAGCTCGGCCACCACCGCGGGCCGCTTCTCCCCCAAGAGGATCCCCCCGCCCTTGAGGGTCTCCCTCACCGCCCCCGCTTCGTAGGCGATGACGGGAACCCCGAAGACCATCGCCTCCTGGAGGGGCACGCAAAAGCCCTCGTGCTCGGAGAGGCAGAGGAAGAGGTCGGCCACGCGGTAGTAGCCGTAGAGGTCGTCGTCGTCCACCTGTCCGGTGAAGACGACCTCGTCGAGGCGCAGGTCGTCGACCATGTCGAGCAGGCGCTCCAGGTACCGCTCGTGGCCGCGGTAGTCTCCCACGAGCAGGAGCCGGCTCAGCGGGTTCACGTAGCGCTGGTAGGCCGCGAACACGCGGATCAGGTCGTCGATCCTCTTGTTGGGAATGATCCGGCCCACGAACAGCAGGTTGGTCCTTGTGTCGTCGTGGAGCCGCCGGACCACCGGCGAGGGAGGCCGCTCGTAGACCGGGAGGTCGAGGACGATGGGCAGCACTCCCGTTTTCGCGTAGCCCACCTCATCGAGCTCGCGGCGGTTGAACTCGCTGTCCCCCAGGGCCAGCTCGGTGCGGGGGGCGAAGGCGGCGAGCTCGCGCCGCCCGTGGTAGCAGAGGCCGACCAGGTGGGGGTGGAAGCCCATGAAGAAGCGGGCGGGCGTGATGTTGTGGTAGATCGAGACCAGGCGGTCGGGGGCGTGGTAGATGAGACGCCCCGCCGCGCTCCCGATCGAGAAGTGGAAGAGGCAGACGGTCTCCGGCGACGAGACCTGCCGGTACTCCCAGAGGGGCCGCGCGAGGTGCGCCACCCGCGGGTGGACCTTCTCCGCAAAGATGTCCGAAGCGAACCCGGCGGCCCGGAGGTGCTTCTGGATCGCCAGGGCCTCGTTGCCGATCGCGTCCCCGTAGGAGAGCGCGGCCAGGAGCTGGTGGACCTGCTTCACGCCGCCTCGTCGACCGCGAAGCGCCGCACCGCGACGTCGTTCAGCACCTCCTCGCCCTCCGGGTAGTCGTTCGCCCAGGTGAGGTAGTCGGAGGCGCAGGTGGTGAGCACCGTGACCCTAGCGTGCCGGGCCAGGTGCTCGGCCACCAGGCGGCAGTGATACTCGGCGCCTCCCGCGATGCCCAGGCCGTAGCGCTGGACCACGAGCGCGAGGCGCATTACGGCTCGGTCTTGCCGTCCTCGTCCCGATAAATGACCATCGACTCGAGAGTCTTCTCGCGCCGGGCCAGCAGCTCGAGCCGCCCCTGGAGCTGCAGGTTCCGGTTCTTCAGCTCCTGCAGCTCCAGGTTCAGGCGGGTCAGCTCCAGGGAGAGGTTGTGGAAGAGGTGGACGTAATACTTGTTGAGATCGGCCTGGCGGGAGAGGGCAAAGATCATGGGGTTCGGGTTCCAGAAGAGCTTCTGGAGCGGCTTGAGCAGCCGACGGATCCTCTCCAGGACCCGGCCCACCGCCCCTCGGCTGCTCCGGTAGATCGTCTCGGGGTCGAACTGGAAGTTCCAGCGCTGGGTCTGGGATCGAAAGTCCGCGAGAAGATCGCTCGAGAAGTCGTGGGCGTCGAGCACCCCGTCGAGGCGCCGCTCCGCGATCCCACGGATCTCCTCCTCCGTGTAGAGCCCCCTCTTCTTCTCTTCGATGCGCTTCCGGATCGCGGCCATGATGGCCTCGACGTCGACGTCTTTCGCCTTGATCTCGAAAGTCATGGCCGAGGTTCCCTCATCGACCCCCCACCCTGTCCCTCCCCACGTAGGGGGAGGGGAACGCGGTCGCCCGTGCGGCTCCGCTTCATTGGGCGCGGGGCATGGGCGCGCCCGCCGCCGTGTAAACGATGAGGACGATGGACAGGGCCCAGAGAGCCACATCCACGAGGAGGGGGCGGTCGGTGAGAAGCAGGTCGGTGGGGCTGCCCCCCTGGTCTCTCTGATGCACGAGGTAAAGATAGCGGAAGATGCCGTAGAGCACGAAAGGGATCGTCCAGGCCAGGCGGTCGGTCCGGTACTTCTCCACCGTCTCCGGGGCCATGGTGTAGAAGGCGTAGGCCATGAGGCAGGAGGCGGTGACGACGGAGATCATCTGGTCCAGCAGATACGGGCTGTACTCGGCCAGGATGGGCCGGTGGCCCGACGCGGCGTCGTTGAGCGAGGTCAGCTCGTGGCGCCGCTTGGCCAGGGCCAGGAAGAGCGCGAGCAGGATCGTGCACACGACCAGCCAGTCGCTGAACTGCACCGCGATCGCGAGCGCTCCCGCCACTCCTCGAAGCAGGAAGCCCATGCTGATCGAGAGCACGTCCAGGATCACGATCTCCTTCAGCCGGAACGAGTAGGCCAGGTTGAGGAGCGTGTACAGGAGGGCGGCCAGGGCGAAGTCCCGTCCCAGGAGGAGCGAAAGGCCGAGGCAGGCGAGCCCGAGGACGCCCGCCACCCCGCGCGCGGCCTCGGGGGAGAGGGCCCCGCTGGCCAGGGGGCGGTGCCGCTTCCGCGGATGAAGGCGGTCCCGGGCCAGGTCCGTGAGGTCGTTGACGACGTAGATCGTCCCCGACAGGCCACAGAAGATCCCGAACGCGAGCAGCGCCCGCAGGAAGGCCTCGCGCTCGAACAGGTGCTTGGACAGGGCGAGGGCCGCGAAGACCAGCAGGTTCTTGGTCCACTGGTGCGGGCGGAGCGAGACGAGAATGGCGCGGATCACGCGGACAGTCCAACATGCCGGCCGCGCCGGGCCCCGTGGGAGCAGTGGGGCCCTCGCGGGGAGGGACGCCTAGAAGCTCTTGACGGCCTCGGCTTCGGAGTCGTAGGTCTCGAAGACGGTGAGGAGCTTGGTGATGGCGAGCAGGTCCTGGATCTTCTTCGTGAGGTTCAGCAGCTTCAGCTTGCCGCCCTTGCGGCTCACCGTCGTATAGCAGCGGACGATCTCGCCCAGGCCCGCCGAATCCACGTAGGGCACGTCGGCCAGGTTGAGGAGGATCTTCGTCTTGCCTCCGTCGACGAGCTTGGTGACGGCGTCGCGGAGGGCGTCGTCGCCTTCGCCGATCAGGATCTTCCCGTGGAGGTCCAAGATGGTGACGTTGCTGGCCTGACGCTCGACGATCTTCATGGCGGCTTTCTCCTAGCAGCGGAGTCGTTTACGAAGAGGCCGTACGCTATCACAGCGTCTCGCCGACTGTCAACGGAATGGCCGCGCCCCGCCCCGGCGGGGACCGGCTGAGCGCGCCCCCGGGGACGGCCTCGGTGGAGGGGAACGATGACGCCGCCCGCCGAGACCGGGCGGCGTCAGGCGGAAGCTTCGATCAGGCGCTCACTGACTTGCGCTGCTGGAAGCACTCCTTGCAGTAGACAGGCCGTCCCTGGGTCGGCTTGAAGGGGACCGTGGTCTCCTTCCCGCACTGCGAGCAGGTCGCCATCGTCTCGACCCGCTCCCGGGGCGGCTGTCCCATCCGGGCGTTCCGCTTCGCCTTGCACTCCTTGCAACGCTTGGGCTCGTTCTTGAAGTTCTTGTCGTGGTAGAAGAGCTGCTCGCCCGCGGTCCAGATGAAACTCTGATGGCATTCGACGCACACCAGAGTCTTGTCTCGGTACTCCATGGCCTCTCCTCGTCGGGCTCAGGCCAGCCCCGGCGCCCGGGGCCTGCTATTCGCTTTCGCGACGGATCTTCTTGCGGCTCCTCTTGCGGGCCAGCGCCTGCTTGGCCCGGCGCTTGTCGCCGGGCTTCAAGTAGAAGCTGTGCTTCTTGATATCCTTGATGATGTCCTCTTGCTGGACCTTCCGCTTGAAGCGCCGGAGGGCGTTCTCGATCGATTCGCCCTCCTGGACCTTGATCTCGGCCAAAACGCGTAACACCCCCTGACTATCGTGGATTTCGCTGGAGAAGGATTCGCCCTTCTTTCGGAAACGGGTCTTGCTGGATTATCCCGGTCCGCATGGATGCTAGGGCATGACCCCAGGTGTGTCAAGCAATGAGTGAGGAGTCAAGGGAATACGGGAAATCACCCCATAGATAAGACCCGGAAAGAGATAGGCTAGGCGAATGGACAACGGGCCGGGGACCCCACAGCACCCGGGGGGCCCGGGGACTCTGTTCGTGGTCGCGACCCCCCTCGGCAACCTCGAAGACCTCACGCTCCGGGCCATCCGCGTCCTGCGAACGGTCAGCCTGGTCGCCTGCGAGGATACGCGGCGGACGGCCCGCCTGCTGGAGAGCCAGGCCATCGCGACCCCCACCACCTCGTATTTCGAGCACAACGAGCGCTGGAAGGGCGAGCGGATCCTCGAGGCCCTGCGGGCCGGCCGGGACGTCGCGATCGTGTCCGACGCGGGAACGCCGGGTATCTCGGATCCCGGCTACCGCCTGGTCCGGGACGCCCGGGCCGAGGGGCTTCCCGTGATCCCCGTGCCGGGGCCGAGCGCGGCGGTGGCCGCCTTGTCGGTCTCGGGCCTGCCCACCGACCGCTTCCTGTTCGTCGGCTTCCTGCCACCCAAGGCGGCGCGCCGGCGGGAGCTGGAGGCGCTGGCCACCCTCGGGCACACGCTGGTCTTCTACGAGTCGCCCGTCCGGGTGGTCGGGTGCCTGCGGGACATGGCCGAGGTCCTGGGCGACCGCGAGGCCTTCCTGTGCCGCGAAGCCACCAAGCGGCACGAGGAATACGTCCGGGGCCGGCTGAGCGGCCTGCGCGCTCTCCTCGCGGAGCGGGCCCCCGTGAGGGGCGAGATCGTGCTGGTGGTGGCAGGGGCGCCCGCGGCAACGCCCGCGACCACCGGCCCGGAAGAGCTGCAGGCGCTCTTCGACCGGCTCGTGGCCGAAGGCAAGACCCGCCGGGCGGCCGTGAAGGAGGCGGCCCGCCGAACGGGACTGCCCGCCCGCGAGGTCTACCGGCGGGTCCTGGAAGGCGAGAGGTAGCACTTCACCGTGGCTCGAAGCTCCTTCCGGGAAACAGCTCCTCGGGCTCGACCTTGCGCGAGAGCCGGAGCAGCACCGGTTTCATGAAGTCCCGGCGCTCGTAGGTGACGCCGAGGGCCTGGAGCCTCTCGCCCATGCGCTCCGCCGCGTAGGCGTTCACCGCGACCAGCGCGGCCTCGGGAGCGCGCTCCACCCGTTCGCGGTACGACAGGAAGTACTCGGTGGTGACCGGGCCGAGCTTGGCCGAGCAGATCACGCGCTCGCCGGAGAGGAAGTTGATCTTGGTGGCGAGGTGGAAGTCGGTGTAGCACCAGCGGACGCCTTCCGCAACCAGGCCCTCGGCGAGACCGCGCCAGCGGCCGTCGGCGCGCAGCGTGCCCGGCAGCTGGCCGAGCGAGCCGAGAGCCCCCCCCGCCACCAGCGCGAAGAACAGCCCTCGCGCGCGGCCCGCGCCGAGCGCGTCGGCCAGGAACACGGGCAGGGGGGCCAGCAGGAAGAGCAGGTAGCGCGGGTTTCCCGCCACGTGGGGCAGCGCGAAGAGGGCCACCCCCAGGTTGACCAGGGTGAAGAGGAGGAGCACGGCCAGGGGCCGCGAGCCCCCGCGTCGCAGGCGGACCAGGGTCCGGCCCGTGGCCCAGACGGCGAGGGCCACGGCCATCCAGGCCAGCGCGTGCACCAGCCGGTCGAGGGGTTCGGGATGGCCGGGGTCGTAGCCGACGAGGACGGGCCAATGGTCCGTGACCATCGCCCGGGCCTTCTCCAGGAGGCCCGGTGCCGGCCCGCCGCCCTCGGCCGCCCCCGCGGTCCCGGGGATCAGGTACTGGAACGAGCCCCAGTCGTTTCGCGCGTTCCAGAGCAGGCCGGGCAGGTACCCGAGGGCCCAGCCGGCCGCGAGCCACAGGAGCGGGCCCGCGGGCCTGAGCCGTCCGAAGAGGACCAGCGCCATGCCCACCGCGGCCAGGTGGATGACGGCCAGGATGTGGCACCAGAAGGCGAGGCCGAGCAGCAGACCGGCGGCGAGGGCCAGGGTGAGGCGTCCTCCGGTCCCGGCCGCGCGGTCTTCGCTGGCCCAACGCGCGGTGAGCCACAGGGCCCAGGTGCCGAGAGCCAGGACCTCCACGTAGTTCCCGTCGTTGCTCAGGCTGTAGCGGGTCACGAACGCGGGGGAGAAGGCCGCATAGAGGCTGGCGAGGAGCGCCGCGCCGGCTCCGCTGGCCAGCCGCGCGAGGCCGTAGAGACCGGCCACGAAGGCCAGATAGAAGAGGACCGAGGCCAAGGCGAAGGCGCGCGCCGGGTCGATGGCGAGGGCGAGGAGCGCGGTCAGGTGCGACTTGAGGCTGCCGCTATAGGGAACGAGCGGGACAAAGACGAGCCGCTCGATCCCGTCCCGCGCGTGCAGGGCCACGATGCCCGAAAGCGCGCCATCGGGAGTGACCGTCGCCGCCGCCCCCTGCCAGGCGATCGGCAGACGGAAGAAGAACGCCAGGGCCAGCACGAGCCAGAGCCCCGCGCGAGGCTCGCCGAGCCTTTCGCCCCGCAGGATGGGCCAGCGGGCGTGCAGCCAGAGCAGACCGGCAACCAGGGTCGGGAAAGCCAGGGCGGGGGGAGGGATCGCGGCCAGCCAAGCCGGGCGCCACGGCGCTCCCGCATCGAACCAGCGCACCGCCAGCAGCGCCCAGAACGCCGCGGCCGTCGCCCCGAGTCCGATCGCGCGAGCCTCGTGCCTGCGTTCGGCGGGCGGGCGGGGATCAGGCGGGGGCTCTTTGATCATCGACCCCCCACCCTATCCCTCCCCACGCAGGGGGAGGGGAAGGCTGCCGCACATATGGCTCCGCCTTCTCCATGCATGCCGGCGGGCAGACTAGCATAGGGGCGGTGAAGCGCTTCTCCAGCCGCCCGGCGGTCTTTCTGGTCGTGCGTGCGATCCTCACCGACGACCTTGCCCCCATCCGCGAGCGCGTCCGGCGTGAGCTCGCCGTGCCCGGACGCCGGACCCTCGACCTCGGCTGCGGGCCGGGGACGTTTGCCGACCTGTTCCTGGGCGAAGACTACGTGGGGGTCGATCCCAATCCGCGACACGTCGCCTACGCACGGCGGGCCCGCCCCGGGGCCTTCCTGGTGGGCGACCTGCGGGGCCTGGAGCTGCCGGCCCAGCGCTTCGACCAGGTCCTGGCCTGCGGCCTGTTCGAGGACCTGTCGGACGGGCCGGCCCGGGCAGTGGCCGCCGAGGCGCGGCGCGTCCTCGTGCCCGGCGGGCGGCTGCTGGTCTTCGCGGAGCTGCCCGCGCGCGGCCCCCTCGGCCGCCTGCGTCAGGCCGTGCTGGGGCGGGTCTCCCGCGGCGGCGAGGAGTACCGGCGCCTGCTCGCGGAGGCGGGACGGGTGGAGCGCTACGAGACTCTCCGCAGCGGCTTCACCGACTTTGCGGCCCTTCATCTCCGCACGCCCGAAGTCCGGGCTACCGGCGGTTGACAGCCGTCGCGCACCCATGTCAAGGTTTGCGGCTAGATTGACAGCGACACTCCTTTCCCGCCTCCCATGAAGATCCTCGTCGTCGGCAATGGCGGCCGCGAGCACGCCCTCGCCTGGAAGATCCGGCAGAGCCCCCTGGTGACGGAGGTCTACTGCGCGCCGGGCAACGCGGGAATCGCCGAGCTGGCGGACTGCGTCCCCATCGAGACCTCGAACATCGTCGAGGTGGCCGATTTCGCCCAGACGATCAGCGCTGACCTGACCGTGGTGGGCCCCGAGTTGCCCATGGTGCTCGGGATCGCCGACGAGTTCGTCCGGCGCGGTATGCCCATCTTCTCCCCCTCGCGGGCGGCCGCCGAGATCGAGGGCTCGAAGGCCTTCGCCCGGGAGTTCATGACCCGACACAAGATCCCCTCCCCGCGCTACGAGATATGCGGCAGCTACGAGGAGGCCCTCTCTTTCGTGGCCCGCGCCCCTTTCGGCTTTCCGTTCGTGATCAAGGCCGACGGCCTGGCCGCGGGCAAGGGGAGCGTGGTCGTGAAGGACGCCGCGGGGGCGACGGCGGCCGTCGACGAGATGATGGCGGACAAGAAGTTCGGCAACGCGGGTGCCAAGACGGTCATGGAGGAGTTCCTGGACGGCGAGGAGGTCTCCTTCCTGGTCTTCTCCGACGGCGCCCGGGTCGTCCCCATGGTCTCGGTGCAGGACCACAAGCGCGCCTTCGACGGCGACACGGGGCCGAACACGGGCGGCATGGGCACCGTGTCCCCGGCCACCAACCTCTCCCTCGACGCCCACAAGCAGATCATGCAGGAGATCGTCCTGCCTACGATCGCGGGGCTGGCCGCCGAGGGGCGGCGCTACCAGGGCGTGCTCTTCGCGGGGCTCATGATCACGGACGAGGGGCCCAAGGTCCTCGAGTTCAACGCCCGCTTCGGCGACCCGGAGACCCAGGTCATCATGGCCCGCATGCGCTCCGACCTCGTGCCGACCCTCCAGCAAGTGGCCGCCGGCCAGCTCAAGGAGACGAAGATCGACTGGTCCAAGGAGGCCGCGGTCTGCGTGGTGCTGGCGAGCAAAGGCTATCCCGACGACAGCCCCGAGACCGGCAAGGTCGTGAGCGGCCTCGAGGCCCTGCGCGAAGACACCGACGTCGTGGTGTACCACGCCGCGACCGCCCGGAAGAACGGCCACGTGGTCACGGTGGGCGGGCGTGTCCTCGGGGTGACGGCCCTCGCGGCGAGCCTCGACGCGGCGGTGGCCCGGGCCTACGAGGTGGTCGACAAGCTATCCTTCGAGGGGATGTTCTACCGGAAGGACATCGGCAAGAAGGCGTTGGCCCGCCTCCACGCGCCGCGTTAATGAGCTGGGGGGTGCTACGTCGCACCTACAGGGCACTCGAACCGCCAATGGCCTCGCGCGCGAGAAGCCTCGCGCGGTTCGAGTACCCTGCCCCAGACCCCCCGCTCGCTTCGCCGAAATGAATTCGGCTCCCCTCGCCGTCCGTGGCTTCTAGTTCAGGCTGACCTGGTACCGCAGCACTTCGGCGGCCTGGCCGACCATCTTGCCGGGGCGCGTCTCCAGGGGCAGGCCGTCCACGTCGACGATGCCGGGGAGCAGGAGCAGCTCCAGCACGCGCCCCGACCGTAGCACGTCGCCCGGATCGACGATCAAGGCCCGACGCCCCCCGTCGTAGGTGACCTTGGCCCCGGAGAAGTCGCGGTCGCCCGGCTGCGCACGGCCCGCGTACCGGAGCAGCACGTGGTCCTTGAAGCTCTCCTCGTTCATGTCCTTGCTGAACTGGACCGCGAAGCGCCCGGTGGGCGGCACCTCGCGGTCGCCGTCCAGGGGGAGCGAGAACACGACCACGGGGGGAAGCTTGGGCTTCTCGGGGGGCGGCGGCGGGGGGGCGGCGTCGGCGGTGGGCTTGGGCGCGGAGCCGAGCGAGACCTGCAGGGCCTGGAGATAGGTCACCCCGCTGATCGTGGTCGGCCGGCCCACCACGTCCAGCCACTTCCCGGTGTCGCGCTTCAGCTTCGGGTCGAGGGCCCACCCGTCGCCCTTCGGCTTGCGGCCGCTCACCCAGACCGCGAAGAGGTCGTCCTTGATGACCCAGTCCGCGGAGTTGCGCTGGCTGCGCGCCGGGAGGTCGCCGTAGAGGTTCTGGCCGCGGAACTTCCCGACCACGTGCACGACCTTGTTGTCGTACTTTCCGGGCCGGCTGAGCAGCTCCTCGAGGCTCACGAGATGCGACTTCACGTCCTTGGGCAGCTCCTTGTCGGGCGGCCCCAGGTACGCCCAGAAGACGAGGTTGTAGTAGACCTGCATGGTCGACTGGTCGGCGCCCTGGCCGAAGACGCCGGTGATCTCGACCTCCTTGCCGTACCAGCGCTTGGCTTCCTGCTCCCACTCGAACTGCACCTCCGTGACCGGGTAGAGCAGGATGTAGCTTCCGAAGGTTCCCCGGAGGGAGGGGCGGACCTCACGGCTGAGGTTCGAGATCTCGAGCATGCCGTGCGTGCGCACCGCGCGGCCGACGTAGGCGGTGGGGGTGCTGATGAGGTCGTCGACGCTCGCGTCGACGGGCTCGCCGTACTGCGCCTGGTAGCGGTCGTACCCGTACTGGGCGCGGGCGGGGGCGGCGGCAAGGGCCAGCAGGGCGAGCACGAGGACGCAGGAACGGAGGCGACCCGGCATACCCGAGTATAGGACCGATCGCGGCCCCGGGGTCAAGTCTGGTACCATCCCGGCCGCAAGCGCGTTCCGATCTCCCGAGCCACCCCACGGAGGGACGGTATGGCCCAAGAGAAGGCTGCTCCGGCGAGCGCGGTCACGTTCAAGCCCTACGTCCCCGACGCCACCGTCCTCCCCGAGTTCACGCCCCGGGCCGTCATCCTGGGGATGATCTTCGGGATCGTCTTCGGGGCGGTGACCGTCTACGTCGGCCTGCGAGCCGGGCTCACGGTCGCGGCCTCGATCCCCATCGCGGTCCTCTCGATCAGCCTGCTGCGGGCCCTCGGCCGCGCCACCATCCTCGAGAACAACATCGTGCAGACCACCGGCTCGGCCGGCGAGTCGGTGGCGGGGGGCGTGATCTTCACCCTGCCCGCCCTGATCTTCCTGGGTTTCGATCTCGAGTACTGGCGCATCTTCCTCCTGGCCCTGATCGGCGGCTGGCTGGGCGTGTTCTTCATGATCCCGCTGCGCCGCCAGCTCATCGTCAAGGAGCACGGGAACCTCCAGTATCCCGAAGGGACGGCCTGCGGAGACGTGCTCATCGCCGGCGACAAGGGCGGCTCCTTCGCCAGCCGGGTGTTCTGGGGGCTCGGCCTGGGCGCGGTGTACACGCTCTTCCAGAACGAGAACATGTTCGCGGCGTGGCCGAGCACTCCGGCGTGGAATCCGGCAACGTACCCCGGCTCGTCCATTCGCGCCAACACCACCGCGGAGTACATGGGGGTGGGCTACATCATCGGTCCCCGCATCGCAGGGGTCATCTTCGCGGGGGGGGTCTTCGCGTGGCTCGTCATCATGCCGGCGATCAAGTTCTTCGGGGGGGCGCTGCCGACTCCCCTCTACCCGGGCACCGTCCCCATCGCCGACATGTCGCCCGACCAGCTCTGGCGCACCTACATCCGCCCCATGGGCGCGGGGGCGGTGGCCGCCGCGGGTCTCATCACCCTGATGAAGACCATACCGACCATCGTGGCCGCGCTCAAGGCCGGCTTGGCCGACCTCGGAAAGGGAGCGGCGGCCGCCGCCGGCACGAAGCGCACCGACCGCGACCTCGACATGAAGGTCGCCGCTTTCGGCTCCCTGCTCATCCTGCTGATGATGTGGGCCATGCTGACCTTCTACCCGGTGGAGAACGCCCATACGTCGATGTGGGCGAACCTCGCCGCGGGGGTCTTCGTGGTGATCTTCGGCTTCCTCTTCGTCACGGTCTCGTCGCGCATCGTCGGCCTCATCGGGACCTCGGCCAACCCGATCTCGGGCATGGCCATCGCCACCTTGATGGCCACTTGCGCCGTCTTCCTGGCCCTCCACTGGACGGCCCCCGCCTTCGGCGCCCTCGCGATCAGCATCGGGGGCGTCGTGTGCATCGCCTCCGCCAACGCCGGCAACACGTCGCAGGACCTGAAGACCGGCTTCATCGTGGGCGCCACGCCGCAGAAGCAGCAGGTCAGCCTGATGATCGGCGTGCTGGTTTCCGTGTTCGTCATCGGCATCGTCCTGATCGGCATGAACCGCGGACTCGAGCAGTTCCGCGGCTACGTCGGGCCGCAGTTCGACATCGCGGTCCTGCCGAGGGGGGTCGTGGTGCAGCAGGCGGAGTTCGACCGCCCCCAGGTCCGTTACGCGACGGAGAGCGGCGAAGTCACGCGTCCGGGCAGCGGGTACGCGCTTCTGAACGCGATCGGCTCCTCGGAGCTGCCCGACGGCAAGTACCTCTACAACACGGAGACCCGGAAGATCGAGGTCACGTGGATCCAGGGCATCGGCTCGGAAAAGGCCGCGGCGCCCCAGGCTCGGCTGATGGCGACGGTGATCAGCGGCATCCTGAATCAGCGCCTGCCCTGGGGCCTGGTTCTCCTCGGCGTGTTCATGGTGATCGCGGTCGAGCTGCTCGGCATCCGCTCGCTGTCCTTCGCGGTCGGGTTCTACCTGTCGATCGCCACCACCCTGGCCATCTTCACGGGCGGCGTGATGCGATGGCTTGTGGAACGGAGCGCGGCCAAGGCCGGCGAGAAGCACGAGGAGAGCGACGTCAGCCCCGGCTCGCTCTACGCGAGCGGCCTGATCGCCGCGGGCGGCATCGTGGGCCTGCTCGGGATCGCGTTCAACCTCATCGAGACCCAGATGCGCGACGCGGGCCGGACCGCCGCGGCGGACACCTTCCGCCAGGTCCTGAGCTTCGGCTCTTGGATCGACAAGGCGAACAACGTCCACTACAGGATCGCGGAGATGCTCGGCGGGCCGCAGTACGCCGACGCAGTCGCCAACGTGGTCGGAGTTCTCGCGTTCCTCGGCCTGGCGGCGACGCTGCACCACTTCGCCCGCAAGCCGCTGGAGGCAGAACTCAAGCGATAGGGCACGCGAGGCGGGCGGAGTCCCTCCCCGACGAAAACCGAAAAACCCCGGAGGGTTGGCCACCCTCCGGGGCCGGTAAGCTGTTTGGATTCGCCAGGTTCGACGCCCAGCGGCCTCCTTGGGACCCTAGGAAACGCGGTCGAGGGGAGGCATCCAGGTGAACACTTTCCAGTTGACCTCGCTTGGCCAGGAACTAAGCGTCAGCCACCTCGCGGGGTTTGTGGCGACTGTTCACTGGACCACCTCCTTTCTCGCGTGAGCGGAGTTTACGAACCGGTGAAGTCGGCTGTCAAGGGGAAAGGCACAAGGCATCGCGGTAGCTGGCGAAAAAGGCCCCCATGCCTGGGGGCGCTGGGACCCCGGTGATCGCCGCCACTTGACTTCCCGAGAGAGCGCGTGATACCGTCCTCGCCTACGATTCGTTCCCTGCAACCGCCGGATTATGAGACACTTCCGGCTACATCGGGGGCCGGAAGGGCCGCCGCGACGGGGAACGTGTGGCACGGGTTCTGACCACAGCATGAAACTGCGGGTTCTGGGCTGCTACGGCGGCAACATCCCGGGGCACGGGATGACGTCTTTCCTCGTCAACGACACCCTCGCCCTCGACGCCGGCTGGGTCTCGGGCGCCCTCTCTCTCAAGGAGCAGGTGAGGGTCAAGGACGTCCTCATCTCACACTCGCACCTCGACCACACCTGCTCGCTGCCCTTCCTCATCGACAACAACTTCAGCGCACCCGGTTTCGCTCTGCGCATCTACGCGATCCCCGAGGTGATCGCGTCGATGAAGAACCACCTGTTCAACAACCTCACCTGGCCCGACTTCACCTGTCTCCCGAACGACCTCACCCCGGTGCTCAAGCTGGTGGAGATCCAGCCCGAGCAGCCGTTCGAGGTCAACGGGCTCGTGGTGAGGGCCGTCCACGTTTCGCACATCGTGCCCACCGCGGGCTACATCCTGGAGGACAGGGCGGCGGCGATCGCGTTCTCGAGCGACACCGGGCCCACGAGCCGCTTCTGGGAGGTGGTGAACTCGGTGAAGCGGCTGCGCGCGGTGATCACCGAGACCTCGTTCCCGAACGAGCTGCAGGACCTGGCCAACATCTCCGGCCACCTGACCCCCAACACGCTCGAGCCAGAGCTCCGCAAGCTCGAGCGGGAGGTGCCGGTCTACCTCTACGGCTTCAAGCCCAAGCACCTGGAGACGATCCGCCGGCAGATCAAGGCCATCAAGCGCAAGAACCTGAAGCTGCTGGTCCAGGGCAAGACCTACAAGTTTTAGAGGGATTCACACGCGCACGCGGCGCAGGCTGACCAGGCTCCCCACCACGCCTACCACCATCCCCCCGAGGACGAGCATCGCGGGCAGCCCGGGAGGAAGCCCGATCGGCGCGCGGCCCAGGAGGTCGGAGCCCGCCGCGAGGCCCTGGGTCAACCAGCGCACGGCGAGCCAGAGCAGGGCCACGGAGAGCAACCCGCCCAGGCCCCCCTGGATCATCCCCTCCGTCACGAACGGCCCCTTCACGTAGGCCTGGGTGGCGCCGACGAGGCGCATGATGTCGAGCTCGTCCTCACGGGCGTAGACGGTGAGGCGGATGACGTTCGAGATGGTGAAGACGCCGGCCAGGACCAGCACGCCCCCGAGGAAGGCGCCCACGCCGCGGACGAGCCGGGCCCCCGTCGCCAGCCGTTCGATCCAGAGCAGGTCGTACTGGACCTCCTGGACGCCCGGGGCCTTCTCGAACGCGTGGACGAGGCGCTCCACCTCGGCCGGCGACCGGTGGCCGGACTTCAGGACCACCTCCAGGGAGGCGGGGAAAGGGTTCTCGCCCAGGTCGTCGGGCAGCGAGCGCAGGTCGCGGAACAGGCTGTGGAAGCGCTCCAGGGCCTGCTGCCGGCTCACCCGATCCACCGCCTCGACCGCCGGATCCTCCTGCAGGCGGTTCTGCAGGCTCTCTCGTACGCGGGTCTCGACCCCGTCCTCGAGATAGAAGATGACCTGGACCTTCTGGGTCCAGCGCTGGACCACCTCATTGATGCTGCCCGCCACCACGAGGAAGGCTCCGAGCACGAACAGGCTCACCGCGATGGTGCCGACGGAAAGCGCGTTCATGAGGAGGCTCCGCCAGAGGCTGGTGAAGGCTTCCTGGAAAAAGTAGGCGAGGGCGCGGAAGACCGCCATCACGGGCGGGATTATAATCCCGTCCCATGTCGGTACTGGTCGGGATCGCCGGCGGCACGGGCTCGGGCAAGACCTCCTTCGCCCAGAAGATCCAGGACCACGTGGGGCCCGAGCTCTGCCTGAACCTGAACCAGGACTCGTACTACAAGGACGGCAGCGGCCTCGACCCCGCGGCCCAGGCCGCGATCAACTACGACCACCCCGACGCCTTCGACACCTCGCTCCTCGTCCAGGACCTGCGCGACCTGAAGGCGGGACGCCCCGTCCCCTACCTCACCTACGACCATGCGACCTACTCGCGGAAGGTCCTGCCCGATCCCCTCACCGCGCGGCCCGTCATCATCCTGGAGGGCATACTGGTGCTGGTGGAGGAGCCGCTGCGCCGGCTCATGGACATCAAGCTCTTCATCGACACCGACTCGGACGTGCGCATCCTGCGCCGGCTGCAGCGGGACCTGAAGGAGCGGGGCCGCTCCTTCGAGTCCGTGAAGAAGCAGTACCTGGAGTCGGTCCGGCCGATGCACCTCGAATTCGTGGAGCCCTCGAAGCGCTACGCGGACCTGATCGTCCCTGAAGGAGCCGAGAACGCGGTGGCCCTGGAGGCGGTGGTCGCCCGCATCCGCGCCATGCTCCGGTAGCCGGGGGCCTGGCCGGAGGCGCGCTCAGCGCGGCAGGGCGAAGGCGATCAGGCGAACGCCCCCACCCCGGAAGCGAGCGCGAAGACGGCATTCCGATGTATCGCCCCACGTAGGGGAGGGGACCGCTACTGCACGTCCGGCTCCGCTATCCTGCCACGACCCGACCGCGATCGAGGGCGATCACGCGCTTGCCCATGCGCTGGATCATCTCCCGGTCGTGGGTGGCCACGAGCACGGTGGTCCCCCGCGCGTTGACCTCCTGGAAGAGGCTCATGATCTCCTGGGCCATGTCGGGATCGAGGTTGCCCGTGGGCTCGTCGGCCAGCAGCAGCATGGGCTCGTTGATGAGCGCGCGGGCGATGGCCACCCGCTGCTGCTCGCCTCCCGAGAGCTGCAGCGGGTAGACGTGCATCTTGTGGTGCAGGCCCACCGACTTGAGGGCGGCGAAGGCGCGCCGCTTCTGCTCGCGGGAGGCGACGGCCAGGATGCGCAGCACGAAGGCCACGTTCTCCAGTATGGTCTTCCGCTTGAGCAGCTTGAAGTCCTGGAACACCACCCCGATCGACCGGCGGAGCTCCGGGATCTGCCGCTCCGGGATGGCGGTGATGTTGCGGCCCCCCACGAGGATCTGGCCCTGCGAGGGCAGCTCCTCCCGGAACACCAGCTTCAGGAACGTGGTCTTCCCCGCCCCCGAAGGCCCGGTCAGGAAGCAGAACTCTCCCTTCTTGATGTGGAGGGTCACGTCCGAGAGGGCCGTGTTCTCGCGGTCGTACTGCTTGTAGACGTGGAAGGCCTGTATCATGGTCGCGCCCCGCGCGACGGGCTATCTTCGTCGGAGAACTTGTTTGGCTCAAGTCGGCTCGGCCAATCGCTTCTTTCGTCCCCACCCCTGGCTCGTGGGTGGACACCGCCAGACGATCGCCGGCTACTGGTGCCGCCGGCTCCTGCGCTGGACCCTCCCCGCCGACGACGTGATCGTGGAGGCGGAAGAGGACGTGCGTCTCCTCCTGCGCGCGACCTGGCAGCCGGGACCGCGCTCGCAATGTCCCGCGCTCCTGATCGTCCACGGCCTCGGCGGCTCCGACGCCTCGCCCTACGTGGTCTCCACCGGACGGCTGGCCTTCGCGCGCGGCTGGCACGTGCTGCGGATGAACCTGCGGGGTGCGGGAGACGGCGAGGCCCTCTGCCCTCGGCTCTACAACGCCGGCCTCGATCTGGACCTGCTCGCGGCCGTCCAGCTCGTGGCCCGGTTCACGCCGCGGGTGGCCGTGGCGGGGTTCTCCCTGGGGGCCGGCCAGGTCCTCCTCGCCCTCGGTCGCCGCCTCGGCCAGCTCCCGGACGCCCTGCGCGCCGTCGCCGGCGTCTCGCCCCCCCTCGACCTCTCGGTCTGCGCCGACGCCCTCGCCCGGCCCGACAACCGGCTCTACCAGCACTACTTCATGGCGATGCTGCGCGAGACCTACCGGCGGCGGGTCCGCACGAGGCCCGACCTGTTCGAGGCCGGACGCGAGCGTGGAGCGCGGACCGTGCGCGATTACGACGAAGCGGTCACCGCCCCTTACGGCGGGGTACGCGGACGCCGATGACTACTACGCCCGCTCGTCGGCGGGGCCTTGGCTGGCCGCGATCGACCGCCCCGCGCTCCTCCTGGCCGCGGCCGACGACCCCATGATCCCGGGCGAGTCCCTGACCCGCTGGCCGCTGCCCCTCTCGGGGAAGGTGCGCCGCGAGATCGCGCCCACCGGCGGGCACGTGGGTTTCGTGGGACGCTCCGAAGCCCCCGGCTTCTTCTGCGCCGCCCCGCGGGTGCTGGACTTCCTGGAAGAGGCGGTCGGGACCTAGCTCCGCGCCTGGCGCCGTTTCTCCTCGACGAAGACGGCGAGGCGCTCCCGAACCGTGGCCTCCACCTCGACGAAGCGGACGGCGACGCCGGGCGGATAGGAGTCCGGCCCCTCGCGCCGCGGGCACACCCGGACGACCTCGCAGGGAAGCTTGATCTCGCCCCCGCCGCCGAGCAGGAGCTTGAGGCTGAGCGACTGGCCCGGGAACACCACCGCCCGCGTGGCGAGATAGGCGCCCCCCACGCTCAGGTCGACCACCGCCACGACGTGATTCGAGACGGCGGACTCGAGGATCGCGCCGCGCCCGAACGGCAGCCGGCGGCGGCGGCCCCGGCGCCGGTCCTCAGGCGACCTGGCGGCCTCCCCCGTCCCACCGTCGGCTCTCGATCCCGGCCCCTCATCGTGCAGCATGTCCTTTGCTCCTCTCGGGGAAGGTGAGCAAGAAGCAGTCCAGCCGGAATGCCTTCTCTTTGCAAGCGCTTCGGCCTCGGGCCGCTGGACAACCCCCGAAACCTGTCAAGATTCCGGACAGGGCGGCGGAATCAGGAAAGCAACGGCCGCAGCGCTTTCCAGACCGTCTCGGCCAGCCGTCTATGGCCCTCGGCCGTCGGGTGGATGCCGTCCGGCTGGTTCAGGGAGGGCACCCCCGCAACGCCCTCGAGCAGGAAAGGGATCAGCACCGCGCCGTTCGTCTTCGCGAGCTCAGGGTAGATCCCGCGGAAGCGCCGGCGATAGTCCTCGCCGTAGTTGGGCAGCGCTTCCATGGCCCCCAACACGAGGCGCGGCGGCGGCACCTGTTGCTTCGCACGGTCCAGGATGGCCTGGATGTTCGCGCGGGTGGCGTCGGGATCCTGGCCGCGGAGCCCGTCGTTGGCCCCGGTCTCCACCACCAGCACCGCAACCGGCTGCTTGAGCAGCCAGCCAAGGCGGCGCCGGGCGCCGGCCGAGGTCTCGCCGCTCAATCCGGCGTTCACCGCCCGGTAGCGCAGGCCCGCGGCGTCGAGCTTGGCCTGGATGAGCGCGGGAAAGGCTTCCGCCGGGTCGAGGCCGTAGCCCGCGGTGAGGCTGGTGCCGACGAAGAGGATGACGGCCCGATCGTCAGCGGAGGCAGGGGCGACGGGCGCGGCCGTGGCGGATGCCGCGGGGGCCGAGCCCGTCCGAGGCTCATTCCCCCACCCGCAGGCCAGCGCCGTCGCGGCCCCGAGCAGGAGCGCGTTTCTGGCTATGATGCGGGTGGGGGAAACGAGGGAGCCCAGGGAACCTCCGATGCCGATCCTGACCAGCGAGGCGCTCACCCGGACCTACGTCTCGGGGGGGCGCGAGATCGCCGTCCTGAAAAATATCACGTTCAATCTTCCGCCCGGCGGGTTCCTGGCCATCGTGGGCCCATCGGGGAGCGGCAAGAGCACGCTGCTCGGCCTCCTGGCCGGTCTGGACCGCCCGACCTCGGGCCGCGTCTTCCTCGACGGCCGTGACCTCACGGCCCTCACCGAGGACCAACGGGCGAGGCTGCGGGCGGAGCGCGTGGGCTTCGTGTTCCAGTCGTTCCACCTCATCCCCACCCTCACCGCCCGCGAGAACATCCAGGTCCCCCTCGAGCTGCGCGGCGAGGACGGGCGCGCCCGGGCCGACGAGCTGCTCGCCCGGGTCGGGCTCGAGGACCGCGGCCACCACTACCCGGCCCAGCTCTCCGGGGGCGAGCAGCAGCGGGTGGCTCTCGCCCGGGCGTTCTGCCACCGCCCCCGAATCCTCTTCGCCGACGAGCCGACCGGCAACCTGGACGCTGCGAACGGGCAGATGGTGGTCGGCCTCATGGTCGAGCTGAACCGCGAGCTGGGCACGACCCTGGTCCTCGTGACCCACGACCACGAGCTGGCCTCCCGGGCCCGCCGCGTGATCCGTCTGCGTGACGGCGCAATCGTCGACGATTCCGGCGCCTCTGTTCATCGACCCCCCACCCCATCCCTCCCCGCGTAGGGGGAGGGGAACGCTGATGCCCGTTCGGCGCCGCGTTTCATTCGTGCTCGCGATGGCGTGGCGAGAGGGTCGGGCCGCGCGCCGACGAACGCTCTTCCTCACGGTCGCGATTGCGGTGGGGGTCGCCGCCCTCGTGGCCATCAACTCGTTCACCGACAACCTGCGCGAGTCGGTGCGCCAGCAGGCCCGGGCCCTGCTCGGGGCGGACCTCGCGCTCTCCAGCGGGACCCCCCTCTCCCCGAAGAGCGAGGCCGTGCTCGGCGAGGTCACGGCCGCCGCCACCGTGCGGGGGGAAGCTCCCTCCCTCGCCCGGGTCACGAGCTTCGCGGCCATGGCCTGGGCACCCGCCTCGTCAGGGACCCGCCTCGTGCAGGTGACCGCCGTCGAGGCGGGTTACCCGTTCTACGGCACGATCGACACCGCCCCCGCCGGGGAGTGGGGGCGCCTCGCCGCGACGGGCGGCGCCCTCGTGGACCCGTCGCTCCTGGTCTCGCTGAATGCGTCGGTAGGCGACACCCTCGCGCTCGGCGAAGGCCGGCTCGTGATCCGGGGGACGGTCCTGAACGTCCCCGGGGACGTGGGCGTGCGCACGGCTTTCGGCCCGCGGGTCTTCGTCCCTGCCGCTCGCGTCGCGGAGACCAAGCTCCTGACCTTGGGCTCGCGGGCGCGCTACGACGTCTTCCTGAAGCTGTCGGCCGGAGTCGACGCGCAACGGCTGGCCGATCGTTTCCGCCCTGCCCTCGGGGCCGAGCGGGTCAACCTGCGCACGGTCTCGGAGGACCAACGCCGCCTCAACGACACCCTGTCCCGTCTCGGCAACTACCTGGGCATGGTGGCGCTGATCGCGCTGCTGCTGGGGGGCCTCGGGGTGGCCAGCGCGGTCCATGTCTTCATCAAGCGGAAGATGGAGACGGTGGCGGTGCTGCGCTGCCTGGGGGCGACCGCGCGGACGGTGTTCTCCGTCTACCTCGTCCAGGCGGCGGTCATAGGACTCATGGGCAGCCTGGCCGGGGCGGTCCTCGGCGCTGGCGTCCAGCTCGTGCTCCCACGCGTGCTGGGCGACCTCCTTCCCGTAGACGTGGCTTACCGCCTGTCGTGGCGGGCGCTGCTCTCCGGCGTGGCCCTCGGCCTCTGGGTCGCGCTCGCCTTCTCACTCCTGCCGCTCCTCGCGGTGAGGCGGGTCTCACCCCTCGCCGTCCTGCGCCGCCCCTACGAAGAGGACGCGACCACGCAGGCCCGGGAGCCGGCGCGGCTTCTCGCCGTCCTCGCCCTCGTCGCCACCGTGGTGGCTCTGGCCGTCCTTCAGGCCGGGCGCGCCCTTCCGGGACTCGCCTTCGCGGGCGGGATCGGGACCGCGCTCCTCGCCCTCTGGCTAACGGCTCTTGCCTCGACGCGGGGGGTGAGGCTGTTTCTTGTCGACCCCCCACCCTATCCCTCCCCACGTAGGGGGAGGGGAATGCTGCGGCACGTCTGGCTCCGCGCCCTCCGGCCCCGGATCCCGTACCTCTGGCGGCAGGGCCTGGCGAACCTCTACCGCCCGGCGAACCAGACCGGGATGGTGGTGCTGGCTCTCGGCTTCGGCTCCTTCCTGCTGAGCACGTTGCTGCTGGTCCAGCACAACCTGCTCCGAGATCTCCGAGTCGACGAGGGGACCGTGCGGCCGAACGTGGTCTTCTTCGACATCCAGCCCGACCAGCGCGAGGACGTGCTGGCCCGCCTCCGGGCCGAGGGCTTTCCCGCCGGGCCCGCAGTGCCGATCGTGCCCATGCGCATACAGTCGGTGAAGGGCAAACCGGTCGAGCACGTGCTCGGGGAGGCGGGCACCGCCGAAGCCTCCCGCGGACGCTGGGCCTTCCGGCGCGAATATCGCAGCAGCCACCGCGACACCCCCGCCCCGTCGGAGCGGATCGTGGCCGGGCGCTTCTGGCGGGCCGGGGAGGGGCGGGAGCGCCGCGACGCCGCGGTGCCGGTCTCGATCGAGGAAGGAGTGGCCCGCGAGCTGGGGGTCGCCCTGGGTGACGAGATCGTGTGGGACGTGCAGGGGACCTCCCTCGCATCGAGGGTCGCGGCCCTGCGCTCGGTGGACTGGGCCCGCTTCGAGCCGAACTTCTTCGCGATCTTCCCGGAAGGCCCCCTCGACGAGGCGCCCCAGACCTTCGTGGCCCTCTCGCGGATCGACGATCCCGCACGGCGGGCCCGTTTTCAGCGCGCGGTGGTGGAGGCGTACCCGAACGTCTCCACCCTCGACCTCGTCCAGGTCCAGCAGGCGGTGGAGGGGATCCTCGGCCGGGTGGCCCTCGCCATCCGCTTCATGGCCCTGTTCAGCCTGGCCGCGGGCACGGTGGTGCTCGTGGGAGCGGTGGCGGCCAGCCGCCATCAGCGCGTACGGGAGGCCGTCCTGCTGCGCACCCTCGGGGCCACGCGCGGGCAGCTCCTCCGCATCCTCCTGGCGGAGTACGCGAGCCTCGGCGTTCTGGCCGCGGCCACCGCGATCCTGCTCTCCGCGGCCGCGGCCTGGGCCCTCGTGCGCTTCGGCTTCGACGCGGCCTTCGCCCTCCCGGTGCCGGCCCTCCTGGCCCTGGCGGGCGGGGTGGTCGCCCTCACGGTCGTGGTGGGGCTGCTGGGGAGCGTAGAAGTCCTGCGCCGCCCACCCCTCGAGGTGCTGCGCGCGGAGTGAGACCGCCTTCTAGCCGCGGCGGAGCACTTCGAGGCGGTCCCGGGCGTGTTGGACCTGCGCCCCGAGATGGGCCGGGGCCAGGTCCACGAACTCCTGATAGGCGATCACCGCCTCGGCGGTGCGTCCCAGGCGGTCCTCCGCGCTCGCCTTCATGAAGCGCGCGATGGCCAGGTTCGGGTCGCGCACCAGCGCCTGCTCGAAGCTCTTGAGCGCCTCCTCCAGGTGGCCGAGGCTCACTTGGACGAGGGCCCGGCCGTGCCAGAGGATCGCGTTCTGGGGGGCCAGTTGCAGCGCCCGCTCCCACGAGTCGAGGGCGGCCTTGTCGTCGCCCATGGCTTCCAGGGCGGCCGCCCTCTTCTGCCAACCGATCACGTAGCGCGGGTTCAAGGCGAGGCCTTTATCGAAGTGGGCCACCGCCTCCGCCTGCCGCTTCAGACCCAGAAGGGCCTCCGCCTTGCCGGTCCACGCGCTGTAGGCCCGCTGGTCGGCCACGATCGCCTGGTCGAACCACTCGATGGCGGGCCCGAAGGAGCCGAGCTCGAGCTGGCTCTCGCCCCGCTTCAGAGCCTCGGCATGGCTGACGGTGGGGACGACCTTCGGTACCGTGGCTTCGGCCGGACCGGTGGCGGGCGCGGGCGGCGGGTTCTCCGCCGCGGCCGGGGCCGGCGCGGCGGCGCGGGGGGCGCCGCCCTCGAGGGCGGCCAGCCGGGCCCGCGCCTGCTCGATCTCCGCGTCCATCTCCGGAGTCGCGAGCTCCAGGAACTCGCGGAGGCTCTTGGCCGCATCGGCGTTGCGGCCGAGGGCCTCCTCCGCGAGCGCTTTGTCGTGCCAGGCCGCGGCCGCTCCGGGGGCGAGGGCGACCGCCCGCTCCAGGGAGGCGAGCGCCTCTTCGTGACGCTTCAGGACCCCGAGGGTCCTTCCCCGGTCCGCCCATGAGACAGCGTGGAGGGGCGCGGCCTCGATCGCTCGGTCCCAGGCCGCCACCGCGGCCTCGAAGCGGCGAAGCTGGGCGAGGGCCGTCCCCTGCGCGTGCCAGATCTGGGGGTCGCGCGGAGCGTACCGAAGACCCTCCGAGTAGCAGTGGAGCCCTTCGTCGAGCTGCTGCCTCTCGACGAGCACGTCGCCCTTGAAGCGCCACAGCTCCGGGTCCCGGGGAGCGAGGGCGAGCGCACGGTCGAGGAGCTCGAGGGCATCCCGCAGGCGTCCTTCGACCACCGCCTGGTGCGCGAGGGCCAGCCAACCGAGGTGGCTGCGGGCGGCCGGCCTCGCCTTCTTCGATTCGAGCTCCTTCTTGAGGGTGCGGGCGGAGCGCGCGAGATCGTCGTCGTCCTGCGCGACCTCGAGCAGGTCGGTCACCGATCGAAGAGCCTGGGCATCGCGCCCAAGCCGCTTCTCCGTCACCGCCTTGTCGAGCCAGCTCCCGATCCGGCCCGGGTGGAGCTCGAGCAGCCGCTCGTGCGCCTCGACCGCGTCCTCACCGCGGCCCAGGAGGAAGAAGCAGTTCGCGCGCTGGCTGAGGGAGGTGGCGTCCCGGGGGTCGAGGGCCAGCGCCTTGTTGGCGCAGTCGAGGGCTTCCGCGTAGCGCTTGGCCCCGAAGAAGCGCTGGCCGGCCTCGTTCAACTGTTCCACGGGGGAGGCGGGACGGGCGGGCTTGGCGGCCGGGCTCGGCGCCAGCGCGGGCGCGAAAGGTGGGCTCGGCACCGGCGCGGGGGCGGCAGGCGGCTTCGGTGCCGGCTCGGGGGTGGCGGGCGGGCTCGGTGCTGGCTCTGGGGTGGCGGGGGCCGCGACAGACGCCTCGGGCTCGGCCGACACCACCCTGGGCTCAATGGGCGCCGCGGGCGGCTCCGGCGCTGGGGGCGGCTCCGGGGCAGCGGGCGGCTCCGGCGCCGCCGGCTCGACCGGCATCGACGAAACGGCGGATCGGAGGAGGGGGGCCTGGCCTGCCGCAAGCTTCGCCACCACCGCTTCCGTGGTGGCCCGGAACGGGTGGTCCACGGCAGCCCGCGCCAGGAACTCGCCGAACGACGCGGCCGCCTCGACGAGCTGGCCCAGGTGGTACTCGGCCAGGCCCTTGTTGTACCAGCCCAGGGGAAAGTCCGGCGCGTGCTTCGTGGCCTCCGCGAAGCAGGCCTGGGCTTCGGCCAACCGTTGCAGCCGCACCAGCGAATTTCCCTTGTTGTACCAGGCCTGGCCTTTGGTGGGCTCCAGGCGGAGCGCCTCGTCCAGACAGGCGAGCTCCTCCTGAATCCGCCCGAGGCGGCCGAGGGCCACGCTCTTGCCCATCCAGGCCTCGCCGTTCCGCGGCTCGAGCGCGAGGGCCCGGTCGAAAGCCGCGAGCGCCCCTTCGTCATCGCCTTGGTTGACGAGAATGAGGCCGCGCTCGACCCAGGCTACGGGCTCTCCGCCTTCGGGGAGCCCGGCCTCCGGCGCCGCGACGTCCCTCGGGGCCCCCGGACCCATTGGGTGCAGTTGGGCCTGGCAGAACGGGCAGACCGCCGCCCCCTCGGACAACGGCTTGCCGCAGGACGGACAGGTCAGGAGCACGCGGCCGATCATAGGGCGCGTGGGACCGGGCGAGCAAGGCGGCGCCTCAGCCCGGGGGCGGCGCCCCACGCGTGTAGATCGCGGTCGCGGGCTGGTAGGTCTTCCAGTCGAACCAGTATTCCTTGAGGGCCTTCACCTTGGCCAACTGGCCCCCCGCCAGGGGTCCGCTCAGCGCCCGCCCGCCGAAGTCCCACTCGCTGCCGGTTTCCGCGTCCACGAGACGCAGGTTGGGAGCGCCCGCCTTGGCGAAGAGCTCGAGCCTCCGACCATCGAGCGTACGCTCGAACACACGGATCGACTTCTGGTCGTCGCCCACCACGAGGACGATCGGCACGCCTCCGACCGTGTCGAGGACCGGGCTCTGCATCCGGAGCAAGGGAAAGGGGTAGGCCCTCGCGCGGCCGTTCAACCTCACCCCCACGACCACCGTCCGCGGCTCCAGGGGATCGCCCGGCGTCTTCGGGGTCACCGTCGGCGCTTTTTTCATCCGCCGCTCCCAGTTCGCCGGGGCGTACTGGTCGGACTTGCCGGGGACGGGCTTCAAGACCCTGCCCCCGGGACGCTCGGCCTTCCAGATCCCGAACGAGACCTCGTCGTGGACCACGCCGCTCAGGCGCCGTCCCTCGAGCGGGCCCTGGATCGCCTCCCCGCTCACCTGCTGCCACCAGGAGCCGGTCTGCTCGTCGCGCATGATGAAGTTCTGGTTGTTGATCCCCCAGAGACGAAAGTCGAGCGCCCGTCCGTCGATCGTCCGCTCCCAGACCAGGGCGGTGTGACAGAGCGTTCAATACGTGCTGACCACGGGAACTCCTCCGACCGTGTCCTGCACGAGGTGGTGATAGGCCATCAGGCGCACGGGGTAGGCCACGGCGTCACCCTGGATCTCGATCGCCACCACCATGTCGCGGTCGTCCGCGAAGTCGACCAGGGTCGCAGGAGCATAGGTCGGGCGCGACAGCGGGTTGAACATCCACTCGAAGTGGTTCTGGCGGGCGAACCACGCCGAGCCGCCGGCCAGGGCCGCGAGCACGGCGAGGGGCGCCCACTGCCACCCGCGCGTGAGGTGCCGAGCCAGGCGCACGAGCAGCGGGAGCAGGAGGACAAAGCCGGCGAGCGTCACCGCCGGCGCCTTCTGCCGCAGCTCGTAGGCGAGGGCAACCCCGAACGCGGTCTGGCCCCTGAAGGGCTGGATCAGCACGGCCGGAGTGGCCACCCAGGCGAGCGTAGCCGCGACGAGGAGCGTGGCTGCGGCCCAGGTCCCGTCCCGCCGGCGCCCCTGCGACCTCGATCCTTCCATCGGCTCCTCCCGCGTGAAGCGCGCCGAGTATGCGGTCGCCCGAGGGCCGCTTCAACCCTTTTCTGCGACGGCCCGCACGGCCTCGACGCTTCGAGGCCAATGCCTGCTTGCACAAGCCGGAGACGCGCTTCATCATCGGACTCAAGGTGGGAGGAATGACTGCGGGCGACGTGAACGCGTGAACCACGCCACCGCCGGCCTCGAGCGCCGCCTGGGTACGGGCGCCGCGGTGGCGCTCGTGGTGGGCGAGATCATCGGGATCGGGATCTTCCTCACCCCGGCCGAGATGGCGAAGGCGCTGGGGTCGCCGTTCTGGGTGCTCGTGGTGTGGCTGGCCGTGGGCGCGACCGCCTTCTGCGGCGCGCTCTGCTACGGGGAGCTGGCCGCGCGCTATCCGGAGGCGGGCGGCGGCTACGTCTACCTGCGGGAGGCCTGGGGCCCCGGCCTCGCGTTCCTGTACGGCTGGAAGAGCCTGTTGGTCATGGACCCCGGCCTGACCGCGGCCTTCGCCGCCGGCATCGCCCAGTACGTGGCGTACCTGACCCCGCTCTCCCCCGCCGGCCGGATGGCGGTGGCCATGGGCGTGATCCTGGCCGTCGCCATCGTCAACGCTCTGGGGGTGCGGGCGGGGGCGCGCCTGCTGGGCCTTCTCACCGTCCTCAAGCTCCTGCTCCTGTCCGTGATCGTAGTCTGGGGCTTTGCCTTCGGCCATGGCCAGTGGTCGCACTTCGCTCCTTTCGTGACCCCGCGGCCCGGCTCGGCCCCCCTCGGCGCGGGTCTGGCCGGCGGCATCGTGGCCGCGTTCTTCTCCTTCGGCGGGTTCTGGGACGTGGCCAAGGTGGCGGGCGAGATCCGCGACCCCGGCCGGTCGCTGCCCCGGGCCCTCGCCCTGGGCGTGAGCATCGTGACCGTGGTCTACATCCTCACGAGCGCGGTCCTGATGTACCTCGTGCCGCTCCAGAGCGGCTCTTCCGGCGACGCCATCGCCATCCAAGCCGGCCTCGCCTGCCTGCTCGTGGCCCTCGGCACCTTCGGCGAGATCGTCGCCTATTTCATCTTCGTGACCGTGGCCTTCGTCGCCCTCACGGTGACCGGGCTCTTCCGTCTTCCCCGGCCCGGCGCCGGCGTCTACCGCGTCCCCGGCTACCCCGCGACCCTCTTCGCCTTCCTGGCCCTGCTCATGACCCTGCTCGGGCTGCTCGCCGCGGGCAGCCCGAAGCAGGCCGCGCTGGGCGTGGCCGTGGTGGCCCTGGGGGCGCCGGTCTATCGGTTCCTGATGGCGCCACGGCGCCACGCCCTGTCCCTTCCCTGAACCCCTGGAGGAGGCCGGATGGCCTGGATCAAGACGATCCCGTTCACCGAGGCCGACGAGGCGCTACGCAAGGCCCTGGACGGGCAGCACCAGCTCTACCCCAAGGAGTACGCCCGAGACCCGGGGGACGACGGCCGGCGGAGCATCGTGGCCACCCACACCCTGATCCCGGACGCGCTCTTCCACGCCTTCGCGACCTACGGGGCCCTCCTGTCCCCCGATCTCCCGCTCAGCCGCGCCCAACACGAGATGATCACCACCCGGGTCTCGGCCGTGAACCGGTGCCACTATTGAGTGGACTCCCACGCAGAGTTTCTGCGTGCCGTGACGCTCGACGAGGCGTTCGTGAAGGCGCTGGTCGAAGACTACGAGAGAGCGCCGCTCTCCAAGGCCGACCGGGCCATGCTCGACTACGCGACCAAGCTGACGAAGGACGCGACGCGCGTCAGCCCGAAGGACCACGAGCGTCTGCGCGCGGCGGGCTTCGACGACCGGGGCATCCTGCAGATCACGCTCATCGCGTCCTGGTTCAACTACATCAACCGGGTGGCGGACGCGCTGGGAGTGGGACGGGAGTAGGCTTACAATCGGCGTTTCCCATGGATGCCTCGCCGCCGGACGTGGTGTTGCTCACGCGCCGGATCGGTTCCGCCGAGCTGCGACGACTGGTGGAGCGCTTCGAGGAGATGGTCAAGTACGTGGTGGACGTGGAACGGCGGCTCATCGCGATCGGAGGCGAGATGCACTCCGACGCCGAGCAGGTCCTGCTGGAGGCGGGCAGCCGCCAGGCCGACCTGTGGGGGGCGAACTACTACCCGGGCCGGGGCCGGGACGGGTGCATCGAGTACACGTCGCTCATCAACATCCGGCCGGCGGCGGGCAACCGCGGCATGGAGCTGCACGACCCGGCCCTGCGCCGGACCGTCCAGGAGATCACCTTCGCTCTCGTCGGCGAAGGGGAGCCTCTCTGACCATGCCGCAGCACGCCGGCCTCGCGCCCGACCGCTGGCGGCAATACCCGCGCGCCCGCCAGATCCTCATGATCGCGAACGAGATGAACCGTGCCTCGAAGCTGCTCGGCCCTGATGACCGCGAGCGGCTGCGGGGCAGCTACGAGCGCGTCCTCGCCCTGACGGACCTTACCGTCCACGTGAACGAGAGCCGGTCGCTCCGGCGCGAGCTGCTGCGCTGGCGTGACCTCGTCGCGGAGCAGTACATAGCGCCCCACCCCGACCCGCGGGCGCACGCGGCGGCCTTCCGCGCGCTCCTCCAGCTTCACCCCGAAGCCTGGCGGCAGTTGCCCTACGTGACGGGCGCGGCGAGTTTCTGAGCACGAGCCGCCGGGCCCTTTGAGCCACGCCCCTACGGCGCCACCGGCGCGGGAGGGCGGATCGTCACCTTCATCTCGACCCGCTCCTTTGCCTTGTCCCCGTCCACGGGGGTGAGGCTGATCTGTTCCACGACCTCCATCCCCGACGCCACCTCGCCGAAGATCGTGTACTGGCCGAGAAGAGACGGCTGGTCGCGGATGCAGATGAAGAACTGGCTGCCCCCGCTGTCCTTGCTGGAGGGCCGGCGGGCCGCGGCCACGGTGCCGCGCGCGAACGGCCGGTCCGAGAACTCCGCCTTCAGGAGGCCCAGCCCGCCGGTGCCGTACTGCGCGGCCTTCGCCGGGTCCTTCGAGAGCGGGTCGCCGCCCTGGATGATCCCACCGGCGACGATGCGGTGGAACGTGGTGCCGTCGTAGCCGCCCGCCTTCGCGGTCTTCACGAAATGCTGGGTGTGGCCGGGCGCCACCTCGGGCAGGAGGCGGATCGTGAACGAGCCCTTGGCGGTCTCGACCACCGCCTCGGTGCCGGGCGCGACCGGCTCCGCGGACTTCGAGGCCGGGGCCTGGAGCGCGTGGACGAGCGGGGGGGAGCAGAACAGGCCGACGAGGATCGCGAGAACCCGGCGCGCTCTACTCATCCCACTCCCCGTCTTCCAGGAAAGCCTCCCGCTGCGCGAGCCTGCGCGCGATCTCGGCCCGGTCGCCCAGGGTCGAGGTTCCCACGCCTTCGACCGCGCACGAGGCTGCGCACGCCGCGAAAGTGGCAGCCTCCCTGGGGTCCCCGGTCTCATGGTAGCGCACCAGGAAGGCCGCGGCGAAGACGTCGCCCGCGCCCGTCGGGTCCACCTCGGGTCGCGGCAGCGCCGGAATCTCCTGGGCCCCCTCGCGCATCAGCAGCGTGAGGCCCCTCCAGCCGCGGGTGACGGCCACGATCGGCACCAGGGCGAGGAGCTCGCGCGCCCGGGCCGCGCCCCCCGGCAGGTCGTGCTCAGAGAGGAAGAGGACGTGGACACCGGGCAGGTCGCGGGACGGCTCGGGCCACTCGCGGGGCGAGACGCGGCCATCGGGTCCGATCTCGCGGAGCCAGCCCTGGGCGATCGCGCCCACGCATCCCGCCTCGAAGGCGGTGGCCGGAAAGCCCGAGAGCTCCCCCGCCACGGGCCCCAGGAGGAGGGCGTCGGGGCGGCGCCACTCGTCGGGTAGATCGAGGAGCTCCACGTCTTCGGCCCGCGCGGTGACGACTTGGCGGCGCGTGTGGTCGGGATCGTAGAGGTTCATGAATCGCGTGGTGGCTGCGGCGGGGTGGCAGAACACGCGCACCCCGGGCAGGTCGCGCCCGGAATCGAAGTCGGGGCCGGCGGAGGTGAGGATGGCCGCTTCCCAGCCCAGCGCGCACGCGGTCTGGGCCCCGTAGGTGACGGAGCCTCCCAGCACGTCGCCGCCCTCGCGGCGGTCCCAGGTCACGTGGCCGACCACGAGCAGCCGCGGCATGCCCGGCGCGTCGGCTAACCCCGGACCTTCTCGAAGAGCCGGAGCTGCGACTCGTCGGGCTGGGCCACCGCCACCGGGTAGCGTCCCGAGAAGCAGGCGGTGCAGTAGCGGCGGCCTTCCCCGTCTCCCACCGCCTGGAGCAGCCCCTCCTGCGACAGGTAGGCGAGGCTGTCCGCGGCGATGTACTGCCGGATCTCCTCCGTCGACTGGTGGGCCGCGATCAGCTCGCTCTTGAGGGGGGTGTCGATCCCGTAGTAGCAGGGGCCGGTGGTGGGCGGGCTGCTGATCCGCAGGTGGACCTCGCGGGCCCCCGCGCTCCGCACCATCCCCACGATCTTGCGCGACGTGGTCCCGCGCACGATGGAGTCGTCGATCAGCACCACCCGCTTCCCCTCCAGGATGCTGCGCACCGGGTTGAGCTTGATCTTGACCCCGAAGGAGCGGATGGACTGCTTGGGCTCGATGAACGTCCGGCCCACGTAGTGGTTGCGGATGAGGCCCCACTCGAAGCGAAGGCCGCTCTCCTCGGCGTAGCCGAGGGCCGCCCCCATGCCGCTGTCGGGCACGGGCACCACGATGTCGGCGTCGGCGGGGGCCTCGCGGGCGAGCTGCCGCCCGAGCAGGAGGCGCGACTCGAGGACGTTCCGGCCGAAGACCTGGCTGTCGGGCCGCGCGAAATAGACGTGCTCGAACACGCACTGGCTGGGCGGCTCCGGCGGGAAGGGGCGGAAGGAGCGCAGGCCGTTCCGGTCGATGACGATCAGCTCGCCCGGCTCGACGTCCCGCACGTACTCCGCGTCGATCAGGTCGAGGGCGCAGGTCTCCGAGCAGACGATGTGCACGCCGTGGAGCCGGCCCAGCACGAGGGGCCGGAAGCCCCAGGGATCGCGCGCCGCCACCAGGGCGTCCTTGGTGAGGAAGAGCAGGGAGAACGCCCCCATGACCTTCGAGAGGCTGGCCGCGATGGCGTCCTCCAGCCGGTCGCGGTGGCTGCGGGCGTAGAGGTGGAGGATGACCTCGGTGTCCGAGGTGGACGAGAAGATCGAGCCCGCCGCCTCCAGCTCCTGGCGGAGGATGGCCGCGTTCACCAGGTTGCCGTTGTGGCCGAGGGCGATGGGGCCGCGGTGGCACTCGATCACGATGGGCTGGGCGTTCGCGGCCACGGTGTCGCCCGCGGTGGAGTAGCGCACGTGGCCGATCGCCCGGTCGCCCCCGAGGGCCTGGAGCTTCGCGTCCGTGAAGACGTCGTTGACCAGGCCCATCCCCTTCTCGACCCGGAGCCGCTCGCCGTCGCTGGCCACGATCCCCGCCGACTCCTGGCCCCGGTGCTGCAGCGCGTACAGGCCGAGGTAGGCCAGATGGGCGGCCTCGGGATGGCCGAAGATGCCGAAGAGGCCGCAGCGGTCGTGGAAGCGGTCGTCGTCGACGGGGACAGTCTGGCCCATGGATGGCTACCGAATGGTAGCCGAAGTGGGGGCCGCCTTCACTCCCGCGGTTACTGACTCCATGCGAGGATTCCCGTCGGCGGCCGCCGCGGGCCCGACCGCCGGCCCCTCCGGCGCGTCAAAAGAGCTGATCGGGAGGGGGCATGGATACCGTTCTCCAGGACATCAAGATTGGATGGCGGCTGCTGGCTCGCCGGCCGGGATTCGCCGCGATGGCGATAGTGACCCTCGCCCTGGGCATCGGCGGCAACACCGCCGTGTTCACGGTCGTGAACACCGTGCTCTTGCGGCCGCTCCCCTATCCGGACAGCGAGGGCCTGCTGCGCGTCAGCGAGCAGCGCCCGTTCGGACGCGGACCCATGATGTCGATCCTCACCAACGAGACCTACCACGCCTGGCGAGAGCGCACGCGCACCATCGAATCGCTGGCTGCCTACGCGCCGCGCGCCTACACCCTCACCGGCGCGGGCGACGCCCGGAGCCTGGCGGGCGCGTCGGTGTCGGCCGCCCTCTTTCCCATGCTGCGCGCCCGGCCGGCGCTGGGCCGGTTGTTCACGGAGGCGGACGAGAGGCCGGGCGCGAATCGGCTCGTCATCTTGAGCTACCAGGCCTGGGGCGACCTGTTCGCCCACGATCCCCGCGCGGTCGGCCGCACGATCACCCTCGACGGCCATGGGCACGAGGTCGTCGGCGTCATGCCGGCGGCGTTCTACTTCCCCGACCGCGAGGCCGCGATCTGGACGCCGCATTTCGTCCCCCCTCCCAGCCGCGGACCCGAGCGGAACGTCTTCGCGTTCTCGGCCCTGGCGCGTCTCAAGCCGGGAGTGGACCTCGAGCAGGCGCAAGCGGAAGGAGCGACGGTCGTCAAGGGCCTGTTCGAGGATGCGCCGCGGGCCCGCACGCCCTTCGACCCGGTCCGCACGCCCGACCTGCGTCTGATCCCGTTGAAGGACGAGATGACCCGCGAGGTGCGGCCAGGGTTGCTGGTGCTGGCGGGAGTGATCGCGCTGGTGCTCCTGGTCGCAACCGCCAACCTGGCGAACCTGCTCCTGGCCCGCGGCGTCGCGCGGCGTCGTGAGATGGCGATCCGAAGCGCGATCGGCGCCGGGCGCGGCCGGCTGGTACGGCAGCTCCTCACGGAAAGCGTGCTGCTCTCTCTGCTCGGGGGAGGGGCGGGCCTGGTCCTCGCCTGGTGGCTGCAGCGGGCGCTCCCGAGCGTGGCCCCCGCGGACTTCCCGCGCCTCGGCGAGCTGGCGATCGATCGGACGGTCCTCTTCTTTGCGGTGGCGGTGTCGGTCGGGACGGGGATGCTCTTCGGTCTGGCCCCGGTTGCCCAGGGCCTGCGCATCGACCTGAGCCGCGCCCTGAGCGCGGCCGGCGGCGGATCCGGCGGCTTCCGTTTCGCTCGCGGCGACCGCGCGCGGCTGGCCCTCGCCATCGGCGAGATCGCGGTCACGGTCGTGCTGTTGGTCGGTGCGGGCCTGCTGCTCGAGAGCTTCCGGCGGCTGATCGACGTCCATCCCGGCTACGACCCGCGCAACGTCATGACGGCGCGCCTGGCCCTCCCGCAGGCCAGCTACGCGGCGCCCGGCGCTTCGGCGGAGTTCGTCGACCAGGTCCTGGAGCGCCTTGCCGGCCGGCCCGAGGTGATTGCGGCGGCTTCCGCCGGCACCTTGCCCCTCGGGCGCGGCATGATGGTGGTCGCCTTCGATCTTCCGAACCGGCCGCCCACCGCCGATCAGGGCCCCGCCACGGCCGCGGTGCGCCCGGTGAGCCCCGGCTACCTGCGAGCCATTGGCCTCCGCCTCGTGGACGGGCGCTGGCTCACCGACGCCGACGCACGCGGCGAACGCCGGGTCATCCTCGTGAACGAGTCGTTCGTGCGGACCTACCTGCCCGGTGAAAAAGTGGTCGGCCGCGAGCTGCCGGTGTTCGACCGGCCCTGGGAGGTGATCGGCATCGTGGGCGACGTACGGCACGCCGGCCTGGACACGGAGCCGCAGCCCGAGGTGTATGTCAGCCATCGCCACTCGGAGACCGTCCGTTCCATGGGAGTCTTCATGGTCATCCGCACGAGCGGGGATCCCACCGCCGTCGTGCCCGCGCTTCGCGCGGCGGTGAAATCGGTCGATCCCAACGTCCCGCTCGACAGCGTGATGACCATGGAAGCGAGGCTTCTGGCCTCGGTGGCGCGCCCGCGGTTCTACGCGATGCTGCTCGCCGCCTTCGCGACGCTCGCCCTGACCCTGGCGTCGGTGGGAGTCTACGGGATCCTCTCGTACAGCGTATCCCAGCGGCGGCGGGAGATCGGCGTGCGCATGGCCGTGGGCGCCGAGGCGCGCGACGTGCTGCGGCTGGTGCTCGGCCAGGGCGCAGGCGCGGTGGCGGTCGGGCTCGTGCTGGGACTCGGCGCCGCCGCGGTCGCGGCGCGCGCGCTGTCGGGCCTGCTGTTCGGGGTGACGGCACGCGACCCGGCGGTCTTTGCGGGAGTGACGGTCCTGCTGGGCTCGATCGCTCTCGTGGCGTGCTATGTACCCGCGCACCGGGCCGCGCGCGTGGATCCCCTGGAAGCCCTCAGGGAGGAGTGACCACCGGAAAGGTGATCTCCAAGGACGTAGAGGTCATTACCCGGTAAAGCCCGCCGCGCGGTCTCCTACGTCACCCTCCCCCCGGGCGTCTCGGCGGTGGCGCGGCCCTGCCACGAACAGCAGGTGCTCCGAGGCCGCGGACGACGTACAATCAGGGCAGGAAGAGGACCCCATGGCGCCCGGGAGGACTGCAGAAAGACGGCATGCCCACGCTGCTCCGGATCGAAGGCTTCCGCTTCTTCTTCTACAGCAGCGAGCGTCAAGAGCCCCCTCACGTCCACGTGGAGAAGGGAGACGGCGAGGCCAAGCTCTGGCTCCAGCCGGTGGAACTCGCCTATTCGTACCGGCTCACGCCGGCCGAGCTACGGCGCGTGCGGGAGCTGACCTTCCAGCACCAAGCAGCCTTCGTGGAGCGATGGAATGAACACTTCCGTCGTTAGCCCGCCGGAGGCGCGCGCGCGGGAAGTCGAATTCGTCCCCGACGCCTTCGTCGTGCACTTGGAAGACGGGCGCTCGCTGACCGTGCCCCTCGAGTGGTTTCCGCGTCTGCGCGACGCCACCCCCGAGCAGCGGAATCACTGGCGACTCATCGGCCCCGGGACCGGAATCCACTGGCCCGACATCGACGAGGATATCTCCGTCGCCGGCCTGCTGGGCCTGCCCGATTGATGGGTGATTCTCATTTAAGTTAGCTTCGAGGGATACAAGGGGTCAGGAGTCCGTTTTGACACTCTGGCTTTCGAGCATCACCTCAAGGCTCATCCACGCGCGGTGGAGCTCCTCGATAGGCAGGCTCACCAGGACGCGGCTGCCGGAGAGCAGGGCGAGCCGGCGGCCCTCGACCGTGCCCAGGCGGTGGCAGGGAACGCGGTGGCGGTGCGCGGCCGCACGCAGGTGAGCTTCTTCGCGGGTGGTCACGATCATGCGCGAGGGAGACTCGGAGAAGAGGAGCACGTCGGGCCGGAGGCTCCCCGGCAGCTCGAAATGGCCCCCCAGGCCCGGCTCCTCGCCGCGGAAGGCGCACTCGGCCAGGGCCACCGCGAGGCCGCCGTCGGAGCAGTCGTGGGCCGAGCGCAGCCAGCGAGCACTCGCGGCCTCGAGCACCAGGGAGTGGAGCCGCTTCTCGGCGTCGAGATCGAGGCGCGGCGGGCGGCCGGCCACCTTGCCGTGGACGACCTTCAGGAGCTCGCTTCCGCCCAGGTCCTCCCCGGTCTCGCCGAGCAGGAAGACCGCGTCGCCTTCCTCCTTGAACCAGCCCGTGAGGGCCCGGGAGGCGTCCTCGAGCAGGCCTACCACGCCCAGCACCGGGGTCGGGTAGATGGCCTTGCCGTCGGTCTCGTTGTAGAGCGAGACGTTGCCGCCGGTGATCGGCACCCCCAGCACCCGGCAGGCCTCGCCGATGCCGGCGATGGCGCGGACGAGCTGACCCATGACCTCCGGCTTCTCCGGGTTGCCGAAGTTCAGGCAGTTCGTGGCCCCGATCGGGGTGGCGCCCGCCGCCACCACGTTCCGGCAGGCCTCGGCCACCGCCAGGCGCGCCCCCTCGAACGGGTCGAGCCAGCCGTAGCGGCCGTTGCCATCGACCTTCATGGCCAGGGCCTTCGTCGTTCCCTTGACGCGCACCACCGCCGCGTCGGAGCCCGGGCCCACCATCGTGTTGGTGCGCACCGTCGAGTCGTACTGGCGGTAGATCCAGCGCTTGTTGGCGATCGTGGGTGAGGAGAGGAGGCGCAGGAGCGCGCCTTCGAGGTCTCTGGGCGGCTCGAGGGCGAGCACGTCCTCGGCGGCCGCGGGGTTGACCGGCTCCACCCACGGACGGTCGTAGACGGGCGCCTCGTCGGTCAGCGCCCCGTTCGGCACGTCGGCCTCGGGCACGCCTTCATTGAAGATGCGGAGCCGGCGGTCCGCGGTCACGGTCCCGATCGCTTCGGCGTGCAGGTCCCACTTCTCGAAGACGCGGACGATCTCCTGCTCCCGCCCTTTCTCGGCCACGAGCAGCATGCGCTCCTGGGACTCGGAGAGCATGACCTCGTAGGCGGTCATTCCGGTCTCGCGCTTCGGGACCTTCTGGATGTCGATCACGATGCCGGTGCCCGCGCGCGCTCCCATCTCGGAGGTCGAGCAGGTGAGGCCGGCCGCGCCCATGTCCTGGATGCCGACCACGGCCCCGGTCCCGAGGGCTTCCAGGCAGGCCTCGAGCAGCACCTTCTCCATGAACGGATCGCCTACCTGGACGGTGGGCCGGCGCTCCTCGCTGCCCTCGCCGAACTCGGCCGAGGCCATGGTCGCGCCGTGGATCCCGTCCCGTCCCGTCTTCGCCCCCACGTAGAAGACCGTGTTGCCCACCCCCTCGGCGCGGCCGAGGAAGATCTCGCTCCTCTTCACGAGCCCGAGGCAGAAGGCGTTCACCAGCGGGTTCTGGCGGTAGCAGTCCTCGAACACCACCTCGCCTCCCACGGTGGGACAGCCGAAGGCGTTGCCGTAGCCGCCGATCCCGGAGACGACCCCGGCCAGCAGGCGGCGGCTCTTGGGGTCGGTGGGCGGCCCGAAGCGCAGGGAGTTCAGGACCGCGATGGGCCGCGCGCCCATGGTGAAGATGTCGCGCAGGATCCCACCCACGCCGGTGGCGGCCCCCTGGTAGGGCTCGATGAACGACGGGTGGTTGTGTGACTCGATCTTGAAGACCGCGCAGAGGCCGTCGCCGATGTCCACCGCCCCTGCGTTCTCCCCCGGTCCCTGCACGACCCGAGAGCCCTCCGTGGGCAGCGTCCGCAGGTGCTTCTTGCTGCTCTTGTAGGAGCAGTGCTCGGACCACATGACCGAGAAGAGCCCGACCTCGGTGCGGTTGGGCTCCCGGCCGAGGGCCTTCACGATCCGGTCGTACTCGTCACGGGTGAGGTTGTGCTGGGCGAGGGTCTCGGGGCTGACGGGCATACAGCCGGATTCTATACGGCCGGGAAGCCCGCGTGCGTCATAAGGACATGGCACGGGGCGCCGCGCTACAATCGGGGATCGGGCGGGTATGAACGTCAACTACATCCATCTGGCCATCCCGGTCTTCTTCCTGCTGATCGGGATCGAGATCCTGGCCGCTCGGTTCCTGGAGCGGGACATCTATCGTCTGAACGACTCGATCAACGACCTCTCCTGCGGGATCCTCGACCAGGTGGTGGAGGTGTTCCTCAAGACGGTGCTGTTCGCGGGCTACCTCTTCCTCTTCGAGCGCGGGCGGCTCTTTTCGATCCCGAGCACGTCCGCCTGGGCCTGGGCCCTCTGCTTCCTCGGCGTGGACGGTCTCTACTACTGGTTCCACCGCTGGAGCCACGAGGCGAACCTGGGCTGGGCGGCCCACGTCGTCCACCACCAGAGCGAGGAGATGAACCTCGCGGTGGCCCTGCGGCAGGGGGCGTTCCAGGCCGCCTTCTCCTGGGTCTTCTATCTGCCGCTGGCCCTTCTCGGCTTCCCGCCCCTCATGTTCCTCGCCGTGTCCTCCTTCAACACGCTCTACCAGTTCTGGATCCACACTCGGCTCATCGGCAGGCTGGGCCCCCTCGAATGGGTCTTCAACACCCCGTCCCACCACCGCGTCCACCACGGGCGGAACCCGAAGTACATCGACCGCAACCACGGAGGGACGCTGATCCTCTGGGACCGGCTCTTCGGGACCTTCGCGGCCGAAGAGGACGAGCCCGTCTACGGGATCACCACCCCGCTCCAGAGCTGGAACCCGCTCTGGGCCCACGCGCACTACTGGGTCGAGCTGGCCCGCAAGGCGCGCAAGACGGCCCGCTGGCGCGACCGCCTACGCCTCTTCTGGAAACCGCCCGGCTGGCTTCCCGAGGACCTGGGCGGCTCCGTCGCCGCCCCCGAGGTCGACCGGGCGACCGTCGTGAGGTACGACCCGCCGGCGCCGCGCGGCCTCCGGCTCTACGTGCTCGCCCAGTTCATCCTGCTGAACGCAGCGACCACCGCCTTCGTGTTCGGCAGCGCGCGGATGTCGGGAGCGGAGCGGGCTGCGGCCGCGATCGCGGTGGCGCTGAGCCTGGCCAGCCTGGGCGGCCTGCTCGACCGGCGCGCCTGGGCCTTCCGGCTCGAGGTGGTGCGCGTGCTGGGGTTGGCGGGGATGACACCCCTGCTCGCCACCCCCGGAGTGTCGGTGGTGGTGGTGGTGGCGGCGGCTGGCCTGGGCTCGTTGGGGTGGCTCCTCCGCTACCGGCACGACTGCGACCTCGCTCCGAGCCTGCCGCGCGCCGCCTGAGGCGCAAACGAATTCGTCGAGAATTGCTCCGAGTCGTGCTAGCATCCGCGGCGAGCTCGCCCCCCGAGGAGGGCAGGAATGGTGACCGTCTGCGCCTGGTGTCAGAAGTACATGGGCACGAAGGATCCCCGCGGCGACCCTACGGTCACCCACGGGATCTGTGCCACCTGCGCGCTGCGCCAGCAGCTCCGCGAGATGCCGACCCTCGTGATCGCGCGCGAGCACGCCGGGACCCTGCCCGTCTTCCAGAGCCTGCTCACCGGGGTGCCGGAGATCCCGGTGGTGGTGGACCGCCGGCAGGGTGAGCGCCGGAGCGAGGCGCCGCCCTCCGACGGTCCCTACGAGCCGCGCCGCACCAACGAGCGCCGGCAGAGCGTCGGCTTGTTCCTCGTGTAGCGTCTCGCCCTGGAGGACCACGATCGAATCACGCCCGGGCTGGCTGAACGAAGCCTCGGTCCGAGAGGCTCGGCCGCTTCTAGGCGGCGCCGCCGGTCACCCGCTCCAACTCCTCCACGAACGCGTCCACCTCGGCGACGGTCGTGTAGACGTTGGGCGTGACCCGCAAGCCGCGGAACTCCTCGTGGACGATCGGGGTGACGATGATGCGGCGGCGGTCCCACAGCTCGGCGGCGAGCTTCACCGGGTCCGCGCCCGCAACGCTCACGTTGGCGAGGCCGCAGGACATGGCGGGGTCGAAGCTCGTCAGGATCCGCACCCCCCTCCGCTTCTCCAGACGCCGCGCCCAGCGGTCCTTCAGGTAGCGCAGCCGGGCCGCCTTGCGCTCGATGCCGATGCCCTCGTGGAAGGTCAGGGCCTCCGCGATCGCGTTGTGGTTGGCGGCGGGATGGGTGCCGATCTCCTCGAACTTGCGGACGTTGGCGTTCAGGGCGGGCGGGGCGGCCATCAGCGGCCACAGCCTCTCGATCTTCTCCTTGCGCACATAGAGGAAGCCGGTGCCGTGGGGGGCGAGCAGCCACTTGTGGAGGCTGGTGCCGTAGTAGTCGCAGTCGAGGTCGGCGAGGGTGAACGGGAAGTGGGCGAACGCGTGGGCGCCGTCCACGATCACCTCGATCCCCCGCTCGCGCCCCATCCGGCAGATCTCCCTCACGGGGAAGATCTGGCCGGTGAGGTTCGTGATGTGGCAGACCAGGATGACCTTCGTCCTCGGGGTGATCGCCTTCCGGAAGCGGTCGGCCAGGTCGTCCATGCTGGCGGGCGGGACGGGGAACGAGATCGTCTTCAACACGATCCCGTCCCGCCGCTCGCGCTGGCGCCAGGTGGTCAGCATCCGGGGGTAGTCCTGGTTGGTGGTGAGGACCTCGTCGCCCGGCTTCAGGTCGAGGCCGAGCATGCATATCTCCAGCGCCTCGCTGGCGTTGCGCGTGATGGCCATCTCCTCCGGGTCGCAGCCGAACGCGGAGGCCAGCCGCCGGCGCACCGACTCGATCTGCGGCTCCAGGAGCTGCCACATCGTGTAGACGGGCGCCTCGTTCGACAGCTCCAGGTAGCGCCGCATGGCCTCCTGGACGATGCGCGGCGAAGGGGAGACGCCCCCGTTGTTGAGGTTGACGAGGCTGCGGTCGACGGTGAAGGCCTGCTGGATCTCCCGCCAGTAGTCCTCGTCGGCGGCCACCTCCTCGGGGGAACGCCCGGTGACGGCGCGTCCGGCGGCGAGCACCGACCCGAGGGCGCCCGCGCGGAACGAGGCGAGCCCGCCCGCACCGCGGGCCAGGCCGCCCAGGAAACTGCGCCGTGTCGTCATGGGAGCCTCCTCGAGCCTCAAGGACGATGCAGCGCATCATATGCCCGGCGGCCACCAGGTCTGCTATACTTGGTGTTTGTCGCCGGTCCAGAGGCCGGCCCCTGCGATGCATCGGGAGAACGGAACGCCATGGCCTTCGTCTACTATCTGGTCCTGACCCTGCACGTGGTCGCCTGCCTCTTCCTGATCGCGGTGGTCCTGCTGCAGCAGGGCAAGGGCCAGGACCTGGCCAGCGCCTTCGGGGGCGGCGGCAGCCAGGCCGCCTTCGGGCCGCGGGGCTCGGCCACGGTGCTCTCCCGGGCCACTACCATCCTGGCCGGGCTCTTCATGGTGACGAGCCTGACCCTGTCGGTGTTGCGGTACCGGGAGTCGTCGATCCTGGACACGGTCAAGGCGCCGGCGGCCGCTCCCAGCCCCTCCGCGAGCGCGAGCCCGGCCGCGGGCGCGGGCACCGCGCCGTCGGCCGCCCCGTCGGCCGCGCCTCCGGCGGCGGTTCCAGCCCCGCCCGCTCCTTCCGCCTCGCCCGCCGCGAAGTAGGCGAGGCCGGCTGCCCTACTGCCCTCCCGTCGGGGCGGGGGCGGCCTGGGACAGGCGCGCGGAGACCGTGAACGGCTCGTGCAGCTCGAGGGTCTTCCCGGCCAGCTCGTCCTTGAAGAGCATCACCATGTCGTAGTCGCCGGGGGCCGCGCTCTCGAGGGAGAAGCCCACCATCCGCGAGAGCTTGCCGATCGAGGTCGGGTTGATGACCGTGGGGTTCGTCCCCGTGAAGAGCGTGCCGTCGCTCCCCCGCACCTGGTAGCCCATGGAGACCCGCGGCATGCTCGTCTTGGGGTCCTTGGCGGCGCCGTACACCTCGAACTGGCAGAAGACCGAGGAGCCCTGCGTGAACTCTCTCCGGGCGAGCACGGCCAGCCGGCCGCCCGCGCCCCCGCCCGCGGGAGCCTCGCGGACGTCGCTGACGATCGGGGTGGAGACCCGGAACTCCTCAAGGCCGGGGACGTCGAACTCGTGGATGACGGTTCCCACCCGGCCCGAAGCCTTGTCCCGGACCACGATCTTGGTCTGGTAGCCACCCGGCCGGAGCTCGAAGTCGCGCACGATGGGCAGCCAGGTGCGCGCGAGGCGCTCGCGGCTGGCCGGCAACAGCTTCAGCTCCACCGCCTGGTCGTAGCGGAAGTACTCGCCGCTTTGCCGGTGGGCCGTCACCAGCAGGAACTGCACCGTCGCCATGGCCCGGCCGTCCTTCTCCTCGAAGGTGAGGTTGCGGATGTCGACCTCGGTGGCCACGAGCACCGCCGCCTTCCCCAGGAGCGTCTCCTCCCCCACGTAGTGGGTCATGCGGAGCGGGACCTGGTCCACCTCGTACGGCGAGTCCAGGGCCTGCTGGATCGCGGGGTCCACCCCCGGCTTGGCGGCGGCCACGGTCTTCTGGTCGGAAGGCGCGTAGTAGCCCTTGCGCGCGCGCACTTGCAGGCCCTTCTGGCCGGGGATCTTGACCTGGATCTTGCGGAACTTCCCGTCGCGGGCCGTATTGGTGGGGTTGTAACCCACGAGGTAGTAGATGCGCGTCTCGTCGGCGATGCGCTTGATGCCGGCGCTCAGGTCGTTCGTGTTGCGGACGGTGAAGCCTCCGCTGTCCGCGGACAGGGAATCGGCCCCCTCGGTTGCCTCGATGTTCTCGTTGAAAGCGGCGCCGATGTCCTGCTCGGGCAGGGCGGGGCCGAACTCCGCGGTCATGTACATGGGCATGCCCTCCAGGCCCCGGCTGTTGATGAAGTAGATCGCGGTGTTCGCCCGCCGCGACGCCTGGGTGACCTTCTTGAACTCGTCCAGGTTGGGGTCGTAGATGAAGCCCTCGGAAACCAGGATCAGCGACTTGCGACCCTTGGCGGGAGCGAGGGCATTGAGCGAGCGCTCCAGCACCTCGAGGGTGATCCGGTTGCGGGAGGTGGCCTGGAAGTAGACCTCGGCCGCGCGGCCGGACACATAGGGATCTTCCCCGGTCTGGATGTCGCTGTTCTGCTGGCTCTGCCGCTGGAGGGCGGCCGTCGCCCCGTAGGTCTCGTAGCGGCGCGACACCCGGGCCGTGACCTGGGGGTCGCGGAAGATGTGGATGCGCATGGCCTCGTAATCGGACATGCGCTCGGGAGAGGTGTCGGGGATGTAGCGCCCGTCCAGGCGCTTCACGAGATCGATCAGCTCCTCGCGCCCCGCTTCCATTCGGGTGCTCCACCAGGCCGAGCCCCCTGTGGCCACCAGGGTCACGCGGTCGCCCTCGCGGGTGCCCGTCTTCAGGAAGTCCGCCACCGCGGCCTTCGCCCTCTGGGCCATGTAGGGCGTGAGGTGGATGTCGTCGAAGACCACCACGAAGGTGCGCCCGCGCTGCTCCTCCTTCACGGTGTTCGTGGACACCCGGGGGCGGGGGGCCGGCTTCTCCGACGGTTTGGGCGCGACCTCGATCGCCTCGAAGCTCACGATCGTCTGGGGCGCCCCGTCCTCCGCGACCTGCAGGTTGTCCTTCGTGAGGCCGCTGATGGGGTTGCCCTTCTTGTCCGTGACCACCACGTCCACCGTGACCTGCTCGACCTGGGCGGGGAAGGTGGCGGGCTGCTCCTGGGTCGTGGAGGCATCCGGGGTCTTCGCGGCTTCCTGCGAACGCAGGCCGCTCGCGGGGAGGGCGAGGAGGGCGACGGCGATCGGTATCATCTTGCCTGTCATGGCTGCTCCACCTGGACCAGGACCTGGCCGTTCTCGACCCGCGTCGCGTAGCAGGGGACCTTCAGGTCCTGGTTGACGACGTTCGCGCCCGTGCTCACATCGTAGGTCCAGTTGTGCCAGGGACAGGTGACGGTCGACCCCTCGAGGAAGCCCTGACCCAGGGGGCCGCCCCGGTGCAGGCAGGTATTGCTGATCGCGTAGAACGTGCCCCCCACGTTGAAGATCGCCACGGGCTTGCCGGCCACGTTGACCTCCATCCCCCGCCCGGGGGCGAGGTCGGCCGCGGCGATCGCGTTGACGAACTCGGCCATCTCATCCACCTCCGATGGTTCCAACCAGACAGTTTATATCAGGTGAGACGAGGGTCCGGCCGGCTTGGCTTCGGCATCGCCTTTGCTTTCATCAAGGGCCAGGCCCAGCCGCCGGAGGCCCTCCCGGAGCGTCTCCGGCGGAGCCCCGAGGGAGAGCCGGAAATGCCCGGGCGCCCCGAAGAACCGCCCGGGGGCCAGGGTGGTCTGGTGGCGCTCGCGCAGGCGGTCGAGCAGGGGTTCGACCTCGCCACGGACGAGCCGCGGGAACGCGATCATGCTCGGACCGATGGGGATCCATTCGAGGTCCTTTCGGCCCAGCAGGAAGCGGCCCGCCTCCGCCCGGTTGGCCGACAGGATCGCTCGGGCCCGCGCGATCACGCGGTCCAGGTGGTCGAGGGCCACCAGGCTCAGGCGCTCCGCGGGATGGGCCGGCACCACGCCGAAGAGGTCGTCGAGCCGCCACAGTCGCCGGGCGAGGTCGGGATCAGCCAGGACCCAGCCGCAGCGCAGGCCCGAGAGACCGTAGGCCTTGGTGAGGCTCGAGGTGGCCACGAACTCGGGGCCGAGATGGAAGGCCGAGCGGGCGGGGGGGCCGAAGAGGGACAGCCCCTCCAGGTAGACCTCGTCCACCAGCACCCGCGCCTTCACGCCGCGGGCGATCTCCCCCACTTCCTTGAGCTCCCCCTCGCCAGCCAGCGCGCCCGAAGGGTTGTGCATGTTGGAGACCACCACCAGCCGCGTGCGGGAGCTGATCGCGGCGGCCACGGCGGGCGGGTCGAGCCGGAAGGCGTCCTCGAAGCGCCGGGGGAAGCGGCGCACCTCGGCGCGCAACCAGCGGGCGGCGTCGACGAACAGGGGGTAGGTCGGCTCCTCGATCAGGACCTCCTGCCCCGGCTCGAGGAGAGCCGCCATCACCAGGAAGTTGGCCATCGAGGTGCCGGTGGCGGCGACGACGCAGTCCGGGCTCACCCCGGCCTTCCGGGCCAGCCTCTCCTGCAGGGGCGGATAGCCGTAGAAGCTGTTGCCGGTGAGTTCCAGGTCCTCGGCGCGCCAGGGCAGGTTGGCCAGGGGGAACGCGGCCATGCCGCTCGAGGCGAGGTTGAAGGGGGCCTGCGAGCGGGTCTTGGCCCACTCCATGTAGGGCGAGTAGGGCAGCGTGCTCATGCGGAGCTTCTCCGCGTGCGGCTCCAGACGAGGAAGGCGGGCACTCCCGCGAGGAGCAGGCCGAGACCGATCGCGCTGTTGGCGGGATAGCGGTGCACCGTGGCCGCCACCACCAGCCAGCAGGAGGCCACGAAGAAGGCGGTGGTCCAGGGGTGGCCGGGCACGCGGAAGGCGCCGCGCTCGCCCCGCGCGCGGTAGACGAAGAGGGCGAGGCCGGTGAGGCCGAAGGAGATGAAGTCCACCGAGACCACGTAGTTGAGGATCTGCTCGTAGCAGCCGGAGAGGGCGATGACCGCGGCCAGGAGCCCCTGCAGAATGATGGCCACGACGGGCACCCGCGTCCCGGGGTGGAGCCAGCCTACGCGCGCGAAGAAGAGCCCGTCCCGCGCCATCGCGTAGTAGACCCGGGGCGCGGTCAGGATCCCCTGGCTCAGGAAGCCCAGGGTCGAGATGGCGATCGCCACCGCGATGAGGGCCGCCCCGCGCTCGCCCGCCACCTGCCGCATCACCGTGGAGGCGGGGGCGGTGGTGGCGGCCAGGCCCGTGGCCCCCAGGACGCGCAGGCACACCAGGTTCACCGCGAGGTAGAGCACGATCACGCCCGCGACCCCGATCACGAGCGCCCGCGGCATGTCCCGCCGCGGCTCCCGAAGCTCCCCCATCACGAAGCCGGCGGTCTGCCAGCCGCCGTAGGCGAAGAGGACCGGGACCAGGGCCGCCCCCAGGGCAGGGACGAGAGCGAGGGACGGCTCCCGTCCGAGGAGGGGACCGCTCGCCGGTGACGCACCGACGCCGCGGAGGCCCGCGGCGACGAGGGCCACGATCCCCACCGTCTTCAGCACCATGAGCAGGCCCTGCACGTCGCTCCCCGCCCGCACGCCGAGGCAGTTCACCGCGCTGAGCCCGAGGAGGGCGAGGGTGGCCAGGAACGGCTCTCCGGGCGCCTGCGGAACCAGCTCCCGGCAGTAGCGGGCGAAGGTGATCGCGACCGCCGCCATGCCGCCGCTCTGGGTCACCAGCAGCAGCACCCAGCCGTAGACGAAGGCCACCCCGGGGTGGAAGGCCTCGCGCAGGTAGGCGTATTGCCCGCCCACCTCGGGCCGGATCGAGGCCAGCTCCGCGTAGACAAAGGCCCCGGCCAGCGCGATCAGCCCGCCCAGGATCCAGGCTCCCAGGATCAGGGCCGGGGTGCCCACCTGCCGCGCCACCACGTAGGGGTTCATGAAGATGCCCGAGCCCACGATCCCCCCCATCACGAGCAGGATCGCATCCGCGAGGCCGAGGCGGCGGGCGAGCGCGGGTACGGGGACGGGGGCGGGAAGGGGTTCGGCCATCAGGCGGCTCGGGGCGTGACCGTCAGCACCGTGGCCAGGGCGTGGCAGTGGCTGGAGGTGGCCACGAGCCACCGGCGCGTCCCCGCGCGAAGACCCTCGAGCACCCGGTCCCGCGCGCCCTGGACCTGTGCCACCGGCACCGTGCCCACGCCGTAGACCAGGTGAAGGCATCGGAAGACGATCCTGCCGTCGAGCGGCTCGCCCGGCCGGGCGGTCTCCAGGTCCCTGGCCAGGCTCCAGTCCTTCGGCCCGCGCGTGTGCGGGCAGAGGGCGGGCTCGACGCAGGTCGGGGGACAGATCCATGTCGCGTAGGAGAGCGCGCGGTCGCCGTCGGCCGTGGGCCGGTCCACGGGGACTCGGTGAGGCGGAACGCTGCCGCCGCGGGCGGCCGTCGCTCCCGCGCGCTCGGTCTGGCGGCCCAGCCACTCGACGAGCAGGTGGGGCGCCCAGTGGTAGGGGACGATCTGGTCGTCCGCGCCGAGCGCGCCGAGGTTGCGTTCCAGCCAGTCCGACCAGTCCGCCGTCGCGAGCCGGACCCGCGGATCCGCGATGCGCGAGGCGGCGCAAGCGGGGTCGCGGTCCACCACGACGATCCGGTCCGTCTCCAGCCGTCCGGCCGCAATCGCGCGCAGGAGCCGCCGGACCGAGCCCGCGCCGATCGCGGCGCCGCCCAGGACGACGAAGGTCGGAACGCGCACCGGGCTCAGCGGGAGAGCTCCGCCAGGATCGCGGCCAGGGAGCGCTCGGCCAGCGAGCCCACCACGAGGTCGGGATCGGGGAGCGAAAGCTGGCGGGTCAGCGCGTTCGGCACCGCCACGCAGCGCATGCCGGCGGCGCGGGCGGCCCGCATGCCGTTCGGAGAATCCTCGAAGACCAGGCAGGCGGCGGGTGCTATCCCCAGGCGCTCGGCCGCGAGCAGGAACAGGTCGGGAGCAGGCTTGACCTGGGCCACATCGTCGCGCCCGCAGACCACCTGGAAGCGCTCGCCGATGCCGTGCCGCGCGAGCCAACCGAGGACCCAGGCCCGCGAGCTGCTCGAGGCGACGGCCCGGCCGAGGCCCAGCCCCTGGGCTTCGGCCAGCAGCGTCTCCACTCCGGGCAGGAGCGGCTGCGCGTCGCAGGCCCGTCGGTTCGCTTCCTGCACCTCGCGCAGGACGGCCTCGCGGTCGACCGCGCCGCCCGTCAGGTCCAGGAGGCGGGCCATGGGGTCGAACCCGCCGTTCGTGCCGAGAGAATGCTGCCAGTCGTCGAGGGAGAGCTCCTGGCCGTGCTCCCGGAACGCCGCTCGCCAGGCCTCGAAGACGGGGGTCTCGGTGTCGAGGATGAGTCCGTCGAAATCGAGGACGACGGCGGCGATCGGCGCGAGCACGGAATCATGCCTCCCTTCTCGGAAATGGGGCCGCCATCATTCTAGTCCGCGGCTCGTAATTCGCCGTCGATTCGCATCATCATGCCCTCACGAGAAGGAGGTCCCCTCGGAGACCCAACGCTGGCTGCTCGTGCTGTTCGTGCGGGAGCTGGGCAAGACGGCGCGACCGTAGCCGGATCGCCGACCGCGCTGCATCAGAGGAAGCGGTGCATGACGTAGGCGTCCACCAGCCCGCGCGCCGGGTGGCGGAAGGCTTTCGGGAGCTCGCCCACGATGCGAAAGCCCAGGTTCTTCCAGAGCGCGACCGCCGCCTCGTTGGTGCTCACCACGAAGTTGAACTGCATGGCCTTGAAGCCGAGGCGGCGGGCCTCCTCGAGCGAGTGCTCGCCCATCGCCCGGCCGACCCCGCCGCCCGCGAAGCGCTGCGCCACCGCGTAGGAAGCGTTGGCCACATGGCCCCCCCGCCCCGCCTGGTTGGGGCGGAGCAGGTAGCAGCCCGCGACCTCGCCCTCCACCGCCGCCACGAACCGGCGGGCCCGCGGATCCAGCCAGTAGGCGCGCAGCTCGTCGTCGGTCGTCTCGGGAGCGAAGACGTAGGTCGTGCCGTCGGCCACCAGCTCGCGGGCGATGCCGAGGACGCCGTCCGCGTCGCCTTCGGTCGCGGTCCGAACGACCACCGGCGTTAGCGGGGAGCGCCCGGTCACCTGATGGCGAGCATCCGGTCGAGGGCGGTGCGGGCCTCGCGGGCGATCGGCTCCGGAACGCGGACCGGGTTCCGCACCTCGCCTTCCCGGAGCCCCTCGAGCACCCAGAGCAGGTGCGGGGGGTCGATGCGGGCCATGGTCGAGCAGAGGCAGAAGCAGTCGTCGAGGCTTACCACCTGCCGGCCCGGCGCCACCTCGCGGGCCAGGCGGCTCACCATGTTCAGCTCGGTGCCCACCGCCCACTTCGTCCCCTCCGGGCTCTCCCGCACGGTCTTGAGGATTCCCTCGGTGGAGCCGATGGCGTCGGCCTTCTGCACGACCTCGAAGCGGCATTCCGGGTGGACGATCACGCGCACGCCGGGGATCTCGACCCGGCGGCGGTCCACCATGTCCGGGGTGAACCGGTTGTGGACGGAGCAGTGTCCCTTCCAGAGCAGGACCCGCGCCCCCTCGATCTGACCGTCCGTGAGCCCGCCCCGATCCTCGTAGGGGTCCCACACCGGCATCGCTTCGAGGGGGATGTCCATGCGGTAGCCGGTGTTTCGCCCCAGGTGCTGGTCCGGGAAGAAAAGCACCCGCGGCTTCTGGCGGAACGCCCATTCCATGACCGCCCGGGCGTTCGAGGAGGTGCACACCGCGCCGCCGTGTTGCCCCACGAAGGCCTTCAGGTCGGCCGTGGAGTTCATGTAGGTGACGGGCAGGATCTCCTCGCCGATCACCGCGGTCACGTCCTCCCAGGCCGCCTCCACCTGCTCGATCTCCGCCATGTCGGCCATGGTGCAGCCGGCGTTCATGTCCGGCAGGGACACCGTTTGGTGGGGGGCGGAGAGGACGTCGGCCGACTCCGCCATGAAGTGCACGCCGCAGAAGACGATGTAGTCGGCCTCCGGGCGTCCCGCGGCGGCTTGGGCCAGCTTGAACGAGTCGCCCGTGAAGTCCGCGTGGCGGATCACCTCGTCCTTCTGGTAGTGGTGGCCCAGGATCACGAGGCGCGGGCCCAGCGCGCGCTTCGCCTCCCGGATCCGCTCCTGGACCTCGTCCGCGGACGCCCGCCGCACCGTTTCCGGCAACGCCACCTGGAACGCCATGCCGCGCGCCACCTCCTGGATCGATTATAGTGTCGCGCGAAGGGGCCCGCCCGTGCACGTGCGCGTCTGCCGCGATTGCGGCGAGGAGTACCGGCCGGAGATCGTGTCCTGCGCCGACTGCGGCGGCGCCCTCGAGGACCGTTACGAAGCGGAGCCGAACGAGGAACCGCATTCCCCTCCCGAGCCGCCCGCGTCGGAGCGGGCTGAGCTCGTCGGGTACCGGCCGGTCTTCGTCACCGGCCAGGCGCGGGCCCTCGTGCCCTTGGCCGAGCGGCTGCGGGCCGCCCGGATCGACTTCCGCCTGCATGAGTCCCCGAAGGATCCGAGCGCGTCCGCCGCGAGCTTCAGCCTGCTCGTGCGGGACGAGGAAGCGGGGCGCGCCCTGCGCGAGCTGGCCCCCCTCCTCGGGGAGAGCGGCGCGGCGGACGGCATGCACGCGGTGGAGTCGGAGTTCGAGGGCGGGGCCTACCGGCGCTGCCCGGCCTGTCGCACGGATCTGTCGGCAGGCGCGCTCGAGTGCCCCGAGTGCGGGCTCGCTCTCGGCCAGGCCGGTACGCCCTGCGTGCGCTGCGGGGCGCCGCTCGGACCCGGGGAAATCGAGTGCCCGGCCTGCGGGGCGGAGTAGGCGAAGGACACCATGTTCACCGTCGCGGACCCCATGCTGGGCGCTCACGTCTCCACCGCCGGCGGTCTGCACAACGCGCCGGAGCGCGGACGGGAGATCGCGGCCGAGGCCATCCAGGTCTTCACCCGCAACCAGGTGCACTGGGCCGCGCGGCCGGTATCGCGGAGCGAGGCCGCGGCCTTCCGGGCGGCGGTCGAGAGGAACCGCATCCGGGTCGTGCTCTCCCACGGGTCGTACCTCGTGAACCTGGCGACCCCGGACCGCGTGGTCCGCGAGAGGAGCCGGGCCGCCTTCCTGGCCGAGATGCGGCGCTGCCACGCCCTCGGCATCCCCTACCTCGTGTTCCATCCCGGCGCGCACCTGGGGGCGGGCGAGGAGGAAGGCCTGCGGCGCGTGGCCGAGAGCCTGAACCACGCCCTCGACCGGGGCCACGGTCTCGCGGTGATGCCGCTGCTCGAGGTCACGGCCGGCCAGGGCTCGAGCGTGGGGCACTCCTTCGAGCACCTCGCCCGCATCCTCGAGCAGCTGGAGACGCCCCTTCGGGTGGGGGTTTGCCTCGACACCTGCCACCTGCTGGCCGCCGGCTACGACATCGCGACTCCCCGCGGATACGCGCGGACCATGGAGGATCTCGACCAAACCGTCGGCCTCTCCCGCGTCAAGGCCTTCCACCTGAACGACGCGAAGAGGGGGCTGGGCAGCCGGCTCGACCGGCACGAATCGATCGGCCGGGGCTTCCTGGGCGCGGTCACCTTCCGCCGGCTCCTGCGCGACCGGCGCTTCCGCGGCGTCCCCATGGTGCTGGAGACGCCGGGCGGGCTCCCGCGTTGGAAGGAGGAGCTGGCCCTCCTGCGGCGGCTGCGTGGACGCTGAGGCGCTGGCCCTCCGCGCGAAGGCCCTGGCCCGCGAGGTCGGCTTCGACCTGGCCGGGGTGGCCCGCGCCGACGCCCCGCCCGAGCTCGCGTTCTTCGCGGAGTGGGTGGCCCGCGGCTACGCGGGCGAGATGGCCTACCTCACGTCGCGGGTGGCCCGCCGTGGCGACCTGCGCGCGGCCTTCCCCTGGGCGCGCTCGGTGGTCGCGGTCGGCCTCCAGTACGACACGCCGCACCCGTACTCGACCGAGGCGCCGAAGGAACGCGGCTGGATCGCCCGCTACGCGTGGGGCGACGACTACCACGACGTAATGAAAGCGCTGCTCGATCGGCTGGTGGAGCGGCTGCGGGCGGAGGCGGGGCCCTTCACCGCGCGCACCTACGTGGACACGGGGCCGATCGTGGAGCGCGCCTTCGCGGCCGCCGCGGGCCTGGGGGCCTGGGGCAAGAACACCTGCCTGCTCCATCCCGAGCACGGCTCGTGGTTCTTCCTGGGCGAGGTGGTGACGGACCTGGACCTGCCGCCCGACGCGCCGCGCCCCGACATGTGCGGGAGCTGTACGGCCTGCCTCGACGCGTGCCCCACCGCCGCCTTCCCCGCCCCGTTCGTCCTCGACGCCACCCGCTGCATCAGCTACCTGACCATCGAGGTCAAAGGCGCTATCCCCGAGGATCGGCGCGAGGGGCTCGGCCGCCACGTCTTCGGGTGCGACATCTGCCAGGACGTGTGCCCATGGAACCGCAAGCGCCGGCACCGTGGCCTTTCGGCCTTCGAGCCCCGCCCTGGCCTCGCCGCTCCCTCGCTCGAGGAGCTGGCCGGTCTCGACCAGGCCGCTTTTCACGACCGCTTCCGCCGGAGCCCGCTGAAGCGGGCCAAGCGGCGCGGCCTGCTGCGGAGCGTCGCGGTGGCCCTCGGAAACGCCGCTGATCAAAGCCGCCGTCCGGTCCTGGAAAAGCTGGCGGGGGACGAGGACGCGGTCGTGCGTGAGCACGCCCTCTGGGCGCTGCGCCGGCTCGAGGCGGCGACGGACGCGCCATGACGTCCCGCGCTGCCTTGCTGCTGGCCGCGGCAGGCCTGCTGCTCCTGGCCGCGCTCTCGCCCCGATGGCTCCCCTACAACATGGACGAGTTCGTCCACTACCAGCCCCTCGGCTGCTCGTCCGCGCCCCTGAGCGAGCGGCTGAGCGTCTATCGCGAGGGGTGCCGGCTCTACGACCTGCGGCTCCCGCTCACCGCCACGCCTCTCCCGCTGCGCTCGTACCTGTACATCGGCAGCCTCCCGGTGGTCGCGTTCTACCCGTTCTGGAAGCTGTTCGACGATCCGGTGGCCGTCCGCCTCCAAGGCGCGGTTTTCTTCCTCCTGGCGCTCTGGCTCCTGGCCCGATACCTGCGCACGCGGCCGGGACCGGTGGTGCTGGCGAGCCTCGTGTTCCCCCTCTTCCTCGGCTGCTTCCTTTCGGACCAGGGCCCGGTCGGGCTCCCCGTGCTGCTCTTCCTCGGCTTCCTGCTGCTGGCGCGACGGGCCGCCGCGAGCCCGGCGCCCGGCCGCGGCATCGTCTTCGCGGCCCTGGCCGGGCTCGCGCTCTTCCTCGGCCTGTGGGTGAAGCTGGTCTTCGCCTGGTGGCTGCCCGCCGCCCTGGTCCTCGCGGCGCGCGAGGCGCACGCGGCCGCCCTGCCCGGCCGGCGGAGGGCCGTCCTGGCCACGGCGGCGGCCGTCGTGTTCGCGGCGCCCTCTGCCCTGCTCCTCCTCGCCCGCGACGTCGAGGGTCTTCCGTACTACGCCGCGGTTGCACGCGCCCGGGTCTCCGCCGAGCCCGCCACGTGGCTGCAGGCCGCGGACCGCCTGGGACTCTATTTCCTCGTCGGCTCGCGCGCGGTCCCGCGCATACTCGAGTGGCCGCCGTGGCCGGTGGACGTGCTTCCCGCGCTCCTCACGACCGCCCTCCTGGCCTGGGGCCTCCGCCGCGGCGCGGACCGGCGGGGCGAGGTGGCCACCCTGACCGCGCTGGGGCTCGCGACCTTCGCGCTATCGCTCCCCAGCTCGTTCACGCAGTGGCCGCACCACTTCGTGTTCGCCCTGCTCTTCGTGGTCATGGCCCTCGCGGCCGGGTTGGAGCCCTTGCGTCGCGAGCGGCCACGCCTCTTCGGCGCCGCCGTCGTCCTCGTGCTGCTCTACTGGGCCTCGTTCCTCGCGCGGCTTCCGGCGGCGGTGCCCCAGCCCGAGTCCGGGCCCGAGAAGGACGCGCTGCTCGCCTTCGTCCGCGAGCGGGGCTTCGACCGGCGGACGATCCAGGTCCACACCTCGTGGGGAACGTACTACATCGCGCAGCTCTTCGGGGATCCCGCGCGGGCCGTCGTCTACCTGAAGAGCCTGTCGGACGACCCCCGCCTCCTGGCGGAGGTGAGGGAGGTGGCTGAAGCCGAGGGCCGGCCCGTGCTCCTCGTGAGCGCACGGCGGTGGGCGCGCTTGCAGACCCCGGCGGTCACCGTGGCGCTGGGCCGGCCCCTGCAGACCTATCGATTCGGGGACTGGTGGGCCGTGGTCTATCTGCGCGAGGTGAATTGATCATCGACCCCCCACCCTCCCCACGTAGGGGGAGGGGAACGCCTCTGCACGCTTGGCTCCGCCTCTTTAGTCCAGGCTCAGGCTGCGCGTGAGGCGGATCTTGTGGCTCGAGCCCGCGGGGAACTCGACCTCCTGGCCCCGGGTGAGCAGCACGGCCCCCGTGCCTGCCGCCCCGCCCAGCAGGCCGCCCTTGGCCGCCCCGCCTCCGCCGTCCTTGATGGCGCCGATGATCGCGCCCACCGCGGCCGCCCCGCCGATGATCTTGGCGTCGCGCCCCTTTTGCTTCTCCGCGGTCACATCGATGGGGCTGGCCTCGATGCGGTAGGTCCGGCCCTTCACCTCCAGCCGGTCGAAGGAGACGGCGAGGCGGGCCAGTCCCTTGACCTTGCCCGAGCGCTGGGCGGCGATCACGTGGCCGCGCACCTCGCTGCCCGCGGGAACCACCGTGCGCTCGCCCAAGCGGATGGGCTCGGCGAGCTTGCCCACCACCAGGTCCTCGGCCCGGCTCTTGTCCGAGCTGACCGTGGTCTCGAGGGTCACCACGAGCTCGGTGCCGTCGGCGATCACCGGAGCGCGCGCCGGTTCGGACTCCGCGGCGGAAGCGGCCTCGCGGGCCCGCTCCGCGCGGCGGCTCGGCTCGGACACGGCTCGCTCGCTGGACGCAGCCGCGGCTCCGTTCCCGGGCTTAGCCTCGGCCGCCTTGCTCCCGGCCGCGGGCTCGGCGGCGGGACGCGTCTCTCCGCCGCGGCAGGACAAGCCGAGACCCGCGGCAGCGACAACGAAGGCAAGAGCAAAGCGCTTCATGGATCCGGTGATCATTGTCGACCCCCCACCCTATCCCTCCCCACGTAGGGGGAGGGGAACGCTACTGCAGGTCCGGCTCCGCACTCTCACCGACCCTCCCCCCTATTATCAGCCCCTCGCCGCTTTCCCGCCTCCTCGATGAGTCGGTTGTTGGCCCCGAGCACGCGGTACTCGCGCCAGAGCGTGGCCACACAGACCACGAAGGTGAGCCAGGAGAGGCTCTCGTGCACGAGGGCCGGCAGGGCCCTGGTGTGGGCGGCCGCCCCCAGGATGAAGTTCGTGATCACGAGGAGCAGCGCGCCCGTCATCAGCGGGAACGACTCCCCCTTGAGGGCGATCGTGCGGCGCCGGAAGGAGTCGCCCCAGCCGCGCTCCTTCTCCAGGTTCTTCATCTCCACCCCGGTGGCGATGAGGAAGAACATGACGAAGGAGTGGCCCATCACGAGGATCAGGGTGCTGAAGAGCGACACCAGGAAATGCGACCGCATCGCGAGGGGCGCACCGGGCACGGCGTACCCTCCCACGATCGACCAGAGGAGCCCCACGGTGCCCACCAGGGCCAGGGTCAGGAGCGCGACGGACATGTCACCTCGCCGAGGCTTCCTTGGGCAGTCAACCGGGGCGGAACTCCGGGGCCTTGTCCTCGGGGACGAACAGCAGGCCGGTGACGCCCAGGCGCTCGGCAAAGGTCTCGAGGTCGGCGCGCCAGAACCCTTCCGAGATCTGCGCGATCGTCCCGTCGGGCCCGACGAGGAAGAGGGTGGGCACCGCCACCAACTCGAGGGCGGCCGCGAGCGGATACGGGTCTCCCTCCAGGCGGACCGGCACCTCGAGGCCGAGGTCCTTCACGAGGCCCCGCGCCGTCTCCACGTCGTCCTGCAGGACGAGGCGTGCCTCCCGCCCCGCCGCGCGCCGGCGGTGGATGCGGTCGAAGTAGGGCAGGGTCTGGCGCGTGGTCTTGCAGTCGCGGTGGCCGATCAGGATGAGGGCGTCGCCCTCGGCCCAGGCCTCGGCCAGCGAGCGGGTGGTGCCCTCGAGGTCGGGCAGGGCCAGGGCGGGGAACGGGCCCTTCGCGCGCGCGCCGGGCACCCTCAGGCCTCCACGAAATCGGCGGTGACCAGCCGCGGGATCACCCCGGCCGCGTGGCCCCGGTCGAGGAAGGTCTGGACGGCCCGACGCCCGAGCTCGCCGCAGTCGATCGTCATCTCGTTGACCCACATCCCGACGAAACGGTCGGCCACTCCGGGGTCCATCCCCCGCGCGTGGGACATCGCGTACTCCAGGGCTTCCTTGCGGTGCGCCAGCGAGTAGCGCACGGTCTCGCGCACGAGCCGGGTGAGGCGGGCCATCAGCTCCGGGCCCAGGTCGCGCCGGACCGCGTTGCCGCCCAGCGGCAGGGGGAGTCCGGTCTCCTGCTTCCACCAGGCGCCGAGGTCGAGGACCTTGGTGAGGCCCTGGCCCCCGTAGGTGAGCTGGCCCTCGTGGATGATCAGGCCGACATCGGCCCGCCCCGCGCGGACCTCGTCCAGGATCCGGTCGAAGGCGACGACCCGCGTCTGCACCTTCGGCGCGAAGAGCTTCAGCGCCAGGTAGGCCGAGGTCAGGGTTCCCGGCACCGCCACCGTCCGGGAGCCGATCGCGGATGGAAGCACGGGCTCGCGGGCCACCAGCAGCGGCCCGTAGCCGTCGCCGATGCTCCCCCCGCAAGGCATGAGCGCGTACGTCTCCGCGACGTAGGGCCAGGCGTGGAACGAGATCGCGGTGACCTCGTGCTTGCCCTGCATGGCTTCGCGGTTCAGGGTCTCGATGTCCGTGAGGACGTGCGTCACCTCGAGGCCGTCGGCCGCGACCTTGCCGTGGGCGAGGCCGTAGAACATGAAGGCATCGTCGCTGTCGGGGCTGTGGGCGAGGGAGATCCTTATCATCGACCCCCCACCCTATCCCTCCCCACGTAGGGGGAGGGAAACGCTGAGGCATGTCCGGCTCCGCGTCTTCATGCCAGGACGGGAGAAAGCCGTCCGAGGATCTCGGGAGCCCATTCTGCGAGGGGCCGGGCCACGTCGGCGACCCGGACCTCGCGTCCCTTTCGGTGCCGCGCGAGCGCGGCCAGGACCGAGGGCGAGGGCGGGCGGCGCTCGCCGGCCGGACAGTTCACCACCACGAGGTCCGCGCTCCCGACCAGGGCGGGCGTGGTCGGCTTCCACCGCTCCGGGAGCAGGAAGGGGTGGGCCACGAACAGGCGCAGGTCGGGCCGGGCGAGGCCCGCCACCGTGGAGCCCTCGATGACCACCGGCCCGCCGTCGAGGCGCGCGCGGACGGCCTCCCACGCTTCGGGGGCGGCGCTTGCCTTCGCGATGGCCCAGACCACCCGCCGCGCCCCCGCGGCGGCCAGGCGATCGGTGTCGGTCCCCGCCTCGCGCAGGACGGCCGGGTCCTCGATCAGCCGGAAGGGCACGTCGATGTCGCACACCACGCACGGGGTGCCCCGCGGGCAGCGCACGAACGTGTCCTCGGTGGTGGTGAACTTCACCGCCACCGCGGAATCGCCGGGCAGGGCCTGGAGGAGCGCCACCGCCGCCGCGGTCTTCCCCGAGCGGCTGCAGGCGCCGGAGACGGAAACGATCACCGAGTCATCTTATTTCACGGACCCCCGCCGCCGCCACTGGCGGTCCGCGCGAGGGACCCCAGCGCTCCCAGGTTCTGGAGCACCACCGCCCCCAGGATCAGGGCCGCCCCGGCCCATTGGCGCGTCCCGAGACGCTCGCCGAGGAGGGTCAGCGAGAGGGCCATCGTCACCACCACCTCGAGCGAGCTGAGCACGGCCGCCCGGGCGGGCCCGATGCGTGCGAGACCGGACAGGAACGTGCGCAGCGCGACCACGGTCGGCACCACGGCGATCGCCACCACCAGGAGCCACGGCCGCGGGTCGGCCGGGATGCCGCGGCCTTCGAGGAGCGCCCACGGCACGTAGACCGCGGCGGAGGCCTGGGCCACGTGCAGGGCCGCCGTCTCCGCGGGGACCCCGGCCGCGAACCGGCTGCTGAGCACCACGTAGAGCGAGTAGATGAGCGCGGCCAGCAGCGCAAACACGACGCCCACTCCCTTGGCGACGGTCCCGCCCGCGGTGAGGGCGCAGCCCGCGAAGGCCAGGACCGCCGCCGCCAGAGACCGCAGGGTCAGGCTCTCGAAGCCGACCAGGGCCGAGAGCATGGTGACGATCACCGGGTAGCAATAGAGGAGCAGGGCGACCGTGGCCGCGGGGACGGTCTCGAGGGCCGTGAAGTACGTGAACGTGTTGCCGACGTACACGAAGCCGAGGCCCCACAGGCGGAGCCGCTCGCCCCAGGCGGGCGCCCCTCGCCGGGCGAGCAGGGCGAAGAGAGCCGACGCGATGACGAAGCGGGCGGCGAGGAGCGCCGCGGGCCGCACGCCGCTCGCGTAGGCGAGCTTGCCCAGGATGGGCGCCGTGCCGTAGGCAATCGCGCTCACGAGCACGAGGACGAGCCCGCGGGTCTCCACCGCTTCCTTCGCCCCCGGCATCGGTCCCCGCACCCGGGCGAGTATAAGTGCCCAGGGGGACCCCCGCGGCCCCGTATGAGAGCATGAACCCGTGAACGACACTGCGATCCGCCTGCGCGGCGTGACCAAGGCGTTCGCCGGCCACGTCGCGGTGAGGGACCTGTCCTTGGACGTCCCCCGCGGGAGCGTGTTCGGCCTGCTGGGGCCGAACGGCGCGGGCAAGACCACCACCCTGCGCATGGTGATGAACGTCCTGGGGCCGGACTCGGGAACGATCGAGATCCTCGGCCAGCCCGCCGACCACGCGGCCCGCGACCGCATCGGCTACATGCCCGAGGAGCGCGGCCTCTACCCCCGGATGGTCCTCGAGGAGCAGCTCCTGTTCATGGCCGAGATCAAGGGGACCTCGCGCCGCGAGGCCGGGGCCCGGCTCCCCGGCTGGCTCGAGCGCCTGGGCCTCGCCGACTGGGGCAGGAAGAAGGTCAACGAGCTCTCGAAGGGGATGCAGCAGAAGGCCCAGTTCATCGCCACCGTCCTGCACGAGCCCGAGGTGCTGATCCTGGACGAGCCCATGAGCGGCCTCGACCCCGTGGGCATGGACACCATGCGCCAGGTCCTGCTCGACCTGAAGCGCCAGGGGACCACCCTCGTGCTCTCCAGCCACCAGATGGAGACGGTGGAGCGCCTGTGCGACCGGGTGGCCCTCATCAACCGCGGGGAGAAGATCCTGGACGGCTCGGTGAGCGACGTGAAGAAGCAGCACGGCGCGAACACCCTGGTCGTGGCCTTCGACGGCGACGGGGCCTTCCTGGCGTCGCTGCCGGAGGTGGCTCGGGTGACCGACTTCGGCCGTTACGTGGAGGTGAAGATGCACGACGGCGCAGATCCCCAGGGCATCCTGCGCGAGGCCGCGGCCCGGCTGCGGGTCAGCCGGTTCGAGATCGTGGAGCCGAGCCTGCACGACATCTTCGTCGAGTGCATCACCGAGCACGGCTCGGGGCCTTCCTCGAAGACGGGGGTCCCTTGCCCGTAAACCGCCTCTGGCCGATCGTCCGGCGCGAGTACCTGGAGCGCGTGCGCTCCAAGGCCTTCATCATCGCCACCGTGCTGGGCCCCATCCTCACCGGCGGGCTCATGATCATCCCCATCCTGATGGCCGGGCAGGCCGGCAAGCCGCTGCGGGTGGCGGTCCTGGCCGCGTCAGGGACGCTGGGGACCCAGGTCGAGGCCGCGCTGGCCGAGCGCAAGCGGGACGGCCAGGCGCGCTTCATCGTGGAGCCCGCGGGCCCGGGGCCAGACGAGGCCCGAGAGCGCGCCCTCAGGGACGCGGTCCTGGCGGGGCGCCTGGACGGCTACCTGGAGCTGCCCACGGACGCCCTCGAGAAGGCGAACGCGTCGTACTACGGCAGGAACGTCAGCAACGTGATCGACCTGCGGGCGATGGAAGACACGGTCTCGGAGACCCTCACCGGCTTGCGCCTCTCGGGCGCAGGCCTCGATCCCGGGAGGGTCCGCGCCCTCACGAAGAAGCTCGACCTCAAGACCATCCGGCTCACCGCGGGCGGAGAGCGCGAGGACCACGGGGCGTCCGCGCTCTTCTCGATCATCCTCATGATGATGCTCTACACGACCGTGCTCATGTGGGGCCAGGCGGTGCTGACCGGGGTCATCGAGGAGAAGTCGAACCGGGTGGTGGAGGTGATCGTCTCCGCGATCCCGTCCGTGAACCTGCTGGCCGGCAAGCTCCTGGGCGTGGGAGCGGCCGGGCTGACCCAGTTCCTGGTCTGGGCGCTCTCCCTCGCCGTGGTCTCGGTGGCGGGGGCGGGCTTCGCGGCGGCCGGTAGCGCCCGCATGCCCGAGGTCACGCCGCTCCTGCTCGTCTCCTTCGTCCTCTACTTCCTGCTCGGCTACCTGCTCTACTCGTCCCTCTTCGCCGCCGTCGGGGCCGCGGTCAACACCACCCAGGAGGCCCAGAGCCTGGCCTTCCCGGTCTTCATGCCCCTCGTGGTCGGGGTCATGTTCTTCCCGGTGGTCCTCCAGTCCCCGGACAGCACGCTCTCCACCGTGCTCTCCCTGATCCCCTTCCTGACCCCGCTCCTCATGTTCCTGCGGATCACGGTGCTCACGCCGCCCCTCTGGCAGATCGGGCTCTCCCTGGTCCTGACCGGGGCCACGATCCTGGCCGTGCTGTGGACGGCGGCGCGGGTCTACCGGGTCGGCATCCTGATGTACGGGAAGCGGCCGACGTTTCCGGAAATCATGAGGTGGGTCGGGCGGTCTTGATGTTTGAGGTAGCCTCGTGCCGAAGACCAAGAAGGATGTCGCCGTCAAGCTGAGTGCGAGGTCGCTCTCGCCCCGCTCCCCGCAACCCTCGAGCAGGCCGAGCGCACCCGGCACGACGCGGTGACTCCCTACCGGCCCCACGGGCCTCGGCGATCTTCAAGGCCGCTGCGAACTCCTGAGCGGTGAATGAACGTAGGCGAAGTCGGGGGCGAGGTTCGGGACGTAGACCGTCTTGGCGATGGCTGCGTATACCGCTGCGTGTTGAGCTTGCCCGAAGGTCTCGGGCACCCGGCGGACGACTGCGCGTCCCACGACGCAGCCGCGGCGACGGCTTCGGCCGTCTCCTTGAGCGACATGCCGGTGGGGGCGATTCTATCGCCCTGAATCGAATCTTTGGGGGGCGACGGCGGCGTACTTCGGGTCGATCTCCGTCACCAGCCAGCGACGGCTCAGCTTTTCGGCGGCAAGGGCCGTGGTGCCCGTACCGCCGAAGGGATCAAAGACGACCTGACCGGGCTTCGAAAGCAGCTTGATGAAGAACGTCGGGAGTGCGAGAGGGAAGCGCGCCGGGTGGTTTGCGGGGTTGGGGTTGAACTCCGGTTCGAAGTGCAGGAGCGTCGAGGGGCGCACCATGTCGGGACCGGCCTGCACGCGCTTCCGTCCTTGCCCAGAGGGCTCGTTCACCCTCACGTAGTTATGCGCCAGCTTTTTCCGTCGCTCGCGGTCCTTCGCATCCCACCGGGCGGGGGTGAGACAATGCTCGGGAAAGAACTGCCACTTTGGGGTCTTGGCGAACTGGAAGCAGTATTCCACCGCGTCCTTGAGGAAGCGGTTGAAGCGGCCCGGGGGCGGTGAAGGCTTGCCCCACACGAAGTCTTCGCAGAACAGAAAGCCGCGTTCACGCAGCCAGAAGATCATCTCGTACTGGAGCGTGCCCCGCTCGTCGCCGTGGCGCTTCGAGCGGTAGTTCAGAACGAAGCTCCCATGGGGTTTCAGCGTGCGGAAGATCTCCTCCGCGACCGATGTGAAGAACCCTTTGTACCAGTCGCGCTCGTACCGCTCGCCGTTGCCGTACCTGGGCTGGCCGTCGTAGGGCGGCGACGTGACCACGAGGTCGAGGCCGTCATCGGGCAGCGACTTCAGCACCTTGAGGCAGTCCCCGACAACGAGGCACCCGAGGTCCGTGCGGAAGGCGACGCCTCTGCCCCCCATGTCGCGAAGGAACGCTGGAGTGCGCCCAAGGCCCTCGGTGGAGGGCAGGAGTGTCAGCTGCCGTTTGGGGTGGACGGGAACGACCGAATCTGCGGCCATCAGCTCCTATCTTCCACGGGCCGCGGTCAAGGTAGGTCCGAGTAGACCTGTTCCATCGATTCCCGAAGACGGTGAACTGTATGAAGAGACCTTCTTCTGCGCCATCTGCGGGTAAGATCGCGGAATGATCCGCCGCCGCGTCTACCTGATGCGCCACGCGGACGTCCGCTACACGGACGCGCAAGGTCGCTTCGTCGATCCCGACACGGTGTCGCTCACCGACGAGGGCCGGCGCCAGGCGGATGCGGTGCGGGAGGCCCTCGCCGCCATCCCCTTCGACCGGGCGGTGAGCTCGGGCCTACCCCGCACGGTCGAGACCGCCGCGCTCGTGCTCGCGGGGCGTGGGCTCGAGCCCCAGGTCCGGGAGGCCTTCCACGAGATCCGGCCCGGGGGCCCCGGCGCGGTCGCCCCCGCCCGGTTCGAGAGCACGTTCCTGCGCGCCCTGCATCGGCCGGTGACCCGGGAGGACCACTTCCTGGGCGGCGAGACCTGGGGATCCCTCCAGGACCGCGTGCTCCCCTGCTTCCGCGAGCTGCTCGGGGAGCAGAGCTGGCACCACCTGCTGGTGGTGGCCCACGGCGGGGTGAACCGCGTGATCCTGCTCGAGGCCCTGGGGGGCGGCCTCTCCTCCCTCGACCGCATCGAGCAGGACCCCGCGGCCCTCAACATCCTCGACCTGGACGAGGACGGCCACCTGCTGGTCCGCCTCATGAACCACACCGCGTACGACGCCGGCAAGGCGGCTCTGCGCGAGACCACCATGGAGCGGCTGTTCAAGGATCTGGCGCGCGGCCTGGCCTAGAGAGAGTCTAGAGCTCTTCTATACGCAGAGCAGGGCGTCGAAGGAGACGTCGGTCCGATAGGTGCGGTAGGTATCGACGGCTGTCTGAGAGAAGCAACACCCGGTGTAGGAGGTCTCCCCGCGGCGCACTCGGCCGAGGATTTCCCATTGCTGCGTCTCGATTTCCTTCCCCGACGCGTCGAACAGATGCGTGACGCCACGAACGTTGCTGGCACAGTCCGGTCCGTCGTTGGTGATCAGCCCTTGATAGGTGCACCTGCCCTCAGAGCAACTCGCGAAGGTGAGATTCCCGGTCGCGCGCAAATTCGCCGCCGGCGTTGTGGACTGTGTCAGCCCAGTCCGCGTGGATCCACAGACCGCCGCGGACAAGGCCACGAGGAACGGCACCGACCAGCGCAAGCATATGATGAGCATCGCTATCCTCAATCGGGTTCCTGGAAAAACAAGAATAGCACGCCGCGCCGTCCCTCCTGCAACTCGCCCATGAGCGTGTCGAGCTGCTCGGGGTAGGGGCTCGGCGCCCCGTCGGAGAGCGCCTGGATTGTCCGGGATCCATGTTTTCGAACGGCCCCGGGCCGCCGGCGATCGGCGACCCGGGCGTTCGAACACGATTGGAGGTCTACGGCCGCACGCAGTACGTCGCGACGATCTGACCGGTGCCCTCATGCCCAGGGTTCGGTCCGTACCCTGGATTGGTCTGCACGACGACAATCTTCAGGATGTCGCCGCTGACATTCGGGCCCGACTTCGCGACCGTGGTCGGCACGATGACGCCCATGTACGACGGAACGGTGCCTGGCGGATCGGTACTGTTGCCGCCGTTCTGGCTGGTCCAGCCGCCGACGCAGGCCGGCGGTTCGGTGGTGTGATTGGCGAAGCCCTTGAAGGCACTCGGCGCGGACCCGCCGCTCAGCGCGTTCTTGCCCGGCCACTGCGAGCTCCAGAACGTCACGGGGTTCCCGAGTGCGCTCAGATCGCCCACCGCGAACGCACCGTTCGCAAGGAAGGCGAACTGGATCGTGCTTGCGCTGTCAGACGACGGGAGATAGAAGAGGTCCCCCGCAAAGAGGGCTGCCACCACACCGGGTCCCAATGGCTGCGCAACCGGGTTGATCACGCACGACGCGGCTCCGCTCGCGTCCGTCGCTCCGTTACAGGTCTGAGCGCTCCCCCCCGTGCCGAGGGTGAACGTCAACGTGCGCCCCGCGATGGGCACGATGCCGTCCTCTTTGAGCACTCCGCTCAACGTGACGCTGAGGCCATTGGCGATCACGGTCGGCCCCGTGTACGTCGTCGTCGTCTCTTCCCTGGTCACGGTCAGGACGTTCGTCCCGAAGCTGTCCAGATAGAGCGGGTCCGAGCTGGTGAAATCGGCTCGGATCGTGTGCATGCCCGAGGCGACGGCAACGTTGTACACCAGGGTCGCCACGCCCGTGCCGCTGTTGTAGCTCCCCGTGCCCACCAACGACCCGTCGATCCGGAACGCCACCGAACCGGTCACGCCCGACGGCGCGACGGTGGCGGTGAGCGTGACGTCGTCGTGGTAGTCCTGGGTGGCCGATCCGACCGTGGTCGTGGTGTGTTGTCTCACGTCCACGTTGTCAGTGGCGGTGTCGTTCCCGGTGACGTTGATGGTCGAAGCCTCGCCTCCACCAGACACGGTCGCCGTGTTGGTCACCAGGATCGGCGCGTTGCCGGCAACGTTGACCGTCAAGGTGATGACCGGATACGTCCCTCCCGGGCCAAGCGGGTTGGCGTTGGTGCAGGTCAGCGTGCCGAGGTTGCAGCTCCAGCCGGCGCCGGTCATGGCGGTCGCCGTCAGCGACGGCGGCAGCGTGTCCACGACGGTCACGGTACCGGTGGTCGACGCGGGGCCGCTGTTGCCGACCGTGATCGTGAACGTGTCACCGCTGTCGCCCTGGGTGAAGAGCGAGGGTGAGTGCGTCTTGGCAATCGTGAGGTCGACGCCGTTGATGACGACCGGCTCCGAGGGGATGCCATTCGTGACCACCACGAGATCGCTCGGACCTGACTCCATGGCGGCCGGTGCATCGAACTGCGTCGTGACGATTTCACTGCTGCCGACGGGTTCGACGCCCATCCTGCTGTGGTCGTGAGTGCGGGCGTAGAAGATGTGTCCGGTGGCGTGATTGATGATGCGCACCAGCGGGTAGTTGGTTGACATCTGTGCGTCGTCGCCGTAGGAGGCGCCTTCCGAGAAGCCGTTGAACAGGTTGCCCGAGATCGCATAGGTGTTCCCGGCGACCACGTTCGCAGGAGCGGTCGTGATGACCGGTCTCCACGCGTTCTGGGGTGCCCCTCCGTTCGAGTAGAGTTGGACGTCGTTGCGGCCGGGAGTGGCCCCACAGCCGGGGCCGGGACACTGATTGTAGGCCGTCAGGAGCACCTCGCCGGTGGGAAGCAGCAGAAAGCGGCCCTGATAACTGATGAAGCTGGCCGCATTCGGCGAGTCCGCGACCGCGGTCAGGTTGGTGCCGTCGAACTCGTAGAAGTGGCTGGGTTTGTTGAAGACACCAGTCGAGAAGACGGGACTGGCCATGACGAGCACGTTGCCATTGGGCAACAACGACGCCGGCCCATCAGCGACGGCAAAATGGCCCGTACCGCTGACCGGAAAATTCGCCGTCGCCGGCGCTGCTGTCCACGTTCCGGTGTTGGTGTCGTAGATGGCGTTCAGCCCTGAATTCGTGCCTGAGAAGTAGATGATCGTCCCATCGGGCCGCAAGACCCCGGGACCCACTTCGCTCGAGTTCCTCGTGCCGGCGCCAACGTCCGCCAGGTTGACTTGCGTGTCCAGGGCGGGTTCCCATGCGTTCGTCGCGGGATCGTAGGTTTCGGAACGCTGGACGATCCTGGAATCCACGGTCAGCACCTTCCCATCCGGAAGAATGTTCCAGTTCTCCTGGTCATTACTGTCGTCCTTGCCCGTCGGACCGAGCGCCGTGAAGGTCAGAGTCGCGGGATTGAAGGACGCGATGTCTGTGCCGGCGGTGGTGGCCAGGAGCATCGTTCCGTTCGGCAGGACGATGGACTGGGCGTCACCGATGCCTCCGGTGCCGGCGCCGTTGCTGCCGACGAACCCTGGCGGTACCGTCAGTTGCGCCGACCAGGTGTTGGCCACCGGATCGTACAGGAACCCGATGTTGCTCCAGACGGCCGACAGATTGATGTATTCGCCGCCGATCACGACGACGCGGCCGTCGGCCAGCACGGCAGACGCGTAGAAGAGGGGCCTGTACACGCAGCCGCCGGCGCAGGCGGGGACTGCGGGGTCTGTGCCGTTCGGCATGTCCGCGATCGTGAAGCCGGGAACGTCCCACGACCCATTCTGGTAGCTCCCGTTGATATCCGGCTTCAGCCGGTGCCACCTGTTGGTGTTGTACTCGTGGCACATGAGCGTTCCGTCAGTCAGCAGAAGGCAATGTTCCGTGAAGCCCGATGGAAATGCATGGGCCAGCCCGGTCCATTGTGCGTCGGCGACTGACGACCAGCCCAGCAGAACAATCATCGCAAGCACGAGTCTCGACGCAATCCTCAGTCTTTGCATCGCATCACTCCATCACCTCAGCCGGAGGGGCTGATCCGGTTGGGCCGAAACGCACCGACAGTTCTGAGCGGACGGTGGATTCTAGCATCGCGATGGAGCACTGGCAAGTGGAAAAGGAGTGACGAAGATGTGACTTCTAACCCTGAGGATTAAGTTGACGACGGTACAGTCCGTGGGGCTTGGGCAGGCGGACAGCTGCGACAACAAGATGCGTGCCATGCCAGGGCTTACTGCCCGCGCATCGAATTGCCGGAATACTGCGGGCCCGTCCTGCTCAATCGCCGCGACAGCAGGGTTGCTAGACTGGAAATTGCCGTCGCTCCGAACCGACGCCGTGCAGTTTGGCGGATTCAAATTGACGGGCCACCGTGCAAGGTAGCCGTCCGGGTCGTATGGGTTGACTTGACCGGCATCCGGGCACCGAAGGCCAAATTCCGTGACTTGGAGGTGCGGTCGGAGAATCCCAGTTCCCCTGTCCGCCGGCGACTTCGTGGCCTAGGCGAGCTCCCTACCCCCCCGAGTCCGCGACCTCGGCCAGGACGCCGGGCGGCGTCGCGTCGTCGAGGTCGTCGAGGTAGCCCTCGGGCAGCGCGACCTTCTGGGTGCCCGCGGTCTTGCCCCGGGGGACGCGCATGGCCTCCGGGGGGAAGGGCTGGGCGCGATCGGCGGTGGCAAGGATGGCCTCGAGGTCGGCCAGGCGCGTCACCTGCATGAGCCGCTGACGCAGGGAAGCCCCGCCCCGGAACCCCTTCGTGTACCACGAGCCGTGCTTGCGGAACTCGCGCATGGCCCGCTCCTCATCGAGCCATTGCACGAGCAGCCGGGCGTGCTCGAGCATGACCTCCACCACTCCCCCGAAGTCGGGAGGGTTCCGGGGCTCGCCGCCCTCGAACGCGTCCGCCAGGTCGCGGAAGAGCCACGGGCGGCCGAGGCAGCCGCGCCCCACGATCACGGCGTCGCAGCCCGTGGTGCGCATCATGCGCAGCGCGTCCTCCGCTTCCCAGACGTCGCCGTTGCCCAGGACCGGAATGCGGGTGACCGCCTGCTTCAGGGCCGCGATCGCGTCCCACCGCGCCTCGCCGTCGTAGAGCTGGGCGGCGGTGCGGGCGTGCAGGCCCACCGCGGCGCAGCCCTCGTCCTCGCCGATGCGGCCCGCCTCGAGGTAGGTCAGGTAGCGCTCGTCGATGCCCAGGCGGAACTTGATCGTGACGGGAACGTCCTCCGCGGCCCGGACCGCCGCCCGGACGATGCCGCGCAGCAGGCGGGGCTTCAGGGGGATGGCGGCCCCGCCCCCCTTGCTCGTGACCTTCCGCACCGGGCAGCCGAAGTTCATGTCGACGTGGTCGACCCGACCCTCGCCCACCAGCAAGCGCACCGCCTCCCCCACGTAGTGCGGGTCGACCCCGTAGAGCTGGAGGCTCCGGGTCGTCTCTTCGGGGCCGAAGCTCGCCAGAAGGAGCGTCTTGCGGTTGCCTTCCACGAGGGCGCGGGCGGTGATCATCTCGCTCACGTAGAGCCCCGCTCCGTACCGGCGGCAGAGGGTGCGAAAGGGCGGGTTCGTGACCCCGGCCATGGGCGCGAGGACGACGGGCGGCCAAACGGCGAGGGGCCCGATGCGCAGGGGAGAGAACTCGCGGGGAGCGGCCGGCGGCACGTCGCGGTTGATCGGGCTGCGGTAGATCGGGTCCATGCCGGCGGTCTCGCTCACCATCGTAGCGGAAGTCAGGGGGGCGGGGCGCCGGCCTCGGCCGGCTCGGCCTCCACGAGCGACTTCAGGCGCTGCGCGTCCTCCTGGAACTTCCTCCGCCGGCTGGCAGGAAGAGCCCGCCAACCGCAACCGCGAGGAGGGCACCCAGCGCGATGAGGACGATCCCGACCCGCTTCAGCATGCGGTCGCCTCCGTCGGCCCGGGAGGGGCGGGGACGGTCAGTGGCCCGAGCGCCCCGAGCCGGGAGCCCGGGTGCCGGTGGGAGTGGTCGGGGTGCTTTCCTCGACGCGCACCAGGTGGCTCGGCGCGGGGCCGTCGAGGAACTTCAGGTTGATGCGTCGGATGTTGTCCTTGCCGACGTAGGCGCCGCGGACCTCGGCCTTGGTCTTGAACGGCCCGCCCACCTCCTCGAGCTGGACGTGGTCGCCCGGGACGAGGGAGGACATGGTGGTCATGACCCGCGCCCCTCCCCGGCCCACGTTCTCGGCGATCGTGCGCTCCTCCTGCAGCACGGTGCCGAGGGTTCCCACCCGGCGCAGGATGAAGTTCACGAAGATGTCGAGACGGGTCTCGCGCCGGCGTTCCTCGCCCGTGGGCTCCTGGGCGGGGGCGGCCGCGGCCACGCCGGGAGAGGCGGCTTCCGCGGGGACCCCGGACTTGAATCGCTGCCGCGCCTCGCGCAGGGCCTGGGCCAGCTCCGCCGCGGTGCCGAAGCGCTCCGCGCGGTTCTTGGCGAGCGCGCAGCGCAGCACGGGCACCGCCTGCAGCGGGATGCGCGTGGCCGCCGGTCCGGCCTCGAAGGGCACCGGGTCCTGCAGGTGCTTGAAGAGGGTGGCCACCGGGGTGTCGCCGCGGAAGGGCACCTGGCCGGTGAAGATCTCGTAGTCGACGATGCCCAGGGCGTAGATGTCGGAGCGGTGGTCGATCTTCTCGCCCAGGCACTGCTCGGGGCTCATGTATTCGGGCGTCCCCATGATCTGGCCGGTCGTGGTGAGGGCTCCCGATGCGCGGTCCATCCCCTCGATCTTGGCGATGCCGAAGTCCATGAGGCGCACGACCCCGCGCTGGTCGCGCATGATGTTCGGGGTCTTGAGGTCGCGGTGGATGATCCCCACGTCGTGGATGGCCTGGAGACCGTCCGCCACCTGGATCGCCACCTCGAAGGCCTCGTCGGCGGGCAGGCCGCCCCCGTCACGGAGCGTCTGCTTGAGGTCCGTTCCCTCCACGAACTCCATCGAGATGTAGCGGATCCCGTTGTCCTCGCCGTACTCGTGGATGCGGCAGACGTTGCGGTGCGAGACCTTTCGCGCGAGCTTGATCTCGGACATGAACCGCTTGGCCATCTCGGGGGTGTTCGCGAACTCGGAGCGCAGCACCTTGAGGGCCACCGTCTCGTCGAGCATGCGGTCGTGCGCTTTGTAGACCATGCCCATGCCGCCCCGGCCCAGCTGGCTCAGGACCTCGTAGCGGTTCCCGAGGATCGCCCCGTGCGTGAGCGCACCCAGCGCGCGCCCGCACGTGAAGCAGGCTTCCGCGGTGGCGTCGTTCACGGCCTTGCAGGAAGGGCAGATCATCGCGGGCAGATCCTCACTGGGCGTCATCTTGAGCAACGGTCATGCCACGCGAGGCGCGCCTGACATCTCTTTATGGGGCGCGGAATTGGCAATCTGGGAAACACTTTATGAACGGCGCTGTCCTGAATTCGGCCGCCGGGGTTCGGACTGACCTTTCCCTATCGAGAGGGACCGGCGACCTGCGTGAGGATAGCACTCGCGTCAAGCCGGCCCGTCGGGCCCCCCGAGAGCAATGGGGTCCCCGGGCCCCATGAGGGCCGTGGGGGTCCTCGGCCAACGCGGATCCCGGACTAAGATGGCGGTCATGATGGCCGTGAACGCTTCCCGCGACATCCTCCCCCTGCCCGCGTTCGAAAGGGCGCTGCCGAACGGGCTCGCGGTCATCGTGGTCCCCACCGGCTTCCCCAACCTCGTCTCCCTCCAGATCCCGGTGCAGACGGGCTCGCGCAACGAGGTCGAGCCCGGCCGGTCGGGTTTCGCGCACTTCTTCGAGCACATGATGTTCCGGGGGACGAGAGCCTACCCGCCGGAGAAGTACCAGGCCGTGCTCACCCGAGCGGGGCTCGGCCCCCTCACCCTCGCGGACGTGAACGGCGCGATCCGGAGGCACCTTTCCGCGAAGGACCTCGCGGTGGTGATCGTCACTCGGGACGCGGAGGGCCTGCGCGACCGGCTGCTGGCCGACAAGCCGTCGAGGATCAGGTACGATGCCGCCAAGCCGGAGGCGCTCCTGGCCGAGGACGAGGTGATCGGCGCCCGCAAGCTCGCCCTCCGGCCGGAGGCGGTGCGCATCACTCCGGTGGAAGACGTGTTTGCACGATAGCGGGGCCTGTTCGCGATAAACCATGGCACTCCAATCCATCAATCCCGCGACCGACCAGCTCGTCGCCGAGCACCCGGAAACGACCCCGGACGAGGTGACCCGGATCCTGCGCGCGGCCCGCGCGGCCTCCGGGTCGTGGAGGCGCACCGCACCACCCGAGCGGGCGGCGTCGTTGCGCCGGGCGGGGGCGCTCCTGCGCGCGCGGAAGGACGAGCTCGCGCGGATGATGGCGGTCGAGATGGGCAAGCCCCTGGCCCAGGGCCGGGCCGAGGCCGAGAAGTGCGCCTGGGTCTGCGACTACTACGCCGAGGAGGGCGCGGGCTTCCTCGCGCCCGAGACCATCCCCACCGACGCCTCCCGGAGCTACGCGGCCTTCGAGCCCCTCGGAGTGGTGCTCGCGGTCATGCCCTGGAATTTCCCGTTGTGGCAGGTCTTCCGCTTCGCCGCCCCTGCGCTCATGGCGGGCAACGCGGGTCTGCTCAAGCACGCCTCCAACGTCTCCGGCTGCGCCCTCGCCATCGAGCGGGTCCTCCACGATGCGGGCATTCCCCCGGCCGTCTTTCGCAGCCTGCTCGTGGGCTCCGGCCGGGTCGCCTCGATCATCGAGGCCCCCGAGGTGGCGGCGGTGACCCTGACCGGCAGCACGCCCGCCGGCCGCTCCGTGGCCCGCGCCGCGGGGGCCGCGCTCAAGAAGACCGTCCTCGAGCTGGGGGGCAGCGACCCCTACCTCGTCCTCGAGGACGCGGACCTCGAGCTGGCGGTCGAGAGCTGCGTGGCTTCCCGGCTCATCAACGGCGGCCAGAGCTGCATCGCCGCCAAGCGCTTCATCGTCGTGGAAGCGGTGCGGACGCGGTTCGAGGTGCTTTTCGTGGAGAAGATGCGGAGCAAGCGGATGGGCGACCCTCTCGAGGAAGGTGTCGACCTCGGCCCCCAGGCGCGGCGCGACCTGCGCGACGAGCTGCACGGGCAGGTCGAGCGGAGCGTCGCCCGGGGCGCGCGCGTCCTGCTGGGCGCCCTGCTCCCGGCCGGGAAGGGGGCCTTCTACCCTCCGTCCGTCCTCACGGACGTCGCTCCCGGCATGCCGGCGTACGACGAGGAATTGTTCGGCCCCGTGGCCGCGATCATCGGCGTCCCCGACGAGGCGGAGGCGGTCCGAGTCGCCAACGACAGCCCGTTCGGCCTGGGGGCCGCCGTCTTCACGCGCGACCTCGCCCGCGGCGAGCGCATCGCCCGCGACGAGCTCGCGGCCGGCTCCTGCTTCGTGAACGCGTTCGTGAAGTCGGACCCGCGGCTCCCCTTCGGCGGGATCCGGGAGTCGGGCTACGGGCGCGAGCTCTCCCGCTTCGGGATCCGCGAGTTCGTGAACGTCAAGACCATCTACGTGAAGTAGGGTCTCTCCGTGATCCACCACCTCGCCCTACGAGTCAAGGACGTCGAGCGCGCGCGGGCCTTCTACTCGGGCCTTCTCGGCCTCGGCGAGCTGCGGCGCTTCGAGGAGGACACGGGCGCGCTGCTCTCGGTCTGGCTCGCCGCGGGGCCCACGGTGCTGATGCTCGAGCGGCAGCTCAAGGGTCCCGGGCCGGAGACCGGCTCGGGACACGTCCTGGCCCTTGCGGTCGACAGCCTGCACGAGTGGGAGGAGCGCCTCCGTGCCGCGGGGGTGGCGGTGGAAGACCGCACCGCCTACACCCTCTACCTCCGCGATCCGGACGGTCACCGCGTGGGCCTGAGCGTCTACCGTTTCGACGTCCCGCGTTGAGCTGCCCGCGCGCGCCGACCAGCCCGTCATGGGCCTCGTGATGCGGGAGCAGGAGCCGAGCCGTCACGCCTTCTGGCGGCGAAGGCCGGCCCCGACGCCGAGTCGCGGGAGCTGGCCCTCGCGCGGGCCCGCGTACGGGCCCGCCCTCCGGACCGTGCCCGTCGCCGGTCCCTGACCCCCCGACAGAAAACTCCCTCACCCCCGCGGCGCGTGTCCAACGCCTTGGAGCGGGCTGGGCCCGCTCCTGTGTTCAAGTCAATTCTGACAACAACCGATTGGACATTCCCAAACTTTCGCAACCTTTAGGCGATTGCCGACGTCAAGTCTAGCAGCCGCGGAGCTCTGGCCCTCTCCAACTCCGCACGCCGGAGGAGCCCATGCGCGTGCACCCGACCGCTCTCGCCCTGCTCCTCGCCGTCCCGTCGGGGGCGGCGAGCCTCCCCGCGGGCACCACGGTGGGGCTCGTCTGGTTCGATCCGCAGGACACCCTGCCGGACGGCTTCGGAGACGTCCGCCAGGAGGTCAACTCCATCTTCCGCGGTATTGGGGTGGAGGTGCAGTGGACGCGGGGCGGCCCCGCCACCGTTTACGGGCAGGGCGGGCGGCCCGAGGTCGCCGTGATCCTCGTCGCCGAGGACCGGTCCCGCGGCCCGGCGTCGATCATGGGCCTCGTCCTGCGGAGCCAGAGGCCGACCCGCGTCGCGTGGGTGTTCGTGAACAACGTGCGGGCCGCCCTCGGCCACGACCTCCTGCGGCCGCGGCCGAGCCTGGTCGAGGCCCCCGATCTCGCGCGGGCGGTGGCCCGGGTGGCGGCCCACGAGATTGTGCACGCCATCGCCCCCGACGAGCCCCACGCGCGGGACGGCCTCATGAGCCAGGCCCTGAGCCGGCATTTCCTGCTCGGCGAGCGGGCGACCATCGATCCGCGGTGCGCCTCGGCCTTCCTGAGCCGGCTGGCCGCGCTCCCTCCCGCGCGCGACGCTTCCATCGCCCTGGGCACGGTGTCGCTCCCCGGCCCCTGAGCCGCGCCTTGCGCCACCCCGAGCCGCGCGTCGCCCGCCCGCGCGCAGTGTCCGCAGCGAGCGCTGGCGCTACACGAGTGGCCCGAGGAGACCGTCGAGCTCTCCGATCACGACCACGACCCGGACGAGCTCAGGAACCCGGCGGCCGACCCCGCCCTCGCCGAAATGAAGGCGAAGCTTCCGGCCGAGCTTTGAACTCCGGTTGTGGGACTTCGCCGTGCCATAAGCGAACACCCAAAGCGCAGCGGGGGGCCGGGCCCCCCCCCGAATGCCTTGCAGGGCCGGTACTTGGCCGGGGGGGTGCTCCCGGCATGCTCCTTGATCTTCAGGAGCGCGGAGGCCGGCGTGCGCCGGCCGTCGGAGGCTGACTCAAGTGGACATCGCGCGCCCCTCACAGGCCAGGAAGAAGAAGATCCGCCGGATCCTGATCGCCTCCGGAACCCTGGCCGCGGTTCTCCTGATCACGGCCGGGCTCTCCCGCCTGCGCCCCGCCGCCCCCTCCGTCGACAGCGCGACCCTGGTCATCGACACCGTGAAACGGGGACCGATGCTGCGCCAGGTGCGCGGCCTGGGGACCCTGGTGCCCGAGGAAGTCCGCTGGATCCCCGCGATCAGCGAGGGCCGCGTGGAGCGGCTGGTCGTGCTGGCGGGGACGCCTGTCAAGGCGGACACGGTCATCCTCGAGTTGTCCAACCCCGAGCTGGAGCTGCAGGCCCTCGACGCGGAGTCGCAGCTGCGCGCCGCCGAGGCCGCGCTCACCGAGCTGAAGGTGCGGCTGGAGAGCCAGCACCTCGATCAGGAAGCCGCGGCCGCCCGCGTGAAGGCCGACTTCCACCAGGCGAAGCTCCGGGCGGACGCGGACGGGGAGCTGTCCAAGAACGGCCTCATCGCCGACATCAACCTCAAGGTCTCGCAGGTCACCGCGGAGGAGCTTGGCAACCGGAACCGGATCGAGCAGAAGCGCCTCGAGATCTCGGACGAGGCCATCCGGGCCCAGATGGCGGTGCAGGAGGCCCAGGTCGAGCAGCGCCGCGCCCTCGCGCGGCTGCGCCGCCGCCAGTTCCTGGACCTGAAGGTGCGGGCCGGCCTCGACGGCGTGCTGCAGCAGCTCCCGGTCGAGGTGGGCCAGCGGGTGACCCCCGGAACCCCCCTCGCCAAGGTGGCCCAGCCCGAGAAGCTGAAGGCGGTGGTGAAGATCGCGGAGACCCAGGCCAAGGACATCCTGCCCGGCCAGAAGGCCACCGTCGACACCCGCAACGGAGTCATCGACGGGCACGTCGCCCGGGTGGACCCCGCGGCGCAGCAGGGGACGGTCACGGTGGACATCGCCCTCGACGGCGCGCTGCCCAAGGGCGCGCGGCCCGAGCTGAGCGTCGACGGCACGATCGAGCTGGAGCGGCTGGAGGACGTGCTCTACGTGGGCCGTCCGGCCCAGGGCCAGGCCGAGAGCATGGTCGGATTGTTCCGCCTGGACGAAGGCGGCAAGGAGGCGAGCCGGGTGACGGTGAAGCTGGGCCGCGCCTCCGTGAACACGGTCCAGGTCCTGTCCGGCCTAGAGGTGGGACAGCGCGTGGTCGTCTCGGACACCTCCGCCTGGGACGCCTTCGACCGGATCCGGCTGAATTAGCGCAAGGAGAGCCGATGAGCCCATCCGAGAACTCCCTGATCCGCCTGGAGGGCCTCACCAAGGTGTTCTTCACCGACGAGGTCGAGACCCACGCCCTCTCCGGGATCCACCTCGACATCCAGCGCGGCGAGTACGTCGCGATCTCCGGGCCCTCGGGCTGCGGCAAGTCGACCCTGCTCTCGATCCTGGGGCTGCTCGACTCCCCCACCGAGGGGACCTACGTGCTGAACGAGAAGTCCGTCCAGGGGCTCACCCTCTCGGAGCGGGCCCGCATCCGCAACCGGGAGATCGGGTTCATCTTCCAGAGCTTCAACCTGATCGGCGACCTGACCGTGTTCGAGAACGTGGAGCTGCCCCTCACCTACCGCGGGATGAAGGCCTCCGAGCGCAAGGAGCGCGTCCACCAGGCCCTGGAGCGGGTGGGCATGGCCCACCGCGCGAAGCACCTGCCCAGCCAGCTCTCGGGGGGCCAGCAGCAGCGCGTGGCGGTGGCCCGCGCCCTGGTCGGCCATCCCTCGATCCTCCTGGCCGACGAGCCCACCGGGAACCTCGACTCGAAGAACGGCGACGCGGTCATGGAGCTGCTCCGCGATCTCCACCGCTCCGGCTCCACGATCTGCATGGTGACCCACGACCCCCGCTTCGCCCGCCACGCGGATCGAACCATCCACCTCTTCGACGGCCGGGTGGTGGACGAGAGCGCGGAAGGGGCCACCGCGGCGGCAGGCATGGCCTAGAGTCTCTCGGGCGACCCCTCAGAGAAGAGGGTGGTGAGCCTGCCATCAGGGCTTCTGGGCGGATTACGCAGCTCCAAGAGGGCGGAAGAGGTAGGAGGTACCAGGGGCGGGGTCCGTAAGGCCCGCCCCTTTTTGTTTGGGATGTACACTTCAGTGCTATGCCACTCTGCGAGGTCTGCGGAGAGGAGCTACCCGAGCTGATCCCTGGGCACCTCGCACCAGGTGCGTGCTGGTGGAACGCTCAGCAAGAGTTAGAGAAACTGCGGCGGACAGGGACCGGGGGCAGCGTCTACGTCGAAGGATGGGCCGTCCGTGAACGAGGTGGTCAACTCGAAGCGTTCGAGCACGGCTGGGTCGAGTTGGATGGGCAACCTCACGGCGTGACGCCCCATAATCACGCAGTGGCATACTTTCCAGGATTCCGTGTAAAGGATCCGGGGCGAACGAAGGCTGAGCGCGGCATTCAGGGCCCGCTGTATCGCGACGTCACTAGGCCTCTGAAGGATGATGGGCAGGCGAATCCCCTTTACGATGCGCGGTTCGCAGAGGATTACGCCGTGGCTAGGCGGGCAGCCGAAGAGTACTGCCGCCAGCATCAAGATCAAGGCCAGCAGTAAGGCGATTAGGCCGGGCCGTGATATGGATGCGTCAACAGGGCCGTGAGCGTCACGACGTTGCCGGCCGGCTGCCGGTCCACGCCGATCCTCGATGAATAGGCCGCGAAGTGCACCACCAGTTTCTCACGGTCTGGGCTGGGGAGAACGGCCATTTGGGGCAAGGCCCGAGCCTGGGCGATCGGGACAGAGATCAGGTGCTGGAAGTCTACGAACAGCGGTTCGAGATCGAGCGTGGCGCGAGCATCGACGAAGTAGTACCGCCTCACGGAAGCATTGTGTATGAAGTCTTCAAGGAGATCGGTCAGGCTGTCCCACGCTCCCCGCTTCAGCGTGTCGCCTTCAGCGCCGTGAAGCTTGTTTGAGAAGTCCTTTGATGTCTGGATTATGGCCTTAGCTGGCTTGAGCGCGGCGAGGATTAGAAAGTCCGCCTTGTCGTACTCTAGGTCGCAGGTGTTTGTGAGGGCAATGCCAAGCGGGGCTGCATCAAGACCCCACGGGACGCCGTCCAACACCGTTCCCTGATCGAGTTCTCCAGACGACGGTTGTAGGACGGACATGTAGGTCGCGCTTACGAGGTGACCTTTATTGCCTCACCGAGGGAGCGGCCTTCGTGGGCCGCCTTGAACCAGGCTGTGTTCGGCATTCTCTCATACCGCGCTTTGAGCGCCGCGCGTGCATCTTCGATTGTGCCTACTGACTGCTGGCTCACGCTAGACGCAGTGTTCGTGGAATACGGCGGTGACACAAGTGCTGGACGCGCGAACGAGGCTGTTGGCGGGAACGGCTCCATGAACGACCCTGAGTTGAAGCCCCACGGCTGTTCAAGCACCGGCTTTTTCTGTAGGTAAGGAGAGGTCGTATCAGTCATCGGCTACTCCACCAAGAATTATCGGCTCTACGCGCTGATCTATCTCGTCATGGGACTCCTTCAGTAGTCTTGCCACCTCCGCGCTGCTCGGGGCAGTCTTGTTCCAGTCCCGGTGGTCGTTAATCGCCGCAAACACCCCATCTTCCTTATCGGCCCTGGGCTGCAGAGTAATGACGTAGTTGCGATCTGGCTCTTTGAGTAACAGGCGGAACTGGAGGTGGATGACCTCTGCAACAGTCCCGGCGTCATGCCCTGCCAGGCCCTTGGTCACATAGTGATCTGCCAGCCAGCGCGTTGAGGGCTTAAAGCCGGGTTTGAGCCACTCGTGCTCCGAGTTGAGGCCGACGGCTGAGATCAGCGGGATCTGCTGGTTTGTCAGCTTGTGCGCTTCATCCATCAGAGTGCCGAACACCCTAGCCGTATCGGCGATCGTGACGTTCTGCACCTGAAATCGGGCCGGTCCGAACACCACCTGAGGCTGGGGAGGCTTCCCCATAAGCTGAACCACGAGACTACCTTCTGCGATGCCGACCTGCGTCCGGTACTCGTCGTCGAAGATCCTAGCCAGGAACTGCGGACTGAAGCGAGGGATCCCCGGCAAAGGTGCGGCGAAGATCCCCACGTACGAGTACGAGAGCACGTTGTGCTTCACTGCGCCCCGTTTCGTCTGACGAGAGCCACCAATGCCTTAAGACGAGTACGCAAGAGTCAGGCCGCAAGTCTCATGAAAGGAGGGAGTCCAATGCTAATGGCCGAAGCCCTTTCCAGTCAAGGGTTTTCTTATAGTATGGTCGGAAGACGTGCTTGTCCGGGGTGTGTCAAGTAGCCACAAGGTGTCACCTTAGTTCCCATCCTGCTTCACTTTCTAGTCGTCGGGGTCATGGCCCCGCAGCACCTGCAGGCCTGCGGGGGAGGTTCAATGCGGTCCTCGGCAACGAACTGCCGGACGAGCGTCTCCTCCGCAGCTGCGCCTGAGTTTCCGCTCTCGGGTCTCTTGAGCTCCTGAGTTCGTTCCAGTCTCCGACAGCACCGACCCCCCGTGCCAATAATCCGTGAGACAGTCCGAGGTGGGAGTTTAGTGTAGGGGCGGGGAGGCGTAGCTGGATGGACCGACGCGAGCTGGAGAGCCGCGAGGTGAAGGACGTGGCGGAAACGGAGGGAGCCCGTAGGGCGGCCGGAGTTTCCGCCGGCGCCCACCCGGACCCCGAGGTGCCCGAGAGGGCCAAGCGCCGGCAGTTCAGCGCGGAGTACAAGCTGCGGATCCTGCGCGAGGCGGACGCGTGCAAGGCATCTCGCGGGGAGACCCGGCTTAGGCTGGGGCACGGCCGCACCAGGGTCGCAGTCCTCGCTCTCGGCGAGGTACGGAATGGCGGGGCGAGAGCGAGGTCGAGGAGGCGCCACCACCCACCTTTGAGACCCCCGCCGAAGGCAAGAATCAGCCCCGGGTCACCATTGCGATTGCGCGTAATGCCGCCCGCATAGGTCCCGGTCGTGGTCACCTTGACGCGGGCGCGATCGACCTGCGCAAAGACGAGGCCAAGCCCATGATGTGGGTGCCCCTCCTGCAGGCACCCTTCCCCATCACCTCGGTGGCGCTGCGCGTCGCGCCGGGGACCGAGGCGTCGGTCGCGCGTCGAGCCGAAGCGGCCCTGGCGTCCACCGACGCACAACTGATGGTGCGCACGGTCACGACCTTGTCGGCGCAGGTGGGCCAGGGGACGGCGCGAGAGCGGTTGCTCCTCGGGCTCGCCTCGGGTTTCGGAGCCCTTGCCTTGCTGCTCGCCTCGGTGGGCCTCTACGGTACCCTCGCCTACGCGGTGACGCGCCGCACGCGCGAGATCGGCCTGCGGCTGGCCCTGGGCGCCCAGCCTCACATCGTGTTGCGCATGGTGTTGGGCGAGGCCTGGATCGTGGTGGCCGGCGCATTCGTGGTGGGGGTGCCGCTGGCCCTCGGGGCCGGCTACGCCTTGCGCGGCTTCCTGTTCGGCGTCGCGCCGCAGGACCTGGCAACCCTGGGCGGCGCGTGCGGCGTTCTCGCCCTGGCCGCCACCCTCGCCGCCTACGTCCCCGCGCGGCGCGCCGCCCGGGTCGATCCCCTGGCCGCGCTCCGCTGCGAGTAGGGCCGGATCAGGCCTCTCGATACAGCCAGCCCGCCAGCAGCGTCGCCAGGATCGCGCCGCCCCACAGCTCGAGGGTCCAGCCCAGGGGCAGCATGCGGTCGGCGTTGAGCCAGGTCTCCTGCGCGAAGTTGCGGGGAACCCGCACGTTTCGGTTCCCGGCTTTTCCGCCCGAACCCCGGGTTCGCGGGCGTCGCCGTTCTGGCCCTCGCGCTCGGCATCGCACCGCCGCGCCGCCTTTCGAGCCGGGAGGGGCTGCCCTTGGAGCGGAGCGTGGGAGAATAAGGCATGGCCCAGAAGCTCTCGGACGTGCAAAGTGGACGTCCTCAGCAGTCAGTGCTCGCAGCGCGCCTGATCTCGCCAATGCCCTCCACTCTAGGCTTCGGGGCCGTCGCTCTGGCGTCTGCGGCACTGCCCTCGTCTTGAGCCGCCGGGAGCGATGGCATTCCGTCGTCGCACGCACCTGAATGCTGCTCGCTGCCGCTCGTGTTGAGATGCCGCGGATCCAGCGCCTCCTCGTGCGGGCGCCCAACTGGTTGGGCGACGTGATCCTGTCGCTCCCGGCCGTGCGCGATCTCCGGCGCAACTTCCCCGCCGCGCGCCTCGCGGTGCTGGCGCGCGGCGGGGTGGCCGACCTGTACCGCGCGGTGCCCGGGGTGGACGCGGTCCGGGAGAGCCGCGGCCACCTCGAGGACATCGAGGGGCTGCGAGGGGCCTTCGACGCGGCCGTGCTCCTCCCCAATTCCTTCGGCAGCGCGCTCGCGGTGTGGCGGGCCGGCGTCCCCGAGCGCTGGGGCTACGCGACCGACGGACGCGGCCTGCTCCTCACGCGTCGCGCTTCTGTCCCCCGCGGCGTCCGGGGCCGAAGCCAGGTGTACTACTATCGGGCGATGCTCGCGGGAGTGGGGCTCGACACCTCGGGCGCGCCGGACGCGTCGCTCCGCTGCCCGGAGGACTGGAGCGCGCGCGGAGCCGAGGTCCTCGGCCACGAGGGCCCCTGGCTCGGCTTGAACCCGGGCGCGTTCTTCGGCACCGCCAAGCGCTGGATCCCCGAGCGGTACGCGGCCGTGGGCGACCTCGTGAGCCGGCGCACGGGCACGCGGGTCGCGATCCTGGGCGGCCAGGCGGAACGCCCGCTCGGGGAGGCGATCGCGGCCGGGATGCGCACGCCGGTGCGCGTCCTCTGCGGCGAGACCACGCTGCCCGACCTGGTGGGCGTGCTCTCGCGGCTCCGCCTGCTCGTGACCAACGACTCCGGGCCGATGCACGTGGCGGCGGCCCTGGGCGTCCCCCTGGTGGCCGTCTTCGGCTCCACCGACTGGCGGGAGACCGCGCCCTTCAGCGACCGGGCCCGCCTCGTCCGCGAGCCCGTGGAGTGCGCCCCCTGCCTCCTCCGCGCCTGCCCGATCGACCACCGCTGCATGCGGCGCGTGACCGTGGACCGGGTGGCGGAGGCGGCTCTTGACGTGATGCAGGTCTGATGATGCGGAGCAGGGACGCGTAGCAGCGTTCCCTCCCCCCTACGTGGGGGAGGATAGGAGGGGGGGTCGATGACAGACAGGGTTGGGGTCGACGAATGACCAAGCCCGCGATCTTCATGGACCGCGACGGCACGGTCTCCCACGAGGTGGGATACGTGAACCACCCGTCCCGGTTCCGGCTCTACCCCTGGACGGTGGACGCGGTGCGCCTGGTCAACCGGGCAGGCTGGCTGGCGGTGCTGGTCACGAACCAGGCCGGGGTGGCCCGCGGATACTTCCCGGAATCGATGATCGACGAGGTGCATGGGCGACTCCGGGCCGCCCTCGAAGGCGGGGGGGCGCGCTTCGACGCGATCTACGTCTGCCCGCACCACCCCTCGGTGGGGGAGCCGCCCTACCGGAGAGACTGCGACTGCCGGAAGCCCCGGCCGGGGATGCTGCGGCGCGCCGAAGCCGAGCTGGGGGCGGACCTGGCCCGGTCGTGGGTGGTCGGCGATCGCCACGGCGACCTGCAGCTCGCCTGGAACGCGGGCGCCCGGGCCGCCCTCGTCCAGACGGGCTACGGTCGAGGCGAGGTCGAGTACGAGGCCCCCCGCTGGCGGCGGCCGCCCGACCTCGTGGCCGCGCACCTGCTGGAGGCGGTGGAGCGCATCCTGGCGGGGGCGGCGGCGTGAAGGATCGCCTGCAGGCGGTCATCCGCTCGTTCCGCGGCCGGCGCGTGCTCGTCCTGGCGGACCTCGTGGCCGACGAGTTCGTCTACGGCCGGGTCGAGCGCATCAGCCGCGAGGCTCCCGTCCTCATCCTCCGGTACGGCGGCACCGACGTGCGCCTGGGCGGCGGCGCGAACGCGGTCCACAACATCCGCACCCTGGGGGGGGCGCCCGTCCCGCTCGGGGTGCTGGGCCCGGACGCCCACGGCGCGCGCCTGCGCACCCTCCTCCGCGAGAAGGGGATCGGCCGCGCGGGGATCGTGAGCGAGCCCGGCTACGTGACGCCGGTCAAGACGCGCATCCTGGCGGGGGGGGTCCACTCCACGAAGCAGCAGATCGTCCGGATCGACAAGGCCACGGGCCTTCCCGAGCGCAGCCCGGCCCGGCGCGCGGTCCTGGCGAAGCTGCGGGGCTTCCGGGGACGCGTGGACGGCGTGCTCGTGAGCGACTACGGCTTCGGCCTGCTCACCCCCGCGGTGGTGGGGGCGGCGGTGGCCTTCGCGCGGCGCCGGGGGGTCCCGGTCACGGTGGACTCGCGCTTCGCGCTCCTCGCCTCTCGCGGCATGACCGCGGTCACCCCGAACGAGGCCGAGGTCGAGGCCGCGCTCGGGATGCGGATCGGCCACGACCGGAAGCGGCTGGAGTCCGCCGGCCGCGCGCTGCTGCGCCGGCTGGGGGCCAAGGCGGTCCTGGTCACCCGGGGCAGCCACGGCATGGCTCTCTTCGAGCCCGGCCGGGAGCCTCTCCACATCCCGATCTACGGCAGCGACGAGGTGGCCGACGTGACCGGCGCCGGCGACACCGTGATCGCGACCTTCACCCTCGCCCTAGCCGCGGGGGCGACCCCCGCGGAGGCCAGCCTCCTCGCGAACTACGCGGGCGGCATCGTGGTGATGAAGCACGCCACGGCCACGGTCTCGTCGGAAGAGCTGCTGGCCGCGGTCGACCGGGACCGATGAGACAGGCCCGTTCGAAGATCGGCTCGCTCGAGGAGGTGCGCGAGCGGGTGGAGGCGGCGCGGCGCGCGGGCTCCACGGTCGCCCTCGCCAACGGCGTCTTCGACCTGCTGCACGTGGGTCACGTGCGCTACTTGCAGGGGGCGAAGGCGGAGGCCGACGTGCTGGTGGTGGGAGTGAACGGGGACGACTCGGCGCGACGGCTCAAGGGACCGGAGCGGCCGATCCTGCCCGCGGTGGACCGGGCGCTGCTCGTGGCCGCCCAGCGCGCGGTCGACCACGTGGTGGTCTTCGAGGAGAACGACGTGCGCGGGCTGCTCCTGGCCCTGAAGCCCGACGTGCACTGCAAGGGGACCGACTACACGCCCGAGACCGTCCCCGAGCGCGAGGTGGTGCGCTCCTACGGGGGCCGGGTGGCGATCGTGGGCGATCCCAAGGACCACGACACCCGGGTCCTGCTGGCGCGGCTGCGCGGTTGAGGGGCACGGTGCGGGCATGAGGGTCCTCCTCGTCCGGCTCTCCTCGATCGGCGACGTCGTGCACACGCTGCCCGCCCTGGCCGCCCTCGCGCGGGCCGGCCACGAGGCCGGCTGGCTCGTCGAGCCGACCTCCCGCGTCCTCCTGGAGGGGCACCCGCTGCTCGCCCAGGTCGCTCCGGTGCCGGCCGCCAGGGCGTTCCGGCTGGGCGTGGCCCGCGAGACCGTGCGCGCCCTGCGCGCCCGCCGTTACGACGTCGCCCTCGACTTCCAGGGCTTGTGGAAGTCCGCGGCCTGGGCCCGCCTCTCCGGCGCGCGCCGGGTCGTCGGCTTCGCCGGTGCCTGGCGGCGCGAGGGGCCCTCGGCCCTGCTGGTGGGCGAGCGCGTGGACCTGCCGGGCGAGGCCGTCCACGTGATCGACAAGAACCTGGCCCTGCTCCGGCCGCTCGGCATCGACGCCCTCGGCCTTCGGGAGTTCCCGCTGCCCGAGGCGACCGCCTCCGCCGAGCGGGTCGACCGTGCTCTCGCCGAGCTTGGCATCGGCCCCTTCGCGATCCTGAACCCGGGAGGAGGCTGGCCGAGCAAGCGGTGGCCGGCGGAGAGCTTCGGGGCGGTGGCCCGCGGCCTTCGCGAGCGCGGCCTTTCAGCCGTCGTCACCTGGGGACCCGGCGAGGAAGCCCTCGCGGACCGGGTGGTCGCGGCGGCGGCGGGCGCGGCCGTCCGGTCCTTCGCCACGAGCCTGCTCGATTACCTGGCCCTGGCCCGGCGCGCCCGGCTCGTGGTGGCCGCCGACACGGGCACGCTTCACCTCGCCTGCGCGGTGGGCACCCCGGTGGTGGCGCTCTTTGGCCCCACCGATCCGGCGCGCAACGGCCCCTTCTCCCTGCGCGACGAGGTTGTGCGGCGCGTCCCCCCCTGCGCGCCCTGCCATCGCCGCGTCTGCCCCCGCCACGAGGGGATCATGGCCACGATCCCGGGCGGAGAGGTCCTCGGGGCGATCGACCGGCGGCTCGTCGACGCCCCGAGCCGTGACCGGCTTGCCGTCTAGGCTGCGCGTCCCGCTGGGCTGGGCGGCCGGAATCGTCGTCCTGGTCCTCGCCCGGCCCACCCCGCTCTCCCTCGCCCTCGGCCTGCCCCTGGCAGCGCTCGGCGAGGCGCTGCGCCTGTGGGCCTCCGGGCACATCGAGAAGACACGGGAGCTGGCCACGGGCGGCCCCTATGCCCGAACGCGGAACCCGCTGTACCTGGGGAGCCTCCTGATGGCGCTCGGGGCCGCGGTGGCCGCGGCGAGCCCGTGGGTGGCCCTGGCCGTGGCCCTCTACCTTCTGGCCTTCTATCCGTCCGTGGTGCGGGAAGAGGCGGACTTCCTGGCCCGCAAGTTCGGTACAGGCTACGCCACGTGGGCGGGCGCGGTGCCCCTCTTCCTGCCGCGGCTCACCCCCGCGGGCCCACGCGCCTCGCGCTTCGACTGGGCGCGCGTCCGCGCGAACCGCGAGTGGCGGACCGCCCTCGCGGTCCCGTTGATCGCCCTCCTGCTGCTGGCCCGCGGGCTGCTGGCCGGCCTTCTCCGATAGAGCGCCCGGCGGTGCTTCAGCGTTGCCGGTGTGAGCCCAAGGCCATTCGGATGGCGTCCGCGAGCTGTGGGAGGAGCAGTGGCTTTCGGACGACCGGCCCGACGTCCAGCCGGGCGCAGTCCTCTCGGCTCAGCTCCAAGCTGCCGCTCACGAGGACCACGGGCATCTGACATCCCTCGGCGCGGAGCAAAGAGAGGAGCTGCCGCCCTGTCAGCCGCGGCATTTCGTCGTCCAAAACGACCACGTCGAAGGCGTCGCCTCGCCGAAGGAGATCGAGCGCTTCAGCCCCGTCGCCCGCCGTCACGACCTCGAAGCCATCGTCCCGAAGGACTTCGCAGACCAACTCACGCAGCGGGGCGTTGTCTTCGACGAGCAGCAGCCGCTTCGAGGGCACGGGTGGAATCCCTCCGCCCGCCCGGGCTCCCGAAACCCGGGCGGGCCGAAAGATCCCATTTTGGGATATTCGGGTCCGGGATTCAAGGCTAGCGACGCGCGGGCCGGGCGCCGCGGGCTTATGCGATCCCTTTACGACTCGCGGTACAAGCTGCTCCTTCGGAGGCTGCGCGCGGCTCGGCGTGACGCCCGCCTGACCCAGCAAGACGTGGCGAAGGCCGTGGGACGGCCTCAGTCGTTCGTTTCCAAGTGCGAGGCGGGGGAGCGCCGGATCGACGCGGTCGAGCTTCTCGAGCTCGCCCGCCTCTACGGCAAGCACGTTGGCTACTTCGTAGCCGAAGGGGAAGGTGTCGCAGGCGCGTCGCTCTCATCGGAGGGAGCTGCCGGCCGCAGGCACGGGAGGCGCGGCAAAGGCAGGCGGAGCCGGTGAGAGCCCGCGAAGCCTCGATGGCATCTGCCCGCCGGAAGCCCGGTGAGAAGGGGGCTGAAAATGAGCCACAAGTCGCTCCCGATCGACTGGAACGAGCTGGAGTTCGCCCTCACCTGGCACAGCGACGAGGGCGGCCACTACCTCGACGTCACGAGTGGCCAGATCGTCGCCTTCACGGGCCTCGACGACGAGCTGGCCGAGGGCGAAATCGACGCCGGCCTCGAGGAGGGCCGGCTCATCCCCATCGAGCCGTTGCCGTCCTCGGTCGAGTACGGCTGGATGTCCGAGTTCGCAGCCTCGGTCGCCGATGCCGCGCTGCGGCGCTTGCTCGAGGTGGCCCTGAACGGCTCGGGCGCCTTCCGGCGGTTCAAGGGCGTGCTGACCGACTTCCCCGCACAACGCGACCGATGGTTCGCCTTCCGCACCGAGCGGCTGCGGCAGGCGGCGCGGGAGTGGCTGGAGGAGAACGGGGTGGAGGCGTCGGGCCAATTGAATTGAAAAGTGCCGGGGATCAGTCCTGCGAGATCCGGTAGAGGTGCTGGTACCCGCGCAGGTAGATCTCGCCGTCCACCACGGCCGGCGACGCGTCGAAGCCGTCCGCGAGGACGTTCGTGGCCAGGACCTTGAGCTGGGGGCCGGCATCGAGGACGTCGGTCACCCCGTCCCGGCCCGCGACGTAGATGCGGCCGCCCGCCCCCACCGGAGAGGCGTAGACGTTGCTCATGCGCGCGAGCCGCTCCGTGTCGCTCGGCTTGCCCGTGCGGGCGTCGAGGCGGGTCAGGACCGCGGAGTTCGACTTCAGGAAGTAGAGCCCGTCCCGATAGAGCAGGGGGGAAGGGACGTAGGGCGTGTCGCGATCGTAGCTCCAGGCGATCGCGGAGGTGCCGGTGATGTCGCCCCTGGCCTCGGCCAGGCGGACCGCGATGAGCGCGTTCCCGCGGAAGCCGCTCGTGAGGTAGACCATGCCGTCGGCCGAGACCGGAGAGGGGATGACGTTGGCCGTCAGCCCGCCCGCCTCCCACAGCAGCTTCCCGGTCTCGAGGTCGTAGCTGCGCACCCGGTTGGTGCCGCTGGTGACGACCTGCGGTTTCCCTTCGTGGACGACCACCAGGGGAGTGGCCCAGGTCGTGGGCTCGTCGCGCTGGTCGTTGCGCCACAGCTCCTTGCCGGTCTTCGCGTCCACCGCCACGATGAAGTCCTTGCCCTCGTGGTCCCAGTTCACGACCAGGGTATCCCCGAAGAGCGCGGGTGAGGCGCCTTCGCCGAAGCCCATGCGCGTGCTCATCCTCCCCAGGTCCTTCTCCCAGAGGACGCGGCCCGAGAGGTCGAGGGCGAAGAGGCCCCGCGAGCCGAAGAAGGCGTAGAGACCCTCGCCGTCGGTGAGGGCGGAGGAGGAGGCGAACGTGCCGTCCGGATGCGTCCCCTCGTGGGGCACTAGCGTGCGCACGGTCTTCCGCCAGCGGACCTGGCCGTTGGCCCGGCCGAAGGCCAGGACCACGAACTCCTGGGCGGAATCCCTTCCCGTGGGGACGGCCGTGGTGACGAACACCAGGTCGCCCCACACGATAGGGCTGCTCTTCCCGCGCCCCGGGACCTCGACCTTCCAGCGGACGTTCTTCTCTTCGCTCCACTCGAGGGGCGGGTTGGCCTTCGGGGCCTCGCCCGTCCCGAGGGGACCCCGCCACTGGGGCCAGAAGCGGTCGGCCGAAGGCGGCGGACCCGCAGGGGAGGCTCCGGCCAGCGTGAAGACGACGAACCCGGCGGCGGCGAGGGTCGGGAGAGGGCAACGGGTCATCAGGGAAAAGTGTACCCCGGGGTCCGCTCCTTGAACCGCCAGCGGCCGGAGACTACGATCGGCGCCGGCCGCCGCCGCTTTCTACGGACCAAACCAATGGACGAGGAGCCACCCGCATGAAGCACTCGAGCCGACGGGAATTCGTGAAGATGGGCGCGGCCACCGTGGCCGCCGCGGGGGCGGGGCCGCTCTTTGCCCAGGCCCCCACCGTGATGGCCCGCAAGAGCGCCCCCCCGGTCGTGATCAGCTCCGAGAACGGGGGCCAGTTCAAGAACGGCGGCCCGCGGACCTGCGTGGAGGAAGCATTCCTGCGCCTGACCCGCGGCGAGGACGTGCTCGACGCGCTCATCGCCGGAGTGAACATCGTCGAGCTGGACCCCGCCGACGACAGCGTGGGCTACGGAGGCCTGCCGAACGCGGAGGGGGTGGTGCAGCTCGACTCCTGCTGCATGCACGGCCCGAAGAAGCGGGCGGGCGGAGTGGCCGCCCTCGAGGGCGTGCGCACCCCGTCCCTCGTGGCCCGGGCGGTCATGGAGCAGACCGATCACCACCTGATCGTCGGCAAGGGCGCCCAGGACTTCGCCCGCAACATGGGGTTCGCGATCGAGGCCGACCTGAACACCGAGAACTCGCGGAGGAAATGGCTCGAGTGGAAGCGCCGGCTCGACCCCGAGCACTACCTCGACCCCGCGAAGCGCTCCAAGGCCGCGGAGGCGGCGCGCCGCAGCATGGTGGCAGACGGCCTCCTCGATCCGTTCCACGTTTACGGAACGATCAACTGCGACGGGGTGAGCTCCCGGGGCGAGGTGTGCGGCGTGACCACCACCAGCGGCCTTTCCTGGAAGATTCCGGGCCGGGTGGGCGACTCCCCGATCCTGGGGGCGGGGCTCTACGTGGACGGCGACGTGGGCGCGGCCGGCTCCACCGGCCGCGGCGAAGCCAACCTCTACAACCTCTCGTCCTACCTGATCGTGGAGAACCTGCGGCGGGGGATGCCGCCCAAGGATGCGGGGATGGACGCGCTCAAGCGCATCCGGGCGAACACGGTCGAGAAGCGGCTGCTGAACGACCGGGGCAACCCCCGCTTCCAGCTCCTCTTCTACGTGCTGAACCGGGCGGGGGAGCACGCGGGCCTGGCCCTCTACGGGAAGATGGGCAAGCGCGAGGCGCGGTACGCCTTCTGCGACGAGAACGGGCCGCAGACGCTCCCCTGCGAGTCGCTCATTGCGGAGGGTCCCCCGGAGTGACGGACGAGCCCACCCTGGCGGCCATCCGGGCCACGCGCGAGCGGCTGGGCGACCTCGTGGAGCTCACCCCGGTCCGGCTCTGGCGCGACCCGGCCCTGGAGCGCGCCGTCTCTCCGGCGACCCGGGTCTTCCTCAAGGAAGAGCTGTTCCAGCGCGCGGGCAGCTTCAAGCCCCGCGGGGCCCTGGCCGTGATGCTCGACCTCACGCCCGCGGCCCTCCGCCGCGGCGTCACCGCGGTCAGCGCGGGCAACCACGCGATGGCCGTCGGCTACGCGGCCCAGGTGCTGGGCACCACGGCCAAGGTCGTGATGCCGAAGAGCGCGAACCCGTTTCGCGTCCGCGCCTGCCGGGAGCTCGGAGCCGAGGTCGAGCTGGTCGAGGACGTGCATCGGGCCTTCGACCGCGTCCGGCAGATCGAGGCCGAGGAAGGCCGCACGTTCGTGCATCCCTTCGAGGGCCCGCTCACGGCGCTGGGGACGGCGACCCTGGGCCTGGAGCTGATCGAGCAGGTGCCGGAGCTCGAGGCGGTGATCGTCCCCATCGGTGGGGGAGGACTGTGCGCCGGGGTCGCCTCGGCGGTGAAGCTCGCTCGGCCGTCCTGCCAGGTCTTCGGCGTGGAGCCGGAAGGGGCGGACACCATGCACCGCAGCTTCGCCGCGGGCTCGCCCCAGGCGATCGAGAAGGTCCGCACCATCGCCGACAGCCTGGGCGCCCCCCACGCCGCGCCCTACAGCTTCGCCCTCTGCCGGCGGCACGTGGACGAGCTGGTGCTCGTCGACGACGACGCGCTGCGCCGGGCCATGCTCCTGCTCTTCGCCTCCGCCAAGCTGGCGGTGGAGCCGGCGGGAGCCGCGGCCACCGCCGCCCTCTGCGGGCCGCTCTCCGAGCGCCTGCGCGGCCGGCGCGTGGGGGTGATCGTGTGCGGGGCCAACATCGACCCCGCCACGTTCGCGGCCCACCTCGCGGCCGCCGGCGATTGACCGGCGCGGGGTGTCCTAGCCCGGTCGCCCGTGGGATCGAGCGGTGGCGCCGAGCACCGGAAAGCCCTCGCGCTCCGCGGCCGCTCCGAGGCGGTCATCCAGGCACAACAAGGTGAGGGTCATCGGGCGCCCCTCCGCGGCGGCGAGAGCCGCCGCGAGCTGCAGCGCGTCGGCCGCGCGCAAGTCGTGAACGCGCAAGAGCCGCCGCGCGGCATCGCGCAGCGGCTCGGAGGGTTGGACCTCCTGCCAGGTCGCCGCGAAGCGATCGAGCCGCGCGCGGGCCAGGGCGGCGGAGCGCCTCTGCAGCAGGCCTTCACGCTCCAGACGCGAGAGGGCGGACTCGCACTCGACTCGCGTACCCCACCAGGCGAGGACTCCGGCGTCCGACCGATAGAAGGAGCGCATCCTCCCCGACATCTTCTGGCGGACGATGAGAGGCACGAGCGCCGAGCTGTCCCAGAACCTCAACGGCCGCCCCGGCGCTCCTCGAGCAGGGCCTCGAGGACGTCGCCGCCCCCCGCCGGGGACGGCGGGGATGCGCGGAGGATCTCGTCGAGGCGGCCGCGGCGCGCGCGGCGGATCACGCCGGCCCGCTCCAGGCGCGCGAGGCGTCCCTCGTCGGGCCCGGCATGCTCGCCGCTCAACACGGGCTCCAGGCGCGCAACCGGCCGGTTGCGATCGGTGATCAGGATCGTCTCCCCGTGCCGGACCCGGTCCAGGAGCGCGCTGAGGCCGTTCTTCGTCTCCGAAATGGTGGCCCTTCTCACAAGGCTATTATAGCCACGAAGGACGCCCCGCGCGGCCCGTGCTATAGTCGCGGCTCCGTGTCCGCGCCCGACGATCGCCTCTTCACCCCCCGCTTCTTCACCATGTGCGGGTTCACCTTCACGGTCTTTCTCTCCGCCTTCCAGCTCCTGCCCACCGCCCCCTTCCGCATCCTCGACCAGGGCGGGAGCACGTTCGCGGCCGGTCTCTTCCTGGGCCTCCTGACCTATGCCTCCGCGCTCTCCGCGCCGTTCACGGGGGCGCTGGCCGACCAGATCGGCAAGCGGCGGATGCTGATCCTGACGAGCCTGGTGCTGGCCGGGTTCATGGCGGCCTACGGCTTCAGCCAGACCTACATGGTCCCCCTGGTGCTCGTGTTCTTCCACGGCCTCTTCTGGTCGGGCCTGCTCTCCGCCTCCTCGGCCTACATGACCGATTTCATCCCGGCGAGCCGGCGGGCGGAGGGAATCGGCTACTGGGGGATGTCGACCATGCTCGCGGTGGCCTTCGCCCCCAGCGTGGGCTTCTGGATGTATCGCCTTGGCTGGGGCTGGCTCTGTGCGGAGGCCGCGGCCCTCAACCTGGGGATGGCGGCCATCGCGTTCACCCTCGAGGAGACGAGCGTGGCCGCCCGCATCACCCGCGAGAAGTTCTTCACGCGCGAGCTCGTGGAGTGGCGGGTGCTCGCGGTCACTCTTTGCCTTTTCCTCTGCTCGTTCGGCTACGGCGGGGTCACGAGCTTCGTGGCGGTGTACGCGGAGCAGAACGCCATCTCGCCGAAGGGGATCTTCTTCACGAGCTTCGCGATCACGGTCCTGGTGACCCGCGTCTTCTCGGGCCGCCTGGCGGACCGGGTCGGCCACCGCCGGTTCTTCCTGCCCTGCCTGGCCCTGGTCACGGTGGCGCTGGCCATGCTGGCGGCCGCCCGGACGCGGGGTCTGCTGATGGCGGCGGCCGTGGTCTTCGGCATGGGCTTCGGGAACATGTACCCGGCCTTCGTGGCCCACGTGGTGAAGTTCGTGCCCGACCAGAGGCGGGGGGCGGCCTTCGGGGGGATCCTCACCGCCTTCGACACCGGGATCGGGACGGGCTCGATCAGCATCGGCTGGATCGCCCAGCGCTTCGGCTTTTCCGCCGCCTTCGGCATCGCGGCCCTGCTCTCCGCGCTCTCCATCCCGTATTTCCTGTGGGCGGAGAAGCGGTTTCTACTTCGACCCCCCACCCTATCCCTCCCCACGTAGGGGGAGGGGAACGCAGTTGCGCGTCAGGCTCCGCGCTCTCATTCATCGCCCTCCCTATCCCTCCTCAAGCAAGGCCCAGAGCCAGGCGGCCCCCCGCACCCCGCTCGAGTCGCCGTGGACGGGAGAGGCCAGACGCGTGGCGAGCGAGTCGGAGAAGGCGTAGCGCGCGAGCAGCGGAGGGACGCTGAGGTAGAGCCGGGGGAGCTGCGACATGCCGCCGCCGAGCACGATCACCTCGGGGTCGAGGACGTTGACGACTACGGCCAGGGCCCGCGCCATGCGGTCCTCGTAGCGCGCGAGCGCCGCCTCCGCCTCGGCCTCGTGCCCCGCCGCGCGGGCCACGACCTCGGGCGCCTCGAGGGAGCGCCCGGTCGCCTCGCGGTAGTCCCGAGCCAGGCCCGGCCCGGAGAGGAACGTCTCGACGCAGGCGGTCTTGCCGCAATAGCAGGAGGGCCCCGGCCACTCGCCCTCCCGCGGCCAGGGCAGCGGGTTGTGTCCCCACTCGCCGGCGATCGCGTTCGGCCCCGTGAGGATGCGGCCGTCCACCACCACTCCTCCCCCGGTCCCCGTCCCCACGATCACGCCGAACACCACGCGGGCCCCCGCCCCCGCGCCGTCTTGCGCCTCGGAGAGCGCGAAGCAGTTCGCGTCGTTCGCGAAGCGCAGGCGTCGGCCCATGAGCCCGAGGAGGTCGCGGTCGAAGGGCCGGCCGTTCAGCCAGACCGAGTTTGCGTTCTTGACCAGGCCGGTGGCGGGGGAGATGGCTCCCGGCATGCCGATCCCCACCGTGCCCCGCTCCCCGACCTCGCCCTCCACCGCCTCCACGAGCCCTGCGATCGCGCGCAGGGTGGCGGGGTAGTCGTCACGCGGCGTGGGCACGCGCCGGCGCGCGCGCACCGCACCCGCCGCGTCGAGGGCGATCGCCTCGATCTTGGTCCCGCCCAGGTCGACGCCGATCCGGATCACCATTGGAACCGTCCGTAGTCAGCAGACCTTTACTTCTTCAGAGGGTGAATTCCGTTGGGCTGCTGAATCCTGATAGACCGGACCCTTCCCTCACTATCCACAAGGGCGGCCGTGACTCTTCCGACGGGAAACAGCCGTAGCGCTCTCCGCGCATCGTCAGGAGGTGGCCCCTCCTCTGGCAAAGTCAAGACGCTCAGCCATATGATCGCGACCCTGCAGGTGAGATCCAGATCGAAGCTCAGCAGTCGAGCCTCGTTCAGCGCGACGTTGAGACCGGCAACCTGCTCAGGAGTGGGTGTCATCCCGGGAGGGCATACCGCCGAGCCCCGTGATCGCACTTCGAGTCAAGGCCTAGCTCCACGATTCGTCTACTATTACCAGATCCCGCGGCCGATCGGGGCTTCGCTTCGGCCTAGAATCACGGGCGGCTGTCCATGCTCGAGCCCTCCAACCCCGATGCGCGTTCCCCCCTGAAGCGCGGCTGGATCTTCGCAGGCGCCCTGCTCCTCACCGGCACCGCCTGCGCCCTGGCCTTCTGGCTTGGCGCCTGGAGCTTCGACTTCCGCCGTTACAGCCAGCACGAAGGCCGCCTCCGCCGGCTCGTGCTCCAGGAGCCGACCCGGGACCGGGTGGAGCAGGGGCTCGCCGACGAGGGAAGCCCCCTGATCGAGGCGCCGGAGGGCCCCGTGGCCCTCGCGAAAGTTGCCCGGAGCCTCGGAGGGCGGAAGGCGGAGGAGGTGCTCACGAAGGGCCGCCGCTGGCCCACCACCCGCGTCTTCCGGGCCGGGGACATGCTCTACTTCCTCTACTTCGACGGCGACGACGTGCTGCGGGACTACACGTGCGTCAGCGGGTGAGCTCGAGGCTCAGTACCAGTCCTCGATCCTGAGGTCGGGGACGCGCGGGGCCGAAGGGAATGACCCGCGTCGCGCCGAGGAGCGTGTCGAGCTGCTCACGTCGGCGCGCCGGCGTCTTCGACCGCACTACTCCGACCTCGAGCTCGTAGAGGACGATCGCAGGAAGAGCAACCTCCGTAGGTTTCCGTGCCAGGAGCCGGTCCCCGACTCGGCCCTCCCCCTTGAAGAAGAAGACCACGCTGTTCGTGTCCAGGACGTACACGGGTCAGAATGGCTCTCGCCGGACGTCACGGCCGGTCCGGCGGCGCAGCCCCTTCGTGGCTTCGAGGTCGGTCCAGGCGCCGGCCAGGTCCCTGACCGCTTGCGGCCATTCCGTTGCCGTCTTCTCCCGCACGAGCATGGCCAGCCAGCGGCTCCGCGAAAGGCCGGCCTGCTTGGCCGCCTTCTTCAGCCGCTCCGCGGTGTCTTCGTCGAGATACAGCGTCACCTGTGCCAAGGGAACCTCTACAAGTATATGTGCGATTATACTCGTGGGCTAGCGGCGGAACGGCAGGACCCGCGCGCGCGTCGTCGGCGGATCGGGCGTCGGGGCCACCGGCCCCACGAACTCCGCCATGAGCCGGGCGAAGCGGGGGGCCAGGATCAGCTCGAAGGTGGCTTCCTTCTCGGGGAAGAGCTCGAGGGCCCGGCGGCGGGTGGCGGCCACCAGGTCCTCGGCCTCGCCGCGAGTGAGACGCCCCTGCACGAGCACGGCCGACGTGAGGTCGACCACCATGCGGAGCTGCCGCGCCCGTCGGGCCTCGGCGGCCACGGCCTGCGCGTGGGCGTCCTCTTCGTGGTCGATGGCGGGCCCCTCAGTGGATCTCGGCGATCGTCTCCAGCTTCTCGCGCTGGCCGAGCCGATAGAACCGGCGGGCCTCGCGAGCCAGGTCGGCCCCCCGGGCCTGGCGCAGGAACCGCCGTTCGAGGTGGGCGCAGTAGCGATCGGCGAGGCGGCTGGCCGTGCGGTAGCGCTCCGCGCGCTCCGGAGAAAGGCCCTCGGCCAGACGGTAGCCGCGGAAGAGCAGGTGCCGGAGGCCCGCGGAGACGGCCCCCTCGTTCTGCAAGCTCAGGAAGAAGGCGGCGGTCAGGTACTTGTCGACCTCGGCCTGCAGCTCCAGCTCGAGCTGGGTCACCGGGCGGTCGCAGCGGGCGCGATAGAGCAGGTAGAGGAAGTGGCTCACCTCCTCGGTGAGGGTCGAGAAGGCGCCGAGGTTCGAAGCGTCGAGCAGCAGGCGGGGGTCGGCGCGCGTCATGTGCTCGCCCACCGCCTTCTCGAACACGACGGCCAGGGAGAGGAGGTCGCCCTCCTGGCTCACCAGGGTCCGGCTGCCGCCGCCCGGGAGGTGGGCCGCCTCGTCGTAGGCGATCAGGTAGTCGGTGACGGGTGCCTCGGGATCGAGGGCATACAGGGCTTCCAGGCGGCGCTGCACGTCGACGAGCAGCTCGGCGAAGGAGACGCCGGGGCGCTCGCCCGCGGGGGCGGCGCTCAATGGATGGGCCCTTCGCTCGGCGCCACCGGCGCGATCCCCTGGGCGGCGAGCAGGGCGGCCGCGCGACGGCTTCCGGTCTGGATCCAGCGCTCGTACAGCTTCACCACCGAGGGGGGGTGGGCGAGACGGCTGACTTCCGACACCTCGGCCAGAACGTCCGCGAAGTCACGGAAACGCCCGGCCAGCTCGGAGAAGACTCCAGGGCCGATGCGGGCTTCCTCCTCGTGGTCGCGGGACAGCCGCCCGTAGGCGTGGCCGCCGAGGACGGCGTAGTACCGCAGGTCCCCTTCCTTGCCGGAGAGGCTGTCTGCGAAGAAGCCCGACACGAAGAGCGCGGTGTCACCCATGGCGCGCAGGAGCCGCGCGCGCTCCCAGCGCGAGGCGTCGAGAGCCCGTAGGTAGAGAAGGGCGAGAGGCACCTCGTCGAAGCTGGGCTCCCGTGCCGGCAGGATCTCCCCTCGCATGAAAGCGGTCAGCAGATTGACCAGGTAGTACTCGGTGAAGGCCGAAGTGGAGATCCGCTGATGCTCCATGGCCTTCACGAGCTGCTCCCGGAAGAACTGGACCGCGCTCTCTTGCCGCACGAGCTTGTCGGGCATCGGGCTCACTCCTCCCGGCCTGCGCCCTTGGCCACCGACCTCTTATGCACGAACCGTGCAAGCGCTCAGCGCGCTCGAGCGCCAGCCGGAACCGCCTCGCGTCCCGGCGTTTGCGGTCGAGGCGGCCGGAGGGCCGGCCTGCTCAATCGTCCGTGGGCGTCACTTCCTGAGCCAAAGATTTGCTCCCTGGACGTATCCATGTCCGCCCCAGCAGCCGGGCGTGATCGACCATCAGGCAGCGGTCCATGACCACGGTGACGCCCGCGGCGGTCGCGCGGCGCGCCCCCGCCTCGTCGACGCAGCCGAGCTGGAACCACAGGGCGGGCGCGCGGGCGGCCAGGGCATCGTCGACGATCGCGGACAGGGCATCGCTGCGCCGGAAGACGTCCACGAGGTCGAGCGGCCCGGGGACGTCCTGGACGCGGCGATAGGCCTTCCGCCCGAGGATCTCCTCCTCGCGTGGATACACCGGGACCACCTCGTAGCCCCGCTCGAGGAGGTAGCGGGCCACGCGGTTCGAGTCGCGGTGGGGTTTCGGGGACAGTCCCACGACCGCGATCCGCCGCGCGCTCTCCAGGAGCTCGCGGATGCGCTCGTCGTCGGGATTGCGGAACGGTTCCGGCATCCTGGCGTTGGAGCCCACTCGCGAGGATGCTAGCACGATCGCGCGCGCGCCGACTGGCGGTCGCGTGAGCAGAGTGCCAGCGCCGACTATCGCGAGGAGGGCGTCGCTTCCGGCCGAGGCGAGGGTGACGGCTTCGGCTCGCCGCCTCCGATGTAACCGATCGTGCTGAGGTCCTGCAGCACGTCCTTGTCCACGTCGGGATTGGAGCCGCCGGGGGCGGCGTCGCGCGGACGGGTCTCGTAGCTCGCGATCGTGCGCACCGGGAACCGCTTCAGCAAGCGCGGGTCGAAGGCGGAACGGAGCACGGTGCCGTCCATGTCCGACGCGGCGGGCTGGCCGAGCGCGTACAGGATGGTCGGGGCGATGTCGTAGACGGACGCCCCATCCAGGCGCTGGCCCTTGCGAACTCCCGGCCCCGCCACGAACACCACGCCGTCGGGCGGCTCCTGGGCCGGGTTCGCGTGGCTGTACGCCCCCTGGAAGAAGCGGAAGCCGTGATCGGAGCACACGACGAGCAGCGTCTTGCCGTCCATCCGCCCGAGGTATTTCGCGATCGTGCGGTCCATCTGCTCGTAGAGCGGCCGAAGCACCCGCGCGAACTCGCGGTCGAGCCGCTCCTCTTCCACCTTCCCGAAGGCCCCCCCCCGCTCCTGCTCGTTCGCCGCCTCGTAGGCTTTCCGGTCGAGGTAGTGGTCGGCCAGATGGCTGGTGACGTCGATCAGGCGGAAGTAGGTCGAGAAGGCCTGCACCGGCCGGTTCTCGAAGAGCCAGTCGCCCGCGCGGTCGATGGTCAGGTCCTGGGCGACGTAGAACCCGTAGGCGTTGAGGATCGGGCGGGTGTGAGTGATGACGACGGTCGCGTCCTTCTCCTTCCACTCCGGGAGGCCGAGGCGCTTCATCTCGGGCTGCGCGTCCGCCGGCCACGAGACCCGGAGCGCGTTCAAGGAGGCGAAGAGCTGCGGCGGATGCACCGTGCCCGGGTCTTCCCGGTTCTTGAACGCGTTGCTGACGAGCCAGCCGTTCCGCAGGGGGAAGGGCGGGTAGGAGACCCACCAGTTGAGGGTGCCGGTCTTGAACCCGCGCTCGTCCAGGATCTCCCAGTACGTCTTCACGCGGCGCTTGCGGTCCTGGTAGGGGACCACGAGGCCGGCCTGGTTGGCGTAGGTCCAGTCGATGATGCCGTGCTTCAGCATCGTCTTGCCGGTGGCGATCGAGTTCCAGATGATCGCGCTCTTGGTGGGCCGGTCGCTGCGCAGCGTCCCGTAGGCCCCTTCGTCGATGAGGCGCTGGATGGCGGGCAGCCTCCCTTCCGCGAGCAGGGGGGCGATCAGGTTCGGAGCGGCCCCGTCGAAGCCGAGCAGCATGACCCGCTCGATCCTCGGGAAGCGGCGGCCGTCCCAGGCCTGCCAGGCGACGGCCAGCAAGACGACCACAGCGGCGACGATGAGGAGGAATCCCTTGCGCGACATCAGCCCACCACCGTAACACGGCCGCCAGGAAGGCGGAAAGCCGCGGGCCGATTTGACGGCCCGCCGCCGCGCCGCTTAGCCTCAAACGTTTGCCGATGGGGAAGCGCCATTCGACGCTCGGCCTCGCCCTGCTCGTGGCCGCTTGCTCGGGGCGGGGGCCGGAGGGCCCCTTCGCACCCGGGGGGTCCGGGGGCCCGCCGCGGGCCACCCATCCGAACATCCTGCTCGTGACCCTGGAACAGGTCGGGACGCGGCTCGGGACCTACGGAGCGCCGGCCCGCACACCGAACCTCGACCGCCTGGCCGCGCGCGGCCGCCGCTTCGACCGGGCCTACGGCCAGTATCCGTCCCTCACCCCGTCACGCCTGGCCCTGCTTCTCGGCCGCCGGCCCGAGACCACGCGCCTCTGGTCCGCCCCGGAATCGCGCGAGGCCCTCCGCGGCGCGGTACCGTTGCCCGAGGCCTTCGACGCCGCGGGTTACTTCACGGCGCGGGTGGGACCGCTCGCCGGTGGCGCCGGGGAATCGGTCGTGACCTGGGACCGAGCCGACGACCCGGCGCCGGGCGACCCGGGGGCGACCGCACGGCGGGCCGTGGAGGTCCTGGCCCAACGCGAGGACGGCCCCTTCTTCCTGGCCGTCGGCTTCGGCGCCCCGGCCGCCGAGCACCTGCCTCCCGCCGCGTTTTTTCGCCTCTACGATCCGCGCTCGTTGCGCCTCCCCCTGGAGCCCCGCCTGGACGGCCTGCCTCCGTTGGCGCTGGCCGACCACGGCGCCGGCGCAGGGCTGCCTTCGCCTCCACCGTCGGAAGGTCTGCGCCGGCGGCGGCTGGCCGCGGACCTGGCCCACGTCTCGCACGTGGACGCGCAGGTGGGCGTGCTCCTCGCCGCGCTGGACCGCCTCGGCCTGACGGGATCGACGGTCGTCGTCGTGGTCGGCGACACGGCGCCGCGCGGGTCCTGGCCGCGGCCCGACGTGCTGTTCGAGGACGCGCTCCGGGCGGCGCTGGTGATGGCGGGCCCCGGGATCGGCGCGCCGGGCCGGGCGAGCGACCGGCTCGTCGAGCTGGTCGACGTCTACCCGACGCTGCTCGACCTGGCGGGGCTTCCGAAGGGCTCGGGCCTCGATGGCACCAGCCTCGGGCCCCTCCTTGCCGACCCCATGCGGCCGGTCAAGGAAGCGGCGGTCTCGGCCGTCCAGCGTGTCGCGGACACCCTCGGCCGCAGCGTGCGGACCGACCGCTGGCGATACACCGAATGGCCCGACGGCAGCCGCGAGCTGTACGACCACGACCGGGACCCCGGCGAGTTCGAGAACCTCGCCCTCGGCTCGCGAGACGACGCCACGATGCGGGAGCTTCGCGGCCTTCTCGAGAGGGGCGGCCACGCGGCTCGCGTGACCCCGCCCCCCGCGGGGGCGCGTCCGGCGGCTCTCCCGAAGCCGAACGTCCTGCTCGTCATGGTCGACGACCTGAACGTCCGCCTGGGCTGCTACGGGTACCCCGTGAGGACGCCGGCGGCCGACCGCCTGGCCCGCGAGGGGCGGCGCTTCGACCGGGCCTACTGCCAGGTGCCCTCGTGCAGCCCTTCGCGCACGTCGCTCCTCACCGGCTGGCGGCCCGAGCGCACGGGGGTGTGGGACAACCTCCAGACGCCCCGCGAGCGGCTCACGGGGGCGGTGCCCCTGCAGGAGCACTTCCACGCGAACGGCTACTTCACGGCGCGCGTGGGCAAGATCTACCACGGCCCTTTCGAGGACCAGTTCCGCTGGGACCTGGCCGAGCACACGCCGTACCAGGCGGGCGACGGGGCCTGGGAGCCGCTTCCCCGGAAAGAGCGCGAGCAAGCCGGCTCCGCCGCGCGGCCGTGGACGGCCACGAACAATCGTGACGAGGACGAGCCCGACGGCCGGACCGCCCGGAGGGTGGCGCGGCTCATCGAGCAGCACAAGGACCGGCCGTTCTTCATCGCCGCCGGCTTCAACAAGCCCCACATCCATTGGGTCGCCCCTCGGCGTTACTTCGACCTCTACCCCCCCGACCGGATCGAGCTGCCCGCGGAGCCCATCGATGACCGGGACGACATCCCCGAGATCGCGATCTTCCGGAAGGCCCCGCGCTCGCCCGGCCGCTTCCTGGGCGGCACCGGGGACCGCGACGACGCCTTCCGGCGGGAGGCCACCGCGGCCTACTACGCCTGCGTCTCCTTCGTCGACGCGCAGGTCGGCGTTCTGCTGCAGACCCTCGACCGGCTGAAGCTCCGCGACCGCACGATCGTGGTGCTGCTCGGCGACCACGGGTTCCACCTGGGCGAGCACGGCGGGCTCTGGCGCAAGAACACGCTCTTCGAGGAATCGCTCCGCGTCCCCCTCATCCTCGCGGCCCCGGGGCTGAAGCAGCCGGGGTTGGCTGCGCGCGGCCTGGTCGAGTCCCTGGACCTTTACCCCACGCTTCTGGAGCTGGCCGGACTGCCGGGGGTGCCGGGCCTCGAGGGGACGAGCCTGGCCCCGCTTCTCGAGGACCCGCGAGGGGCGGTCAAGACCGCGGCCTTCTCGATCGCGCCCCGGAGCCCGCCCGAGCTGGGCCGCAGCGTGAGGACCGAGCGCTGGCGCTACACCGAGTGGCCCGACGGCGGCCGGGAGCTGTACGACCTGGGGCCGCCCGGCCCCTGGGCGCGGCTGCTCGCCGCGGTCGGGCCCGAGCGCGAGCCCGCCGCTCCACGCAACCTGGCGTCAGATCCGCGATTTGCCGGGACGATCACGGAGATGCAAGCGCTCCTCGACCGGCTGGGCGGGCAATGAAGGGCTTCCTCTCGCGATGGGGACCCGCTCTCGTCCTCATGGCCGTGATCTTCGCCGCCTCCGCGACCCCCGGGGAGGACCTGCCGAATGCCGGCGACTGGGACACGGTCTTCAAGAAGGGCGGGCACCTGCTCGGCTACGCCCTCCTGGGCGTGGCCTACCTGCGCGGCCTCGCCGGGAGCCGTCGCCCCACCGTGAGAGACGTGGGGGCGGCCGTCCTGCTCGCCGCCCTCTACGCGACGAGCGACGAGCTCCACCAGCGCTCGACCCCGGGTCGTACGCCGGCCCTGTCGGACGTAGGGATCGACGTAGCTGGCGCGGCCACCGGCGCCGCGCTTCGCTGGCTCGGCCGTCGTGGGACCCCGCCCCCCTGAACGTCTGTTGCTACTTCTTCTGGGGCCCGGGCGACGGTGCCCCAGCGGGTGCCGGAGCGGGCAGGGGTGTAGCCGGCAGGTCCGAGTTGAAGATGTCCACTGCGATCAGCCAGCGGCCGTCCGCCTGCTTCCGCCTGATCTCGACGTACTTGCCCGCGTCCTTGATCTCCGGAGCGCCTTCCGGGGCCACCGTCATCGAGTACGTTCCGTAGACGAAGGCGAGATCCCCCCGCCCGTCGACCTGATCGCGCGTGGCCTTGAAGTCCTTGACCGGGGGAAAGCTCTCGAAGAACGTCTTGACCGCGGCGCGTCCCTTTACCGCGGCATGGTTCGGCGGGTTGAGCACGGCGTCCTCGAGGTAGAGCCCGGTCACCGCGGTGCCGTCCCTCGCGAGGAGGCCGTTGGTGAAGGCATCGGTGACCTCGCCGATGGCGGTGAGGTCGGCCGCGGACAGCTGCCCGGGCGCCGGCGCGCAGGTGATTCCCGCGGCGAGGAGCACGGCCAAGAGGAGCACGGCCAATACTGTCTGTCTCATCGTATAGCCTCCTTGTCTCGTTCCGTAGGCCTCCGCCCGTCCGGGAGGGCGCTACTGGACGAACGTGACCTTGTTGATCTCGCGGAGGGTGGTGACGCCCGCGAACACCTTCTCGAGGGCGGAGTCGCGGAGCACGGTCATGCCTTCCTCGCGGGCCGCCTGCTTGATCTCGGCCGCGGGCCGCCGCTCCAGCACCATCTGCCGGATCCGGTCCGACATGTCGAGCAGCTCGGCCACCGCCGTGCGTCCCAGGAAGCCCGTCCCCCCGCACTCCTCGCAGCCCGCCGCGTCGAAGAATGCCTGGTCCTGGTAGATGTCGGGGTCCAGGCCGGACTCCCGGAGCAGGGACTCCGGCACCTCGGAGGGGCGCCTGCACCGCGGGCAGAGCACCCGGACCAGCCGCTGGGCCATCACGCAGTTCAGGGCGGAGACGAAGTTGTAGGGCTCCACTCCCATGTGGAGGAAGCGGCCGATGACGTCGAAGACGTTGTTAGCGTGGACGGTGGTGAAGACCAGGTGGCCGGTGAGGGCCGACTGCACGGCGATCTGGGCGGTCTCCGCGTCGCGCACCTCTCCCACCATGATCTTGTCGGGATCGTGGCGCAGGATCGAGCGCAGGCCGCGGGCGAAGGTGAGCCCCTTCTTCTCGTTCACCGGAACCTGGGTGATCCCGGGGATCTGGTACTCCACGGGATCCTCGATGGTGATGATCTTGTCCTCGGGGGAAGCGATCTCCGAGAGGGCCGCGTACAGAGTGGTGGTCTTGCCGCTGCCCGTGGGTCCGGTGACCACCACCATCCCGTAGGGCTCGGTGATGTACTTGCGGAGCTTGCGCAGGTCCGCTTCCGAGAAGCCGAGCACGTCCAGGCGCAGGCTGCGGAAGGCGGCGTTGAGCGACTCCTTGTCGAGGATGCGGATCACCGCGTCCTCGCCGTAGATCGAGGGCATGACCGAGACCCGAAAGTCGATGGCGCGGCCCTTCACCCGCAGGCGAAAGCGCCCATCCTGGGGGATGCGCTTCTCCGCGATGTCCAGCTCCGACATCACCTTGAGACGGCTGATGATGGTGTCGTGGTGGCGCTTGTCGAGGGGATCGATGGCGGGATAGAGCACCCCGTCGATCCGATACTTGGCCACCACCTCGCGGTCCTTGGTCTCGATGTGGATGTCCGAGGCCCGGCGGTCGATGGCGCCCAGGATGAGGGAGTCGACCAGACGGACGATCGGGCTCTCCGCGGGAAGGCTCGCGAGGTCCACCGCCTCCGTCTCGTCGTCGGCCAGGAGCTGCAGGCGCAGCCCTTCGCTCGCCTGCTCGAGCAGCACCTCGCCTCCGCGGTGGCGCCGGAGCAGGGCCGCCACCCGGTCGGCGGGAGCGACCACGGCGTCGATCGGCCGCTCGAGCAGGAACTCGATCTCGTCGACCTTCAGGATGTCGTCGAGGCCGCCGAAGGCGAGCACCAGCCGCCGGCCGTCCCGCCCCACGGGCACGCACGAGAAGCGCACCAGCAGCTCCAGGGGGACCTCGGACCAGAGGCCCGGGTCCTCGGGAGCGTCGTCGAGCGAGTCGAAGGGAAGGCGCAGCGCCGCGGCCTGGGCGCGGGCCCGCTCGTGGTCGTCGCGGGGCGACGACGCGCTCGAGATCGGCCGGACGGGAGCGTCACTGAGGGCCATCTGAGCCATGCTAGCGGGAGGGCGGGTGGAGTCAAGGCGCCCGGCATTGAAGCGGAAGTTCGCGCACAATCTACGAGAGCGCAGCGAAAGGAAGCCACCGGCGTGCTGAGACTGCCTGCCGAACCGCTCCCGCCGCCGTTGACCGAAGGGCTGACCCGTCTCGATCAGATCCGTGCCGCTTCGGTCGCAGACGAAGGCGGCGCCTCTGCCGCCGCCGTCGAGACCCAGGAGCCCGCGACCGCGAGGCGATCGCCCGAAAGGACCCGGGGCCAGACGTGAAGGACGAAATGACCGCGATCGAGCAGGTGGCGGACCGCTGGGCCCGCTCGGAGCGGGTGGTGGTTCTCACCGGAGCCGGGCTCTCCACCGCCTCCGGCATCCCCGACTTCCGCTCCCCCGGTGGGCGCTGGGCCAGTTACCGGCCGGTGCCGCTCCCCGCCTTCCTGGCCTCGGAGGCGGCCCGAGAGGAATACTGGCGCTACAAGGGCGAGACCTGGCCGTTGATCCGGGCCGCCCACCCCAACCCCGGCCACCTGGCCCTGACCGGGCTGGCCCGCGGGGGCCGCCTTCACCTGCTCGTGACCCAGAACGTCGACGGCCTCCACGAGCGGAGCGGGTTCCCGTCCGAGCGCCTGGTCGCGATCCACGGCACCGACTCCGAGGTCGCGTGCCTGGGCTGCGGCCGGCGCGAGCCGCGCGAGCGGGCCCAGGCGGAGTGGGAGGAGACGAAGCGGGTACCCCGCTGCTCCTGCGGGGCTCCCTGGAAGCCGGCCACGATCTCGTTCGGCCAGAGCCTGGTGCCCGACGACCTCGATCGGGCCCTGCGCGAGGCCGCCGCCTGCGACCTGTTCGTCGCCGCTGGGACCTCGCTCGTCGTGGGCCCGATCAACGACATGTTCACCCTGGCGGCGCGCGGCGGGGCGGGAACGGCGATCCTGACCGCGTCCGACACCCCGTTCGACGGAGCGGCCGACTGGAAGATCTCGGAGCCCGTCGAAGCGGTCCTGCCGCGGATCAGTGATCAGGTGCTGGGGAAGCGTTGAGGATGACGCGCTCGACCCGGAGCGATCCCGCTTCCTCGTCCCACTCGAGCTCGAGCCGGCCTCGCGGGGCCTCGCCCAGGTAGGCGGCCGGCTGATCTGCCGCCAGGGGCAGCGCTTCCTCCAGGGGCAGGCCGGCGAAGCGGCAGAAGTTCGCGACCGCCTGCGGCAGGGTGAGGGCGGAGCCCGCCAGGGTCGCCGCCCCGGGGGCCTGGACCCGGCCTTCGGGGGAGAGCTCGACCTCGAGCGCGCCCAGGTGGTACCGGCCGGGCGGGCAGCCGGCGCACATGATCGCATCGGTCACGAGGAGGCAGCGCTCCGGCGTCTTCGCGCGCACCATCACCTTCACGGTCTCCGGGGGCAGGTGGTGGCCGTCCACGATCAGGCTCGCCCACAGGCGGTCCTCGGCCAGTTGCGCCCACAGGAGGTTCGGGTGCCGTGGCAGGGTCGTGGCGCAGCCGTTGCCGAGGTGCGTGGAGAGGGTGGCCCCGGCGGACACCGCGTCCGCGATCCGGGCCGTCGAGGCGGCGCTGTGGCCGATCGCGACGCGCACCCCGAGCTCGACCAGGCGCTCGATCAGGGGCAGGGCGCCCGGCACCTCGGGGGCCAGGGTGACGAGGCGGATCCGGCCCGCCGCCGCCGCCTGGCGTCGCGAGAAATCGTCGAGGCTGGCCGGGCGGACGTGTTCACGGGGATGGGCCCCGCGCGGACCGTCCTCGGGCGAGAGGTAGGGGCCCTCCATGTGGAGGCCGGCCACGGCGGCGTGGCCGGTCGCGAGCGCGGCGCGCGCGCAGCGCGCGAAATCCTCGAAGGACGAGGTGATGAGCGTGGGCAGGCAGCGCGTCACGCCCGTGAGCTGCAGGGCGTCCAGGGCGCGGGCGATGTCCTCGGCCGTGGCGGCCGGATCGTTGAAGTCGACCCCGGCGAAGCCGTTGACCTGCAGGTCGAAGAAGCCCGAGGCCTGGAGGCGCACGGGCTAGGCTCCGACCGCCCGCGCGCGCCCCAGCTCGCCGACCAGCGTGACCACCGCGACCTGGGCCAGGAGGTAGGCCGCCGCGCAGCCGAGGAAGAGCGGGCCCCAGGCACCCGCTCCCGCGAGGCGGCCGATCACCTGCTGAGTCACCACGCCGGTGGCGGCGCCGAGGCAGCCGCCGAGGCCGGACACGGTGCCGACGGCCCGGGCGGGGAAGACCTCGGCGGGCAGGGTGATGTTCCCCCACGCGGCGTGTCCGAAGAACACCAGGGTCAGGCAGGCGAGGGCGAGGACCGGGTCCCCCGCCCGCGCGAGCGCAAGGAGCAGCCCCGCGTTCCCCACGGCGGCCACGAGCATGGTGCCCTTGCGGGCGGCGTCGAGACTCCGGCCCCGCGCGACCAGCGCCCGCGGGATCGCGCCCGAGGCCACGTGGCCGACGGCCAGGGCGGCGAAAGGCACCCAACCCACCGCTCCGAGCTGGGCCAGTGAGAAGCCGCGCTCCTGCTGAAGGTAGAGGGGGACCCAGAAGGTGAGGAAGTAGGTGACGGGGTCCGTCAAGGCGCGGGCCGCGACGCAGCCCCAGGTCTCCTTCATGCGGAGGAGCGTGGCCAGGCGCGGGGGAACGGCGTCCTCCGTCTCGCTGCGTCCCTCGGAGATCAGCGCGCGCTCGTCCTCGCCCAGGCGGGGGTGGTCCTGGGGCAGGCGGTAGACGAGGGCCCACAGCGCAACCCAGGCGAAGCCCAGGCCCCCGGTCAGCGCGAAGGCCCACCGCCAGCCGGCCAGCAGGGCGATGGCGGAGACCACGGGGACGGCCAGGGTCGAGCCGAGGGCGGTTCCCGAGTTGAAGATGCCGACGGCCAGGGCCCGCTCGCGCATGGGGAACCACTCCGCCACCGCCCGCACCCCCGCGGGGAAGTTCACGGGCTGGGTGGCCCCGAGCAGCAGCCGGGCGGCCTGGAACTGGCGCACGCTGCCGGCCAGGCCGTGGACCATCGTGGCCAGCGACCAGGCGGAAGCGAAGACGAGGAAGCTCCTGCGAGTGCCGATGCGGTCCACGATCCGCCCCCCGATCAGGTACATGACCATGTAGCTGATCAGGAAGGCGGAGGTGATGTCCGCGTAGTCGGAGGCGCTCAGTCCCAGCTCGCGCTTGATGGTGTCGGCCAGCACCGAGAGGGTCTGCCGGTCCAGGTAGTTGAGGGTCGAGGCGAGGCAGAGCAGGGCGGCCACGCCGAAGCGGAGGTGCCGAATCGGGCCAGGCATGACCGTCAGGCCCGCCGGCGGTCCGCGCGCCGCCAGGCGAGCCGGCCGTCCCGCTCGACGTAGCCGATCGCGGCCAGCACCGCGGGCACCTCGGCCGGTGGGCACCCGAGGAGGGTCGCGAACTCCCGCGGCACGCCGAAGGGCCCATCCCGCGAGAGGCGGGCCGCGGCCGCCGCCACCCGGTCGAGGCGGTCCACCCGGACGGCTCGCGGTCCCGCCGCCTGGTACCCGCACGCCGCATAGGACGCCGAGGAGAGGGCACGGTCGAGGGGTACCGAGGGGATCCCGTCCGGGGCGGCGAAGGCGGGGCCGCCGTGGCGGATCGCGAAGAGGCGGGCGCGGAGGCGGAGCGATTCCGGCCGCAGGAGGGCGGGGAGGAATACGGCGACCCGGCCCAGGGTGACGCCGAGGCGCGCGAGCTCCCGCCGGTCGTCGGGGGCGAGGGCCGCGAGTTGCGCGGCCACCTGGGGGCGCGGAACGGTGCCCAGGCTCTCGCCCAGGACGAAGACGAGGCCCCGCGCGGGGCCGGAGAGCGCCGCCTCGCGGGCGGTGAAGAGCGACCCGAGGCAGGCCCGCAGGTGAGCGTCGAGCCAGGAGGCGAGCCGGCGCCGCAGCGGCTCGCGGAGCGGGGGATCGAGCAGCTCCGAGGGGAGGACCTCGATCTGCGGGGCGAGCACGCTCTCCCCGGCCACCAGGCGGGCCACGGGCGCTCCCCGCCAGAGGACGTCGTCCGGGGCGCGGAGCGCGAAGGCGCCGTCCCCGTCCTCCGCGAGGGTCGCCACCCGCTCGCGGATCCCGGCGCGCAGGGCCCGGTTGGCCGCGGCCAGCAGGCCCTTCGAGCCGTCGCGTACCGCCCGGTCGGGGACGAAGCGGAATCCCTCGAGAACCCCGGCCCGCAGCCCCTGCACGAGCACCTCCCCGCCCTCGGTCACCACCGTGACCAGCTCCGACGGATCGTAGCGGGCGATCACCGCCGAAGGCCGGTCCACGAACTGCTGGGTCAGCCGCTCGTGGAGCGCGTCGGAGAGCCGGTCCTCCACCGCCCGGGTGCGCTCCTGCCAATGGGCCGCGTCGGAGAGCCAGGCCGGGCGGTGCGAGACGTAGGTCCAGGTGCGAATGGCGGCGATGCGCTCGAGCAGCGTGTCCACGTCGCCGTCGGGGCGGTCCAGGTCCCGGACCTGCGCGGCCACCCAGTCCTCGGGCAGGCGCCGCCCGGGGCCCGCGAGGTGGTGGAAGACCTGGGCCAGCAGGCGCGGGTGGGCCTCGCTCAAGCCGCCCTGGAAGTCCGGGATCTGGCAGACCGCCCAGACCAGGCCGACCCCTTCCGGGCCCCGCGCGCGCGCCCGCACCTCGGGGTCGGCGAGGAGGGCGGCGAGCGCGCGGTGGTCGTCCGCCTGGCGCATGCGCACCAGCTCGGGGCGCGGGGGCCGGCCCTCCAGGCTCTCGAGCAGGCGGTCGGGCGACGAGAAGTCCAGGTCGGGGTTGCGCCAGTAGATCGAGGCGAGGGGCGCGAAGCGGTGGCCCTCCACCGCCCGGATCAGGCCGTCGTCGAAGGGGCCCAGCTCCGCCGTGGGGCTGAAGCTGCCGTCCCTCACGTGGCGCCCCGCGCGCCCCGCGATCTGGCCCACCTCGGCCGCGGTGAGCTCCCGCGGGCCCACCCCGTCGAACTTGCGCATGCTCGTGAACACCACGTGGTCGATGTCCAGGTTCAGCCCCATCCCGATGGCGTCGGTGGCCACGAGGTGGTCGACCTCGCCCGCCTGGTAGAGCGCGACCTGGGAGTTGCGGGTGCGCGGGGAGAGGGCCCCGAAGACGAGGGCCGCCCCGCCCCGCTCGCGGCGCAGCCGCTCCGCGACCGCGTAGAGCTCGCGCACCGAGAAGACGATCACCGCGCTCCGGCGGGGCAGCTTGCCCAGCTTCCGGGGCGGGGAGTAGCGCAGGGTGGAGAGGCGCGGGCGCGCGAGGAAGCCGGCGTCCGGCAGGAGCCGCCGGAGCAGCGGCCGGATCGTCTCCGCCCCGATCAGCATGGTCTCGAGCTGGCCGCGCGCGTGGAGGATGCGGTCGGTGAAGACGTGGCCGCGCTCGCGGTCCGCGGCGAGCTGCACCTCGTCCACCGCCAGGAAGTCCACCCGGCGGTCCACCGGCATGGCCTCGACCGTGCAGACGAAATAGCGCGGATGGCGGGGGAGGATCCGCTCCTCGCCGGTCACCAGGGCCACCGCCTCCGGCCCCTTCACGGCCGCGATCCGGTCGTAGTTCTCCCGGGCGAGCAGGCGCAGGGGGAAGCCGATCATCCCCGTGCGGTGGGCGAGCATGCGCTCGAGGGCGAGGTAGGTCTTGCCGGTGTTGGTGGGGCCGAGCAGGGCGGTGGCGGGCTTCATCGGTAGGCCACCGGGATCAGCGGGCGGAAGCGGAAGCGCGCGCGGGGGTTCTGGAGGAGCATCCACTCGAGGGCGATGACTTCCATCCCCGGGAACGCGCTCCGGCTGCGCGAGAGGCGGACCTCGACCAGCAGCTCCCCCGGTCGGTCCAGGGACAGGATGCGCAGGGTGTGACCGCCGCCGTCCGGAGCCTGGATCTCCACCCGCAGGCCGCGGAAGCCCTTGGCGCGGAGCTGGAACCACAGGCGGCGAATCGCGTGAAGAGCGCGGGCGAGGCCGGAGCGCGGCACCTTCGAGTACCCCCGGGTGGTCGACGCGCCTATTGTCCCACTTTTTCGCGGCAGCTCCGGAGTTGTAGGGCTTGCGAGCCTCCGTTGCGCGATGCTGGCGCGATGCTAGGATGGCCACGATGAATCGCACAGGAAGGAGGTTCGGGCTCGTAGCGACACTCGTGACGACGGCGTGTGGCGCGGCACCGGGTGGCCGCCCCTGCCCCGACGCGGGCGCACCGAAGGTGGTCCCGGATTGCAACGCCGCCTGCGGCACGATCGGGATCCTCGGGGACGCACCGTCGGCGAGTCCCGGCACCTTCCGCGGCTACGCGGATCCCTCGATCGCGCACGACCCCGCGGCAGCACGGCGGATCTGGCTGGCGTACTCCTGGCCCCACCTGACGACAGGGCAGGCGCCTGACGGAAGCGCGGTATACATGGCCGCCGTGTCGACGCACCTCGCGCGCAGCGACGACGGCGGCACGACGTTCTCGTACGAAAGCGAGCTGTGGCCCGCCGTACCCATGGCCGACCCCGAGGGAAGCGGCGAGAACGGAATCGCGAGCTCGGAGACACCGTCGCTGACCACGATCACCTCGGGTGCGGCAACCACCTGGTACGGCGCGCGCCTTCGCTACTTCCTCCAGCCGCAGACCGGCTACCACCCGAAGTACGGCACCAGTTGGACGGTCCGGGTCGCCCCGGCCGCGTCGCCGGCGGAGCTCGCCGCCGCCCCCGCCGCCGTGCTCGGCGTATCGACGACGGCGGCCGTGTACCGGCCGAACGCGCGCCTTGACGAGCTCGCCGGCTTGCCGATCGCGCGTTGCGCGATGCTCAACAACCCGACGTTGTTCGCGAAGGACGGCACGCTCTATCTCGTCGTGGAGTGCCTCGCGTTCGTCGGTACCACCCTCGATTTGCCGAATTCCTCCACGCAGCTGTTCGCCACCGCGCCCGGCGGCTCGCCATCCGCGTGGACGTGGCGTCACGTTGGCGTGCTCGCCGATCACGCCCTCGCAAAGGAGCTCGGCGACGACACCGTCCAGCAGCCGGACGTATCCCTCGCCGCCGATGGCACACCGATTCTGCTGGTGACGCCCGCGCACGCGAACCCCAGCGTCCAGGTCGGAACCATGGGCGACGGGTGCGTAGCCGTCGAGCTGGCGTCCATCGACCCACCGGCCCTCGCGCGCGACTGCGCCGGCCGCGCGGTCATCCGCGCCCGCGTGAGCGGCGCCCGCATCGGCGCCTGTACCCACGACTCCGCCTCCGCCACCGGAATCGTGTCGACGTCGCAGGACGCCCCGGGCGGAAACTGGAAGCTCCGGGCGTCCGGCGCGCATCCCTGACCTCCCTATACCCTTGCTATAGTGAGCAGCCCGATGGCCCTCACCATCGTGGCCGACGACCTCGCCGGCGCCTGCGACACGGGGACCTTGTTCGCGCGCAGGGCTCCGGTCCCGGTCACCGTGTGGCCAGACCTGCCCGTCGCCGAGGAGGTCGCCGCCGTGGACACCGAGTCGCGCCACCTCGCTCGTGACGACGCGACAGAGCGCGTCCGCGGCACCGTGGCGCGGCGGCCGGGGGCGACCTCATGGTTCAAGAAGATCGATTCCACGCTCCGTGGCCACGTCGGCGCGGAGATCGTCGCGCTCCTCGAGGCCACGGAAACCCCGAGCGCCGTCACCTGCCCCGCGTTCCCCTCCGAAGGTCGCGTCGTGCTCGATCGCGTGCTGCGCGTCGAGGGGGCCGCGGTGGCCGACCTCGTGGACCGGATGCGCTCGGAGACCGACCGGCCGCTGGCGTGGATCCCGTTGGCCGAGGTGCGAGCGGGGGTCAGGGCGCTTGCCACACGCCTGGCGCGGCTCCCGGGGATGATCGCCATCACGGACGCCGAGACGGACGGCGATCTCGACACGATCGTCGGCGCCGCGCTCGCGCTCGACCGCGCGCCCCTCCTCGCCGGCTCGGCAGGCCTGGCCCGGTCCCTGGCCGAGCGCCTCGGCCTCCACGCGGAGCGCGCGTCGCTGCCCGGCGGGCGCTGGCTGGTGGTCGCGGGGAGCCTCCACCCCGCAACGCGGCGCCAGCTCGCCGAGGCACGGCAGGCCGGCTTCCGCGTGCTGGGGACGGCCGACGGAGTGGACGCGGACGCCGGCGAGGCCGCCGCAACCCTCGCCCGGGAGGCTGCGCACGTGCTCGGCACGGAATCGTTTGATCTGGTCGCGGTGACCGGGGGCGAGACCGCGGTGGCGCTCTATCGAACCCTCGGCGCCGTGCGCATGGACCTCGTGGGCGCCCCGCGCCCGGGCCTGGCCTTTGGCCACTTCCGAGCGCCGGGCCATCCGGCCCTGCCCGTGCTGACCAAGGCGGGCGGCTTCGGACCGCCGGACCTGTTCGTCTCGCTCCGGAAGGAGGCGACGGGATGAGGCGACCCATTCTCGGCGTGACCATGGGCGACCCCGCAGGGGTGGGGCCGGAGATCATCGTGCGCGCAGCCGCCGAGCGCGAGGTGCGGGGCACGAGCCGGCCAGTGGTGATCGGCTCCGCGTCGACCCTCGGAGAGGCGCGGGCCCTCGTCGGGTCGCCGCTCCGCCTCCATGGCGTAACGCGCGTCGCGGAGTGCCGATGGCGGCCGGGGACCCTCGAGGTCCTCGACCTCGCCAACGTGGACATGGCGACCCTGCCGCGCGCGCGGGTGAGCGCGGCCGCCGGGCGCGCGGCCTACGAGTACATCGAGACCGCCGTGGACCTCGCGAAGGACGGCACGATCGACGGGATCGTCACCGCGCCGATCAACAAGGAGGCCCTCGCGGCGGCCGGCATGCCCCACTCGGGCCACACCGAGATTCTCGCGAGCCTCTCCGGCGCGCGCGACGTCGCGATGCTCCTGATGGGTGACGAGCTGCGCGTGATCCACGTGACCATGCACGTCGCGATCCGGCAGGTGCCCGACCTGGTCACGCGCGACCGGGTTCTCCGGACGATCGAGCTCGCCCAGCGCGCGCTCGAGGGCCTCGGCATCCGCGGGGGCCGCATCGCCGTCGCCGGGCTCAACCCCCATGCAGGGGAGGACGGGCTCTTCGGCGACGAGGAAAAGGCGGCGATCGCGCCGGCGATCGCGGAAGCGCGCACCGAGGGCCTGAACGTCACGGGTCCCCTGCCTGCCGACACCCTCTTCTCCCGCGCCCGCGGCGGCGAATTCGACATCGTCGTCGCCATGTACCACGACCAGGGACACATCCCGGTCAAGACCCTCGGCTTCAACTACGACCAGGCGACGAAGCGCTGGCTGGGCCTCTCGGGCGTCAACGTCACCGTGGGGCTTCCCTTCCTGCGCGTGTCCGTGGACCACGGCACCGCGTTCGACCGGGCGTGGAAGGGCGTCGCGAACCACGAGAGCATGGTCGAGGCTCTGCAGGTCGCCGTCCGCATGCTGAGCGCACGATGACGCCACCCGCGCGGGGGCGCGGGGAGATGCTCGGCGGTGTGAACGTGGAGGAGCGGGGACGGCGGAGGCTATTGGAAGCGGACGCTGACCAGCTTCGACACCCCCGGCTCCTCCATGGTGACCCCGTAGAGCTGGTCGGCGATCTCCATGGTCTTGCGGGAGTGGGTGATCAGCACGAACTGGGTCTGCTCCTTGAGGCCCTCGAGCATCTTCACGAAGCGGCCGATGTTCGCGTCGTCCAGGGGGGCGTCCACCTCGTCCAGGATGCAGAAGGGGGAGGGCTTGTACTGGAAGATCGCGAAGAGGAGGGAGATCGCGGTCAGGGCCTTCTCGCCCCCCGAGAGCAGCATGACGTTCTGGAGGCGCTTGCCGGGGGGCTGGGCCATCACGTCGATCCCGCTCTCCAGGAGGTCCTCCTCGTCGATCAGGGAGAGCCCGGCGGTCCCCCCGCCGAAGAGCTGCTTGAACACCTCGCCGAAGTGCTGGTTGATGATCTGGAACGCCTCCTGGAAGCGCTCCCGGGAGGCCTTGTCGATCTTCTTGATGGCCTGGTCCAGCTCGGCGATGGAATCCAGCAGGTCCTGGCGCTGCGCGGTCAGGAAGGCGTGGCGATCCTCGAGCTCCTGGGCCTGCTCGACCGCGAGCACGTTGACCTGGCCCATGCGCTCGAGGCGCTCCCGCAGCTCGGCCACTTGCGTCTCCAGGCCCGCCGTCTCCCGAGCCAGGTCCTCCTCGTTGAGGCCCGCCGCCGCCTCCGCCGCGGTCTGGCCCACCGCCTGGTGACACTCGCGGGCCAGGTGGTCGAGGTCGGAGCCGGTGCGGGCCTTCTGCACCTCGAGCTCCGAGAGCGCGTCCTTGAGCATCTCGCGCTCCCGGCGGCGCTCCTTGAGGCTCTGCTCACGGCCCTCCAGCTCGTTGCGGATCTCGCGCACCCGGTCCTCGGCGACCGCCGCCTCGCCGCACACCCGGTCGCGGTCGCGCAGGGCCTCGGCGAGAAGCCGCTCGCACTCCTCGAGCTCGGCCTGGAGCCCGCCCCCCCGGGCCGCCATCTCCTGGCCGCGAGCGCGGGCGGCCTCGATCCGTTCGGCGAGCTCGGAGAGGTCCTGGCCGAGGCGCCGGCACTCGTTCTCGGCCGCGGCCTGGCGCTCGCGGAGGGCGGCCAGTCGCGCGCGAGCCTCGGAGGAGCGGGACTGGGCGGCTTCGGCGGTGGCGCGGGCCTCGGCCACCGCGGTGGTCAGGGAGGCGAGAGAGCGGCTGCCCGCCTCGCGCTCGGCCTCGGCGGTCAGGAGGGCCTGCTCGATCTCGGACAGCTTGACCGCCGCCGTCCCCTTCTCCCGCTCGGCCTGTCGGCGCTCGCTGTCGAGGATCGAGGCCTTGCGGTCCAGGCGGACGCTCTCCTCGTCCGCGGTCTGGAGCTCGTGGCGGATGGCCACCAGCTCCTTCTCGGCGGCGTGGATCCGTTCCTCGAGGGCCCTTGCTTCCGCGGTGGCGGCCTCGACGAAGGCCTTCTGCTCGGCCGCGCCCGCCCGGGCCACGAGGAGGCGGGACTCGACCTTCTCTCGCCGAACCGAGGCCTCGCGGATCTCGCGGCGGGGGGCGAGCAGGCCCTTCACGCTGCGGCCGCCCTCCACCATCGCCCCGCGCAGGGTCTCGCCGGCCAGGGTCACGCAGGCCACCGGGCCCCGGCGGCCCACGACCTCGAGAGCATCCTCGAGGGTTTCCACCACGAGCGCGTCGGGCAGGGAGGCGCGGATGCGGTCGGCGTGCGGTCCGGTGACGCGGTAGAGGTCGGAGAGCAGGCCCCGCACCTTCGGCTCCTGCCGGGCGATGTCGCGGAACGGGCCGCCGTCGGCCGCGTCGTGGGCGTTGGCCAGGGGCAGGAACGTGCCGCGCCCGGCCCCCGACTCTTGCAGCCACCGGACGCCGCGCACGGCGTGGGACGCGTCGGGCACGAGCACGGCCTGGAGCCGATCGCCCAGGAAGGCTTCGACCGCGCGCTCGCAGGCGGAGTCGGTCTCGATCACGTCCGCCACCACGCCCATGACCTCGAGCCCTTCCGGACGGGCCAGCAGCGCGCGAACGCCCTCGTCGAACGCCGCGTGGGTCTCGACGATCTCGTGGAGCGAGGCGAGCCGGCCGGCCAGGCTGTCCCGCTCGCTCTGGAAGCCGTCGGCCTCGCCCTCCAGGGACTCGGCGCGGACGCGGGCCGAAGCCGCGCGGAGGGTGGCCTCCTCCCGCTCCTGCCCGAGCCGGGCCAGGAGGGTCTCCGCCTCCTGGCCGCGGACCTGCGCGCCCCCGCGGCCCGCTCCCACCCGGACCCACTCGCGCTCCAGCTCCTCGCGCTCGGCCGCGAGCTTCAGCAGGTCGGCCCCCGCGCGCTCCGCGTTGCCGGAGACGGCGGCCTGCGTGTTCTGCAGCGCGGCCATGCGGCCGAGGAGCGTGACCTGGGCCTCGCGCGCCCGCTCCTGCGAGGCCTCGGTCGAGGCCTGGGTCGCCGCCGCCTCGTGTACCGCCGCCTCGGCCGCCCCCGTCTCCGCCTCGGCCGCCCCCCGCTCCGCGCGCAACTGCTCCTCGTCGCGGCGGCGGGTGGCCAGCATGTCCTCGAGCGGCCCCACCCGGGACTGGAGCTCGTCCGCCTCGCGCGCGGCCTGCTCGGCCCGGGTCGCCGTCTCCGCGATCTGGTCCTTGGCGTAGCCGCTCTTGCCCTGGTAGCGGTCCACGGCGAGGGTCAGGTCGTTCAGCCGTCCCCGCACCTCCTCGAGCCGCGCCTCCTCCTCGTAGAGGGCCTGGCGGCGCACCTCCATCCGGGCTTCCTCGGTCTCGAGGGCAACCGTGGCCGCCCGCTCCCGCTCCGACTCGGCGTCGAAGCGCTCGCCGAGCGTCCGCGTCTGCTCCATGAGATCGAGGAAGCGCCGGCCGAAGAGCACTCGCTCGACCGCCTGCATCTCCTCGCGCACCGCCCGGTAGCGGCGGGCCTTGCTGGCCTGGCGCTTCAGGCTCTCGAGCTGCTTCTCGACCTCGTGGACGATGTCGTTGACGCGGAGCAGGTTCTGCTGGGCGGCCTCCAGCTTGAGCTGAGTCTGCCGGCGGCGCGCCTTGTACTTGGTGATCCCGGCCGCTTCTTCGAGGAGGGCGCGGCGGTCCGCGGGCTTGCTCGAGAGGATGAGGCCGATCTTGCCCTGCTCGATGATCGAGTAGGCCTTCGAGCCGAGCCCGGTGTCCATGAACAGCTCGTGGACGTCCCGCAGGCGGCACACCTGGCCGTTCATCAGGTACTCGCTCTCGCCGTTCCGGTAGAGCCGGCGGGTCACCACGCAATCGGGGCTGCCGTCGGGGCTGTTGCCGTTCAGGCCCGAGACCTTGAGGTTGACCTCGGCCATGGCCAGGGGTTGGCGCGACTGGCTGCCCGCGAAGATCACGTCCTCCATCGAGGACCCGCGCAGGCTCTTCACGCTCTGCTCGCCCAGCACCCAGGAGATCGCGTCGGAGATGTTGCTCTTCCCGCAGCCATTGGGGCCGACGATGCCCGTGACCCCGCCCTTGAACGAGAGCTCCTGCTTGTCGCAGAAGCTCTTGAACCCGACGATCTCCACCGACTCCAGACGCATGGAACCCATTCAAACCCCTAGATGTTGCGGCTGACTGGCACTGTAACACAACAAAAAGGGGTGGGGGAAGGGCCCTCCGCACCGCCAAACAGCAGCAAGGAAAAGTGTTCCGCCGGGCGAAGGTGGAAGTCAATGGAAATCCACGGGCTGAGGCAGTCTCGGCCGATGCAGTTCTGGCAGGCTACCCTGGAGGGGCGGAGGCGTCCTTGATGCCGGTTTAAGCCGGAATGCCCGTCTAGCCGCGCGCCGCCGGGGGGGAGGCTCGACTACGCGGACGCCGATGACGGCCCATGGCTTCCCGGCCGTAGTCGCACTCGGCCAGGTAGGCGTTGTGGGCGTGACACAGCAGCCGGATGTTCGACACCTCGTGGTCGCCCCCCAGGCCGAACGGGTGCCGATGGTGGAATTCGAGGTGGTCGCGCTGCTTGCATCGTCGACCCTGCTCGTCCACGTAGCGGCATTGGTCTCCGTCGCGCTCCCGCACGGCGCGCTGGACGGCCGCAGGAATGTGGCGCGAGTGGGGAACAGTGCATCCATCTTCTTCTGCTATCTCTTCCGCCTTTGCGGGACCCTTGCGGTGTGCCTTCGTCCGCGCGAAGCGCCTGGCTTCGAGCCGTTCGAGCTTCTCGGTGACGGCCTGCTCGATGACCGCCGCCAAGTCGCCGTCCCGCCCCTTTGAGCCCATCAGCGCTTTGAGCCGTTCCAACTTGTGTTGGAACTCGGCGCTGGCCGTGAACTGCACCTTGTAGCGGCCAGGGGACAGGGGCTGGACGACGGAGGCCGACGAAGGAGCGTCCTGCCGCGCCTCCGTGTGCGCTGCCGCAACTCCGTCCGGACGGAGTTCGAGGGTCGGATTCTCTCCGCGGTTCGAAACGACGAGAAGGCTGGCCGTGGGTAGGGTCCCTCTCTCGGGAAGCTTGCGCACCATCGCCGGAACGTCGGGCCGGGGCGCGATCTCGGCGATCTGCTCTTCGATCTGACGCTTGGACCGGTGGGTGGCTCGTTCCAGGAGCCCGTCCCTGTTCTCGCGGGTGAGGTGCGGGGCGAGCTTGGCGATCGCGGTCAGGTGAAGACGGCCGTCCGCCAGCATGGTCAGGAGCATTGGATGCTCCCGCGACGCCCGGGCCGCCGAGATGCGGAGATAGGCTTCCGCCTCGGAGAGGTGCAGGACGTCCGTACAGTAGGCGAACATCGAGGGAAGGGCCTCGCGGGCATAGAGCCTTCGCTCGTCCACCTCGGCGATGTGGGCGACGATGTCGGCCTCGACGCGCCGGGACTGGCCCATGAGCTCGGCCAGGCGGTCGAGCAGCTCGTCGTCAGGGATCGATTGGAGGGGTCGCTTCTCTTCCATGAACGGAATATAGGCCGCGGGTTTTCGACGTCCTGGGAGCGCGCGGGCGCGAAGCCGCGAGGGCGATTCCGCTTCTAAGGGTCACACCTTGATTGCGACGCGCTCCGCGCCTCTGCGGCGCTCAAGCACGCATCTCCACGCTTGCCGATCGCGCCGATCGAAGGGCCTTCCGAAACTTGTCAAGGGGAAACTTGGGGCAGCTGGCACTACCTTCAAGAAATTTCCCCTCGTCAGAACTCGACAAGCCTTACGCGTTGGTGAGCATGACATAGAGTGATCGTGCTACCGGCTCGTCACCTCCACGGGGACCCCGCTGAAGGCGGCATTGCCGGAGAGGGGGTCGACCCGCAGGTCGTCCGTCAGGTCGTTCAGGCTCACTCCGGGCACGGCGCTCGCAACCCGGAGGGCGGTCCCCGCCCGTCCGTGCCCCCAACCGTGGGGCAGGCTCACCACCCCGGACCGCATCGCGTCGGAAACCTCGAGCGCGACCTCCACCGAGCCGACCCGGGAGGTCACCCGGACCCGCTGGCCGCTCGTCAGGCGCCGCCGGCTCGCGTCTTCCGGGCTCATGAGCAGCGTGCACCGGTCGCGGCCCTTCACGAGCCGCTCGCAGTTGTGCATCCACGAGTTGTTGCTCCGCAGCTCGCGCCGGCCGATCAGCTCCAGCCCGCCGTCCCCCCTCGCTTCGGTCGACAGGGACACGAAGGCTCGCCGCAGGTCCTCGACCAGCCGGGTCGGGGCAAGGTCGATCCGCCGGGCGCGCGTGTAGAGGCGCCCGGGCAGGGACGGCTCGAGCGGCCCGAGATCGACTCCGTGCGGCTGCTTCTTCAGCCGGCCGAGGGTGAGGCCGCGGCGGAACGGGACCAGCCCCGGCCCATGGGGCCCGAAGCGCACCATGAGGCGGACGATCCCGTCGGGACCGAGGGTGCGGAGGAACGCGCGCTTCAACCATTTGGGAAGGCTCGCACCGTCTCGCGCCGCTTCGAGGCGCGCCGCCAGCTCGAGCAGGATCTGCCAGTCGTGGCGCGCGCCGGGGGCCGGAGGGAAGAGCGCCGGCGAGTACTTCGCGGTGTTGCGCACGGCCAGGGCGTGGAACACGAGGTCGTAATGCGAGCGCTCGAGGCCGAAGGCCGGGGGCAGGATCAAGTGGGCATGGCGCGTGGTCTCGTTGCGGTAGACGTCGATCGAGACCATGAACTCGAGGGTCCCGAGGGCGCGGTCGAGGCGCGCCCCGTTGGGGGCGGAGAGCACGGGGTTCCCCGCGTTCGTGAGGAGCGCGCGCACCTGGCCGGGTCCCGGGGTCTCGATCTCGTCGGCCAGGGTCGCCACCGGCCACTCGCCGGAGAACTCGGGCAGGCCGCGGACCCGGCTCCGTCCCTTGTCGAAGTGGCCGCGCTGCCCGATGCGGTCCGCGAAGGCGACGACGTCCGCCGCCGGCCGCGGGAACATCGCCCCTCCGGGCCGGTCGAGGTTCCCGGTCACGACGTTGAGCGCGTTCACCAGCAACGAGGCCAGGCCCCCGAACTCCTGGGCGCAGACCCCGACCCGGCCGTAGGCCACGGCGGACGGAGCGGCGCCGAAGTCGCGGGCCAGGGCGCGTATCGCGCCCGCCTCGAGCCCGGTGCGGGCGGCCACCGCCTCGGGCGCGAAGGGCTTCACGGCGTCCGCGAGGACATGCAGGCCGTCGGTGCCGTCGGCCAGCCGGCCCACGTGCACGCGCTCCTCCGCGAACAGCGCGTGGATCAGGGCCGCCAGCAGGAAAACGTCGGCTCCCGGGCGGATGGGCAGGTGCTGGTCGGCGGCGGCCGCGGTCTCGGTCCGCCGCGGGTCCACCACGACGACCCGGCCCCCCCGGGTGCGGATCGCGTGGAGCCGCTTCTCCACCCCGGGCGCGGTCATGAGGCTGCCGTTCGAGGCCAGGGGGTTCGCGCCGAGGATGAGCAGGAAGTCGGTGCGGTCGAGGTCCGGGATCGGCAGCAGGAGCTGGTGGCCGAACATCAGCAACGAGGCCAGCATCTGGGGGAGCTGGTCGACGGACGTGGCGGAGTAGCGGCTGCGGCTGCCCAGGCTTCTCAAGAGGAACTGGGAGAAGAGGACCGAGCCGTGGTTGTGGACCACGGGGTTGCCCTGGTAGATCGCCACCGCGTTCCGCCCGTGGGCCCTCTGGATCTCGGCCAGGCGCTCGGCCGCCTCGTCCAGCGCTTCGTCCCAGCCCACTTCGGCCCAGCCGCCCGCGGTCCGGCGCAGCGGGCGGCGCAGGCGGTCGGGGTCCTCGTGAGAGTATCCGCTCCCCCTCCACCTCGATCGCAACCCCGCACATGGCCTCGCAGAGGTGGCAGGTTCGGAAGTGGGTTTGCTCAGTCATTCATCGACCCCCTTCGTTCATCGACCCCCCCTCCTATCCTCCCCCACGTAGGGGGGAGGGAACGCTGCTGCATGTCTGGCTCCGCGTCCTCACTCCCAACATCCTATCCCCCTCCAGGCATTCATCGCCTTGACGATGGCGGCGCGCGGAGCCTAGGATCGGTCCGGCTCGAAATCACGCCAAGGAAACGGTGGTCCCTCGATGCAGACCGGGAGGCGTCCCATGACTCGATGGGTCTTCGTGCTCACCCTGCTCCTGGCTTTCTCCGCCGGCGCCCAGGAGAAGGGCAAGAAGAAGGACGAGAAGAAGCCGATCTCGGCCGTCCCCGCGGACCTGCTGAAGCAGGCCGAGGAGAAGAGCGCGGCCGGCGACCTGGACGGCGCGATCGACCTGCTCCGCAAGGCCCAGGGTGCGGAGGCGACGGCGGGGGAGGCTTCGCTCCGGCTCGGCCGGGCCCTGGAGTCGAAGTACGACGTCGACCTCGCGATCGACGCCTATCGCGCGGCGGCCGACAAGGTCGCCGGCGCCGCCAAGGGCGAGGCCCTCGGCCGCCTGGCGGTCCTGCAGGCGTCGCGCGGCATGGCCGACGCCCCGGCCAGCGCCCAGGCCGCCGCCACGGCCGATCCGAGCGGCGTCTGGCCGACCATCGCCCTGTCGCGGCTCCGGGCCCAGGAGGGTAAGGGTGACGAGGCAGTGGAGCTTGCCCAGAAGGCGGGGACCGCGGGCGGGGGCCCGGCCGCCGCCACTGCGCTCGGCTATGCGCAGGAAGCCAAGGGGGACATGGTCGCGGCGGAGGCGGCTTACCGGCAGGCCCTGTCCGGGGATCCCAAGCTCGCCTCCGCCACCATCGGCCTCGCCCGCGTGCTGCGCCGCACGGGGCGCGCCGCGGAAGCGGAGCCGATGCTCAAGCAGGTCATTGAGTCCGCGCCCGGCGCCATCGACGCCTACAAGGAGTCCGCGCGGGTCAAGATGGCGTTGAACCGCGCGGGCGACGCCGTGGGCGACGCGAGCATCGCCGCCGCCATGGCCGAGAACGATCCCGACGCCCAGCGGCTCGCGGTGGAGGTGAAGGCGGCCAAGGCCCTCGAGTACCTGGCCCAGGGCCAGCCCGCCCTCGCGGTGCAGGACCTGACCGCCTTGCGCGACCAGAACCCCACGGTGCCCGAGGTGCGGGTCATGCTCGGCAAAGCCCTCGCCGCCCAGCGGCAGGCGGACCCGGCGATCGCGGAGCTGGCGAAGGCGACGGAGCTCGACCCGAAGAACGCCGAGGCGCAGTTCCAGCTCGGCTTCGTCAACCTCGTGCTGAAGGGCAACCCCGCTGCGGCCCTCGGACCGCTCGACAAGGCCGTGGCCCTCGACCCTGCCAACCCCACTTACCGGACGAACCTCGGTGCCGCCCTCGTGGCCCAGAAGCAACTGGACCGGGCGATCGAGGAGCTGGGCAAGGTCACCGCCTCCCCCGGCTACAACCGCGCCGACGCCTGGATCTACCTCGGCCAGGCATACGTGGGGGCCAAGCGCTACAAGGATGCGGTCGCCGCCCTCGAGAAGGCCACCGCCATCGCCCCCAACAGCGACCAGGCCTACGCGTTCCTGGGCTGGGCCTACTTCGGCCTCAAGGACGCGGACAACTTCAAGAAGGCCGCGGGCAAGGCCCGCGCGCTGGGGCACAAGGAGCCCACGCTGCTTCAATACCTGGCCCGGATCGAGGCCGGAGAGCCGATCAAGTAGGCCCAGGCCAGCAAGCCCCGTGACGCATCCTGGTGCCGGTCCGGACCGCCGCCGCCGGCGGGGTCGCGAGCTCTGGCTCGGCCTCTTCGGCCGTCCGGCCTTGTTCGTGGTCTGGGCGTTCGCCCTCTGGGGGACGCTGCTCGCGCTTGCCCTCGCGGTGAGCGTGCTCGAGGTCGGGCCCGGGGAGGCGTTGGCCCGCCTGCTCCCGGGCCGCGGCGCCACGGCCTGGCACTACCTGAATGCGGCCTTGGTGCTCCTTGCCCTCCTGACCTGGACGCTGGTCGCAGTCGCCGTGGTGCTGGGCCGGAGGGGGCGCGCAGCGCCCTGAGGGTCAAGGCGACGGAGATGCTTCCGCGCTGTCGAGGTCCAGGGGCGGGCTCTTCTCCTTGCGCCCGCGCAATTTCTTGAGGCCCCAGTCCACGAGCGGCAGGACGTTGAAGCCGCCTCCCTTCGTGTCCTGCACCGCGATGCCGCGGCCGTAGATGGAGGTGTCGTCCAGGTTCCATTTCCGCCAGAAGACGGCCATGGCCGCGTTGGGGTCCGGACGGGCCCGGGCGTCCACGTCGATGTGGGTGTCGAAACGGGGAAGCCCCGCCCCGTGCGTGGGGGAAGCGGGCTCGGGGAGCGACGGGTAGGCGAAGCTCCCGAGGCGCAGGCGCGGGACCGGCTTCCTCTCACGTGCCTCGGCCGCAGCAGGCGTGTCGCTCGGAGTCTCTTCCGGACCCACGGCTCCCGCGACGACCAAGAGGAAGACCGCCAGCATGCCGCCACCTCCAAGCATACCCCCGGGGCGTTTGCCATCCTTGACCCGTAGCTTGCAAAGTGATATCGTATAGACATCATGGGAGGGACGACGATGATTCGCGAGTGGATCTGGCGGGTGGTGGTGAACACGGGGACGCTCTACCACTGATCCGGTGGCCGAGCGCAAGGCGTTCCTTCTCCGCGCCGATCCCGCCGTGCTGGAGGCGCTCCAACGCTGGGCGAACGACGACCTGCGCAGCCTGAACGCGCAGATCGAGTTCGTGCTGCGCCGGGCCCTTCAGGCGGAGGGCCGCTGGAAGGAGCCGAAGGTGATCACGCAAGGGAGAAAGCCATGAGGATGGGAACCTGGGGAAGCGGAGGCTGATCACCTGCGGCTGTTCTTGAAGATCGTGCTATTCACGCTCGTCGCACCGGGCACGATCACGGTGCTCCTGCCCTCGCTCCTGCTGCGAGGCGGCCCCGGGGGGCGGGTCGAAGGGATCCCGGCCGCCTTGGGGGGCTGCTGATCCTGGCGGGGGCGCTCCTTTACGCCTGGTGCGCGTACGCGTTCGGCCGCTTCGGGCAGGGGACCCCGGCGCCCATCGACCCCCCGCGCCACCTCGTCGACCGCGGGCTCTATGCCCGCACGCGGAATCCGATGTACCTGGGCGTCGTCAGCGTGCTCGTGGGCGAGGCGGCTCTCTTCGGCTCCTCCCGGCTCTTCGCCTACGCGGGAGCCGTGTTCCTCGGCTTCCACCTGTTCACGGTGCTCTACGAGGAGCCCGCTCACCGCCGGCGCTTCGGCGCGGCTTTCGACGAATACTGCCGCCGCGTTCCCCGATGGATTCCGCGGCTCGCCCGTTGATCGGCCTGCCCCCTGAGCCTGATCCCGCTAGTTGAGGGAGTAGCCCCGGTTTCCTGATCACTGTATTCGAGGGAGCCCATCGGATAAGGTGACCCCGTCATCATCCGCGCCGCAGGCGCGCGCCCGCGGCTTCGAAGGGCCCCTCGTGGT
>WNFU01000034.1_pt1 | contig 152313 bp, 156 predicted proteins | sample 5400121 | NCBI WGS metagenome assembly WNFU01 (sample SAMN13153360, study PRJNA577476) | soil metagenome | isolation source: 100 cm soil or saprolite under grassland replicate 1 | place: USA:California | collected 2016-06-15
GGGTCAGCGCGTCGGCGTGGTCGACCAGGCCGGGCGCGCCGCGCAGGGCCCGCCACAGCTCGTCCATCACGCCGAAGAACTGGCGGCGGGGCGCCAGGCCCTGGTCGGCGAGCACCGCGGCGGCGTCGACGACGCCGAACGAGTACGCCCAGGTGCACAGCATCGCGGCCGCGACGAGCTGGTCGCCGGCGGCGGCGACGCTGGAGATGTCCACCGACACCGCCGGGGCGTCCAGGTCGATGGGCCGGGTGGTGGCGGCGTCGAACACGCCCTTGAGCGACCCCTCGCACAGCAGCGCCAGGGTCGGGATGAGCTCGTCGACGCGGCGCTGGTAGTCGCCGTCGCCGGTGGCCCGGGCGGCGGCTCGCAGCTCGTCGGGGCCCTGCTCCAGCAGGGCCAGGACGTCCGGGACGGTGGGCTCGCGGTTCAGCCGGTCGGTCAGCAGGTCGATGGTGCGCCCGAGGATGACCTCCTCGGGGTTGGTGACCCGTCCGTTGCGGACCAGGGTGCACAGGGCCAGCAGCAGCGACAGCCGCCGGCCGCGGATCTCCAGCCGCAGCCGCTCGGCCTCCGGGCCGCTCATCCGGGCCACCACCGTGCCCATCGGGCCGGAGTCCAGCGGGTTGATCCGGTCCAGGCCCCGGCCGACCCGGATGACCTGCCCGCCGAGGTGCTCGATCAGGCGGGTGTAGTCGGGTTTGGTGTCGCCGAGGATCAGCGCCTGGGTGCCGTACCCGGTCAGCCCGGTGATCAGCCGCTTGGCCAGGGAGGACTTGCCGACGCCGGGCTGGCCGAGCAGGAACATGCCGGGGTTGGTGACCAGCCCGGCGCGCAGCCATTCCAGCGGGTCCAGGCACAGCACCTCGCCCCACAGCATGTGCCGCCCGATCGGCACCCCGAGCATCGGCGACCCGGAGCCGGCCACGTACGGGTACAGGCCGCACAGCTGCACGGTGGTGCCCTGGTACTCCATTCCCGGGGCGAGGTGGCTGACCCGGCCGGCGCCGGGAATCCGGTACCCCCACGCCGGGGCGGCCGCCTGGCTCGGCTTGGGTGCGCGACTGTTGTTGGATGCCTTGGCGGGCATGATGTCTCCTTCCTGGGCGGGTGGTCAGCGGCGGAACGAGCCGGGTGCTCGGGTCGGCGGCTGCGTCGAGGGGTGTGCCCGGCCGGGACGCCCGCCGCTGCCGGTCGCCGGCGTGGTCGGCGTACCGCCGGGGGAGTCGAAGCTGCGGGCCAGCGCCGCCGGATGCCCCGCCGCCGGGCGGTGGGCCGGGGCCAGGTCGAGCTCCTGCCGGGAGGGGATGCCGAGGTTCACGGACACGACGCGGTACGCCGCGACCCGGGTGTTGTTGTACGGCTGGTGCTCGCCGGCCAGCCGGCGCGCTTCGTCGATGTCGCGGACCGGGTGCCGCTCGGAGTTGCCGTTGATCGCGTTGGTGAACACCACCTCGATCTGGCCGACTCGGGGTGCGCCGGGGAAGGGCTGGCTCAGGAAGGACCTGGTCTGGGCCGCCCAGTCGGTCCCCGAAGCCGGCATCTCGGGCAGTGCCGGGATCGTGTCGAGCAGCCACCCGAAGGCGTCGTCGCGTTCGGCGCTGCCACGCCCGGCGGTACACAGCCGGTCCCAGACGCGGTAAGCGGTGCCGAAGTCGTGTTGGTTGCCGGGGTGGCGGGCCGACGCGGTGAGGGTGACGGTGGTGCCGGGCCCGGCGACGCCGTGCGCGGCGGCGGCGAGGTCGGCCGTGGCGGTGCGCCCGGCGCGGATGTGCCAGTCCGTCGCGGGGTCGCGGACGGCGAGTGCGGTGCTGATGCGGGCCAGCACGGTCTCCAGCGCCACCGCGTTGACCGCCCGCCCGCCGGGATAGCGGGCCGCCGTGAGCAGGTCCCACTGCGGGTCGCCGCGCGCGATCGACAGCGTCAGGTTGATCCGCAGGTTCTCCAGACCGGGCAGCCGCGGCTGGTGCGCGGTCAACCATCGGCTGACCGTGCCGGACTGCCAGGTGGCGTGGTCACCGACCTGGACCGCCCAGCCCTCGTAGCGGCCCGCGGTCAGGGTGACGAACCGGTCGTCCATCTGTTGTCTCCCAAGGGTCAGCGCGGCCACTGGGTGGCCAGCTGGGGCGGGCAGATCCCGCAGGGCAGGGTGGTGACGAACCCGGCGGCCTGGCTGGCCCACAACCGCCGCAGCCGGATCTTGGCGACCTCGGCGCGGGACTCCACGTCGGCGACCGCCCGGCCCAGCTCGGCCGGGTCGGTGACCGTGACGGTGACGAACATCGACATCAGCCCGACCCCGGCGCCGGCGGCCTCCTCCCGCGCCGCCCGCAGCGCCCGCTCCTTGTCGGCCCGGTCGCGGGCGTTCTCGTCGCGTTTTTGCGCCGCGCGCAGGGCGTCGCGGAACGCCGCGGCGTTGACCTCCCGCTCGACGATGCGGGCGGCCTCCCCGGCGGAGAACGGCCGGTAGATCATCGACACCCGCTTGGGGTACGGGCCGGGCGCCAGCAGCCGGGCCAGCACGTCGGCGTGCACCATCGCCCGGGGCGCCTCATGCCAGGCCCACGACACCGATGTACCCGAGTCGTGGTGGTACCGGTCGTAGCTCTCCTCGGCCGCGACCGGGCCGGCGCTGTCCCAGTCCAGGTAGCGCTCCAGATCGGCGGCGCGGCCGGCCCCCACCAGCCGGGTCACGTCGCCGCGGGCGGCCGGGTCGTAGGCGGTACGGACCGTGGCGACCAGGTCGTGGGCGCTGGCCCGGCCCAGCACGGTCAGCCCGCAGTTGCCCAACGAGTCGGTCAACCCGGGCAGGGTGCGGCTGATCTCGGCGACCGACTCCTCCAGGTCCCGCGGCCGGGTCGGGGAGTGCGCCGGGTCGAAGGTGATCGACACCCGGGTCTCCACGTCCGCGGCCGCCGCCGGCGAGATGTCGACCAGCTGGCTGAGCACCCGCCGCGCTGAGCTCGGCGCGTGCGGCACCATCCGCCCGGTGACGTAGTCGGCCAGCCGCGACCCGGACGCCGGGGCGGTGTCCACGGTGACCGCCACCCACCGCACGATCGGCAGGTAGCCCAGGCTGGACAGCCAGCCGCCCCAGTTGGACACCCAGGTGGTGGCCTGGTCCCGGTCGACCAGCCAGGTGGACGTGGACGCCGCCCGCAGCGTGGCGGTCATCGTGCCGATCCGCTTGTGCCACACCAGGCCGTAGTCGCCGGCCGGGTCGGTGACGGACAACAGGGTGGTGGGGGCCAGCAGCCCGGGCAGCCGCCACGCCTGGGCGTGGGCCGCGCTCACCCCGGAGCGGTACGCGGTGTAGCCGCGCGCCGACCCCCACCCCCACCGCGTGCGCTGCAGCACCCCGTGCAGCAGCGGCACGCCGTCCCAGCGCAGCACCGTCCCGCCGATGACCACCAATGCGGGGCCGATCACGATCACCAGCGCGGTCGTGCTCAACGCCAAGGAGATGATCAGGGTGGTGAGCGCGATGAGGACCACCAGCGTCTGCGCCGAGCCCAGGCCCATCAGGCCCATGCCCCGGCTGCGTCGCCATCCCCCGTAGGTACGCACCTGCTCGTCGGTCTGTGCCATCGGACGATCAACTTCCCTTCGTGGAATCGTCGGCCGCCGACGCGGCCGCGTTCGCGCCGGCCTTGGCCACCTGCACACCGGTACTGACCACGGCGACCGCACCCATCACGACCGGCGCGGCCGGGCCGGTGGCCGCTGAGGCGCCCATCGCCGCGTTGGTGGCCCCGCCGCCGGCGCCGGCCGCCATCGCACCAGTCGTGCCGGCCTGCCCGGCGGTGCCCGCCGTGGTGGCGCCGCCGGCCTGCCCCGCCGAGGAGGCCGGGCCGGTGAACGCCGGCGGGCGAACCGGTGGGCCAGGGCTGGGGCCAGGACTCGGCCCGGAGTTGCCGGCGCCGGTCGGTGCGGGTCCTCCGCCGCCCCCACCGCCCGAGCTGCCCCGGTCGAAGACCTCGTTGATGTAGCGGGCGTGTTCGTTGACGCTGGACCCGCCGCCGACGCCGCGCAGCGACGACGCGGCGTGCATGCCGGCGGCGCCCGCCGTGGCGAGCATCCCGAACCCGCCGCCGCCGTTTTGCAGCGACCCGACGGTCCAGTTGAAGAACCGCATCAGCACCGGCAGCGCGACCAGCGAGACCAGCATCATCCCCATGCCCACGAACAGCACCCGGGGGTCCTTGGAGGTGTTGTCCCCGGTCAGCCAGATCGCCGTCGCGTAGGCCAGCGCCGCGAACGGCTTGTAGAAGATCAGCGCCAGCTGCCAGGTGATGATCTTGCGCAGCCAGCCGCCGGTGGCGTTGGTGAACCCGCCCGCGCCGGCCAGTGGCGTCACACCGGACAGGATCAGCACCGACCCGTCGCGGAACAGCATCAGGATCGTCTGGATGAACGAGCCGATCAGTCCGATGCCGCCGAACAGCATCACCAGCCCGACCGGCAACCCTCCGCCGGTCACCGGGACCAGCAGCGAGCCCAACTTCTTCCCCAGGCTCGGATCACCGACCGAGTGCAGGGCTTGCGCGATGACGTAGGTGCTGAACGCGTCGGTGCCGGCCAGCAGCAGGTTGGTGCCGAACACCCCCACCGCGGACCACAATGCGGCGTTCCACAGCCCGCGTAGCACGTTGACCAACGGCGCCGGCTTACGCGAGAGCACCATCAGCAGGCCGTTCCACAGCATGCCGCCCATCGCGATGATGGCGGTGATCGGCAGGATCAGGGCGTGCAGGTTCTGCACCGCCTGGATCGGGATCGCATGCGGGTCCGTGTTGTTGGCGTGCGGGTAGAGGCTGATCGACGGGACGACCACCCACCAGCTCGCCGAGATGTCGACCAGGTACTGCTCGGCGGAGACGACCGCGTCGGAGATCTGCCCGAGGACGGTCTGTGACACCTTGTCGGCGACCTCGCCCGCCAGGCAGCCGGCGTCCCATGGCGCGCACATCAGCCTGCACCCCCGTTCGGGAATCGGGTGTAGCCGGAGGAGTCGGTGGTGACCCGCGCGGCGGTGTTCCAGTCCCCGCCGGTCGGCGCGACGAGCGCCCAGTCGCCGTTCACCCAACGCACGTGCAGGCTCAGCGCGATCAGCACCGACCCGGACTGGCCCGGGCCCTCGATGAGCAGGGCGACATCGGCGCTGTCCCCGGCGACGCTGACCCGGTAGCCGCGGGCGGTGGAGTACAACTGCCCGGCCGGGGCGCCGTAGGGCACGCCGAGCTGCGCGCGGGCGGTGGTGTAGTCGTCCTCCAGATGCTGGCGCAGCGCCGCCTGGTCGGCGCCGATGACCTGTTCGGCCAGGGTCGGCTCGAACACCGCCGGCCCGGCCTGCGGGGACAGCCGCAGGCTGATGTGCGCGGCCGCGAGCACCGCACCCATCGGGGTGTGCGCGAACCCGCGGGCCCGCCCGTCGGCGCTGTCGCGGGGCCCGTCGACAGGTGAGACCGGCACTTTCGCCCCGGCGACGGTCGCCCAGGACAACTCGTCGGCGCCAGCAGCCGTCACGGCGGGTGGTCCGGACGCGCCCGTAGGGGCGGCGGCACCGGACCGGCCGGTACCAGTGGCCACGCCGGCCGGTTGGGACACCGGGGTGCCCCGGTGTCCCAACGCCACGACCAACCCGACCGCGGCGGCCGCGATCACCAGCGCCACCATGGCCGCGACGGCCACGATGGCACCGGTGCGTCGGCGGGCCCGGGCAGCGATGTCGTCGCTCATGGCGTCACTTCAGGACGACGCCGACGACGGCCGCGCCGACCGCACCCAGGGTCAGGCCGCCGAGCACCCACGGGATGCCGGTCGCGCCGTCCACCGCGGTCGAGGACCGGTTGCGCCGGCCGAGGATCATCATGCCGCCGCAGATGAACATGCCCAGCACGCCACCGACGATCAGTGTCCACTTGCCCCAGCCGAGGAACATGTTCGCCACGTCGGTCATCCCCGGGATCGGGGTCGGCGCCGGGTTGGGCGGATCGGCCAGGAACGACACCGCCCCCTGGGTGCCCCGGGCGAGCACCGCTGCGATCTGTTCGATCACGTCTGCCACTCCTTCGTCCAGACACCCCGCGCGGTGCGGGGCCGTGATCTGGACGATGTGCGCCCGGGGTGAGCGGGGGCGTTGGCGGCGGCGTATCCGGAGCCGCTACGGGCGTTACGGGTAGCGCTGCCGCCCACCCTGTGCGGGTTTCGTGAAGCGATCACGACCAGCAAGGGAGGTGGCTGCCATGCGCGCGCTGCTCCACACCGGCGCGACCGTCCGCGCCGGGGTGGCGCGCGCCGGTGACGCCCGCCGGTTCCCGACGTCTCCACCCGCCACCGGGTCCGGTGCGCGATGAGCGAGCAGCAGGCTGAAGGCTCGGCAGGCGCGTCGCGGCTGCCGCTGATCCTCGCCGGCGTCCTCCTGGTGACCGTGCTGCTGTGCTGCGGCGGCCTGGCGATGGTCGCCGGCGGAGTCGGCGGCGGCACGGCCGGCGCGCAGGAGGCCGCCGCCACCGGCAGCAAGCTGCGCCCCGACGCCCCGATCCCACCGCAGTACCTGGAATGGGTGCTGCGCGCCGGCTCGACCTGCCCCGAGCTCGGCCCGGCCGAGATCGCCGCGCAGATCGACCTCGAGTCGTCGTGGAACCCCAACGCCGTCGCGCACAACCCGCCCGAGCGCGGCGGCGACGCGATGGGCATCGCCCAGTTCCAGGCCGGCACCTGGGCCACCTGGGGCGGCGACTACGACCACGACGGGCAGAACTCCCCGTACGACCCGGAAGACGCCATCGTCGCGATGGGCCGGCTCATGTGCGACAACGTCGCCTGGGCCAAGCAGATGCTCGCCGCCAAACCGGCCAAGCTGCAGGGCGACCTGCTCGACCTGGCGTGGGCGGCGTACTTCGACGGCCGCGGCGGCATCCTCGCCGCCGGCGGGGTACCCGCCTCCGGACCCGCCCACGACTACCCGCAGCAGGTCCGCGCCCGGCTGCCGAAATACGCCCGTGACACCGGCGGGGACGGACTACCCGACGGCGCCGGCGGCATCCCGCCCGGCTGGACTGCACCGACCAACGCCCAGCAGGCCACCGCGGTCAACTTCGCGCTCGCGCAGCTCGGCAAGCCGTACGTGTTCGGCGCCGAGGGGCCCGACAGCTACGACTGCTCCGGTCTGGTGATGGCCGCCTGGGCCGCCGCCGGCGTGCACATGCCGCACAGCACCTTTGCCCAGGCCGGGATCGGCATCGCCGTCAGCTCCGTCGACGCGATGCAGCCCGGCGACCTGATCCTCATCCCCGGCTCCGACGGGACCATGACCCACCCCGGCCACGTCGGCATGTACATCGGCCGCGGCGGCGACGGCCGGCAGTACCTGGTGCAGGCCCCGCACACCGGCACCGTCGTGCAGGTCTCCCCGGTCTGGAGCGCCAGCCAGATCGCCGCGATCCGCCGCCCCTGACCAACCCACCACCACCGACCCCGCGCTGACCCGACCGCCCGGCCGGATCGACCGAAGAAAGGACGTGAGGGCATGGCCCCGCAGAACACCCACAACACCCGCGCCTTGGCGTTCGAGGACGAGGCCGCATCCGCCGCGTGGGACGCCCGGTGGGAATGGCAGCGCCTCGCCGACCGGGCCGCCGCCGACCGCACCGCCCTGGTCACCGACCAGGTCTGGCAACAGGGGTACGCGCTGGCCTACCGCGACGCATACGGCACCGTCGCGCAGCGGGTCGCCGAGCAGGCCACCCGCGCCGCTGGCGAGCACCCCGAGGCCCGGCCCACCCTGACCCGGCTGGCCGCCGCCGCCCTCGCCGCCGCAAACGCGGCCCCGAGCGGCCAGCCGCCGACCCCACCGGCCGATGCGCGCACCCTGGCCGCCGCGACGGCCCGCGCCGACACCAACCGGCAGCAGCCGTGGAAGCCCGTGGCGCACACCGCCTGGGAGGGCAGCCTGTCCGCCGGCACCATCGCCGGCACCCTGGCCGCCGCCACCGACATCGTCATCGACTGGCGGGCCCGCGGCGGCCACCGCGCCGCCGGCGACGCCACCGTGCACGGCCGCCCCGCCACCGCCTGGATCGCCGACCTGCTCGCCAGCGTCAACCACGCCACCGTCACCACCGGGCCGGCCCGGCCCGGCACCGCCCCGACCGCCGCGCAACTGGCCCGCCAGGACCAGGCCGCCGGCGCCGCCGCCCCGACGAGCGCACCCGTCGCCGGGCGACGCGAGGACACCGCGCCGGCCGCCGCCGCGGCCCCGGCGAGGTCGCGATGACCAGCCGCGCACCCGGCCGGGGCACCGCCACGGCCCGGGTGTCGCAGCGGCCCGGTATGAAGGGAGACGGGTAATGGCCCGGCGCCGCCGTGACGAGCACCCCGACCAGCTCGCCCTGGACTTCCTCTGGGGCGGCGAGCCCGAGCACACCGCACCCGAGGAAGGAGAGGCGGATGAACCAGTACGGCCGCCGGGCCCAGCGGTACTGGCAGAGCAACCTGCCCAGCCAGTACACCCAGATCCCGGATCCGGACGCGTTCTTCGACCAGATGGGCCAGACGATGGCCGAGCAGATCGAGGAACTGGCGGAGCAGATCGCGGGCCCGGACCGGCCCGGGGAGGGCTACCTGGACAAGCTCGGCCGGCTCAACCGGGCCCGGACCGAGGCCGAGACGGAGATCATGCGGGAGACCCTGCCGCAACCGGAGTCGACCCCGACCGAGCCGACCGGGACCGAGCCGACCGGGACCGAGGACGACCCGAGTACCGCGTAACCGGACCGCCCGCCGGGTCGGCCTTCGCGGGGGAGCCCGACCTGTTCAGCCTGGCCGCCGAGGCCGAGGCCGAGGCCTCGGCGCCGGCCGGCGCGCCGGCCGTCGTCGACGAGCAGCGGCTGCCCCACCCCAACCCGTATGGCTGCGCCCACTGCACCAATCGGGCCACCCTTCAGCTGACCCTGTCCACCGGCGAGCAGGTCACCGTCTGCCGCCCGCACGCCGCGCAGTACCGCGAACTCACGCCGACCGACGTCGTTGACGGGCAGCCCGACCGGCCCACCCGGGCCGACACGCCGGCCGACCAGCGCAGCCTGGCCGCCGCGGCGACCGACCGGTCCGCGCCGGCCCGGTTCCGCCCGGCCGGCCAAGACGACCTTGCCCCGTCGGGCGAGGTCGCCCGGATCCGCGCCAACCTCGCCGCGCTGCGCACGCTGCGCACCATCCAGGCCGAGGACCGGCCGGCCACCGCCGCCGAGCAGCAGGTGCTGGGCCGCTGGTCCGGCTGGGGCGCGGTACCGGCCGCCCTGGACCCGGTCAACGAGAAGTACGCCTGGGTCCGCGAGGAACTCGCGCAGCTGCTCGACGAGCGGGAGATGGCCGCCGCCCGGCGCACCGTGATCAACGCGCACTACACCGACGCCCGCCTGGTGCAGGCCATCTGGGACGGCCTCGGGCAACTCGGCTTCACCGGCGGGCGGGTCCTGGAGCCCGGCTGCGGGTCGGGCAACTTCATCGCCTTCGCCCCCGATCACCTCGACGTCGACATCACCGGTGTCGAGCTGGACCCGAGCACCGCGGCGATCGCCGCCGCGCTGCACCCGCACGCCAGCATCCTCACCGAGAGCTTCGCCGCCACCCGGCTGGCCACCGGCAGCATCGACGCGGTCGTCGGCAACGTGCCCTTCGGGGACCTGCGGCTGCACGACAAGCGCGACAACGGCGGCAACCACGCCATCCACAACCACTTCATCCTCAAGGGCCTGCGCGCGACCCGGCCCGGTGGGCTGGTCGCGGTGATCACCTCGGCGTACACGCTGGACGCCGCGAACCCGGCCGCACGCCGCGAGATGCAGCAGATGGCCGACCTGATCGGCGCGGTCCGGCTACCCAGCCGCGCGCACGCCCGCGCCGCCGGCACCGACGCGCTGACCGACGTGCTGGTCTTCCGCCGCCGCGAGGAGGACCGCGAGCCGGCGCCGTTCGGCTGGGAGTACACCGCACCGGTCGAGGTCGCCGACGTCACGCTGCGGGTCAACGCCTACTTCGTCGAGCACCCCGACCGGGTGCTGGGCCGCTTCGCCGTCGGGGACGGGCTCTACCGCCACGACGAGGTGTCGGTCACCGGCGACCCGGCGGCCGCGCCGACCCAGCTGCGCGACGCGTTGACCGAGATCGCCGACCAGGCCCGCCAGGGCGACCTGCTGATGAGCCCGGCCACCGGGCAACCCGTCGCCGCCCGCCCGGCCGCGTTGCTGCCCCGCAGCGCCGCCCGCCCCGACGGGTACCTGCGCGCCAACCCCGACGGCACGTTCAGCCGCCTCGACGACGGGCAGTTCGAGCCGTACCAGCCGCCCAAGACCCAGGCCGGCGAGCTGCGCGCCCTGCTCGGGCTGCGCGACACCGCGGTGGCGCTGCTGGAGGCCGAGGCCGCCAGCCTGGACGACAGCGACGACCTCGACCGGCTGCGCGGCGAACTCAACCGCCGCTACGACGCCTACGTCGCCGCGTTCGACGGGCCGATCAACCGGTTCACCGAGACCCCACGCCGGCGCAAGGACCCCGCCACCGGCCGGATGGTGCCGCTGCTGGACGAGGAGACCGGAGAGCCGCTGATGCGCCGGGTCCGGCCCCGGCAGGGCGGCTTCCGCGACGACCCGTTCGCCCCCGTGGTGCGGGCCCTGGAGGTATTCGACGAGGAGACCCAGACCGCGGTCAAGGCCGACGTGTTCCGGCAACGCGTGGTGGCACCCCGGCCGCCCCGGCTGGGCGCCGACAGCGCCGCCGACGCGTTGGCCATCTGCGTCGACGACGTCGGCGAGGTGCGGCTGCCCACCGTCGCGTGGCTGCTCGGGGTGTCCGAGCAGGACGCCCGCCAATCGCTGGGCACCCTGGTCTTCGACGAGCCGGGCACCGGCCGGCTGGTCCCGGCCGCCGAGTACCTGTCCGGCGACGTGAAGTCCAAGCGGGCGATGGCGCGGGCCGCCGCCGACGAGGACGAGCGGTACGCGGTCAACGTCGCCGAGATGGAGAAGGTCGTGCCCCGCGACCTGGGCCCGGAGGAGATCACCGACTCCGGTGCGGTGAAGATAGGCGCGCCGTGGATCGGCGCCGCCTACATCCAGCAGTTCCTGGCCGAGATCCTCGACGACCCCACCGTGGTGGTCGAGCACGGCGGCGGCGCGATGTGGACGGTCGCCTCGCAGCGCGAAGACACCGTGGCCTCCCGCTCCACCTGGGGCACCGACCGGCGCAGCGCCGTCGAGATCGCCCAGACGATCCTGGAGCAGCGCGAGTTCGTCATCAAGGACACCGTCGGGCGCAAACCCAACCAGCGGCAGGTGGTCAACCTCGACGCGATCATGGCGGCCACCGAGAAGGCCGTCGAGATGCGCGAACGGTTCGGCGACTGGATCTGGGAGGACCCGACCCGGGCCGCGGCCCTGGTGAACACCTACAACGAGACCTTCCAGCGCTACGTGCCGCGCAACTACGACGACGTGACCTTGTCCCTGCCGGGCCTGGCCATGACGTTCAAGCCCGACCCGCACCAGATCGCCGCCGTGGCCCGCATCATCCACGAGCCGGCCGTCGGGCTCTACCACTGCGTCGGCGCCGGCAAGACCGCCAGCATGATCATGGGTGCGATGGAGCTGCGCCGCCTCGGCCTGGCCCGCAAACCCGTGGTGGTCGTGCCCAACCAGCTGCTTGACCAGTGGACCCGCGAGTTCCTCAAGCTGTACCCGCAGGCCAAACTGCTCGCCTGCTCGACCGAGGACCTGGACCGGGACAAGCGCCGGCTCATGGTGGCCCGGATGGCCACCGGCGACTGGGACGCGGTCATCTTGACCGAGTCCGCGTTCGAGATGCTGCCGATGACCCCGGAGGCCGAGCAGGCATACGTCGACGCGCAGACCGCCGAGCTGGAGGAGCGCATCAACGAGGCCCGCGCCAACGGCGCGGAGCTGACCCTCAAGCGGCTGCAAACCAAGAAGGCCAACCGCGAGGCCCGGCTGGAGGAGCGCCTCGACACCGACAAGGACGCCGGGATCTGGTGGGAACTGACCGGCATCGACTACATCATCCGCGACGAGTCGCACCGCGATAAGAACCTGCGCACCGTGTCCAACGTGGCGGGCATGTCCATCAAGGGCTCGCAGCGGGCCCAGCAGATGGACATGAAGCTGGCCTGGCTGCGCGAGCGGCAGCCGCGCTGGGGTGTACGCGCCACCGGCACCCCGATCGCCAACTCCATCGTCGAGCTGTTCACCGAGTACCGGTACCTGCGCCCGGATCTGATGGAGCAGCAGGGCATCACCGACATCGACGCGTGGCTGGCCACCTACGCCGAAGGCAAGGTCGTCATCGAGGTCACCCCCGACGGCGGCGGGCTGCGTAACAAGACCCGGCTGGACTTCGTCAACCTCGACAAGCTGATCAACACGCTGCACGTGTTCGCCGACGTCAAGACCAAGGACGACCTGCCCAACCTGCAACGCCCGCCGCTGGCCGAGCGGGCCGACGGGCAACGCCAGCCGGAGATGGTCGTCGTGCAGCCCAGCACCGAACTGCTGGACAAGGTCGCCGAGCTGGTGGCGCGCGCCGCCGACCTGCGCGGCAAGCGCCCCGAACCCGGCGCCGACAACATCCTCAAGATCGTTGGTGAGGGTGCGGCGGCGGCGCTGGACCTGCGCCTGGTCGGGCTGGCCACCGACGAGCCGCAGAAGCTCGACGTGGCCGCCGACCGCATCGCCGGCTACTACCACCAGCACGCCGACCGGGTCTACCTCGGCCCCGGCGGCCAGCCGCACCCGACGCCGGGCGCGCTGCAGATGGTCTTCTGCGACCTCGGTACCCCCAGCGGCAAGGACCCGGCGCGGTGGACCTCCTACGGGCACCTGCGCAGCCTGCTCGTGGCCCGCGAGGTGCCCCGGGAGAAGATCCGCTTTATCCACGACGCGACCGACGACCGGGAACGCGCCGAGCTGTTCGCCGCCTGCCGCGACGGCCGAGTCGCGGTGCTCGTCGCGAGCACGGAGAAGGGCGGCACCGGCGTCAACGTGCAGGACCGGCTATTCGCGCTGCACCACCTGGACTGCCCGTACCGGCCCTGCGATCTGGAGCAGCGCGACGGGCGCATCGACCGGCGCGGCAACCAGAACGACGAGATCCGCATCGAGCGCTACGTCACCGAACGCAGCCTGGATGCCTTCAAGTGGCAGAAGGTCGCCTACAAGGCCACGCTCGCGGACAAGGTGCTCACCGGCAAGGCCGGCCCCCGCGCCGAGGACGTCGGCGACGTCACCTTGTCCTACGAGGAGATGAAGGCCGCCGCCACGGGCAACCCGCTGCTGGTCGACCACGCCAAGGCCAAGGCCGAGCTGGCCCGGCTGGAGCGGCTGGAACGCGGCTACCACCGCAACCAGGGCCAGCTGCGCTGGGGCATCCGCAACCACCGGCAGGAGATCGGCATCGACCAGGCGGTCATCGCCGAGGCCGACGCCGCGTTGGCGCGCCGCGTCGACACCCGCGGCGAGAAGTTCGCCATGACCGTGCGGGGCACCAGCTACACCAAGCGCACCGAGGCCAACGACCGGCTCAAGGGTGCCCTCGGCCTGGTGCTCGCCGACCCACGCAACCTCAAGGGCCCCGCCGTCGAGGTCGGCGAGTTCGGCGGGTTCACCATCACCGCCAAGGCCGAAGAGATGGGCGTGGGCACATCCCAGCACTTCAGGTTCGTCACCGGCCTGCGGGTGTGGCTGGCCGACGCCCCCGGCACCGAGCTGCGGCTGCTCGCCGACGACCTCGCCACCGGTGACCTGTGCACCCGGCTGGAGAACCGGCTGGGCAAGCTGGAGGGCGTGCGGGAGGCCGCAGTGGCCGACATCGACCGCCGCACCGCAGAGATCGCCCGCGCCGAGCAGGACCTGACCAAGCCGTTCCGCCACGGCGAGGACCTGGCCGCCACCCGCGCCACCTTCCAGCAGCTAGACCTTCAGGTCATCGCGCTGGCGGCCGCGTCCGAGGCCGCCGCCAACGATGCGCTGCGCCGCGACGACGACGAAGACGCCGACGACGAGCAGGACGACGAGCAGGACGCGCAGCCGGGACCGGACGGCCCGGCCGGGCCGGCACGCGGCGGGCCCGGGTCCGGGGCGGCACCGGCCGGGACCGGCCGCGGTGGCCGCGCCGACGCCGGATGGCGCGGGGCACCGGTGGCCCCCACGCCGATCGGTGGGCCGGCCCGGCCCGCGCGGGCCCACCCTGCCGTCGCGCCCGCAGCCGCCGGTACCGCCACGGTCGAGCAGGTGATGGCGCAGGCGGCGCTGCCGACGGCGCATCAGCGCTGGCTCGCCGCGCAACTCGACCGGCTGGTCGCCGACCCCCGCATCCGGGACGTGGCCCGGGCCAACGACTACGACCACGCCCGGCTGGTCCTGGACGAGACGATCGTCGAGCTGTTCGTCGACGCCGTCGACGCCACCGACATCGACGGCGAGGCCCTGGCCGTGCGGTTCTTCGACGACACCGCCGCCGACCGCTCGTTCCGTACCGCGTTCACCCCGGCCGCCAGCCTCGCCGTGTACGAGCGGGCCCGCGCCGCGACCGGCACACCCGACGAGGCGGCCGCACCGGCCATCACGGTGACCGTCGCCGCGGTGCAGGAGCTGGCCCCGGCGTGGCCGGCCACGGCGGCCGACGAGCCGGTCTACGTCGAGGTCGACGGGTCCAGCGTGCGGGCCTGCGGCGTGGCCGACACCGACCAGCTCGCCCGGCTCAGCCTCGACGCCGCCGGGTTCAGCGCCACCGACGACCCGACCGTGTGGCAGCTGCCTCCCGGGCGGTCCATCGAGGTCAACCAGCACGACGTCGTGCGGTTCACCGGGCGGATGCGCGCCGCCGGGCGGCCCATCCCGGTCACCGGGCCGACCGCCCCGGCGGCGATCAGCCCCGGCTGGTACTCGATCGGTGACTTGCTGGCCGTCCAGTCCACCAACACCGGGCAGGCGCTGACCGGCGGCGACCGGCAATGGGTCGAACAGCAGATCCGCGACACGGCCGCCGACCCGCAGGTCCGCGACGCCGCGTGGGCCTACCCCGAGCACGACTTCACCACCGTCGCCGCCGGCGCGCTGGTCACGCGGCTGGACCGCCACGACGCCGCCGACCGGTCGCCGTTCCTGCTGGACTGCCTCGACCCGGACTCCACCACGCACCACGACCTGCTCGGCTACGCCAGCCGCACGCTGTACGCCAGCATCCGGGCCCAAGACCCGGCTCCCGCGCAGCGCACCCCGGGACCCGACGAGGTGCCGCACACCCCGGTACCCGCCGGGGACCTGGCACCGGGCGACCGGATCCTGGCCGGCCGCAACCTCGACGCCAGCCCGAAGGTCGCCACCGTCGCGCGCGTGAGCACCGGCCCCGGCCGGGTCTACGTCAACCTCGCCGGCGTCGCGCTGCGCGAGACCTACCAGCCCGGCGACGAGGTCCGGCGGGTCTCCACCCGCGCCGGCACGCCGGGCAGCCCGACGCAACCACCCCCTGACCCGCCGGGCCCGCCCCACGACCCGGACGCCGCCGGGCCGCCCGGGCCGGAGTACGCCGGGCTGCCCGAGACCCAGCGCGAGCGTCGCGGCCACCCGTTCTACCCACCCGCCGAACTGGCCGAGTCGGTACCGCGGCTGTACGCCACCGAGCGGCAGGCAGCGGCCGACAAGGTGCTGCATCTGCACTACTTCGGCGGCGCCCACGACTTCTGGCTGGCCGAGTACGACCCGACCACCGGCGAGGGGTTCGGCTACATCTGCACCGGCAACCCCGAAGACGCCGAATGGGGCTACGTCAGCCTGCCCGAGCTGGAGGAGGTCAACGCCGGGCTGGTCATCATCGAGCGGGACCTGTACTGGGATCCCGTCCCGGCCGGTGCGGCGAACCTGCCCGGCCGGCGGGCGCCGGTACCCGCCGCCGCGCCCGCGACGCAGCCGGCCGCCGAGCCCGATCCCTCACCGGTATCCGCGGCCAGCCCGGCGCCGGTACCCCCGCCGCCGGTCGATTCCCGTCACCCCGTCGAGGTGGTGGCCTGCACCTGCTGCCGCCCGGCCGGTACCAACACGGCCATCACCCCGGCGCACGCCGAGGCCGCTGGTGCGCCGCCGCGGCACGGCCGGTTCGCCTACGGTGCCAGCGGCGACCTCGCGATCCTCGCCGGCAAGCGCTGGCTGAAGGTCGCCACCCTCGACCAGGGCGTGCCCTCAGCGGCCCTTGCGTTCGTCGACCCCAGCACCGACGAGTGGTACGCGTCCGGGTCGTGGCGCTCGCCGAACAAGAACCACACCGTCCACGGCGAGGACCGCGACTGGCTGGCCGCCCGGCTGCCCTACCTCGCGCCGGACGCCGCCAGCCCAACGCCGGCCGGTCCACCGGCCGCACCCGCCGCCGGCGCCGAGCGCAGCAACGACCCGACCGCGGTACCCGCGCCCCCGGCCCCGCCGACCGCCGCCGCGGCCGACCCCGAGGACCCCGAGGACCCCACTGCCGTGGCGCCTCCGGCGCGGCCGGCGTGGCTGGCCGGGGTGGTGATCGGGGAGGACGTCGCCACCCCCGACGGGCACGTGGTGCACCGGCGGACCAACCGCCATAGCACCACCGTGTACGTCGACGCGCGGCACGCGCAGGTCGGGATGCTGCCGCGCGGCTGGCTCGCCGTGGCCCCCGGCCACCTGACCGACGGGGACGCCTGGCAGGTCGTCGACCAGGACGGCACCCTCGTGGCCGAGCACGCCGGGCCCTACCTGGACGCGGAGGCGCGGCTGCTGGCCGCCACCGCCGCCCTGGACGAGCCGCTGAGCGGGCAGGAGCTCGCCGACCTGGACGCGGAGGCCGAGCCGGACGCGGAGGCTGAGCCCGACGCGGTAGCCAAGCTGGGCGCGGCCCGACCCGGACCGGCGGCGACGAACCCGCCCGGGCTCGCCGCCGACGACCAGCCTGACCCGGTACCGGCGCCGCAGGCGTACCCGCTGCCCGACGGCCCGCCGGCCGCGCCGGTCGCCGTCGCACCCATCGCGCCCGTCGCGGCCGTACCGGCGCCACCGGCCGCCGACGCCGACGCGGCACCGACGTGGAGCAGCCGGATCCAGATCGTGGACGAGACCAGCCTCGTGGTGCGCGGCACCACCGGAGCCCCGCGCGAGGAAGGACTGCGGGGCCTGCTCAAGCAGCACCGCTTCCGATACCAGCGCAGCGGCGGCGGCGAGTGGCGCTACGCCGGCCGCCCCGCCGACCGGGCCGCCGCCATCGGCGACATCCAGCGTTGGCTGGCCGCGCAGGACCGCGCTGACGCGGCCAGCACCGCCAAGCCGACCACCCAGCTGCCGCCCACCGACCAGCAACAGCTGATCATCGACGCCTACCTCGCCGGCAAGACCATCGCGGTGCAGGCCCTGGCCGGCACCGGCAAGACGTCCACCCTGCTGATGCTGGCCACCGCCCGGCCCGACGTCCGCATCGCCTACGTGGCGTTCAACCGCAGCATCGCCGACGAGGCCCAACGCAAGTTCCCCCGCAACGTGCGCGCCGACACCTCCCACGCATTCGCCCGCGAAGGTCTGGCCGGCAGCCCGCTGCACGCCAAACTCGGCAAGATCGGCCAGGGTGCCCGGTGGCCGGAGGACTGGGTCCAGCACCTGGGCATCACCGCCTTGCACGGTGAGCAGCCGATCGAGCCGGAGGGCATCGCCCGACTGGTGATGGCCACGGTGCGCAACTTCCGGGAAAGCGCCGCCGAGGCCGTCAGCGGCGCGCACCTGCCGGCGCACCTGCCCGACGGTGTACCCGGGCTGGCCCGGGCGGTCCTCGAATACGCCCGCGCCGCCTGGGCCGACATCACCGACCCGGCCGGGGTGTTGCTGTTCGACCACGACGACTACCTCAAGGCGTGGGCGCTGGGCCACCCCCGCCTGCCCTTCGACGTGATCTTCTTCGACGAGGCGCAGGACATCAACGACGTGCTGCGCGGGGTGATCCAGGCGCAGCCGCAGCAGACCATCGTGGTCGGCGACTCCAACCAGTCCATCTACGGCTTCCGCGGCGCCATCGACGCACTCAAACACTGGCCCGCCGAGGTGACCCTGCCGCTGACCCAAAGCTGGCGCTTCGGGCCCGCGGTCGCCGAGGTCGGCAACCAGTTCCTGGGTCTGCTGCACTCGCCGTGGCTGCTGTCGGGCAACCCGGCGCTGGCCAGCAGCGTCGGCCCGGTCGAGACGCCCGACGCCGTGCTGGCCCGCACCAACGCCGGCGCCGTCGCCGCGGTGTTCGACGCCTTTGACGACGGGCGGCGCGTCGCGCTGATGGGCGGCGGCCGCGCCATCGAGGAGATCGCCAAGGCCGCCCGGGACCTGCAAGCCGGGCGGGGCACCAAGCATCCCGACCTGGCCCGGTTCCGCGACTGGGACGAGGTGCGCGCCTACGTCGAGGACGGCGACGACGCCCAGTCGCTGCGGGCATTCGTGCGGCTGGTCGACCGCCGCGGCGCCGACGGGCTGCTGCAAATGGTCAAGGACCTGGTCAACGAGGACGAGACCGGGCCCGACGGCAACCCCGCCTACGACGTCATCGTCTCCACCGTGCACAAGGCCAAGGGCCGCGAGTGGGGGCAGGTCCGCATCGCCGAGGACTTCCCGCAGCCGCAGGAGAACCAGGCGACCCGGCAGGTCGTGCTGCCCGACGACGAGCAGCTCCGCCTGGCCTACGTGGCCGTCACCCGTGCCAAGCAGCGCCTGGAGCTGGGCTCGCTGAGCTGGGTCGACGACGTCGCCCCCCAACCCGGCCGCCCGGGCGCAGCGGCGCCCGTTGCCGCGGCGAGCACGCCGCGAGACGACGAGCACACCACCGACCCGGCCGGGCAACCCGCGCCGCCGCCGGACGCCGAGGACCCGCTGGCCGGCTTCACCCCGCTCGAACAGGCCACCATCCGGGTCGCGGTCGCCGACCACGCCGCCGGCTACGTCGGCGGGCCGCTTGGCCTGGGCCGCGACGACGCCGCCCGATACACCAGCGAGGGCCACCTGGGCGAGCTGGTCGCCCAGCACGGCCTGAGCACCGTCTGGTCGGCCGTCGCCGCGGTCATCGCCGCCGACCCGGCCGTGCTGGAGCGCGACGACGCCGAGCGGGCCCGCCAGCGCGGTGCCCGCGAGGCCGGCGCCGAGCGGCTGTGCACCGACGCGCTCGTCGCGTTCCGCCAAGGCGAGCACGACCGCGCCCTGGAGCTGGTCGACCAGGCGCAGCTGCTCGACCCGGCGTACCGCCCGGGCCGCACCGAGCGGCGCCCGTACGGCGTCAGCTGGGAGGAGATCCGCCAGGCGATCGCGCGTACCCGCGACGAGCCCGCGCCGGTGTCGCCGGCGCCGGCCGGCCCCACCTCGCCGGCGCCCGAGGCAGCCGCCGGTGCCGCCTCGGCAGGGCGCACCGTAGCGGTGCTCGACGGTGAGCCGGCCCGGCCCGCTACCGCCGCGCAGCTGGCTCGCCTGGACACCGCCCCGGGTACGGCGGCCGCCGCGACGTCGCCGGGCACGGCGCGCGCCGGCCACCCACGGACTCCGGCCACCACCGGCCGGCGGACCGGCCCGAGTGTGTAGACCAACCGCGGCAGCGGGCCGGGTACTCGGGCGCTGCTCAGCCCACCAGCGCGAGGCTGAGCAGCGCACCGGCGACCAGGAACGCACCCATCGGCAGCCGGGCGGAGCGCCGACCGGCCACCAGCAGCGCCACCGCCACCAGACCCTGCGCGGTCACGGCCACCAGCAGCCCGTAGACCACCGCCGCCCAGCTGATCCAGCCGAGGACGGCCAACGTGCTCAGCATCAGCTTCGCGTCGCCCAGCCCGGGTCCCCGCCGGCCCAGCAGCAGGGCCAGCACGGCGAAGACCAGGGCGATGCCCCCCGCCGCGAGGATCGCCCGGATCCATGCGTGGCCATGGTGCTCGACCAGCGCGGCGACACCCAACAGACCGACCGTGCCGACCGCAGCCGGGTAGGTCATCCGATTGGGCAACCGATGTACCGCAACGTCGATGAACGCCAACCCGATGGCCCACGCCGCCCACCAGGCGAAAGCCGCCGTCTCCCAGACCGGCCGGTGCACCGCCGCCAGCACAGCCACCGCGACCACGATCGCGGCCTCGACCAGATAGCCCGGTGCGGCGACCCGATGACCGCACGCCCCGCACCGGCCCGCCGGCGCGAACGCCCGCGACATCCACGGGTATCGCAGCAGCTCACCGCAGGAGTCGCAGGCCCGCCGCCACGGCGTGCCCACGGGGACCGCGTGCCAGGCCACCGCCGCGCGCACGGCGGGTGTCACGAATACCCCGGCCGCCACCTTAAAGATCGCTTTGGTGACTGCTGCCGGCGACGAACGCAGCGGTGCGAGACCGGTGTCGCGCTCACCATCCAAGGTCAATTCCCCCGTGCAATTGCGCCCTCTTGTGGAGAAAGCACTACCAGCTATGCGAGCCCAGACAACAAGGTCTATTGAGGAGCGTCTGGATTAATTCGTTGCCGTTATTGGAAGGTCGCGGAAGAGTGGTGTAGCACGTTGGTCAATCTTGGCGCTAGATTCGCACGAGGTTACCTGCTCGCGCTGGTCACGCGCTCGCCGGGAAAGCGGAAGGCTTCCCGAAATACGGGCGTACGAGGCGCGGGCACTGCAACACGTCGACGGGGGAGGGACGTGAATGCAGCCCGCTGAGGCCGGGTCCAGTGTTCACACCGCACGCCGTCGAACCGGCGTGCCTACCGTCATGCCCGGCGGTAGGTGATCACGACAACGGTGGCGCGGTCTTGAGGGGGAGGAGACCAATGCGTAGCAATGTGCGTGTGTCCGGCCGCAGTGCCGGGCTCGCAACCCTGTGCGTGCTGTTCGGTGTGGTGCTGGCGGCAGGCGGGTGCACCCACAAGTCGGCCACCACGCCGCCCTCCTCAGCGCCGTCGAGTCCGGCCGGTTCTCCCTCGCCCAGCGTGGATCCGGTTCTGGCCAAGGCGATCGACGCGTACAACGGCTACATCGCCGCGTACGCGTCGGCGTCGCAGACCGCCAACCCGGACGACCCCAACCTCGCCAACTACATCGGCGACCCTCTGTTGACGCTGACTAGACACAACATCCGAGTGCTGAAGAACGCTGGTCAGGTGCAGCTCGGCGCGCAGACGGCCACGGTGAAGAGCAGCCAGGCCAACCTGAACGCGAACCCCCCGACCGTGACAATCAACGCCTGCCTGGATTACAGCCAACTCAAGCTGGTTTACCAGGCGACTCACTCGCCGGTTCCGAACAACTCGCTGAAGCAGACCAAGGTCAGCGTGCTGGCTACCGTCGCGCAGTACCCGGACGGGCGCTGGCTGGTCAACGACACGAAGTCAGGGGGTTCGTCATGTTGACGCGTCACACGATCATTCGCGCTCTGCTGGTACTCCTCGTGGCTTCAGGGCTGACGCTGTTCGCTCCGATGGCCGCCCAGGCCGACGCTGGTTGTGACCCGGGACAAAGCCCGTGGTGCCAGGTCGACGGTAGTGGACCTGGCGGTCCGGGCGGTGGTGGTGGCGGCGGTGGTGGCGGCGGCGGGTGTAGCTGGCAGGGCCTGCCGCTGCCGTGCACCGACCCTGACTTCGGCGACTACGCCGGCGGCGGCTGCTACATGAAGATCGCGGTACCGCCCCCGTTCCCGCCGCTGGACAACAACCCCACCGGCCGCTGGTACATCCGGGCCTGCCTGATCGCACCGGGCAGCCACACGGCGACCCTTCTGGCGACCTGGGTTACCAACCCGCCGACCGGACCCACACCGGCGCAACTGGCCCAGCAGGCCCTGGCGAAGATTCACCTGCTGGGAGCCCAGATCGGGCTGGCCCCCGACCCCGGCGGCGCCGGCCTGGTCGGCGAACCGGTGTGGATGTGGACCGCGGTCACCCCCGGCACGTGGGGGCCGCAGACCGCCACCGCCACCGGTGGCGCGATCACCGTCACGCTCACCGCGCAGGCCACCCGCATCGTGTGGGACATGGGCGACGGGCACTCGGTGGCCTGCAACAACCCCGGCACCGCGTATTCGCCCAGCTTCGGCAAGGCCAACTCGCCGAACTGCGGCTACCGGTACAACACCGCGAGCACGAGCCCGGCCAACCCGCACGGCCGCTACCACATCACCGCGACCACGTACTGGACGGTCAACTGGGCCGGCGGCGGGCAGGCCGGCGTGCTGAACCCGACCAGCGTGTCCAACAGCAGTGCCGAGATCCAAGAACTCCAGGTGGTGACCCAATGACCCGCAGCGTGGCTCGACCCGACACCCCGCCGGTCGCGCAGCCGATCGCCGCGCCCCGAGCGATCCGGCAACGCCGCTTCCGCGGCGGCGCGCTGGCCCTGGCCGTGCTGCTCATCGCGCTCGGCGGCCTCCTGGCCGGGCTGGCCTACGTAGCCGTGGTGCGGACCCAGGACGTGCTGGCCGTGGCCCGCCCGGTCCAGGTCGGTACCCAGATCACCGCGGCCGACCTGACCACGGTGCAGATCAACGACGCCCCCGGGCTGGCACCGATCGGCGCCGGTCAGATGGATCGGGTCGTCGGCAAGCGCGCCGCCGTGTCGCTGGTGCCCGGCACGCTGTTGACCGCCCGGGAGCTCACCGATCAGGCCCTCGTCCAGCCGGGGCAGCGGCAGGTCGGGGTGGGGCTGAGCCCGAGCCGGCTGCCGGCCCGTACCCTGCGCCCGGGCGACCGGGTGCAGCTGGTGGCGACACCGGCCGACAACAGCGGGGTCACCGGTGGCTCGACCACCCCCGGGCCGCCGGAGAAGTTCGACGCCACCGTCGTGGACGTGTCGGTGAGCAGCAACCCGTCCAGCGCCGGCAACGTCGTGGTGTACCTGGCCGTGTCTGAGATCGACGCGCCTCGGGTGGTCACCCTGGCCGCGCAGAACCGGCTGACCATGGTGCTGACGGTGGGTGGCTGATGGCACTGGTCACGCTGTTCGCCGGCAAGGGCGCGGCCGGGGTCACCACCACCGGCCTGGCGTGCACCCTGTCCTGGGGCAGCCGCACCGTACTGGCCGAGTGCGACCCGGCCGGCGGGACGGTGCAGGCCGGGTACCTGCGCGGCGAACTGCCCGCCGGGCGGGGCCTGCTGCCGCTGGCGATCGCCGAACTGCGCAACGACTCGCTGGCCGAGGAGTTCTTCGGGCAGCTGGTCGACCTGGACGCCCCCCGCCGGCAGCGGCTGCTGCTGCCCGGCCTGAGCGACCCCGCTCAGGCGGGCACCCTCGCCCCGATCTGGCCACGGCTGGCGGCCTACTTCGCCCAACTCGAGTACGGCCAGCCCAGCTATGACGTGATCGTCGACTGTGGCCGGCTGGCGTCGGCCGCCCAACCGCCATGGCCGCTGGTGTGGGCGGCCGACGCGGCCCTCGTCGTGGTCCGGCCCACGCTGGCCTCCACCGCCGCTGCGGCGCCGGTCGTGCAGGCGGCCCGCCACCAGCTCCAGGAGCACGCCGCCAGCACCAGCGCCCTCGGCCTGATCGTCGTAGGCGACGGGCCGTACGCACCGGCGGAGGTCGCCAAGCAGCTCAAGGCGCCGCTGATCGCCCACCTGCCCGACGACGGCCGTACCGCGGCAACCCTGACCCACGGCGGGGACGTGCGGCTCAACCGCCCGCTGATGCGGGCCGCCGTCGCCGCCGAGGGCAGGATCCGGGCCCTGATTGCCCATCACCGGCAACAGGTGCCGCGCCGCGCCGTCTTGGGGGAGGCCATCCGTGGATCAGCAGAAGCGCTTTAGGCCGGAGTTCACCGCTCAACCGGAGGGCCGCCAACCGGTCAACGGGACACCGGTCAACGGGGCAGCGGCCAGCGGGACACCGGCGAACGGTCCGCAGATCGTCGTGCAGCAGGTCAACGGCCGCCACGCCACCGTCGATGACCCGGGTGCCCCGGTGGTGTACGGGCCCGGCGGCGCCCCGGTGGTCTTCATGCCGGAGTCGCTGGTCGACCAGGTCTCCGGCCGGCGCGGTGACCAGGTCAACTACGAGGACGTGCGGCTGCTGCGCCGGCAGGTCAGCGAGGCGCTGACGCTGTGGCTGCGCGGACGCGGCGAGGTGCCCGACGACGAGCGCCAACGCGAACGCGACCGACTGGCCGGCGAGCTGGTACGCGAGATGGCCGACACCAAGCGGCGCACCGGCACGCCGCTGTCCCGGGCCGACGAAAAGGCGCTGTTCGACGCGGTGGCCGCCGACCTGGCCGGCCTGGGCCGGCTGCAGACGCTGCTGCTCGATGAGAGCATCGAAGAGATCCACGTGCTGGGCCACGACCGGGTCCGGATCACCCGCCGCGACGGCACCGTGGACTGGGGCCAGCCGGTGGCCGACAGCGACGACGAGCTGGTCGAGACGCTGCAGGGCTGGGCCCGCCGCGCCGGGGCGACCGAACGGTCCCTGTCGACCAGCCGCCCGACCCTGGACCTGCAACTGCCTGACGGCAGCCGGCTGGCGGCGGTGTACCTGGTGTCGCACCGGCCGATCGCGGTCATCCGCAAGCACAACACCCTCGACGTGTCGCTCGACGACATCGCCGGCGAACGCGGCGACCTCGACGAGATGATCGACCCGCTGATGCGCGACTTCCTGCGCGCGGCGATGGCGGCCGGGTTCAACATCATGGTCGCCGGGCTGGCCGGTGCCGGGAAGACCACGCTGCTGCGCGCGCTGGCCGCCGAGATCCGCCCCACCGAGGCGTTCGTGGTGCTGGAGGAGAGCCGCGAGCTGGGCCTACACGACAGCCAACGGCACCCGGCGGCGATCAGCTTCGAGGCCCGGGAAGGGCACGGCGAACGCGACGCGGCCGGCCGCCCCGCCGGCGAGGTCACCATCGCCGACCTGATCCCGCTGTCGCTGCGTATGGGCGTGCTGCGCATCATCGTCGGCGAGGTCCGCTCCCGCGAGATCGTGCCCATGCTCCAGGCGATGACCACCAGCCGCGGGTCGATGTGCACCATCCACGCCCGGACCCCGACCTCGGTCCCGGAACGGATCATCGAGCTGGCGCTGTCGCACGGCAAGGACATGACCGCCGAGTTGGCCCGCCGGATGGCCGGCAACGCCCTGGACCTGCTGGTCTACGTCACCGTCGACGACGAGACCGCCATCGGCGGGCGCAAGCACCGGTTCGTGTCGCACATCGAGGAGGTCGACGGGGTCGGTGACGCGCGCATCGCCACCACCACGATCTTCGGGCCGGGTCCGGACGGTCGGGGCATTCCCCAGCACCTGCCGCACCGGCTGCGCGATCAGCTGGTCCGGGTCGGCTACGACCCGCGGCAGCTGTCCCAGTGGATCGAGGCCGGGCAGGGCGCCTGGCGGCGCCGGCGCAACACCGTGATCGGCCGGGTGTCATGAACATCAAGCTGATCGCCGAGCTGGCCGGCGTCCTCGTCACCGCCGGGGTCGTCCTGGGCGTGGTGGCCGTCGTCGGCACCACCCGCCCGCCGCGACCGAAGGTCGCCTCGCAGCGGTGGTTGGCGCGGCTGTGGACCGGGGAGGGCCTGTCCGCCCAGGAACGGCGCAGCCGCCGCATCCTGCTCGTGGTCGGGGTCGTCGGTGGCGCGGCGGCATGGCTGGTCACCGGGATGCCGGTGGTCGGGCTGGTCGTGCTGGTCGCCGTGCCCGGCGCGCCGTGGCTGTTCACCGTGGGGCGCGGCGAGAAACACGCCATCGCCCGCATCGAGGCGGTCGGGGAGTGGACCCGCCGCCTGAAGGACATCTCCACCACCGGCGTGGGCCTGCAACAGGCCATCGTGGCCAGCACCGCGACCGTGCCGGCCGGCATCGGCGAGGAGGTCCGCAGCCTCGCCGCTCGGCTGCAGGCCGGCTGGGACGCCCGGATCGCGCTGTTGATGTTCGCCGACGACATCGCTGACCCGGTGTGCGACCAGGTGGTCGCCGCGCTGCTGCTCAACCTCACCGACCGTGGCGAGCACCTCGGCGACGTCCTGGCCTCCATCGCCTCCGCGGCGGCCGCCGAGGTCGCCACGCGCCGCGAGGTCGAAGCCAAGCGCACCCAGCCCAGGTTCGCGGTGAAGTTCCTGACCGCCATGACCCTGGTGACCCTGGGCTACGGCGCGACCCGAGCGGAGTACATGCGCCCGTACGCCACCCCGACCGGGCAGCTGGTGATGGCCGGGCTGGCCGGGGTGTTCGTGGCCCTGCTGCTGTGGGTGCGCAGCATGAGCCTGCCGCCTCGGGTACCCCGGTTCCTGGCCAGCCCACGCACCGAGGAGGTGGCCCTGTGATCTGGCAGTGGCAACTGCCCGCCGGGATCGCCGGCGGCGCCGTCGTCGGCCTCGGTGTGTTTCTGCTCGTGCGGGAGATGCTGCCGGCCACCCCCGCGCTGGGGCCGGCGCTGCGCCGGCTGCAGGAGGTACCCGCCGCCCCGGCCGCCGCCGGCCGGTCACCGGTGGCCGGGATCGCCCGGTACCTGCGGGTGCCCGAACGTGAGCTGGCGCTGCTGGGCCGCACCCGCGAGCAGTACACGTTGTCGCTGCTGGTGTCCGGGCTGATCGGCCTGGCACTGCCGCCGCTGGCGGGGTTCGTGCTCGACGTGCTCGGCCTGGGCTTCGGCCTGCTCATCCCGGCCGCGGCGGGCCTGGCCGGCGCGCTGCTGTTCATGGTGATCGCGCACCGCGACGTGATCGCCAAGGCCGAGCGGGCGCGCCGGGAGTTCGTCCGGGCGGTGTGCACCTACCTGGACCTGGTGGCGCTGCAACTGTCCGCCGCGCACGGCCCGGTGCAGGCCCTGGAGCAGGCGGCCAAGGTGTGCCAGGGCTGGGTGTTCGAGCGCATCCGCGAAGGGCTGCTGCGCGCCCAGATGGACGGGCAGCGCTTCCCGTGGCAGGAGTTGCGGGAGATGGCTGACCAGATCGGGGTGCCGGAGCTCGGCGACGTCGGGGCCATCATGCAGTCCTCGGGTATCGAAGGCGCCCAGGTGCAGGACACGTTGCGCCAGCAGGCCGACTCGCTGCGCGACCAGATCCGCACCGACGCCCTGGGCCGGGCCGAGTCGGTCACCAGCCGGCTGGACATCCCCGGCGCCGCCCTCGTATTCGTCCTGGTCGCGTTCGTGCTCTACCCCTTCATGACCAGGCTGTAAGACCGCACCACCACACGGGAGGGAGATCCACGAGTGACACACCGAATCGCAGCCGCGTTAGCGGTACGGCTGCACGAGCTGACGATCGACGGGGACGGCGACCGGGGAGACAACCCGGTACCCACCTCCATCATCATCGCCGGGCTGGCGATCCTGGCGGCCGCCGTCGTGGCGTGGGCGGTCGCCCGGGCCAACGGCTTCATGGCCACCGCGCCCACCGCGCCGGGCGGTCCGTGACCGATGCCGGCCCAGCGCACCCGGGGCCGCCGGGCAGTGTCCGCCGTGGCGGACCTGTCCCGGCGGCTGCGTGCCCGTCTCGCCGACGACCGCGGCTCGTCGGCGCTGGAGCTGGCCATCCTGTGGCCGGCCATCCTGGTGCTGACGTTCGCGTCGGTCCAGGTGGCCTGCTGGTTCCTGGCCCGCGATGTCGCGCTTAACGCCGCGCAGGAAGCGGTCACCGGGCAGCGCGGCTACAACGCCCCCGCTGGCGCCGGCGCCGCCCGGGCCAACAACTTCCTGGCCCAGGCCGGGGACTGGCTGGTCAACCCGCAGGTCAGCGTGGTGCGCAACGGCGACGACGTGCAGGCAACCGTCACCGGCAGCAGCCTGCCGTTCGTGTTCAGCTGGGGCGTGTCGCAGACCGCGCACGGCCGGGTGGAACGGTTCACCACGGACGTGCAGCCATGACTGGGTGGTGGCGTCGCAGGCTGGCCCGCCGCGACCGCGGGTCGATCTCCGTGGAGTTGGCGATCCTGCTGCCCGGCTTCGTCTACCTGATCGTCCTGGCCGTGGTCACCGGCCGGCAGGTCATCGCCCAGGGCGCGATCGACCTGGCCGCCCACGACGCCGCCCGGGCGGCGTCGCTGTCCCGTACCGCGCCGCTGGCCCAGTCGCGGGCCTACGCGGCCGCGCTGGACACCCTGGCCCAGCAGGGGCTGGCGTGCGCGAGCCTGACCGTCACGGTCAACACGGCCGGCTTCGCGGTACCGGTGGGCAACCCGGCCTCGGTGTCGGTCAGCGTGGCGTGCCAGGTGTCGTTCACCGACCTGGCGGCGCTGCCCGGGGTGCCCGGTAACCGGACGCTGACGTCGGCGTTCGTGTCTCCGCTGGATGAGTACCGGAGCCGGGGATGACCAGGCTGCGCCGCTTGCGCCGACACCTGCGCCGCGACGAGGGCCGCATCAGCGTCTACTTCGCCATCGCGCTGACCGGCCTGATCGTCATCATCGGGCTGACCGTCGACGGCAGCGGCCGGTTCCGCGAGATGCAGCGCGCCGACAACATCGCCGCCGAGGCGGCCCGGGCCGGCGGACAGGCCATCGACGCCGGGCAGGCGATCGCCGGCGGCCCGAAGGTGGTCGACCCGGCGCTGGCGGTGACCGCCGCACAGGCGTACCTGACCTCCGCCGGGGTGACCGGCACCGTCCAGGTCGCCGCCGACCGGCTGCACCTGAGCGTCACGGTGACCATCCCGTACAACACGGTGATGCTCAGCTACATCGGCATCGACCAGGTCATCGTCACCGGGCACGCCACCGCACAACTTCTCAGCGGGTAGCAGACACGGGGTAGCAGAAGGGAGGGCACGCGTGGCCCGAGACCACACCAGCGCCACCCGCCGCGCCGGCCAGTTCCTGGCCGGCCTCGCCGCGCTGGTCACCCTCGCCGTGCTCGTCCTGGGCGTACCGGTCCTGCTGGCCACCCTGGCCGGCAACCCGCTGCCCCACACGCTGCCCAACCTGCACGAGATCGGGCACGCCCTGACCGCCCGCGACAACGGGCAACTGTTCCTGCGTGTGCTGAGCGTGGTCGCATGGGCCGCGTGGGCGGCGTTCACCCTGTCCGTGCTCGTGGAGATCCCCGCCGCGATCCGTCGCCGGCCCGCGCTGCGGCTGCCCGGCCTGCGCCTGCCGCAGCGCGCCGCCGCCAACCTGATCGCCGCGGTCGCGCTCATGCTGCACTCGCCGGCCATGGCCAGCGCCGCCGCCGCGCACCCGGTCGCCGCCCCGCCGGCCGCCGTGGTCACCACCGTGACCACCCCGCCCGGCGCGCACGTCCTGACCACCCTGAACCTGCGCAGCCCCGTCATCCTCGCCGCGGCCACCACCGACGCGCCCGCCCGCACACCCAGCGCCGCCGCTTCGTCGGTGTACGTGGTCCAGCGCGGCGACTGGCTCGGCTACATCGCCGAGCGCTACCTCGGCGACTTCGACCGCTACCCGGAGATCGCCGCCCTCAACCCCGGCCTGGAGGCCCGCGACCACCGCTTCCCCGACCACATCGAGGGCAGCTGGCACATCGTCCTGCCCGCCGACGCCGACGACCGCGGCCCCCGGCTGCACGCCACCGGCCACCTCCTCGCCGACCCCGGTGGCGGCGACAGGCCCGGCGGCCCCGCGATCCCGGCGCCCACCGTCCCCGCGCCCAGCGCCCCGGCGAGCCCCGCACCAAGCGCCTCACCCTCGGCCAGTGCCAGCCCAAGCCCGTCGGCCAGCGCCCGGCCCAGCGCCTCGGCCAGCGTCGCCCCGTCGGCCCGCGCCGCGCCGAGCGCCACCACCACCCGGCCCGCCCCGGCCACGCACCCCGGGGCGGGCAACGGCCACCGACCCGCCGAGGACGACAGCATGCTCGACCAAGCGCTCGTGATAGGAGTCCCGCTGCTCGGCGCCGGGCTGCTGGCCGCCCTCGTGCTGACCACGCTGCGCCGGCGCCGCCGCCGCCAGGAGCAGCACCGTCCGGTCGGGCGGCGCATCCCCGAGCCGGTCAACCCGAAGGTCGAGACCGACCTGCGCGTGGTCGCCCAACCGATCGCCGTGGATCGCCTCGACCAGGCCCTGCGGGTCCTCGCGGCGGTCCTGGTCGACCGGCCCGCCGAGCAGATGCCCGACGTCGTCGGCGCCTGGCTCGACGGCGACGCGGTGAACCTGCTGCTGACCGCGGCGTGCCCGAACCCACCCGCGCCGTGGGTCGGTGACCACCTCAACTGGACCCTGCCGGGCACCGTCGAACTGCCCGACGTCGACGGGCAGCTCGCGCCGCTGCCCACCCTGGTCGCCGTCGGCTCCCAGCCGGGCATGCACCTGCTGCTGGACCTGGAGCGCCTGGGTCTGCTGGCCATCACCGGCGACCCCGGCCGGGCCGGTGACCTGTTGCGCTACATCGCCGCCGAACTGTCGTGCAACGCGTGGAGCGACCACGTCGAGGTCACCGTCGCCGGCTTCGACGCCGCCGAGACCGCCGAACTGCTCGCGCTGGGCGGTGAGCGCATCGACGCCGCCCCCAGCATCGCCGCGGCCGTGGAACGCATCCGCCGCCGCGCCGGGCAGGTCGTGCAATCCCTGGACCACCTCGGCGCCGGCGACCCGTTGACCGGCCGGATCGGCGACATCGCCGCCGACGCCTGGATGCCGCACGTCCTGCTGGTCAACAACCCGAACCCCGACGAGATCGCCGCGCTGGAGACCCTGGACAGCGACCTGGCCGCCACCGGCCGGTGCGCCGTGGCCGTCGCGGTCACCTCCCGCAGCGAGATCGGCCGCTGGCCGGTGTCCATCGACTCGAGCGGCCGGCTGACCATCGCCTTCCTCGGCATGACCGGGGAGGAGGCCAGCCTGACCGCCGCCGGGCTGCCCCGCGCCGAACTGGGCAGCCTCGCCGACCTGCTCACCACCGCCCGCGCCGGCACCACACTGCCCGGCCAGCTCGACGCCCCCGACCCGATGCCGGCCGACGCGTGGCCGAAGGTGCCGCCCGCCCCGGAGCCCGAGCCGTGGGCGGGCGGCACCGACGCGGCCGGTGGGCTGTTGGAGGAGCTGCTCGACCTGCCTGCCGGCGAGGACGAGCACGAGGAGGACGTGCACGACCCCACCGACGACGAGGCCCCAGACGAACCGCAGCCGTCGCGCGCCGTGCAGCCGCCGCCTACCGTGGAGCCGGCCGTCAGCGAGGAACCGGGTGAAGCCCGATCCGCTCCGCCGGCCCACCCAGCCGCACGGGACGCCGACGAGGCGGCCCGGACACCCGCGGTCGTGGCGCTGGCCGGACGGCAGAGCCCGACGCGCAAGCGGGTCACCGCCCCGGTACGCCGCCGACACAGCGACCCCACCCTCGACGCCGACGTACGCGCCTGGACCGACGCCGACCCGACCCGACCCCGGATCGCGATCCTCGGCCCGGTCACCGTCGAGGCGCCCGGACAACTGCCCCCCGAACGGCTGCGCTTCTACGCCGAGATCATCACCTACCTCGCCGTTCGGGGACAGCGCGGCGCCAGCATCGACCAGTTCGACGAGGCGATGTGGCCCGGCCAGCAGGTCAAGCCCACCAGCCGGCGGGTCGCGATCACCCGGGCCCGCAAGTGGCTCGGCGAAAGCGCCGACGGCGACCCGTGGCTGCCCGACGCCACCGGCGACCGTCGGTACCGGCTGCGCGACGGGTACCTGCTCGACTGGCACCTGTTCCGACGGCTACGCGCCCGCGGCGAGAGCCGCGGCCCGGCTGGCGCCAGCGACCTGCGCCAGGCGCTGAGCCTGGTCCGGGGCGCGCCGCTGGCCGGCGCCGACATCGCCTACTCCGCGACCGCCCGCAACCCGTACGTCTGGCTGCCGACCTCGGAGATCCAACCGCACCATCTCGCGTCGGCCATTGTGGACACCGCGCACCGACTCGTGGAGCTCTGCCTCGACGGCGGCGACGTCACGGGGGCCCGCTGGGCCGTCGACCAGGCATGGCTGGCCGACCCGGACCGGGCCAGCGACATCGCCTGGCGCGACCTGCTGCGGGTCGCCGACGCCGAAGGCAACACCGCCGAGCTCGACCAGATCCTCGGCGAGCTGATGCGCGCCCGCGACGCCGAGGTCCCCGAGGACCTCGACAAGGACACCTACCGGCTGCTGTGCGACCTGATGCCCGACCGCATGCGCGCCGGGGTGCGCTGACAACGCGCGGACGGAGGAACATGCCGATGCCAACCTGGGTCGTACTGGTCGCTCTGATCGCCGGCCCGGGCGCGGTCGGCATCGTCGGGGCCCGCCTCGGCATGCACCCGGCGACGATGAACAGCGCGATCTGGGCTGCGGCGGCCCTTCCGCTGACCGTGCTGGTTTCCGGGTGGCTGGCCGACACCTGGGGGCTACCCATCCCAACCCCGCTCTGGGCGCAGGTGCTCCTGCTGATCGGCGCGCCGGCCAGCATCATCTCGACGATGCTCTGGACGAGCCGGCAGGCGGCTCGCGCCGACGCCGCAGCCAACACACCGGCCGGGCGATGTAGCCGCTGCCACGCCGACCTGTTCGCCGACCACACCGGCCGCCGCTACTTCGCCCGCGACGAGGGCTACCTGTGTCCACCTGAGCGCCGAGCCCCCGGCGACCGCCGCCACCACGCGGTGCTCATCCGGATACCCGGCACGCTGTGAGGCCGGCGTGTCGCGACGGCACGGCGCCGAAGTAGGGGATGGCATCCCGCTGCGCCCGGGCCGGCCGCGCCGCCGGGGCGGACGGTGGCGGGTGGTGCCGCAAGTTCACCAAACCCGCTACCCCCGCGGACGGGTCAGAGGCGGCGCGTCAGCCGCCGCATCGCGCCCCGCAGCGTCCCCAGGTCAGGCACCGGGCCCGCTGCGGTGCGCGACCGGCCGGTCAACGCGGCGACCACCTCGGGCGCGGCGCCGGCCTCGGCCAGCGCGGCGGCGAACGTGGCGCGTAGCACGGCCGAACTGAGCTCAACCCCGGCCCGGTCACTCGCGCGTTGGACCACCTCGGTCACTGACCGGCCGCTGAGCCGTCCACCGAAGCGGTTGACGAACAACGCACTGCACTGCTCGGCGGGCGGCCACTGCGCCCGCAGCCGCAGCCAGCGCCGCAGCAGGCGAGCCAGATCCGCCGGCAGCGGCACCACCCGGTCGCCAGCGCGCAGTTGCGCGCCGTCCATGTCGACGTCGTCCACGTCCAGCCCGGCGACCCCAGCACCGGCCAGGCCGGTGTAGAACACGGTCGTCACCACCGCCAGGTCCCGCACCGCCACCGGCGTCGCTCCGGTGCCGGCGGGGGCCAGGACCGCCCGGCGCGCCGCCGGCGACAACGGCTTCGCCGGTGCGCTGACCACCAGGTCGCGAGACACCACGGCGTCACCCAGACCCAGGTGGCGGTAGAAGTGGTCGACCGCGACCAGGATCGCGTTGACCGCCGAGGTGGCCCGGCCCTGCTCGCTCAGGTGCCGCTGATAGGCGCCGACCGCTTGGTTGCGGGCGTGCGGGTCGCGTAGCGCCAGCACGGGTTGGGCCCGCCCGGCGAGGTACGCCAGGTACCCGGCCACCCGGGAGCGGTAGACGCGGCGGGTCGCCGCAGACAAGGACCCGTCCTGCAGGGCCGCGGCGTAGACGTCCAGCGCCTCGCGCAAACGTGCCGGCAGCGCGGCAGCCATCATCAGGATCCCTCACTGCACCACCGGGCACCGACCACCCGATCGTACCTTCCGCGACCGTGCAGTATCAGAGGTTGGTCGTAGGGCGGCGTTAGCGTGCGGCGAAACGTCAGCACCAGCAGTTCGGAGGGGATCGACATGCAGATCCCGGTCTGGTCGAACGTCCGCCTCGACGATGAGCGCGACTGGCCGGTCGACGACGTGGTCGACCTGTTCGTGGCCTCGCGGTGGTACCAGCCCGGCGCCGACCCGGCGCCCGGACTGCGGATGTTCGTCACCGACCAAGACGGCCCGATCAGGGGCGTCTGCGACGAGCACGCCATCGAGCAGTTGACCGCCGCGCTCGCCCGTCGCACGGGCGAACTCGTCACGGTCGGAAGGGACACCACCGCATGAGCACCGTCCTCACCCGGCGCAACCCGGCGCCCGCCCCGAACCCCACCCCGGCCTCCGTACCGGCGGTGTCCGCGCCGGCCCGGCCCGTGGCGGCGATTCGCGCGCACACCGCGGCCGTGATCGCGCGCCTCGGCGTCCCCGGCGTGACCGGCCTGCTCGGCCTGGTCGCACTCGTCGCCGGCGCCAGCTACCGCTTCGGTGCGGCGCTGAACAGCCGGCCACCCCTGTGGCCGGCGCTGATGCAGCCGCTGGCCTGGCTCCTGGTGCAGCTCGGCACCGTCCTGGCGGCGGCGGCCGCGCTGGCCTGGCTGTGGCGGCGCGTGCGCGGCCGGGCCTGAACCAAGAGCCCCGGGAGGTCGCGGAGCCGTTGCCCCCGCGGACCGCGACCTCCCGGCCTTCCTGACGTAGCCCTTCGATAGGGAGAACCCCATGCAGCCGGCGCACCGCAGCGACGCCATGGAAGACGCCATGGAACCGGCGCGCGCCAGCACGCCCGACGACGACCTCGTCCACCCGGGCGCGCTGGTGCACGAGGAACAGGAGCGCGGCGGTGTGCGCTGCACCGCCACCTTCTCCCCGGACCCCGGCCGCACCTACCGCTACACCCTGGGCCGTACCTGGGACGACCGGCTGCCCGTCGCGACGTTCCTGATGCTCAACCCGTCGACCGCCGACGCGTACTGCGACGACGCCACCATCCGCCGCTGCCTCGGCTTCGCCCGAGCCTGGCACGCCGGCGGGCTGCTGGTGGTCAACCTGTACGCGCTGCGCGCCACCAACCCGGCCGAGCTGCTCACCCACGCCGACCCGGTCGGCCCCGCCAACGACGCCGTCCTGACCACCGTCCTGACGGCGTCGTTGGCGGGCGCCGACACCGGTACCCCGCTGGTCGCGGCCTGGGGCGCGCACCGCGCCGCCGCCACCCGCGCCCACCACGTCTACGCCCTGCTGCGCGGTCGCGGCCTGCGCCCGCGGTGCCTTGGCACCACCTCGGCCGGACACCCACGTCATCCTCTGCGCCTGTCGGCCACCACACCGCTGCTCGAGTACCCGGGGCCCGCCCGTGACGGCCCTGGCCGTACCCCGGCGGATCCGCCCGGCGCGTCGAGGAGGGAGGCGTCGCGGTGAGCACCCCAGCCCCGCCCGAGCAGCTGACGGTGCTGCTCGCCGAGTACGGCCAGCTCAAGGACGAGCAGGCCCAGCGGATCGGGCACCGCGACAACCTGGTCTACGCCACCCTGACCGCCGCTGCGGCGACCATCGTCGGCGCTGTCCAGACCCACGCCGCCGCGCTGCTGCTTGCGCTCGCCCCGGTCTGCGTGCTGCTGGGCTGGACGTACCTGGCCAACGACCGGATGGTCACCGCGATTGGCCGGTACCTGCGCGACGAGTTGGCCCCGCGCCTGGAGAGCTTCGCCGGCGCCGCGGTGCTCGGCTGGGAGCGCGAACACCCCGCCGACACCCGCCGCCGGCAGCGCAAGTGCTTCCAGCTGGCCGCGAACCTGCTCACCTTCGTGCTGCCCGGCGCCGCCGCCGCGATCGCCGCGGTGGTCGCCGGCCGCCCCGTGTGGCTGGTCATCGTCGGCGCCGTCGTCGCGTTCGCGCTGCTGGCCGTTCTCGCCTGGCAGATCGTGGCGCACGCCGACCTGCCACCCAAGGCACCCTGCGTGCCGGACCGCAGCGCGACGGGATGACCCAGCCCGGACCCGGGCCCGCGCGACCCGCCACCCTCACCCAGGAGACGACGATCATGGTCACCGCCGACACGCTCGTCCGCACCCCCGCCGCCGCGACGTCGTGCCCGCACGACCCACCCTGCCCGGCCGCCGACGCCGTGGACCACCAGGCGGCCCGCGTGGTCGCGGCGTACCCGGTGCAGGGCTGGAGCCTGCTGTGCAACGGCGTCATCCTGTTCGAGGACACCGGCGAACTGATGCCGGACGGCTCGCCCGGCGAACCGCGCCGCGGGCCGGCCCCGCACCGCGTCGGCACATGACAACCATGCTCGCGCCGACCGTCGCCGCGCCGGGGCAGGCCGTGCAGGCCCTGCTGGCCCGGGCGGACGTGGCCGCCGTCGTCGACCAGGTGCTGCTACTCACCACCGCGCAGCGCCGTGACCTCAGCCGTGTCTGGGCTACCAACAACCGCGTCCACGGCATCAGCCAGATCCGGATCTGCCACCGGGTCAGCACGACCGCGCCCGAGCGCCAGCCGGACCAGGCCGCCGTGCGGGCCTGGGTGTGGACGGTGGCCGCCGAGCCCCGCGACGGCCACACCGGCGCTGCCGCGGCCGCCTCGGACATGTCCTTCGTCCTGCTGGCCGGCGACCTGCTGTCGGCGGCCGAGCGTGCCCTGTTCGACGCCCCGTGGCGGGCCATCTGCGCCGACCCGGTCCCCGGCCTGGCCGGCCGGCGGTAGGCACCGGGCGAGCGGCACTGGCGAGGCACCGGGGGGACGTACTCACCCGCTTCAATCGAAGCCGCACCAGGGCCGAGTCCCACACCCAAGGAGCCGCCGTGCCGAGCACCGTCAACGCCGCCGAGGTGACCACCATCGGGCAGACCCGGACGTTCTACGAGGCCCTCGCGCGCTGCTGCGACACCGACGTGCAGCACATCGAACTGGCCCTGGCCGACCTGGCGGCACTGGGGCTGGACGAGGCCACCCTCGACGGGTTCCAGTCGGCGCAGGAGGACGCCCGCCGCGCCGCCGGCCGGTGCCGCAGCACGATCGCGGTGCTCGACGCCCGGCAGGCGCTGCTGGAGGAGGCGGTCAACGCCACCCCGGGCGCGGCCAAGACCGAGTTCTACCAGGACGGCGCGGCCACCGGCCGGCCGGCGGGAAGCGAGACCGCGATGGCACCGACGACACCCACCGGCGCGGCCGCCGATCCCGCCGCCGACGGCTCGCCGGAACGGGAGCGTGTCCGCACCGACCGTCGAGCCAAGGCCGACGTGCTGATCCCGGTCTCCCAGCTGCTCGCGGTAGCCCAGAACATCACCGAGATCCTCGACGCCGGCGACGAGGACGACGACCCGGAGGACCTGCTGCGCAACCTGCTCAAGGCGGTCTACCAGGCCACCGGTGAGGTTGGGCTCAGCGAGGTCGCCACACCCGGAACCCGCACCACCTTCGACGCCGAGCAGCATCACCTGCTCGGCGACCCGCCGCCCGACCACGACGGCCGGGTCCAGGTGCTGCACCCCGGCCGGCAATGGAACCACGCCGGCGAACACCTGGTGATCAGTACCGCCATGGTGGTGCCCTACGACGACGAGCACGGCGCCTACATGCTCGGCACACCGGCCAGCCTGGATGAGGAGGGCAGCGGCGAACGGATCTGGCTCGACGAGGACCGCGGTGCCGTGCCGGACTGCTACCGGGGCCCCGACTGGTACACCGTCGAGGCAGTCGGCGACTGCGACGGCACCGACGAGGAGTGCCCCAACCAGGGCGGCACGTGCGAGGGTGCCTGGATCTACCTGTACGACAACGACCCCGGCGAGAGCGAAGCCATCCACTACGCCAGCGACGCCCCTCTGCTCATGGACTACAACACCTAAGCGCCGCCCGAGCCTGTTGGAGGGACGCTCGACGCGGATCCGCATCCCGGGCCTACCGCTCGCCGCCGCGCCGGCCGGTGGCGGGTGGCCACGCAAGTTCACCATCGGAACCGCCTACCAGCAGGGCCCACGGTGACCCCCGCCGGCGAGGTGAGCACGATCGGGCGAACCCACGCGTTCTACGACGCGCTGGCCCGCTGCTGCGAGGCCGACGTGCAGCAGATCGAGCTGGCCCTGGCCGACCTGGCGGCACTGGAGCTGGACGAGGCCACCCTCGACGGGTTCCAGTCGGCGCAGGACGATGCCCGCCGGGCCGCCGGCCGGTGCCGCAGCACGATCGCGGTGCTCGACGCCCGGCAGGCGCTGCTGGAGGAGGCGGTCAACGCCACCCCGGACGCAGCCAGAATCGAGTTCTACCAACAGGCGCCCACCACCGCGAAGGGAAGCGCAGTGACCAGCAGCCCCCCGGCCACGACCCCGCAGGACGAGCCCGCCGAGGACGAGGACGAGGTGTACCACGAGCCGTGGTGCGCCGACCGCGGCCACGCTGAGGACGAGGACTGCCCTATGCCGCACATGAGCTGGTGCACCGAACGCGACCACGACACCACCACCGAGGAGTGCACGACCAGCCGCGTCGTCCCCGGCGGCATCCAGCTCGACCTGACCGGGATCTACGGCGACAACGTCGCGATGACCGTCATCTCCGATGGCGACGAGCTGAGCCTCGACGAGGTCGACGCGGTCCTCGCCGCGCTGCAAGAGATGCGCGCGACCATGGCCACCAGCATCGACACCGAGGTCCACAACATCGCGCTGTGAAACGGGCGGCAGACCGGGCGTGGCGTCGCAGGCCCCGGCGATGCTGGGCCGGCAACCGACGCGGATTGGAGCCCGATGACCCCACCCGACCAGATCCCCACCACCGGCCTGGCCACCACCACCTCGGCCCGAGGCCGTGACCCGTGGGCCGTTCTCGCCCTCGTTGTGATCGGGCCGCTACTGGCCACCGCCGCGGTGCTCGGCCGGGTGCCCGGGTGGCTCGCCCTCGCGCTGCTTGCCGCCGGCGTACCCACCGAGTGGCGGGCCCGGCGCCGCCCGGCGCGCTACGTCGGCACCGCGGCCGTCCTGCTCGGACTGCTCGGGCTGGTCATGCTCGCGCTGCACCTGCCGCCGGTCACGCTCTGGTGACTCGTCCGTCAGGCCGCCGCCCGGCCCAGCCCGCCACGCCACCGGCGGCGCGGTGGACGCCCGCCGAGCGGACGCGGTTCACCGCCGCGCTGCTGGCCGCGCTGCCCGGCCCCGACGAGGAGCCGGTGTCGACCAACCAACTCGGCGACCGCTTCCAGCTTGGCCCCTACGACCGCAGCACCCGGCTGTGGCGCACCCTAGACCAGCTCGCCACGGCCGGCCTGGTGGAACGCGTTGTCGTGCCGAACGTGACCAGCCGCTCCTGGCGCCTGACCCCCGCCGGATCCGCCGAGGCGGACCGGCAAGACCGCTGACAGCCGCGGCGTTAACCGGACCGTCAGACCTCGACCTGGGCCGGCACGAACCGGTACAGCGGTTCGGTGCGATGCTGGTCGTAGACGTCCATCTCGAACTCGCCGAGAGCGACCTCGTTGACCCCATGCTGGCGGTCCATGTAGTCCAGCAGCAGCTCGCGCAGCTGGTGATGGTCCTGCGGATCCGCCTCGGTCTGGAACCGGCCGTCCTCGTGCCCGTTGTGGAAGACCACCAGGTCGAGCCGCTCGCCTCGCCCCATCGCCTCATCCCTTCATGGGCACCGGTACGGCCCGCCGCCGGCCGTGACGCCGCAGGGTGGCGACGTCCCCCACGCAGTGTACGGCCCCACCGCCCGGCCAAGGTCCACATGAAACGGCGCTACCCGCGCACCCGATCGAGGGGCGCCGTTCCTGTCAGTACCCGCTGATACCTTCCAGTATCAGAAGATAGACCGTTGTCCCTGGTCAAGCAGTGACCGATTGGAGACCGACGCCGTGACCGCCGCCAAGACCACCACCGCCCGGAAGGCGACGCCGAGGAAGGCCGCCGCCGCGAAGAAGACCACCGCCCCGGTCGAACCGGCACCGGCCGAGCTGATCCACGCCGACCCGGCCGACCTGGTCGTGGGCGCCAACGTGCGCCTCGACCCCCGGCTCGACGCGGACTTCGTCGCCTCGATCCGGGAGCGTGGCGTCCTGGAGCCCATCGTCGCCTACCGCGAGGGCGACGGCGACGGCGACGGCCGGCTGGTCGTGCTGCGCGGACAGCGGCGCACCGTCGGCGCTCTCCAGGCCGGACGGCCCACCGTGCCGGTCGTGGTGATCCCCAAACCGGACGACGTCGACCGGGTCGTCGACCAGCTGATCGAGAACGACCACCGCGCGGGCCTGGTTGAGGCCGAGCGGGCGTCGGCGTTCACGCAGTTGGCCGCGTTCGGGCTGCCCGCCGGCGACATCGTGCGGCGGACCGCCTCGCGGCGCGACGACGTCGACCGGGCGCTGGCGGTCGCTCGGTCGCCCCGGGTGCGGGAGGCGACCGAGCGGTTTCCCGCCCTGACCTTCGACAACCTCGCGGCGTTCGCCGAGTTCGAGGACGACCCGCAGGCCCTGGCCCAGCTCGAGCAGGCCGCCGCGAAGGGACGCGGGTTCGCGCACGTCGCGCAGGGTCTGCGGGACACCCGCGACCAGCGCGCGGCGCTGGTGGCGGCCGAACAGGCGCTGCGCAGGGCCGGGGTGAAGGTGGTCGACCAGCTCGGCTCCCGGCCCAAGGCCCGCCGGCTGAGCCAACTCCTCGGCGCCGAGGGCGAGCTGACCGAGCAGGAACACATGGGTTGCCCCGGGCACGCCGCGTACGTCGACGAGGACTGGCTCTACCCCGGCGACGAGGGGTACCCCAACCCGGACGCCGACCCCGATGACGACGACGCGGCGGTGTATGCGGCAACGCCGGTCTACCTGTGCCTGGACTGGGCCAAGCACGACCACAAGGAGCGGTACCCGTCCTACTCAGGCAGTCGTGCCGCGATCCCGGCGGCCGAGAAGACCGACGAGCAGCGCTCGGCGGCCGCCGCCGAGCGGCGCGAGGTCATCGCGGGGAACCGGGCGTGGGACAGCGCGCAGACCGTCCGCCGGCAGTGGCTGGCCGAGCTGCTGACCCGCAAGACGGCGCCGCCGCGGGCGGCCGCGTTCATCGCCGGCAGCTTCGCTCGCCGCGACCACACCGTCAGCCACACCCTGATGAACGGCATCGACCTGGCCCGGGAGTTGCTGGGCCTGCAGCCGGAGGGCCACTCGTACAGCGACTACGAGGGGTACCTGCGGCGGCGACGGGAGATGGTGGACCTAATCGAGCAGGGCACCGACGGTCGTGCGCTGGTGATCGGGCTGGGCCTGATCCTGGCCGCGTACGAGCAGGGCGCCGATCGCAACTCGTGGCGCCGTACGTCCGCGACGGACACCGACGGCTCGGTGTCGGCCACCCCGCGGTACCTGCGCTATCTGGAGTCGTGCGGGTACGAGCTGGCGCCGGTCGAGCGTCGGGCGTGCGGCGAGCCGGTCGAGTTGGTGACCACAGCTCAGTGACGTCCGGGCGGCGTCTGAACCGACCCAGTGCTCACCGGGTGGTCGGTGTCCACTGTGGAGCTGGCCGGCGCTGCCGTAGGCCGCTGGTTCAATGCGGCGTGTAGGCGCATCCAACACATGAGGGAGTGTCACCGTGGCACCAGGTACCGCCCCCGCTGGCGAGGTAGCGACGATCGCGGCGACGCGGGCGTTCTACCAGGGGTTGACCGCAGCGTGCGAGGCAGACGTCGCGCAGATCGAACTGGCCCTGTCGCACCTGGCCGCGCTGGATCTGGACGAGGCCACCCTGGACGGGTTCCAGTCGGCGCAGGAGGACGCCCGCCGGGCCGCCGGCCGCTGCCGCAGCACCATCCAGGTCCTCAACGCCAAGCAGGCGCTGCTGGAGGAGGCGGTCAACGCCACCCCGGACGCCGCCAAGACCGAGTTCTACCAGGACGGCGACGCCGGCCCTTACGGTCGAGGTGGTTCCCGGCCAGCACCGGCCCAGCCCCCCGCCGGCGCCAACCCCGAGGAGGACGAGATGCCCGCAGCGAACGATGCCCGGCCGGCCGGCGGCGACGATGAGCAGGCCGAGCAGCAGCCCGCCGCGAGCCGCCTGGCCAGGTACTACCGGTGCGGCGGATGCGGCTACGTGGTCGGCCCGCAGGAACAGCAGCCGGGCGGCTGCCCGAACTGCCAGACCCGGGGCGGGGTGTTCACCCCGACCGAGATCGCCTTCCCGGCGCGGCCAAGCGAGGAGGCGATCGCCCAGGACACCCGCGACGTCGAGGCGGCGATCCGGGAGGCGTACGGGAGCCTCGCCGGCCACCGGGGCGCCATCGTGCCGCTGGCCGACGTGCGCGCCGCGCTGCCCGCCGACCTCGATCGGGAGACGGTCGACGCCGCGCTGACCAAGCTCGCCGGGCACGCCGACGTCCACGTGTTCCCGCGCACCGACCAGAAGCAGGCCGCCCCGACCACGCAGCAGGCCGCCCTGCCCATCGGCGGGGGGTACAGCCACAGCCTGATCATCGAAGGCGGTCGGCCGAGGATGACCACCACGCTCCAGGCAATCACGATGACCAGCCGGGTGCAGGCCGAGTCGATGCTCGCCCCGCTGGACGACACCGAGGTGGCGTACCTGGCCGACCGGATGGGCGTCGACACCACCGGCACGCCGGCCGACGTCCGCCGCCGGATCGCGCAGCAGGCCGAGACCAACCGGCAGCAGTGGCACGCCGACGCCCGCCAGGGCGAAGAGGACGGCAAGCTGCTCGCCCGCGCCGACCACGACCCCGAGTGGGTCCAGGGCTGGACGGACGCGGACCGGCAGGCGGCGCGCGAGGCCGGCGCCCGGCTGCTCGCCCGCGCCGACCACGACCTGGGCTGGGCCTACATCCGCGAGCGCGCCACCCGCTGGCTCTGACCGCCGGGCCGACCCGCCACCCGCGCGGTAAGCCGGGCGGTTGCCCGCCGCAGCAGCACGACCTAGGTCGTCGGTGTTGGAATCCAACCCGCACGCCGGCCCCGGTCTGGAGTGTCCACAGTGGAGCGAGGGCAAGGGAGGTGCCGCCGTGCCGCCGACCGCGGGCCCTGCCGGCGAGATGACCACGATCATGCAGACCCGCGCGTTCTACGAGGCGCTGGCCCGCTCCTGCGAGGCCGACGTCGAGCAGATCGAACTGGCCCTAGCCGACCTGGCCGCCATGGAGCTGGACGAGGCCACCCTCGACGGGTTTCAGTCCGCGCAGGACGACGCTCGGCGGGCGGCGCAGCGCGCCCGGCGTACCGTGGCGGTACTGGACGAGCGGCAGGGGCTGCTGGAGCAGGCGGTCAACGCCACCCCCGACGCGGCCCGGGTCGAGTTCTACCGGGACGGTGCCGGCGGGGTTCACGATCCACGCGGCGGCCAGGCCCCGCCCGCCCCGCAGGAGGAGCCGGCAATGAGCGACGACCGCGACAAGCCCAGGGTGGAGACGAGCGTAAAGGACCCCCTGCGAGTCGCCGGCCGGATGACGCTGCACCACGGTGAGCGGTTCGCCGGCAGCGGCTCGGTGGCCGACCACGAGGGGATGATGGTGCTCGCGGCGGCCGTGGACGGCCCGGCCGGGCGGCAAGTCCACGTCGGGGTGCCGATCCACGAGGAGGACAAGAAGGAATGGCGCGGCGCCCACGCGCCCGCCCAGCTCACCGAGGTCGACGACGAGGACGGTGAGGAGTATTCGACCGACACCGGGTCGGACACTACCGTCATCCTGGACGCCGCCGACGCGGCCCGGCTGCCCGAGGTAGCCGAGGAGGTCATCGGCCGCGCCACCGCGGCGGACAAGGAGTTCCGGCAGGTCGCCAAGGAGTGCGACCGGCTCTACGACGAGCGGGCCAGGCTGGAGGCCCAACGCTTCCCCGGACGCGGCGAGGAGAAGATCGCCGTGGACGCGAAGGTGGACAGTGAGGAGAAGCTCCAGGCGCGTCGCCGCCGCGACGTCGACCGGGCGGCCGAGCACCTCGACCCGGCCGACCGGGCAGCCTACGACGAGCGACAGCGGACGATCGACGCCGCCGGTCGTGACGGCTGGGAACCCGATAGGGAAGCCGAGGCGGCCGAGGTATGCGGCCTCGCCGTGGACGAGTTCCGGGAGATCCGCGACCTCGAGCGGATCCCGTACCGGCAGCGCACCGCGGCCCAGGAGGAACGGCTCGACCAGCTCGCGCACGGCGGCGGGGATGTCCTGCACCCGGTCCTGCCGCCGCTGCTGGCGCAACAGGCCGCGCTGGTGTGTGGCCTGACCCTGGACGAGTTCCGGGAGATGGAGGCACTGGAGCGCATCCCCCGGCGCAGCCGCCAGGAGTATTACAACCGGGGCCGCCGGGTGCGTACGGACGCGGAGCAGACCCGCCTCGACGAGCTGGAAGCCTCGACCCGCGGCGCGACCGGCGCCAACCGGCGCGACACCGACAACCTGCGCGGCCAGTACCTGTCCATGCTGCGGGTGCACCACTCGGCGAAGACGACGCTTGCCCAGGCCCGCACGGAGCAGGCGGCGATGGAGGCGACCGCCCAGCCGCTGGACGCGGCGACCGCCGCCGAGCTGGACCGGGTCGTCGTCGCACACGACGCGGCCAGCGAGCAGTACGACGCGAGAGCCGGCTGGGCCAGCGCCACGGCCGAGATCCCGGCCCGCAACGGCGGTGCGCTCGTGATCGAGGCCATCCAGGAGGAGGAAGGAGGAGTGCGGTACAAGGTGGACCGCAAGCCGGCCGACGCCGACGAGGACTGGAGCGCGGGAACCATCGGGGAACCGTTCACCGTCACCGCCGGCGGGCTGCGCAAGGCCGCCAAGCTCGTCGGTGACCTATCCGGCTCCAGCGATCCGAAGCCGTCACCGCCGGCGCCGCGCAACGCCGCCGCGCTCGCGGCGCAGGACACCGCCCCCGGCGCCGCCACGTTGCTACCAACGCGCGCGCCCGTCGCCGTCGGCCACGCCGAGCACCACAGCCATGGCCCAGCGGACACCGACACGGCACACCGGCGCCGGTAGGGCGCGATCCGGCCTGGGTGTCACCGTGCTGACCGGCCGCCTCGGTGCGCCGACACCGAAACCGCGTGGGAACCGGAGGGGCGACCCCTCCAGGAGCGACCAGCGCGGCCCGGCCGGGGTGATCCGGTACCGGCTGACCCCGCGGCCGGGTGCGGCCAGCTCAGGGCGTTTACCCAGGTCAACGCGCCCGCAGCTACTCGCAGAACGGATCCTCGCCCTCGCCGAGCGCCACCAACCGGGTCGCGTCAACGTGTCGGGTGGCCAGCCAGTCTCGCAGCGCCGCCCGGTCGCCGGCCAGCTCGCCGACGAGTTCGCCGTCGTACCAGATCCGGTACCCGGCGCCCGGCTCGTCGACGACCCGGTCGACCAGCCACCGGGTGTCGGGCGTCCGCCAGGAGTCGACCACGGCCACGTACCCGACGGTACCGAGCCCGCCGGTCGCCACGACCGGCCGCGGGAGCCGCGCTGCCAGCCGGCGCCGCGACGACAGGGATGGCCGTCGCGCGTACCGTGACTCGTTCGCTAAGCTCCTGGACGGCGACTGCGCTCGCCAGCCCACATCGGCGGTGTCCCCACGCCCGACGGTGCCGGGGAAAGAGCCCTGGGCTCGCGCACCGGGCTATCCGAACCTGCAGGCTCTCGCGCACCCGGAACCTGTGCAGCTCGTCACCGAGCTGACGTCCGTCTGCCCGTCTGTCTCCACCGGCGGGCCGTGCGTGGGGGCGGCCCGTGGGATTGAGACCCATGACGACCAGACGCGTGCCCAAGGACGCGGTCCGGACGCGCATGGCGCGCACCGGGGAGAGCTACCAGCAGGCCCTGGCCGCCATCCGGGCGCAGGTACCCCAGCGGCACCTGCTCCCGCCCGACGACGGTCCCTGCGTGGGGCGATGCCTGTCGGCATTCCTCGCCACGATGGACGGTGCCGGCGGCGGGTCGATGACCGACTGCGCCCGCTGTCCGGGCCAGGTGTGCGTGGAATGCGGCCGCGCCCCCGTCGAGACGGCGCTGGCCCGGTGTGCGGGCTGCGAGGAGGCCCTCGCGACGATCGCCCGGGACCGGCGGCTGGCCGAGCGGTGCGCCGGCCGCACCTGCATTTCCCGCCTCCACGCGGGAACCTCCGACGCGGACTCGGCCTGCACCACCTGCGACTCCTGCTGGGAGCAGATATGCCTCTGCGGCCGGGCGCCGGTAGAAGAACCGGACGTGCTGTGCGATCGCTGCGAGGCCATGCACGACGAAGGGGACTGGTGGGTTGAGAAGGACCGCCAGGACCTGCTGGAAAGGCTGGACTACCTCGCCGGCCTGATCGCCAAGCTGGGTGGCGGCAAACGCCGGGCCGTGCACCACGCGCTGCGCGGCCAACTCGCCAGCCGCCGCGACGACGCGGACTATGACGAGCTGTACGACGCCGTCAGGTACGCCGAGAAATGGGTCGAGCGGCTACGGGCCGCCGACGGGCGCGTCGCCGCCGGGCCGGCGTCGCCGCCGAGCCCGTCCGGGTGAGTGCGCGGCGACGAGGGGTACGCCTGTCCAGCCCGAGCCAGGGGAGACCGGAGCACACCGTCCCAAGTGGACGATCGGCGGGATCCGCAAGCACCGCCCGGTCATCGCCGTGCGGGCCCAGCAACTGGCGCAGCCGACGTGCCGCGAGCGGATATCCAAGCCTCGCGCGGCCGTCGGCGACGTCGGCGTCAGAGCACGTCGCTGTCTGGTTCATCGGCGGCCACGGCGCCAGACGCCGAGGTCGAGGTGGACACCCGCCTACGAGCACGGTCGGTGGCGCTATCCCGCCCGGTACCTGCGCTACCGGCTGGACTTGTCGGTATACGACGTGCCGCTGCACCTGTTGTGATCCGCCGCCCGGGGCGGTGCGCCGGGCGGCCGCCGGCCGTCACGCCCCCCGGGGATCGCTGTACGCCATGTGTGAAAGCCCGGCCCGAGACTCACGCTGCGAAGCGGGAAAGTGACAGAGGCCGCTGCTTTAATCAGGCCACGTTGCTTACACCTTGGGAGACGCGATGGGACTGGCCGATTGGATCCGGATCGCGCGCGGCGATCTCACCCCCGAGGAGATCGCCGAGCGTGACGAGCGGGCGCGGGCCCGCCGCACCCGCGCCGCGCAGGCGGGGGCCGACAAGGTGGCCCAAGGGCAGGAGTACGCGCTGTACCAGCAACGGCTTCACCGCGCGGCCGGGATCTCCACCGTCACCCTCGTCTGCCACATCGACACATGGCGGTTCATCGACCGCTACGCCGACGAGCGGAACACCTGGCAGAGCCCCACCCACACCGAGGGCCGCATCACCGCCCGCGGCGACGGCTTGACCGAGGTGCTGCTGTCGGGCCCCCAGGTCGTCATGGTGCTGATCGTGATGGCCGACGAGTGCGGGCGCGGCACCAGGATCAGGATCGCCGCCCCGTTCATCGGGGACCGGGTCATCGCCGCACGGATCTATGAGGCGGTCGGCGCCATCGTCGACGGCGTCGACCCGGACGCGCCCGAAGGCGCGCCGGTACCACCGATCGTGATCGACGACCGGATCACCGCGCCGACGCAGCCCACCCCGGACCGCTGAGCGAGCCCCGTGCGCCGGTGAGCACGCGTCAGCGATCCCGAGGGGCCCAGATCCGCGTGAGCCGGACCTCCAGGAGCGACGATCGGGCCCGCGCAGGGTGATCGGTAGTCCGCCATACGACGCCCGGCCACGGCCTTCTCGGCACGTTCGCCCAGCTGAGGCGGCCTGTCAGCCACGACGACCTGGGCGGTCGCGAGGCCCCGGCAGATGACGAGGTGGCCGCCGGGGCGGCAGGAGCAGTTGCAGGACGACCAGCGCCGCTCGCCGCCGCGCCGGCCTCGACGAGTACACCGCGGTCACCGCGATGACGCCGATGAGTGTCACATACGCGATGAGAACAACCGCCACCAGAGGGCCGGCGGCGCCGCCCAGGCTCAGCAGGTAGCCCACAGAATCTCCGTCAGCGAGATCAACCCCCGTGCTGACGGGACGGGCTGGCCGCAGACATGGATGAACAGAACCGACCGTCCATTTAGGACGGTTAGCGCTATTCAGTTAGCCCCGGCTGAACGGCTACCGGATGCCATCCATATCTGCGCGCCCCCTGGTGGTCGCGAACCACAGGTCGGCCGATGCCGATGAGGGCGAGACGTGCGGCTCCCATGCTCGCACACGCCGTCGTGAAGAGTGCGGGCCGGGGCAGCGGCCGGTCCGCTATGCGGGTGCGGGTACCGGCGGAAGCGCGGCGAACAGGCCCCGGCTGGCGCGCAGCACGATGTCGTACACCGTCGCATACCCGGCGGGGTCGGTCAGGTCGAGTTCGGGTACCTGGCGGACCGCGCGCACGTACGCGCCCGGGTGAGCCGCCATCGTTCGGACCTTGCTCAGGATGTCGATGACCTCGGTCGTCACCGTCGCCGGCAGCCACCCGGCCCGGTGGGTCAGCTCGGCCAGCTCGGCGAGGTGCAGGAAGCTGGGCTGCGCTGGCCAGTGCCCGGCGGCGCGCAGCTCGTCCTCGTGCGCCACCACCATGCCCAGCAGGACGGCCTCGAACGCGCCGGCCAGCGACGCCAGCGCGGCGTGCGGGGCGCCGGCAGCATGGCAGCGCAGCGACTCGTCGAGGTTGGTGACCGCGCCACGCAGCAGCACGTCCAGGTCCTCGACCGACCAGTCCTCCGCAGCCCCGCGTCCTCTCACGATCGGTCATGCTGCTCCACCCGGGCCCGGCCCGCACCCCGTATTCGGGCGGCCGGCCGGCCCGGCGGTACCGCAGCACGTACGACCGGCGGCGGACATCGCGCTCGTCGCGGCCCGCCGCCCGCACGGGGGCGGTCGGCTGCCGATCGGCCGTAGGCTGCCGAGGCGGGGTGCATGGCGGGGCCGAGCCGTGTGGTAGCGAGGCCCGCCGCCGATGCTCTTTGCCCGGACCACGGGCGGCGGGACCTCTCAGCAGACGGAGGTGTCCGTCTAACCCGTGCAGACCCGCGAGGCACCCCCAGCGTGCAAGGCGACCGGGCCTTTTGCGGGGTGCAATACCCCACAGGTGTCCGGCTTGTGGTCGCTGCGCAGGCGGAGGAAGATCCCGCCTGACAACTGGATACGGGGCCAACAACCACCCAAAGCGTTCGCCCGGACCACGGGGTGGCTGGCCTCTCAGCAGACAGAGGTGATCTCCGATGAGCGCAAGCTCACCGGGGGCGGCGCCGTGCATCGACGTCTCCCCACCATTTCCCCGGCGCCGACGATGGATCACGGTCCTCGTGATCGTCCTCGGAGTGGCCACGTACCTGCCCCTGCCGCCGATCATCACGCACCCGCTGCGCCAGGCGCTGCTGGCCGCCCTCGGCGGCTTGGCGCTGGACCTGGTACGGGAGATGGTCAACGCCGCCGTCCGGAAGGCCGCCGGCTGGCTGGGCAAGCGCATGCCCAAGCTCCTGTACGTCGACAACCGGTCCGGCCGCCGGCGGATTGTCCTGGGATGGACCTAGCCCCGGCGCCGCCGGTAAGCAGCTGGGCGACCACCTCGTCGGCCGGCGGGGACTGCACGTCCCCGCCGGCGACGGAGGAGTTCGAGCGGTTCTTCCGCGACGAGCAGTGGAAGCTGATCGGGTTCGTCGTGAGGAAGGGGGCCACGCGGCACGACGCCGAAGACGTCGTCATGAACGTGATGGCCGACATCTGGGAACACTGGGACCGGATCGAGTCCCCGCGCGCCTACGCGTACGTGGCGGCCGAGCGCAAGCACGTCAAGGCCCAGCTCCGGCGCCGCCGCGAGGTCGACACGTGGCTGCAGGAGGATGACCAACTTCTTGCGCGGCACTCTGATCCGTCCGGCGACCTTGACGACGGGCTGTGGGTGACCGAGCTGCTGCGTGCCCTGCCCCCGGCCCAGCGAGAGGTCATGGCGCTCACCGTTGACGGCGTTCCATCAACCGAGATCGCCAAGCGGCTCGCCACCACCACCGACACGGTGCGATCGAACCTGCGCCACGCGCGCCACCGCCTCGCGATCGCCCTGGCAGCGACGGCATGACTGCGGATGACGGCTGCCGGCCCGCTCACGAAGCTCCTGCGGATCGTAGGGTCCTGGCGTGCGGACAGTGACCTTACGGATGCTGCGCGAGGGAATCGGGGCGGCACTGCGCGACGCCATGAGCGCCACCGCCGTCGAGGACTTCTGCACCGGCATCGGCCTCGCCCCGCCCGAGCCCCCGGAAGACATCGCCTTCACCAGCAAGCGCGCGTACGTCGTCAGGCGCCTGGCCGGCAAGACGCAGGTGGAACTCGTGGAGATCGCCCTGCGGGTGCTCGACGAGTGCGACGGCGCCGGAACCGCGGCGACCGAGCTGGCGGATCTCGTGGGTCGGCTGGGTGGCGGCGGGGTTCCGGGCGAGCTGAAGAACCTGATCTTCGCCGCCGACGGGCCGAAGCCCGAGATCGTGTTCAGCGACGCCATCAACAACGACCTCGTGGTGGTCAAGAACGACCAGTTCTGCCTCGTGTACGACCGTCCGCTCGGCCCGGGTGCGCTCACCTGGAGGCAGCTTGGTGAGTGGTGGGCCGACCGCGAGGGGATGGCCCAGGCGTCCGAGCGCGACGTCTGGGGCAGCCTGTACCGCCGGCTGGACCGCTCGCTCGGCGACAACGATGCCGAGCGTCGGGTGCTGCGTGTGTACGGCGAGCGCTATCCCCGGCTGGGGCCCGACATCCCGGTCCTCCTCCCGCAGGTCTACCTGCACTACGACCCGTACACCCAAGCCCGCTACGCTCCCGGCGCCGCGCCGCTGGGCCGCCAGCGCATGGACTTCCTGCTGTTGCTGCCCAACCGGATCCGCATCGTGATCGAGTGCGACGGGATCCAGCACTACGCCGACGCCGCTGGCCGCGCCGATCCGCGCAGGTACGCCGAGATGGTCGCCGAGGACCGCGGGCTGCGGCTGCGCGGCTACGAGGTGTACCGCTTCGGTGGCCACGAACTCCTACCGGGACCCGACTCCGAGGCGCGCATCGCCTCCTTCTTCGACGCGCTGGCTGCCCGACACGGCCCGCCACCGGTGCCGTAGCTGGAGCCCGACCGGGACGAGCCGAGTACCGCGCGGCCCGGCTTTCGTTACGGCCCGCTCAGGGCACCGCCGCCGCTCACCGGCGGCGTGCTCCGGGCAGCCACCTCCGACGGGGCGGGGGAGCGGTCGCCGCGGCCGGGTCGACCGGCCCTGGGGAGGCGGGTGCGGTGGGACCAGGTACGACCCCGGACGGGTGGGCGCCGAGGACGGCGGTCCGGATGGCGGGCCAGTCGGATGTGCGCCACCAGTTGAACAGCTCGACGGTACTGATCACCGGCACGGTGAGGGCGTCGACGAACTCGGGTCGGGAGTAGACGCGCGCCGTGCGCTCGGACGGGTGCCGGCGGTGCTGGTGGTTGACGACCAGGACGCCGCCGGACACCGGCTCGGCCGGGCGCAGCTGGGGCCAGGTGTCCAGGTGCCGTTGTAGGTACCCGACGAGCGCCTCCTGGGCCGCGCCGCTGGCGGCCTTGACCTCGACCAGGCGCCGCTGCGCCCCGGCGGAGACCAGCAGGTCGGCCGAGCTGGTGTCGCCGAGCGCCTTGTCCAGGTCGACGGTGGTCAGCCCGGCGGCGGTGAGCACCGCCGCGACGGCGTCCACCAGCTCGGCGCCGCTGCCGTAGAGCAGCCCGTACCGGACCGGCTCGGCGGCCGTCACGGCCGCGTGCAGGTCCGCCTCCAGGCGCAGCTTGTCCTCGGCATACCGGGCCTCCAGCTCGGTCAACGCCTGCCGCGCCGTGAGCTCCGGTGCGGTCTGCAGGTCGGGGTCGACGAAGTGCGGTGAGCGGACCCGGCGCAGCGCGGTGGGCACGTACTCGGACAGGGCGCCGTGCACGAGCCAGCCGAGCACGTTGTCCCAGTCGGTGGCGTCCGGGATCAGGTACCAGCGCTGGTCACCCGCCGGCGGCGTCCAGGCCGCCACGACGGGCTCACCGAGCGGGTCCACTAGGATCGGGTGCAGCTCGCCCTCCGCCGCGTGGGCGACCGCCGGCCCGCCAGCACCGGGCAGCAGCGTGACGCCGCTGAGCTTCAGCGCCCACCACGGCGCGTCGGTGGCCCGGGTGAGCAGCCGGATCGCCAGATCGCGATCGGCGGCGCCCAGGCCCGGCGCGATCGTCGGCCGGGTGCCGGCCGGCAGGCGGCGGCCGGTGACGCTGGTGAACATCTTGCTCAACTGGACGGAGGCGTCGGAGCGCGACAGCACGCTACGCGGACGCTCGTCGGCGGCGTCGCCGACCACGGCGAGGACCAGCGCGAGCTCCCCACGCTGGCGGGCGCCGGCGAAGAACCGCTCCACCTCGTCGGCTCCCTCGCGGTGAAACGTGCTCGGCTGCACCGCGGCTACGCAGTCGCTGGTCTCCATGCCCAGCCAGCGCGGCTCCAGACCGTGTTGCTGCCAGCCAAGCCCGGCCGGCACCGGTGCCGGCGCTTCCGGGCGACGCGTCGCCGGCCGGCTGTCCTGCTGGGAGCCAGGTTCCGGCTGACCGACGTGCACCGGCACCAGACCGGCGATAGGCGAACTCACCCGCGCCACGGTAGTCCGTACGGTGCGTGCCACCGCACCAATATCCGTCGGCCCCACCAAGCGCGACTGGGCCCTCGCGGTTGGTGGCTGCCCTAGTGGGGCGCAGGAAGGCCATGGCATCCGGCGGGCGAACGGGGGACCCCAGTTTCAGCCGCGAACCTCGTCGATGCTGTCCTCGATGACGAGCCGGAACCGCCAGCCCTCGAAGGGCTCCAGCGTCCTGCCGAACTCCTCCCAGCTCATCTCCCGGCCGTCGATCACGACGTGATACGGGCGGCGGCTGAAGGGATCCGCGTCGCCGTCCCACACGAGCCGGCCGACGACCTCGTTGCCGGCCAGCAGCATGCGCCGATCCGGGTCATGGGGCTCCAGATAGAGCCGGCCGATGCCGACCTCGGCCACCTGCCGCAGGTGGCGCACCTGCGCCTCGATGGGCTGGTCGTGGCGGCCGAGCGTGGAGATCGTGGAGAAGTGGTAGCCACCCCCCTGCTCGACCAGTTCCACGCCGGTACCCGACGCGTACCGCTGCACCCGGTACTCCAAATGGTGGATCCGCCCATCCGGGCCGGTGATGCTGACCGGGCCCGGCGGCGCGGGCGGCGCTGGCAGCCCTCCGGGCCGCAACGCCCGCTCCCCGGCGCAGTCGGCGCAGAACTTGCCGAACCCGGGGAACACGGAGGTCACCTCCGTGGACGGGCAGTCGTCGCAGCGCTCCATGACGCATGAGGCTATCCGCCCGATGGGGCCGGCGGCGGTCAGGCGAGGGCGTGCCGGTCCGGCTGGGTGATCTCTGGCTCCAGGCTGCCGCAGCCGGTGGTGGGTCAGCCGCGATCGCTGGCGTCGGCGGCGTCGCGCGGGTCGTGCCGGCGCAGCCGGAGCACGAGTTCGCCGTCCTGCAGGCGGTCGACCAGCGTCCGGACCCAGGCGACGAGCGACCGCGTCGCGCGCAGCGACAACTGGGTCAGCAGCATGCTGGCCAGCACCGGCACCGCGACGTGCAGCCCGATCTCAAGCCGCGCCGGAACGTACGGCGACTGCTGGTACGCCAGGGACACCACGACCAGCGCGAGCAGCCCGGGCACCCGGGCGCGGGCCGACGGCGGGCCGGCCGGCGCGGGCGTGCCCCGACGGGCCATCAGATGTCCCGCCACAGGACGCGTTGCTCGCCCAGCTCGGCCGCCGCCCGGGCAATGATGTCGGCCGGCACCTCGCGCCCCGCCTGGTCGAGGTCGTCGAAGTCGGTCAGCTGGGCGGGCCAGCGGCCGTTGCAGTGCGCGACGTACACCGCGACGCGCCCGCGCCGGGTCAATGCGATGCCCCAGTACGCGCCGGCGTCGTGGCCCTCTAGCCCGGTGCGGGTGGCGTCGGGGTCGGGCCCGACCAGCCACCGGCCGACGAACCCCTTGGTCAGCGGCGGATCGCCGACCTCGACGGTGATCTTTTCCAAGGCCCCGTCAGCGGCGCCGATCTGCTCGCCGTAGGTCCGGTCGACGCGGGCCTGCAGCGCTTCCAGGTCGGCGAGGGCGCGCTGCCGGCCGGCCTCGGCGATCTCGGCCGCGGCGCGGGTGGCCTCGCGCTGCTCGGTCACCTCGCGCAGCCGCGCGTCGAGGGTATCGGCGCGGGCCAGGGCTTTGTCCCGGTCGGCGGCCAGGTCGGCGACATCCCGGCGCAGGTGCGTCGCGTCGGCTGCGGCCGCGTCGAGGTCGCGGCGCAGTACGGCGACCTCCGCGGTGAGGGAGGTGGCCCGCTGGTCGGCGGCCGCGGCACGCCGCTCGGCGTCGTCGCGGCGGTCGGTCGCCTCGGCCAGCGCCGCGGTGGCGGCGGCCGCGGTGGCCTCGGCCCGGCCGCGGGCGCGTTCGGCCTCGGCGGCCCGTTGGGTGGCCCGCTGGACCTGCTCGTCGGCATCCCGGCGGGCGGTGCGGGCGCGGGCCTCGGCCTCGCGGGCGGTGTCCTTGGCCTGGGCCGCCTCGGTCTCGGCGGCCCGCTGGGCGCGGACCGCCCGGGCGGCGACCTCGTCTGCGGCCTGGGCCCGGTCGACGGCGGCGGTCGCGACCTGCTCGGCGTCGCGGACCCGGACCAGCGCCCCGTCGGCCACCCCATGCACCGCGTCGACCACCTCGCCGAGCTGAGCGGCGAGCTCCGCAGCGACCGGGGCGAACCGGTCCGCCGTGGCGCGGAAGTCGGCCAGCGGCGCGTCCAGGCCGGCGGCGCGCTCGCCCGCGCGTTCGGTCGCGGCCATCTGCTTGCACGTCTTGTTGTCCGGAGGCCAGCGCCGGTCCGCGCAGTACTCCGGCGGCCGGCCACGGCCGTCGTAGTCCAGCGCGGCGCCGCACTGGCTGTAGCCGCAGACCCGACCGGCGCCGGACGTCATCTGGTCCAGCTCCTCCATGTACCTCTTCGTCCCGGACATCTGCCGACCATACCCTATCTGTTTTGACGTAATGCAGAATGGTTATGCGTTTCGCCAAAACGAAACGTCACAACGAAGGCGCGGCGGGGGTTGTGCGGGTCATGTCCTCTGATCGACGCCGTCGGAGGCCCGCTGGGAGTCGTACCAGTCGATGAACCGGCTGACCGAGCCGCCGAAGTCCTCCCGGATGCGCTGGTGGATGGCGCGCTGGTCGTGGCCCTGCACCCAGTCGCCACGGGCCACGGTGGTGCCGCACCCGCACCGGCAGGTCGCCTCGTCGAGGGGGTCGGGTAGGTAGAGCACCGGGAACCGGCTGGTCGAGGTGGCCGGGTCCGGCTTGCCGACGAACTTGTCGTGCACCGGGTCGCCTGGGGCCAGGATGTCGCCGGCGAACGCGCGCCGGTCGCCCTCGGTGGCCCATTCGCGGATGGCTATCGCCATCCGGACCTGCCCGCCCGCCAGGACCAGAGCGTGGCGTTCCTGCTCGGCCCGGGCGTTCAGCCGCCACCAGCCGCGGGCGGCGTCGTACACCTCCCCGTCGGTCATCGTCGGGTCCCAGCCGGCGTGCCGGCGGGGCAGAAACGGGTGGCCGGCCTGTTCGTCGCCGACGTACGTACGCGCGCCCAGCTTGATCCTCAGCAACGGTTCTCCCTCGGATGGATGTTGACAGCTACCGCAAAGAGTAGACAGCGGCTAGCCGGTCTTCAAGTCTTGACAGTGAACCGGGGGAGGGGTCTAGGGTGTGTGGCGGTACCACAGTTGTCGCAGGAAATACCGGATTTCCTGCGACAACCGCGATCATGAGAAACCTGGCGGCACGGCGCAGCAAGGGTTGTCGTACCCCGGTGCCAGACTCCACCCGTACGCATTTCCTGCGACAACCCCGAGCCGCCCGGCTGATCCCCCCGGAACGGAGACCGATGCTCTCGCCGACCACCGCGCAGCGCGCCGCCCTCGCCGACCAGCTGCACGCGTACGCCGACGCCATCGCCGCCGGCACCGCGCCGGTGCCCGCCCTGCGCTACCAACAGGCCGGCGACACCGAGCTGCGCGTCGTGCCCCGGCTGATCCACGACGTGCTGTGCGAGGTCCGCATCGCCACCCCACAGACCGACACCGACCCGGAGGTCCTGCACTGCGCCTTCTGCGGCCTGTGCTACCCCCGCGACACCACCCCGACGCCGGCAGCTGCGGCAACCGTGAGCGATCAACCGAGCGAGGGATCAAAGGAGGTACCAGCATGACGTCCACCCAGATTCCTGACCCGATCCAGCCGGACCCCATGGCCGACGCGATCGCCGCGCTCACGAGGGCCGCCCATCGGACCCGCGTGCGCGGAGCCGGAACCGACCAGGCCGCCGTCGAGCCAGCCGACTTCGCGGACATCGCCGCCCACGTGCTGACCGCGGTCGCGGCCAACGTCGGCAGCGTCGAGACGCTGCTCGCCGGCAGGCCGGGATCGTGGGAGGCCGACCTGGTGCGCCGGCTCGTCGACGGCACCGCCGGCTACGACGGTGACCTGGTGCACTGGCGGACCGAGCCGGTACGCCTGGCGCTCGATCCCTACGACGTGCTCTTCGACCTCGGCATCGGCGACCTGTACGAGCAGGAGCGCGACCAGGCGGCGGAGGCCACGTACGACGACGGCCTGACGGACGCGCAACGCGACGCGGCCGAGACTCTGGTCGACGCGATCGAAGCGCTGTGGGAGCAGGATCAGGCCGCCTACGTCGAGGCATACCGCGCCGCGGCGCAGCGCTACCTCACCGAGTGCGGCGCCACCTGCGGCGTGGAAATTGTCGCTGCGCCGTTGCCGCACCCGGATCCGCTCAGGTGGGACGGGCTCGCGGAGCAGGTCGACGAGTACGCGCGATCGCACGCCCCGCTGCCGATGACCGGCGAGGTCCCCGACTACAGCGACGGCACCCCCGCCGACGCGCTGCGCCGAGCGGGCCTGACCTACACGAACCGGGCCCGGCCGGCGTGACCGGCGGCGCCACCCTCGACCAGGCCGTCGCCGAGCCGGCCGCCGCCGGGCAGACGTCATGATCAACGTGCCCGCTTACGACCGCGTTGACGGCCGCCCGGACTTCGACACTGTCTACACCCGGTGCCCGCGCTGCGGCGTGGTGGCCACCGGCGGCGCCACCTACCAGCCGGCCCCCGACGGCGATATCGACCCGTCCCGGGACCTGGAGCTGACCTGCCAGCTCGCCGGGCACCGCTACACAGCGCCGGTCGCGGCGATACTGCCCCGCGACGCCACCAGCACCTGCCGGCGGCCCGGATGCGGCCACACCTACCCCGTACCCGCCGGCGCCGACGAGGTGGTCTGCCCCGCCTGCCGGCTCCACCAAGACGGCCCGGCCCGCACCACCAACCCCGGCCGCCGCGAGCACCACCGCCAGATCTACGGCGCCTACATGGACGGGGTCCGCGCCCAACTGCGCACCCTGCGCGACCGCGACCCCGGCCGCGGCGCCCGCCTCTTCTCCGACCCCGACCGGTAAAAGCGAAGGCGAGAACCGCAGTGACCACGAACCCAGCAATCCCCGCCGTACCGGAGCTGCTGCGCGAGTTGCGGGCGCTCGACCCCGAGGCACTCATCGACACGCTGCACCCGAACGACGAGCTGACCGGCGACCACAGCACCGAGGCCGGATTCCAGGCCCGCACACTGCTGCGCTACCTCACCCACGCGGTGCAGGGCAGCGACGTGGCGCGGTCGGTGCCCAACCCGCACACCTCCGGCACGCTCATCGCCCTCGCCGGGCAGATGACCGGCTTCCTGGCGCAGCTGCTGGAGCACCTCGCTGCCCGACAGCGGCGCCTTGCCGAGGACCCGCGGATCACCGTCGACGCCGCCGGTCGCCAGCACGGCGGCCTTGACACCGTCGCCGAGTTGACCGCGATCAACCTGGAATCCGCGGCCGGACGGCTCGGCGAGGCCGCGGTCTTGCTGCGCACCGCGACCAGCTACGCCGACAGCCTCGACTTCGAGCAGCCCGGCGAGCCGGAGCGCAGCCGTGGCTGAGCCCGACCCGACCCGCGAGGCCGTTCTGGAGGCCATCATCCGGGCCTGGTCGATGGGCGAGGACACCAAAGACGCGGACGGTGTCCCGGCCTGGATGAACGACGCGGCCGCCGCCGCGATCGCGGTCCTCGGCGACATGGTCCGCGCCCGTGACCTCGTCCAGCGCTGGCAGGCCGACCGCGGTGCGTTCCCCGAACGCTGGCGTACCGCACCCGAGTTGGTCGCGTCATGACCGACCGCCACCGCAACGTCGCGCTCACCCCGTCCGGACAGGTGATCACCTGCGACGGCTGCGCCGCGCCGGTCGAGGCGGTCACCGCCGCGATGACCCAGCCGGTACCGGACGACATCGCCCGGGAGGTCTACGGCCGGCCGCCCGGGGCCCTGGTCTACATCGTGTGCGCCCCGCTGCCCGACGGCAGCCAGCCGTGCCTGGACCTGGCCCTGCTGGCCGACGGGCTGTACCCGCGGACCCGCTGCCGGGTACCCGGTTGCCGCGGCGACCGATGCCACCTCGGCCAGCCGACCGGGGCAGGGGAGTAGCCGATGGGTGAGGTCCTCGCGCTGCCAAAGCGCCCGGCCGCCGGCCGGGGCCGGAGCGTCGCCGCCGGCGTCGAGGCGTTCGTCGACGCACACGTCAGCGCCCGCGCCTGGAAACCCGGTACCGCGGTCAAGTACCGGCAGACCTTCACCGCGCTGACCACCGCGCGGCGGGGGCGGCCGGACGCGGCTCGGCTCGACCCGCGCGCCGACCTGGCCGGCCTGGACACCCAGGCGGGGGCAAGCGAGCTGCGAGCCGTGTTCGACGATGCGTTCGGCGCGCTCGCCGCCGCCACCCGCGCCCGGCACCTGGCCACACTCCGCTCGGCGATCACCTGGTGGCGGGACCGGGGCTGGCTGAGCACCGACCCGACCGACGGATGGGCCCGACCCAAGGTGGTGGTGGACACCACCCGGGCGCTGACCCGCGCGCAGGTCGAGGCGCTGTGGCGGCTGGACGTGGCGCTGCGCGAGAAGACGTTGTGGCGGCTGCTCTACGACACCGCCGCCCGGGCCAACGAGATCCTCAACCTCGACATCGACGACCTGGACCTGCCCAACAAGCGCGGCCGCGTGGTCAGCAAGGGCGGCCCGGTCGACTGGGTGCACTGGCAGACCAGCACTGCCCACCTGCTGCCCCGGCTGATCGCCGGTCGCCGCCGAGGTCCGCTGTTCCTTGCTGACCGGCGACCGACCCGCGCGGTGGCGACCGTGGACCTGTGCCCGGAGACAGGCCGGGCGAGGCTGTCGTACCGCCGCGCCGCCGAGCTGTTCGAGCTGACCACCCGCGCGCTGGCGCACCCGGACGCCACCGCCGAGGAGCTCAGCGACCTGGACGGTTGGGTGCTGCACCAGCTGCGCCACTCCGCACTGACCCACGAGGCCGAGGACGGCACCAACACCCCCACCCTTCTGGCCCGGTCTCGGCACGCCTCCGTGCGCTCACTGGAGCGGTACGCCCGGCCGGGCCCGGAGGCGGTCGCCGCGCACGTGGCCCGTCGTGACCCCACCGCCCGCCGCAGGACCTGACCCCCGCCCGACCAAGGAGATCGCGTTGAGCACGAACATCCCGCAGTGGTGGGTCGTCGACCCCGCCGGCCGGGTGCTGGACGGGCCGTGCGCCGACCGCGTCGAGGCGGACCACCGCCGCAACGAACAGATCGGCAAGCTGGCCGACGCCGCCGGACTACCCGACGGCGACCCCGACGCCGCCCGCAGTGCCTACGGGGTCCGCCGGCCGGACGGCACCCTCGATGAACGCCAATCCCCGGAGGAGAAGGCGTGGCTCGCGCACCTGGCCGACCAGCTCTCCCGGGTCAGCCCCAGCCCGCACCACGACCTGGCCGTCGGGATCGGCACCGCCCTTGTCGAGTCCGGCTTCGACCTGCACCACTGCGCCGCCCACGACCCCCGCGGCGGGGTCTGCCTGATCCCGACCAGCGCCACGACCGGGGAACGCGCCGGCGTGCTGATCGGCTGGACCCAGCACGACCGGCAGTCCAAAGAGCACGTGCGCGGGTACCACACCTACACCGATGTGCAGGACACGATGAACTACGCACTCGCCGACGTGCTGACCGCGCTGGGCTTCACCGTCCACCAGTTCGGCGAGGGCAGCGGCCATATCGTCACCGCCGGCACCAGCGACACCGCGCAGGCCACGGCCCCCGCCGGCGTCGAGGAGGTGGCCGCGCCGGCCGCGATCACCCCGAGCATCCCGGTAGACCAGTGCCGCCACCCCGGCGCCTGCGACATCGTCTCGTTGCTCGGCCCGGCCGACAGCCGACTTGGCGTACCGACCAACGACGGCCGGGCGATGGGCGCGGCCGAAGGCACCTGCGCCGACTGCGGAGCCAGGGTCGTCACCGTCAACATCTACGACCCGACCCAACCGTGGACCATCGAGCACGGCCACGGCGGCACCGAGCGCAGCATCGGCTGGACTGCCTGGCGATGAGCGCACCGACCGAACCCAGCGACCGCCCGAGCGAGCGCGGGCTGACCGCGACGTTGCAGCCAGGAAAGACTTTGCAACCAGGAAAGAGGAACCCGTGACCCAGCCAGGCACCGGCCTGCCCGCCGACGTCGTCGTCGCCGTCCGCCAGCTCGCCGACCAACTCCACAACGCACTGCACGCGGAGATGCTCCACGCCGACCCGGCGCCCGAGGTCGCGCTGCTGTGGCAGGCCGCCAAGCTGATCAACGGTGCCGCCGGCGGTTTGGACTTCGGCGAGCCGACCGATGCGAGCGACCGGCACTTCGTCCAGTGGTACGACGTCGCCGACATGGCCTCCGAAATCGCTAACGCTGCGCTCGGCATCGCCGCGGCCGGCATGAGCACCGCCGAGGCCGTCCGCCGGGTGGAGAGCGCCGACGTGGACGCGGTCGACGGGTTCGACTCGGCGGCCGCATTCGCCGCCACGGTCGAGGTGACCCCACCCAACTACGACGACATCCCGCGAACGCTGACGGTGTCCATCGCCGGCGACCCCGGCCGCACGCTCAGCGTGACCGCCGAGCGTGGCCCGGCGCCGCAGCCGCGGCCGTACACCGCAGCGACCCTGCTCCGGGTCGCGCACCATCTGCACCGGCTCGGCGCCGTCCTCGGCGACGTCGTCGAGGCCGATGCCGCACCGCAGAGGACGCCATGACCGACCCCACAGCCGAACCGAGCGGCATCCGCCCCAGCGTCGTCGTCGACCTCGAACTCAACGCGCTGGCAGCCGACCTGGAGCGCCTTGAAGAACTGCTGATCACCCTGCGGGTCTGGGCCGACCAGGCCGCCGGCCCCGACGGGGACGGCTGGACCCCTCCCGGCGTCCTCGCCGGCGACGCCGCACTGACCGCGCTCAATCGCCTGCAGAAGGCGCTGCGCCCGACCCAGACCCGCAGCGAGTACGACCCGGCCATCGGCGACCGGCGGGAGACTCCGCCGGCCGGGCCGCGCTGGTACGCCGCGGACGGCCGCTACGAGCTCGCCCCGCTGTCGTCGGTCAGCGTCGCGGCCGCCGACGTGGACCTGCTCGGCCAGCTCGCCGCCGAACTCGGCCGCCCGGACGGCGACCCGGATGTGCGGGAGGCGATCGAGCAGCACGAGCGGGACCTGCCGCACACCGCCGACGCCCGCGAACGGGAGCGTCGCGGCCTGGTCGTCACCGCTGCGCGCATCCACGGCATGCTCGACCTGCAACCCACCGCCGACACCGCGGCCCTGTACCAGGCCCGGCTCGGCGCCGGAGACGGCGCCGACCGACTGGTGCTCACCGCCGAGCAGGAAGCCGCCTACCACCGCACCGTCGACCGCCTCACCGCGATCGCCACCCTCGGCGACCCGCTCACCCGCTGGGCCATGGGTACCCGCGACCGCCACTGACTCGACTGTCCGTAGCGAGCGAAGGGCTGCGAGATGACCGGGCCGCACGAGCGCGACGAGCTGCTGCTGAGCTTCCTGCATGGACGCTTCGCGCCGAGCGTCGACGAGGCGCGGGCGCTGCTGGAGCGGCTGCAGGCTCAGGCGTTGATCGACGAGGCGGAACAGGCCGCCCACGGAATCCGGCACCTGACCGTCGAGCACGGCGACCTCGAATCCGCCGACGACGAGCGACGCCTGCACCAGCTCTGGCAATGGGCGGGGGAGCACCGCGATCGCGGGCTGATCTCCACCCGCGGCGGCAACGACAGCACTACCTGGCTCATCGGCGGCGGCCCCAACGCCGACGCGATGCTCGCCGAGCTGGAGGCTCTCGCGCGACGGCTTGACCCCGGCTGGTGGCGGATCCACCGCTCGGCGCGCTGAGCCGCCGCCGCGCCCGACCGCCGCACCGGCCCGACGAGTACGCCGAGCTGGTCGCCGCTGCCCAGCGAAGGAGGCCGACAACTTATCCCCGGCGTCGGCCCTCGTTGAGCGTTACGGCGATGTTCTTCAACGGCCGGGACTCTTCCGTACGACGGGAGGGGCGGGTCCGCCTAGTATCACCGGTGGTCGGCTAAAGTCGGTCGGGTCGCCGGACTCTGTCGGCCGTGCCAACACCCGTGGAAGAAGCGATTCGACTGTGAGTTCGGTTCCCGTGCTGGCCGATCCGGGCAGCACCGCCGCGGCAATGCGTGCGGTCGCCACGGCCTTCGTGCGTCAGGCCGCCGACGCCGCTGGCGTCGAGTGGAGTGCGCGTTCGCTGTGGGCCGAGTTCGGCATATGGGTGCCCGCGGGGGAGCCCGAACAGGCGGCCGCGCAACTCGTCGATCTGTTCGGCGGCTGCAGCCCGGATGCTCCGGTCGTCGTCGAGGTGCTGTGGAAGCATTGGCAGGCCGACGCTCCGACCTGGTGGCGGACGAAAGTCATGGAAGTTGAGTCAGACCCCGCACGGCCCTGGATGCGTGTGTGGTGGGCGGACCCGGCTACGTCGATGATGGAGTTGACCGACGTGGCGGCCGTCCGCCAGTGCCCGGACGTTCTTCCGGTGAGCTGCTGCGAGTTCGTCAAGCCATCGTTTCTCCGCCCGGCGTCACTGCCGGGAGCTCTGCTTCCGCAGGTGGAGATCAGCACCGATGAGGCGAGCACGCTGATCACCCACTACCTGCACCATGAGTCGCATCGCGTAGGGCCGCTGTGGACGACGCTCGACGCGCAGGCGGCGGCCACCCGCGACCGGCTGCTGGAGGTGATTCAAACGGCGGCCGCCAGCGCGTTACGCGTCGAGGTCAACGTCGTCGCGTGGGTGTACGACACGCATGTCCCGTGTGCGACCCATGCGTACGAGCCGTTACCCGCCTACGCCACCGATGGCGATGCCACCTGCGGGATGCGTCTGGTCGCGCACCTGCACCGCGACGCAACCGTGGGTTGGGAAGGCGACCTCGAGCACCTGAGTGCCGTGCTCACCGTCGTCGCCTTGTACGGCGGCAGCGTTCACCTGGCCACCACCGGACTCGGTGACAGCCAACGGCCGGTCGCGGAGGAGACCACCTACAAGGTCTTCTACGACTGGCGCGCCGAACGTGTCGAGGACCCTGAAGACCGGCACATCCGCGAACTGAACGCCATGCTGGGCAAGTCCGACCGGCGCTGATCGCCGCCGAGGTCGACTCGGCAGGTTGTCCCCGGGTCAGGTTGAGGTGGCCATCTCACACCGATCGTGGCCACGGTCTGCGGGGTAACCACCAGTTGTCGCACATTTGGCGTGCGCCTGGGCCAGTGCGCTCTGATAACAAGGCGCTTGGGTAGCTGACCCAGCCCGCCAAGTCCTTGATCTTGGATAGGGGGCGGCGCACCCGGGCCAGGCGACCGGTGGGAGCACAAGACACCCGGGACGGTCGTCGGCCTTATGCCGGGCGGCGGGCGATTCCGCGGCCGGCCCTTGTCCTCGGGCGTCCGTTGGCGTGGGGGGCCAGACGCAACTGCCGCACCGAGCGGGGCCAGCACCAGAGGGCGTGTCGTCGCCTGCAACCCCGGCGCGGCGCGGAAGAATCGCACCCGGGGCGGGGCCCCTATCAACGGGAAGAGGAGACCGACGTGTCCCGACGGGCGAAGCGGCACAACAGCGGCGGCCGTACCGGCCAGCATCACAGCAAGACCCCGTCCGGGCTGCGCTCCTACGAGGTCCCGCCGGCCGGGCCGGTCACGGTCACCCGCGCGGACGGCACCATTGAGGTACAGCCGCCCGCACGCGCGCAACGTACGCCGCCGCCCCCGCGCCGCCGGGGGAGCGGGTCAACGAAGCGCCAGAGCGCTGACCCGGTGCCGATCGAGCGGATCCGCCCCGCCGACGCGGGCAGCCTGCCCGACCGGGAGGAGCGCCGCAAGCGCGACGCAGCCCAGCTGGCCGCGCAGGGGAAAAGCGTCGTCGCCACCCCGACCACCACCACCGGCCGGCGCCGGCCACGGGTGGACAACGGCGACTGACCGGTCAAAGGAGGTTCCTGGTGTCGACCGAGCAGCCTGGTCGCAACGGCAAACGAGTCGTGCAGCTCATACCGGCCCAGCCGAACACCTGGATCGGGGAGGTGCTGGAGCAGGCCACCGGTGAACGCCGGCCGGATGCAGCGACGCAACGAACCACCTGGACGCCAACGTGCGTGACCGCCTATGAGATCGACGTGCACCGCGTGGACTTCTGGACCCTCATCGAGAGCGTCGACAAGGATGGAGACCTGGGCCAGGAGCTGATCCCGGCGCCCATGTCGTACATGATTCAGGCCCAGTACCAGGACTTCCTGGTGAATGCGTTGACGCTCGGGTACGACGAGCAGGCCAAGTGGTTCGACGACAACACCCGCAGGGCCACCACCGATTGGGTCGTGGTGTACGCGCCGTCGCGTGACGAGGCCCGCAATCTGGTCCGTGAGCGGCGTCCGCCCAGCGCCCCAGGACCGGACGGCAGCGAGATCCCCTGAATCGGGCTCCGACCCCGAGCGAGGGCCTCGCCGATATCCGGGACCGGCTGCGCAGCCGCGCTGACCGGCCCCGGCTCGGTTGGTCGGTGTCACGGCCTGCGCTCGACCGTCACGCCGGCCGTAGGCGCGGATGTGGGACAGACGGCGCGGACCCCCCGAACTCCCGGAGCCCGCATCCGTCCGCGGCGGCGTGTTACCGGTGTTCGCGAACCTTCTCGACAGACCAGCCGATGAACTCGGCGATCTCCTCGTCAGGGGTCGACGACTGGCCGATCCAGTCCTCAATGGCGCTTCCCAGGGACGGGGGCATGCCCGGTGTTGTCACGTCCGGCAGGGGCTCGTCGTCGTCCAGGCGGTCAACGTGGAACCACATGTTCTCCGGGTCGAGACGATCCGTCGCCGCGTCGTACCCCGCGAGCCCATCGTTGCCCTCGGCAATCAGCTCGCCGGTGCGCCAGTCCGTGATCTCCCAGCCGTCCCTGGAGACCTGGCCGCCGCTGACGATGCGATGGCCGGCGCGCTCAAGGTCTTCAGCGCGTTGGAGCCGAACGTCTTCGGCGGCAAGCTGTGCCTCAAGAACGCGTCCAATGTGCTCCCGGACGATGTCGGTGCGGCGCATCGTCGCCTTCGTCAACGGATTACCGGCGGCCGCAGCCGCGCGGGTGTAGTTGTCGCCGGTCTTCGCCATCTCGGTGCGGACGGCGCGGGTTCGTGCTCGATTGCGCTTGCCCATGGTGTCCTCCGACGGAGTTCCCACGCTCTCCGTGAGGATGGGTTACCCGGAGATCGCCCCTGCGTCGGCGACAGCTTGTCCTCGGTCGCGGCCAACGGCGTGGGCGTTGGCCGCTCGGAGTCGGGCGGGAGGTGACCGCCGTCCGAGAGTGTATCCGCAGCCATCGGCGCGAACTGCGGACACGCCGACAGTCGCCTTGACGCTGGCGCAGCGCCTCGCCGCCTGATCCGGCCCGGTGCCCGGGACGAGCCGGCCGGCGGCACATCGGTGGCGCTGCTGCGCGCCCGACCCCACCTCCCGCGGGCGTGGCCGGCCGGGAACGGAGTGACCGCGCCGACGACGTTCGCCACCGTGCCCGCCCGGACATGCCGTGTCCAGCCCGGCACCCCGCAGCTGTGGACAGCGAGGGTGCCTGTGGACGGGGCTGCGCGGGGTACCGATGATCTGATATCGCCGTGATCGCAGGACTATCGCAGGACAGCCTCACCGAGTCGCCGTACCCGGCTACTGGGTGAGTTCTCGGTAGGCGGCAAGCACGGCGGTGGTGTGGTCGGCGAGTTCCCCGGCCGCGTCCGCCGACGGCGGCGCTGGCAGGCCCCGCCGCTGGTCAACGTCGCGGATCATCGCGTTGGCCCGGGCCAGGGCTTGCTGCTCGGTCACGAACCCGGCGACCTCGTCGGCCAGCCGCCACAGGTGCGTGCGCCGCTGGTCGATGTCCGCGGTCAGTCGGGCAAGGTCGGCGTCAGCGCGGGCAATCCGGTCCGCGAGTTCGGCTGCGGTGGTGGTGCCGTCCGGCACCCGTACCCGGCGAACTGCAGCTTCTTGCGCAGCTCGCGGGCGGCGGCCCGCTCGCTCACCAGCAGGGTCAGGTCCCACAGTTGGCCGACCAGCGTCGCCGCCGGGTCGTCGAGGTCGACGTGGGCGCGTAGCTGCGGCCAGGCCGTCGCGGTGTACCGGACGTTCTTGGCGGCGTCCTGGACCACGGCGCGGTCGTCGTAGTGGGTCAGCACCTGGTGGCCCTCGGCCCACTGCTGGGCCACCCGGGTGTATCGGTGCAGCGCCTGCCAGGCAGTGACGCCCAGGCCGGCCGCCGCAACCGCCACGCCGGCCCACAGCCCCACCGCCCAGGCGCAGGCCGCGGCAACGGTCGCCGAGCCGGCACTGCCTCGTCGCCGTACTCGGCGACGGTGAACGGGTTTCCGTATGGGCCGGGCCTCGCGATGTTCTTGCAGCCGTACGGCATCCGCCGGCCCGTGTGCCGGGAAGTCGTACAGCTATACGCCCGGTGCAGCCCAGGTGAACTGGTGCTACTACGCTCCCGACGTGCGGACGTTCAGCGTTGGTGCGCCTCCGAATTGGCAGAGGCGGTCGCGGCCCGGGTCGAAGTCGCGGCCGCAGCGGAGGCAGCCTGGTGGAAGCAGCGCCGCGACGAGCTCGACGCGGCCGCGGAGACCGAGGGCTGGTCGACCGGGCAGCTCGCGGCCGCCCGGCGGCGGCTCGCGGCCGAGCACGCCGAGTTGCGCGCGGCCGGGGTACTTCGCGGCGCTCGCGGCGCGTGGGTGCTGCCTGCCGTGCGGGAGGTGCTCGCCGAGCGCGGCTGGCTGACTCGGCGGTGGCGGCCAGTGCCACCCGGCGCGCGGCGGGGCCGGCCCTGGGGCGCTGCGGACGCCGGCTACCGCGCCCAGGTCGTCCTGCAGTTGCCCGACGAGCTCGCTGAGCTGCTCGTGCGCGCCTGCTGGTGGACCTCGGCGCCGGCCGTGGCGACGCTGCAGCAGTGGTACGACCAGCACGGCGATCACTGGCGCGGGGAGCGGCACGGCGGTCGTCGCGGCTGGTCCGGCTCGGCGCCCAGCCAGGCGGACCTGGCCGCCCGCAACCGGGCCGCGGCCCGGATCGTCACCACCGGCCAGGTCCTGCGCGAGGCGCTGCAACGCGCCGTTTCCGCCGACCCGGTTGACGGATAGTCGTATTACTTTCCGCGCACTGTATGCCAGCTGACCTGCGAAAACATCGTTTGACAGGAGCGCATGCCGCTCATACCGTGGGGGCATGTTGCAGATGCGACTGGAGGGCGACCCGGCCGAGGCCCGCGCCTTCCTGGCAGCCCTGACCAGTGCCGGTGCCGAGGTCCAGCTCGGCACGACCAAGAACCGCGGGGACTACTCGCACGTGTACGCCGTAATCCGGATGCCCGGCTATCACCCGGCCCCGGCCGGCGACACGAACCCGGTGCGCGCCGAGGCCACGGTACGGCAGCCCGCCGTCGACCGCGAACGCCGGGCGCTGCGGGGACGGCGCCGGTGACCGGGCCCGACGCGACGGCCGAGGCGACCACCACGGCGGCGACACCCCGGTCGGCCCGGGCGGGCAAGCCGCCCCGGTCGAAGCCCGCGCCGCCGGACTACGGCCCGATCCAGCTGCCCGATCGGCTCGGGCTGGCGCTGTGGCAGTTCGAGCAGGCACGTCGCCGCGGGCTGATCCCGGAGCCGGACGTCGCCGGCGGCCGCTGGTCCGCGGCCGTCATGCAACAGCTGACCGGGCAGGTCCCGGCGATCCTGGCTGCGGTGGGCCCCGAAGCACCGCGCGGCGCCAACCGTGCCGCCGAGCGGCTGTCGGCCCGTATCGGCCTGGAGGTCCTCGGCCGCGACGTCGACGACCTGGTCGAGCAGGGCGCCCTGACGGCGGTGGGGGAGTTCAAGGGCTTCCCGCTGTACGACGTGCGCGATGTCGACGCGCTCGACGCGGATCTGGTGGCCCGGATCGTCGCCGACCGGCGGGCGACGATCGCGGCGAGCATCGGCGGCCGCGCCGCCGCCGAGCGGCTGGGCTGGCGCCTCGAGGAGTGGGATCGGGTCAAGACCCAGCGGGGCCTGCAACCCAACCGGTACGGCCGGTACCCGCTGGCCGACATCGACGCGCTCGGCGCCGACGAGGACCTGGCCGAGCAGCTGCGCCGCGATCGGCTGCTGATCGCCGACCAGGCCGCCGAGCACATGCAGATGCGGCCCACCGACTTCCAGTACGTGCTCGCCGCCGGATGGCTGGCCCCGAAGCGCCATCACACCAAGGAGGTCACCCGCTACACGTCGGTGGCGGTGCCGCTGTATCGGGTCGGGGACTTGGAGGACGTGCTGGCCCGGCCCGACGTGGACTGGGAAGCCGTGCGCGCCGTGCGCCCGGGCGAGCCGTCGCCGCTGCGCGTGCATGCCCACCGGCCGGTCGACCGGGCCGCGGTGATCCGCCGATGGGTCGCCGAGATCGGCGACCGGTACGGCATCGAGACGTGGGCCTGGTGGCACCCGGCCGGCTGGTGGGAGGTCGACTGGGAACGCATCGAGACCGCCCCGACGGTCAAGCAGGTCAAGGCGCTGCTCGCCGAGCACCCGGTCATCAGCGGCTACCCGAAGGGCACGGTCGCGCTGGCGACCGAGGCCGGCGCCGCGGTGCGGTGGGCGCGGGCGATGCGCGAACCCGGCCGGGCCGTGATCCTCGACTTCGAGACCACCGACCTCGACGGGTTCGCCGTGGAGGTCGGGGTGCTCGACGCGTGCACCGGCCAGACGCTGCTGGACACCCTGATCAACCCCGGCGCTCCCATCCAGCCGGGCGCGTACTGGGTACACGGCGTCAGCGACACCGACGTCGCCGACGCTCCACAGTGGAGCGACGTGCTGCCGCAACTGCTCGCCGTTACCGAGGGCCGCACGGTCCTGGCGTACAACGCCCCCTTCGACGCCGGCGTCGCCCGCCGGCACAGCCACCGCGACGGACTCGACCCCGGCCACCTCGCCGACGACAAGAGATGGGCCTGCCTGATGGGCCGCCGATCCGACTGGGAGCTGTGCCGCCGCTGGCTACGCCTCGACGGCGGCCACCGGGCGCTCGCGGACTGCCGGTCCGGATACGACCTGCTGTGCCAGATGACGGCGCCGCCCCGCCAACCCAAGGGGACGCGGCGGTGATCCCGGTACGCGCGCTGGCGGTCCGGCAGGGACCGGTACACCCTCGGGTCGCGCTGGCGGCCGCTCAGGTTTGGCCAGCGGCGCGGACACCGGCGAGGAGCCCGGCGCGGAGCTGGTCGGCATCGCCCGGGGTGAGGTAGGTGGTCAGCCGCTGCCGGCGAGCCGCGCGGGCAGCGTCGTGCGCGGCGACCTCACGGTCGTACGCGGCGCGTTCGTCGGCGAGGTACTCGTCCACCTCCTCCGCAGTGGGAGGCCGTGTCCCGTCGTCCACCTCGACTTCGGTCAATGGCTCTGGCGCGAACGGTTCGTCGTAGGGCTCGTCGACGCCGTAGGGCAGCACCGTGACCCGTATCTGGCCGTCAACGGCTTCCAGCTCGATGTCGCCGACGTCCGCGCACGTGATCGTCTTCGGCCCATACGGGCGGCCGGCCTGCGCCGCTTTCGCCCCGGCCGCCAGCCGCCGGTCGAACTCGGTGACCTCGTCGGCGGCGAGAACGGCCAGGTTCTCCTCTTGGTCCACGGGAACCTGGCCGCCGGGCGGCGGGCTCATCTGCTTGATCGCTTCGGCGCGGGTGCCGACCGTGAATAGCACGCTCGGGTCGGTGGGGTCGCTGGCGTCGACGGCGTACGCCGCACCCAGGTCGCCGCCGATGAAGTCCGAGGCCACCATCCTGGTCAGCCCAGGGGCGTCTGGGATACCCAAGGCATTGCCCGTCGCGGGCGGTTCGGTGCCAGCGTGGCGGATCGGCCGCCCGCCGGTGCGTCCCGCCGGCCCGGGGCTGTCCTGGTAGAACTCGGTGCGTGCCGCGTCGGGGGTGGCGTTGACCGCCTCCTCCAACTGGTGGTGGCGGGCGTTGAGTACGGCGATCACGTTGCGGCACCGGGCGGCGGCGCGCTGGGCGTCCTCCTGTGCGGACTGGAACCCGGCGAGGGTATGCTCGTCCAGCTCCAGCTCGGCCAGGTGGCCCAGGGCCGCCTCGATCTGCTCGACGTCGACGTCGCACGAGCGAGTGAGAGCCTCGTAGAACGTCCGGGTGGCGACGATGGTCGCGATGGCTACTAGGGGCTCAGTCGGTTGGGGCATCTGGTCCTTCCTCCGTCGCGGCCAAGTCCAGCACGCGCCTACGACCCGACCCCTCGGGAAAGGTTCCGGCGGTGAGTGCACGGCGTTGATTGTCTCGGCACATAGTGCATGGTGGATTGACAACCGGTTGTCGACAGCTACCGGCGGCCACCGGGACCGCGTCGGAACACGTAGGGACGGATCAGCCGCAGACCCGTCGTGTCGGTCGGCGGCTGATCACCGGCCGGTGCCGCGGGCGGCGGGATGGCTGGTCGGGCTGCCGCATCCAGCCAGCCCTGGTAGTGCGTGCGCAGTTGGTCGGCGGCTGTGCGACCTGGACACGGCGCCGGCCGGCCGCACGCGACGCAGCAGCCGGTGGCATCGCCACGGTGTGCGGCGAGCACCTGCTTGGCCGCCGCGACCCGGGCGTCGGCGTAGGCGCGCATCGCGTCCGAGCCCGATTGGTAGTGGGCCATGGCTACCCGCCCGTGGGCACGGCGCGATGGCCATCGGGCCGTCCGCCCGACGCGGCCGCGACGGTCACGACCCGCCGCCGGTACGGTCCGGCCCGTCGAGCAGCTCGTCCAGTTCGACCCGGGGCGCCAGGTGCTCGGCGGTGACGGTGTCCACCCCGGTGCCGCGATGTTCGGTCGGCCGGTACCGAACGGTCACGGCGCGGCTGGAAGCACGCTCGACCCGACCGGGGCGCCAGTGGCCGGCCCGGTGTACCCACACCGGATCGTTGGGGTGGTAGGTGTCCGCTGCGGCGACGTCGGCCGGCGGCCGGTCGATCGGGTGGAGGTCAGGCGCCGGCACCGGCCACTCCTCGGGCGAGGCGGTACGCCGGGGCGCGCTCGGCGCCGGTGAGGAGGCCGACCAGCGCGGCGGCGGCGAGCTGGCGCGCTGCGCACCCGTCGACGAGCCGCCCGTCGGTACCGGCGGTGTGCCAGGGGCCGCGGCAGAAGCCGCACCGGGAGGTGCTGCCAGTGTCCGAGTAGCGCTGGTGACGGGCGAACATGCGCAGCGCAGCGGCGGTCGGGCCGTCCATCGCCCGGCCGGCGGTCAGCGACGCCGTCATCAGCCGGGCCTCCCTCCACCAGGGGGCGGGGACGGGAGCGCGGGGATCGCTACCGGGGGAGGTGCGTCCGCCGCGCTCCCGGGTTCCGGTAGTTGGAAAGCGGGTGCGCCTTGGCCGGAACCGACATCGAGTCTTGCAGTGATACTCTCACCGCACAAGTCTCACGGTAAGAGTATTCGGTCCGTGCTGGCTCCCCGCGTTGATGTGAAGTCTCAGGATGAGACAGACTGTGCGGGTGGCCAGGGATGTTCAGGAGGTGGAGGGCGTGCCCTCGCCAGCCCCGGTCGCCGGTCCCACCCTCGTACGCCGCCAGCTCGGCCGCCGCCTGCGCGCCCTGCGCGACGGCGCCGGCACCTCGGTCGACGAGGTGGTCGCCCACCGCCAGCTCGGGCTCTCCCGGGCGAAGCTGTTCAAGATGGAGGCCGGCAAGCACCCGGTCCGGCCTCAAGACGTCGCGGTGCTGTGCCGGCACTACGGGGCGCCGCCCGAGGAGGCCGACACGCTGACCGCCCTGGCGCTGGCCACCCAGGGCGACAGCTGGTGGCACCGCTACGGCGAGGACGCGGTCCCCGAGTGGTTCAGCCTCTATCTCGACGTCGAGCCGGCCGCGGCAACCATCCGCACCTACGAGGCGGAGCTGATCCCCGGCCTGTTGCAGACACCGCGCTACGCCCACGAGGTCTACCGGGCCCGCAACCCCGACGACGCGCCGGGCGAGATCGACCAGCGGGTCAAGCTGCGGATGGAACGCCAGGCGATCCTGACCCGCAGCGATCCCGCGCCGCCGCGGCTGCATGTCGTGCTCAACGAGGCGGTCGTGCTGCGCGAGGTCGGCGGCCTGGACGTCATGTCCGAGCAGATCGGCCGACTGCGCCAGGCCGCGGCCCGGCCGAACATCAGCATCGAGGTGCTGCCGCTGAAGGCCGGCGCGCACGCCGCGATGGAAAGCGCGTTCGTGATCCTCGACTTCCCCGACCCGAGCGACGACCCGTCGGTGGTCTACATCGACACACCGAGCTCGGCGGCGTACCTGCAGAAGCCGGTCGACCTCGACCGGTACGAGGCGATCTTCGGGTATGTCCGCGCCCAAGCCGTTCCGATCGTGGAGTAAGCGAGATGACCGATAGCCAGCCCCGCCGGCGCTACACCAAGAGCACCCGCTCGGGTGGCTCGGGCGGCAACTGCGTCGAGTGGGCGTTCGAGGGCGAGCGCGTCTACATCCGCGACAGCAAGAACCCCGACGGCCCCGAGCTGGTCGCCACCCACGCCGAGTGGGCGCGGTTCACCACTGCCGCGGCCGCCGGCCGCGCGCACCCCTGGATCAGGCGATGGCCGACCGGCGTGCACGTGGCCAAGGACGGCCGGCACCTGCGCTTCACCCCGGCCGAGTGGGGGGCCTTCGTCGCCGGCGTGCGCGCCGGCGAGTGCCAGCCGGTACCAGCGGCGGCGTAACCACACCGGCCGGGCTCAGCCCGGGGCCGAAAACAGCGTGGCGTCCACCGCACGGGGACGCGACAGTGTGCAGGGCACGACACGGAGACGATGAGGGGCGCATGACCACGATCGACGTCGGCAACAACGACCGGCTGGACTTCGAGCCGGCCCGCGACGTGCTGCGGCTCACCCCGGGCGTGAGCGGTGCGGCCATCGAGCTGCAACTCAAGGTCGGCCGCGCGGTCGAGGCCGCCACCCCCAACCGGTACCGCATCGCCGCCGTCCTGGACCTCAGCCGGCTCTCCCAACAGGGCCGCCGCCGTCTGTGCCGGCTGGAAGCCGAGCACCTTGTCACCCCGTCGATGCGGCCCACCGGCTTCAGCCTCACCGGCTTCGTCAGCGACGAGCAGCTACGCGCCGCCGAGGACCTGCGCCGCGGCGGGGACCTGTGGTTCGCCCTCACCCTGGACGTCTGGACCGTCGACGCACCGCCGGCCGGGCTGACCGCGCATACCGGCCACATGGACTTCCCGGTCCCGGCCGGCGAATGGTGCACCCAGCTCGAGCGCGTCGACGCCGCGTCGGTGGTCGAGCTGCTGGTACCGATGCCCCACGCGGCTGAGCACGCCGCGGCGGTGCGGCGTCTGCAACAGGCCCGGCAGTTGCTGCGCGACAACCAGGTCGACGCCGCGCTCGGCGAGGCCCGCAAGGCGCTGGAGCCGGTCCTGGAAGCCGTCCGCGACGATGGCCTGTCCAAAGGTGCTCAGGGCAAGCCGGCCCGCGACCGCAACCTCGACGAGCGGTTCGCGGTCCTCGTCGAGGCCACCTTCTCCCTGCTCAGCGGCGCCGCCCACGACGACGAGATCACCAGGGACTTCCGGTACACCCGCGCGGAGGCGGGCGGGCTGCTCGCCACCACGGCCGGGCTGGTCAACCGGCTCGCCGAGCAGGGCTGACCCGCCCGCCGCTCGGCGGGCCGCTGTGTGGTCGCCCGCCGGTACGGTGGTCGCCATGACCAGCGCGGGTACCCCGATCACCTCGGAGACACCCACCTCACCGCACCTGTCCCGGCTGGTGTGGCTGGGGGAGCAGCTGACCCAGCTCGCGGACGAGCTCACCGAGATGTTCCGCCACGAGGCGGTCATCGCCGACCTGACCGGGCCCGAGCACGCCGGCCTGCGTGAGGCGGCCTCCGCCGCGCGTACCGCCGGCGGCGACGTCGTCCTGGTCGCCTCCGCCGCGCACCACCGGGCGGCGGCCGCCACGCCCCGACCTCCGCTGCGGGCTGACAGTCGGTAACGGCGCCAATGACGGCTGTGACCAGCAGGAACACGCCACGACGCGGGGTACGGTGTCGATCGTGGAACCCGCCGAGGAGCTCGCCGCCGCGGTCGCCGGCCACGAGCACTGGCGGCTGACCGGCCCGGCCGCGATCTATGCCCCACCCGGCGCGGCGGCCGCCGTGCGGGTCCAGCCGCTGGCGCAGCCGACGCGCCGCGAGCGGTACGTGGCGGTCATCGTGCGCGGCGACAAGGCCGAGCACAGCCGGCCCTGTTCCACGGCGGTGGAAGGGGTCACCTGGGCCGAGCATGTCCGGCTCGACTGACAGCGCCCGCCGGCAGCGACCCACTGGTTCGGTCAGGCGCGCCGCTGGCGGTGCGCGAGCGCGGCGAGCACACCGGCGAACCCGACGCCGAACACGGCCAGGATGTCGACCACGACGGTGACGAAGGTCAGCCGGTCGACGAACGCGGCCACCGCCCGACTACCGACGACCAGCGGCGCGAGCCCTACCGACCACAGCACCGGGGCGGCGAACGAGGCGACGAGCACGGCCAACGCCAGCGCCAACGGGTGGCTGGCCCACCGGGCCCACCGCGTGCCGCGCCAGCCGTACCGGCCGCGAACCGCGGTGGCGGTACCGATCAGCGCTGCGACGATGCCCAGCGCGATGGCGGCCGCGCCCACGTAATCCACGGCGACGACCAGCGCCCGGCCGGCCGGATCCGCTGGGTCGGTACCGAGGATCGGGGCGATGAGCGCCCACCGGGCCAGCAGCACCAGCACGATTGCCAGGCCGGACCCCGACGCCTGCCGCCAGCCACGCTGCATACCGGTCACCGGGTCATCATCGCCGTCTCGGCTACCGGTTACCTACCCCGCCATCGGCGGCAGGGGTCTGCGCGCGGGTCAGAACGCGATGACCGGCCCGCCGTCGGCCAGCCCGGCGTACAGGCCCGGCTGACCGGTGAGGACCTGGCAGTCCAGGTCGATCGCGGCGAGCACCGCCGAGGCGGCGTCCAGCCGGCCGACGCTGTCGTAGGTGGCCGCCAGCGCCTGCCAGTCGTCCGGGTGGGGCGCGAGCACCGTGGTGGCCGGATGGTTGACCAGCAGCTCCAGCCGGTCGCCGTCGGCGACCGCGCCGCTGGCCGCCACCAGGCACAACATCGGCAGGCCGGCCACGGCGTACTCGTCATGGACTTCGGCGATGACCTCCCCGACGTCGATCGAGCCGCGGGTGAACGCGACGATCGCGGAGGCGTCGAGGATGACCTTGACGGGCTGGTCGCTCACGCGGCGCGGGCCGGCAGGCCGAGCTGCTCGCGCAGGGCCGCCCACCGTTCCGGCGTCCACCGTTCGGCGGCCTCGTCCAGGCGCGCCCGGGCGCGGGCCTTGCCTTCCTCGGTGACGGTGATGCCGACGGCGGCGAGCAGCTCCGCGGTACCTTCGCGGGCCTCGTGGTCGGACTGCGTCATGGCCTCCACGATACCGGCACGGCGGGCCCCGGTCACGTCGGCGCCGCTGTCCGGGGTGGCGGGTGTCGCAGGTCGCGGCGGTGCGCCCGCGCCGCGCGCCGGCCATGGCGACCCCGTCCCCGGCCGCCGGGACGGGGTGCCGGCCGCCCGAGTCACCGGAAGTCCCGCGACCCCGACCGGATCGGCACGGCCAGGGGTGCGAGGTGGTCGGCGTTGAGGTTGATCACGCCGTCGGCGCGTTCGATCATTCCCCGGACGAGCAAGGCGTTGCTGGTGCGGGCCACCCGTCTGAACCGCTGCCACAGGCCCGGACTGCAGGTGACATTGAGCATCCCCGTCTCGTCTTCGAGGTTGATGAAGGTGACCCCGCGTGCGGTGGCTGGCCGTTGCCGGTGGGTGACGATGCCGCCGACGAGGACACGGGTCTTGTCCTGGACCTGGGCGAGGGCGGCGATGGGTCGCGCGCCGAGGCGGGTGAGGTGGTCGCGGGCGAACTGGACCGGATGGGTGTCCGGGGACAGCCCGGTGGCCCACACGTCGGCGACGAGCTCGGCGACGGCGTCCATGCCGGGCAGCATCGGCGCGTCGACGCCGGTGGTGGTGCCGGGCAGTCGGCCGTCGCGTTCCTGCGCGGCGGCGCCGGCCGCCCACAACGCCGCCCGCCGGGTCAGGCCGAAGCAGGCGAACGTGTCCGCGGTCGCGAGGGCCTCCAGATGAGCGGTGGTGAGTCTGGCACGGCGGGCCAGGTCGACCATGTCCCGGTACGGGCCGGCGGCGCGTTCGTTTTCGATGCGCTGCGCTACGTCGTCGCCGAGGGTACGCACGGAGGACAGCCCGAGCCGGACCACGGGGCCGCCGACACCCCACTTGCTCGGCGGTTCCCTCGCCTCGGCCTTGACCCGGGTGCCGGGTTCGGTTTCGAGGATCGCCTTGGCGCCCGAGGCGTTGATGTCGGGGCGCAGCACGGTGACGCCGTGGCGGCGGGCATCGTCGACGAGCGATTGGGGTGAGTAGAACCCCATGGGTTGGGCGTTGAGCAGCGCGGCGCAGAACGCCGCCGGGTGGTAGCGCTTCAACCAGGCCGACGCGTAGACCAGGTAGGCGAAGCTCATCGCGTGGGATTCGGGGAAGCCGTAGTTGGCGAAGGCGGCCAGCTTCGCGTACAGGTCGTCGGCCAGCTCGCCGGTGATGCCACGCTCGGCCATCCCCTCGTACAGGCGGGCCCGCAGTCGCGCCATGCGTGCCATGGAGCGTTTGGAACCCATCGCTCGACGCAACTGGTCCGCCTCCGTCGGATCGAACCCGGCGACGTCGATCGCCAGTTGCATGAGCTGTTCCTGGAACAGCGGCACGCCGAGGGTCTTTTCCAGGGCGGGGCGCATGAGGTCGTGTGGGTAGGTGACCTTCTCGCGGCCGCGGGTGCGGCGGATGTAGGGGTGCACCGAGCCGCCTTGGATCGGCCCGGGGCGGATGAGGGCGACCTCGACGACCAGGTCGTAGAACTTGCGCGGCTGTAATCGGGGCAGGGTGGCCATCTGGGCCCGGGACTCGACCTGGAACACCCCGACCGAGTCCGCGTGGCAGAGCATGTCGTACACCTCGGGGTCGTCGAGCGGCATGTGCGCCAGGTCCAAGTCGGAATGGATCATGTCGAAGGCGTAGTGCAGGGCCGACAGCATGCCCAGCCCGAGCAGGTCGAACTTGACCAGGCCGACCGCGGCGCAGTCGTCCTTGTCCAACTGCAACACCGACCGGTTATTCATCCGCGCCCACTCGACCGGGCAGACCTCGATGATCGGCCGGTCGCAGATCACCATGCCGCCGGAGTGGATGCCCAGATGGCGGGGGAAGGTCTGCAGCAGGTTCGCGTACTTGACCACGGGCATCGGCAGGTCGTCGACCTCGCTGACCGCGGCGGAGCCCCACCGGTCGATCTGCTTGCTCCAGGCGTCCTGCTGGCCCGGGGAGTAGCCGAACGCCCTGGCGATGTCGCGCACCGCGGAGCGGGGCCGGTAGGAGATGACGTTGGCGACCTGCGCGGTGTGGTGGCGCCCGTAGGTGTCGTAGACGTGCTGGATGACCTCCTCCCGCCGTCCGGACTCGATGTCGACGTCGATGTCCGGGGGTCCGTCGCGTTCGGGGGCGAGGAACCGCTCGAACAGCAGCCCCCACCGGACGGCGTCGACGTTGGTGATCCCGAGGGCGTAGCAGACGGCCGAGTTCGCCGCCGAGCCGCGGCCCTGGCAGTAGATGTTGTTGGCCCGGCAGAAGGAGACGATCTCGTGGACGATCAGGAAGTAGCCGGCGAAGCCGAGCTTGTCGATGGTGTCGAGTTCGTGGTCGAGCTGCCGGTACGCGTCTGGATCTTCGGCGCGGGTGCCGTACCGCACCAGGGCGCCCCGCTCGGTCAGGTGTCGTAGCCAGCTCATCTCCGTGTGCCCGTCACCGACCGGGCACGGTGGCAGCTGCGGGGCGATCAGGTCCAGGTCGAATGCCAGCTCCGCACCCAACCGGGCCGCCATCGCCACGGCGTCGGGGTAGTGGGCGAACCGGGCGGCCATCTCGTCCCCGGGCCGCAGGTACGCCGCCCCGGCGGCGGGCAGCCAGCCGTCCATCTCGTCCAGCGACCGCCGGGCCCGGACCGCGGCAAGGGCCTGGGCGAGGCGATGGCGCCCTGGCCGGTGGTAGTGCACGTTCCCGGTGGCGACCACTGGCAGCCGGAACCGGGCGGCCAGCTCGGCCAGGGCGTCGTTGCGTTCGTCGTCGTCCGGGTAGCCGTGGCTGGTCACCTCCACCGCCACACTGTCCGGGCCGAACAGCGCCACCAGCCGGTCCAGCTCAGTCGTCGCCTCCGCCGGACCGCCCGCACAAAGGGCAGCCGGGACGTGGCCCTTGCGGCAGCCGGTCAACACCACCACCCGGCCGCCCAGCTCGCCGCCCAGGGCATCCAGGTCGTAGACCGGTCGGCCCTTCTGGCCCCCGGCCAACTGGGCCAGCGAGATCACCCGCGACAGGGCCGCGTACCCCTCGGGTCCCCGGGCCAGCACGAGCAGGTGCCGACCTGCCGGGTCCGGTTCCCCGTTCTGCGGCCCTGGCAGGCCAAGCGACAGCTCCGCCCCGAACACCGTCGGCATGCCCAGCTCGCGCGCCGCGTCAGCGAACCGGACCACCCCGTACAGGCCGTCGTGATCGGTGACCGCCAACCCGACCAACCCGAGCCGGTACGCCTCCTCCACTAGCTCCTCCGGGTGGCTCGCCCCGTCCAGGAAGCTGAAGTTGGTGTGGCAGTGCAACTCCACGTAGTCCACTGTCGAGGTGCCCCGCACCAGCTCCGGCGCCTCGTACCCCGCTCGCTTACGTGACCACGCCGGCGAATCACCCCCGTCACCGGTCGCGGCCAGCGGGTCGACCACGACCGGTTGGCCCGGGCGTCCCGACAACACCGCCTCCAGACGCGACCACGGCACGTCCGGATTGTTGAAACCCACAGTCACTCCCCGTCACTTTTCCCGGGGACCCCCACACCGGAAGTAGAACACACGTTCGAGCCGGTAGTGCGGGTTTCGGGCTGACAATGGGGGTGGCCTGCCTGCGGGCCGATGACCTTGGCCCAGGACGGGGGCCTGGGCCGCCGGGGTACCACTGGTGCGGCGCGCACGAAATTCATGTTGGGGCTGGGCCCGGCTGCGGGCCGATCCGGTCGAGGACCACCGCAACATCGCGCGCCCGATTCGACCGTGGCCGCCGCGCCTACAGGTCAGTACACAACCCAGGTCCGGTACCCACGGGGGGAGGTACCGGACCTGGACGGCTTCGTATCTACCGAAAGGCTACTGCCCGCCCACCGGTGGCGGTATCCCCGAACCGGGGCATGGTTTCGCAGGGAGCGCATTCGGCGGCCACATGACGTCGCCGCGCTCACCGGTACGGCGTCACGCCACTGCCGTCCAACGCCAACGGGTCAGGTGCCGCCGGTGGGACGCGATCGTCAAGCAGGTCACCCAACTCGTCCAGCGCGGCTAGCGGCGGCCAGTCCGGCAGCGAGCCGAGGTGGGTGACGACCATGAGCAGCGCCCCCATAGGCGTCGACGCGGGTACCCGCAGCGCCACCTCGGGCGCCGCAGCGTGGCGCTTGGCCTCGACGACGACGTACCGGTCGGCAGCGGCGGCCCGCTTGACCACGCGCACCTCGTCATGGCGGCCCAGCACTTTCCTGACGTCGAGCTCGGCATCGAGGTCACCGTCGACGCCGCCCGCGTCGGTGCAGGTCCGCAGCGGAGAAGGCATCGCACACAGCTGCTGCCAGCGGAGCCCCGAGTCGACGCCGCCGTGATGCGCGCACAGCCGTACGTAGGGGTCGACCGGAATACGCCGGAAACCCGCCGTAGATCTTGGCTGAGGGCTGCTGAGCTGCGTGTTCCCACGGGGCTGGCGGGATTGGGATAGAGTCACGCGCGGCGCGGGGGTCTTGTCCTGGTATCGCCGGCTGCTGGTGGTGGCTCGTGGCGTCGATCGAGCGGACTGCGTATCCGCAGTTCAAGCGTGCTGTTTCGGCGCGTGAGCTGCGGGAGACGTTCACCCCGGCCGCGGAGGAGGTCGCGTGGGCGCGGGACAGGTCGCGCACGGAGCATCATTTGCTGGCGCTGCTGGTGTGGTTGAAGGTGTACGGGCGGTTGGGGTACTTCCCGGATCTGTTCGAGGTGCCGCTGCCGATCGTGGATCACATCCGGGGAGTGCTGGAACTCAAGCCGGACGTGGATCCGGTGCATGACTCGACGCGTACGGCGGAGCGGCACCGGGACTGGGTTCGTGAGCGGCTCGGGGTCGTCTACAAACCGCCGGCGGCGCGGGATCTGGCCGAGACTGCGGTGCGGGAGGCGGTGCGGGTCAAGGACAACCCGGCGGATCTGATCAATGTGGCCCTGGAGGAGTTGGTCCGGGCCCGGCTGGAACTGCCCGGGTACACGACTCTGGACGAGATGGTGGCCCGGATCCGGGCTGAGGTGAACCAGGGCATCTTCGCCGGGATCGCCGTGCGGATGACGGGCCCGGACGCGGCGTACCTGGATGGGCTGCTGCGGGTGGACCCGGTCCGGCGGCGCAGCAGCTACGACCGGGTCAAGGCGGTGGCGGGCGCGGCGACGGTGGGGCATCTGCGGGAGCATGTGCGGCGTTTGGCGGAGCTGGAGGCGATCGGCCCGACGGAGGACTGGTTGGCCGGGGTGTTGCCGGCAAAGGTGGCGCACTTCGCGGGTGAGGCCCGCGAGACCGACGCGGCGGATCTGAGCAAGTATGGCACCGCGAAGCGGCAGGCGTTGATCGCGAGCCTGGTGCACGTGGCGAAGATCGGCACCCGGGACGAGATCGCGACGATGCTGTGCAAGCGGATGGCGATCATCCACAAACGGGCGCGGGAACGCCTCGATCTGCTGCGGGAGCAGTACCGCGGCGAGTCGGAGCGGCTGCTGGACGCGTTCGGTGATGTCCTCGCGGCGGTCCGCAGCGCGCTGGGCGTGAGCGTCGAGCAGGAGGTCATCGGCGAGAGCCTGGTGGCTGACCCGGTGGCTACGCGGGCCGGCCGGCTGGTGCTGGACTCGCTTACGCGCTCCGGCGGCGTGAGCGCGCTGTCGGTCGCGCATGAGGAGGTCAGCGCGCATCATGGCAACAACTACCTGCCGTTCGTGGAGAAGTTCTACCGCAGCAGCCGGTCGGCCCTGTTCCATATCCTCGACGTGCTGAGCTTCGAGCCGGCCAGTTCCGACCACGCCGTGTTCGACGCGTTGGCGTTCCTGCGCGCCAACCGCAACCGGTCCGGCGAGTACCTGAGCGTGAAGATCGGCGAAAAGGACGGCAGGCCGGTTGAGTTGGACCTGTCGTTCGCGTCGGAGAACTGGCGGAAGATCCTGTACGACGCGCGGCGGCCGGGCAAGGTCGTGCGCCGCCACTTCGAGGCGTGCGTGTTCACCTATCTGGCCGCCGAGCTGCGTAGCGGGGACATGGCGGTGGCCAGGTCGGAGTCCTACGCAAACTTCACCCAGCAGTTGCTCAGCGAGGAGGAGTGCGCGCCGCTGTGGGACGCGTACTGCGCCCAGGCCGGGCTGCCCGCCGACGCGGCCGGCGTGGTGGCGCTGTTGCGGGAACGCCTGGCCAGCACCGCGACCACGGTGGACGAGGGGTATCCGGCCAACGCCGATCTGGTCATCGCCGCCGGTCGGCCCACGCTGAAGCGGCGTAAGGGCAAGGACCGGCGCCAGTCCGCGCTGGACCTGGAGGCGATGCTGCTGGACCGGTTGCCGGAACGAGGTGTGCTGGAGATCCTGACGCGTACGGCGTACCAGACCGGCTGGACCCGGCACTTCGGGCCGCCGTCCGGATCGGACACGAAGATCAAGAGCGCGTTGGGCCGGTACGTGCTGGTGACCTTCACCTACGGGGCCAACCTCGGCCCGGCGCAGGTGGCCCGGCACATGTCCGGCCAGGTCAGCGTGCACGAGTTGCACACGGCGGCCGCGCACGCCGACGCGCAGAAGATCCATAAGGCGTCGGTGGATGTGGTCAACGCGTTCGCGCGGCTGGACATCAGCCGGTTGTGGGGTGATGGCAGCCGTGCCGGTATTGACGGTACGCAGATCGATACGTGGGAGAACAATCTGCTGGCCGAGTCGCATATTCGCTACGGCGGTTACGGCGGGATCGCCTACCGGCTGATCTCCGACAACTACATCGCCTTGTTCTCGCACTTCATCCCGTGCGGGGTGTGGGAGGCCGTGTACCTGCTCGACGGGCTGCTGCGTAACTCCAGCGAGGTGCAGCCGACCGAGATCCACGCCGATACGCAAGGCCAGTCCCTGCCGGTGTTCGGCCTGGCCTGGCTGTTGGGGTTCGAGCTGCTGCCCCGCATCCGCAACTGGCAGGACCTGGTGTTCTACCGGCCGTCCAAGACCGACCGGTACGAGCACATCGACTCGCTGTTCCACGCCGACGCGGTGGACTGGAAACTGATCGAAACGCACTGGCCGGACCTGATGCGGGTGGCCCTGTCGGCCCGAGCCGGGCGGATCTCGTCGGTCACGCTGCTGCGCCGGCTGGGCAGCGAGTCACGACGCAACCGCATCTACCGGGCGCTGCGGGAGGTCGGCCGCGCGGTACGCACCATCGTGCTGCTGCGCTACCTGTCCGAACCCGGACTACGGGAAGGCATCACCGCGATCACCAACCGGGTCGAGGCGTTCCACGGGTTCGCCGACTGGCTGTCCTTCGGACGCGAGCAGTTGGCCCACAACGACCCGGTGCACCACGAGAAGACCGTCAAGTTCAACGAGCTGCTCGCCAACTGCGCGATCTACTCGTGCGCCCTGGACCTGACCGCCACAGTCAACGACCTGGCTGCGGCCGGCGTGTCTATCGACCCGGAGGACCTGGCCACGGTTACCCCGTACATCACCAGCCGCATCCGCCGGTTCGGGGACTGGAAACTCGACCTGACCCCGCCGCCGGCCGTGCCGGCGGCGCTGGACATCGAGGTGGGGGTCTGACGTGGCCGGGGTCTGATGTGGGCCTGCGAGTACTGGAGTGTCTGCGCCGAACACGGCCGGCGCGATCGCGGTCCACAGACATCAAGGCAGTACCCAGACCCGAGTTGGCCTGATCGCGAGACCACCCCAACCGCTTGGCTTGGGGCACTCTCGCGGCAACGGAATTCGGGCTACCTGACGCCGAGAATGATCGCGACTATCGCGTGGCCCAGAGTGAACGCCGCGCCAAACCCGGCGCCGAACCGAAAGAGCGCGCGTGGCAGCCAGGGGCGTCCATCGGACTCGCCGGCCGACGCCGCCCGCGAACGCCATCAACGCCACGACGCGGCGAGACCAGGCACGAGTAGGCTCGCTGCGTGGCATTGCCCGAGTGGCTTAACGGCAAGTCGGACGAGGAAGTGATCTCCGCTCTCCGAGCGGGGGTCGATACTGATCGCAACAGGCTGGCCGACGGGGAGAAGCTAACGTTTTTCTACGAGCTGGTCGATGAGTCCGAAGAGGACTTGGCCGGGGAGTGGGACGCGTACTGCCGACACGCCTCACTTGTGGATGAGCGGGTGAGTCGGCTCCGGTCGGCCGCTTTGGACCGGTTTGACCGGGAGGTTGTCCCGTTGCCTCCGGCCGAGGCCGCCGCAGTGGTGTACGGCGACGACGACTTCTGGTTTCCGGGCTTCGTGGCCGAGAGATACCGCGCCGGTCAGGGTCCCACCGAGGGTGGCGGGTTCGAGTTGGCGCCCGAGGAGAAACTCCAGCATGCCATCGCCGGGACGAGGCCGGCCAGCCGGAGCGACCTGGCCGTCGAGCGGCGGTGCGCCGCCCGTAGGGCAGCCGAACGGCGGGACTACACCGTCTGGCGGTCGACGCATCAGCCGCCGGACCCGACGGTCTGGTTGGCTGCCGAGTCCCGAGTGGCCCGGGATCGGGCCGCGATTGAGCGGCGATTCGCCGACGATTGGGGCATCGAACTGCCTGACGCGATGTTCCGGTACTGGCGGTTCTTGCTGTCACTCGGGCCGGTCGAACAGCGCGCGCTCGACGACACGGATCTACGACCGTTCGGAATCATGGATCTCTTCGACGATCCTGCGTGCCCGCCGCGTGAGGGGCTCGACGTTCGGGTGCACGGCCGCTACTACCGGGATCCGCCCGAGTTCCTGACGTTCATGCATGGCGGCACCGATGGGCTGCATTTCGGACTTTGGTACGACGACGGCCGCGCCTGCACCGGTGTCGCGTCCTACTACAACAACGACGGTGGCGGCGTCGGCCTGCCGTCGGGCACTCCGCTGGAGACGGTGCGGGAACAGATTGAATGGCGTCAGGCTCACCTCGACAGCGAGGCCGGCGAGGACGAACCGATCGCTGCGGACCTGGCGGAGGATCGGTTCAGGCTTCGAGCGCTGCGGGAGGTTCTGATGACCTTTGAGACCGGTGACCGGCCCGAGGAGGGCGACGCCTACCACGAGACGTACCGGGACGAGGTCGAGGTTCTTGAGCACGGCGACCCAAGCCGGTTCGAGACCCTGGACGGTGGAGGGGCATTGGCCGACGGTGAGTCGGTTGTTCCGCGCGGCCGGCAACGTCCCTATGACGGTTACGACTGGTGCACCAACCTCCACAAACAGCTGACCGGGGATCCTGGTGTGGTCGCCTTGTGGGTCACTGAGGCTCTGCAGCGCTGCGCTACCGGGGATCCGGCCAGCGCCCTCACGCTCGGACGTGACCTGCACTGGACCAGTGAAGGAGACGCCGAACGGGAGCGTCAGGCGCACGAGCTACTCGCCGCCGCTTATCGCGCGCTCGGCCGGCACAACCTCGCCGGAATCACCGAGGCGCACCACCGGCACCGCGACCTCCCCCAGGTGGACGTGCTCCGTACCTGAACGATCCGGATCCGAGGAATGCGGTCAGATACCGCCGCCTTGGCAAGATCAGGAGTCAAGGGGCTTGCTGACCTTGCTCCTGGCCTTGCCCGGTTGCGCGGCGGGCCGCCAGCGAAGTGAGCGACCACCAGAACAACCGGTAGCCGCGGTGCGGTTCGGCTATCACGGGGAACAACCCGAACCCAGCATCCGGTGTGTCACCGTTTCGCCACACCTATCGCACAGCCACGATGAGCAGTCATTCGAGGAAGCGCGAACCATCTTCATGACGAGGCGGGGCGCTGAAGGATGATAACCCCGAGATCCGTGCAATCACGGCGTGGCAGCGACGCCCTCAAGCTACTTCAGATAACCCTGCTTATCTGAAGTAGACTCCCGAGGTGACTTCAGATAAAGCGGTCCAGGGCGGGTCGCAGCATCCGGAATCCGCTTCAGATAAAACGACGCCGCTGATCGGCCTCCGCCGCCGTGGACGCCAACCGGTCCCGCTGCCCGCCCGCCGCGCCGGCGTCCACGCCGCCTACACCAACGCACTCGCCCGCGTGAAGACGTTCGACGACGACACCCGCCGCGCCTACGCCTCCCGCGTCCGCGGCTACCTCGCCTGGCTCGACAGCGCCGACGTCGACGGCGACCCCCTCACCGACGCCAAGGCCCGCGACGGCGCGGTCCGCGACTACCGCACCCACCTGCAGACCGTCGCCAACCGCAAGCCGGCCACCATCAACACGATCCTCGCCGCGATCGCCGACTTCTACGCCCGCCAGGGTCTGGGCGTACCCGACGTCAAACGCCTCGACCTGCCCCAGGCCGCGCCCCGCGCCCTAGACCCCCGCGACACCACCCGCTGGCTACGCACCGTGGAACGCTGGACCAACCCGCGCGACCGGGTCCTCGCGCTGATCCCGTTCTATGCCGGGCTGCGCCTGGGCGAGGTCCTCGCCCTCGACCTCGACGACATCCACCTATCCGCCCGCAAAGGCGTCATCACCGTGCGCGCCGGCAAGGGCGGCAAGTACCGCGAGGTACCGGTCCACGCCCAGCTACGCCCCGACCTCGCCCTGTGGATCAACGACGAGCGCCCCACCTGGAAGGGCGCCGACGCCAGCAACGCACTTCTGCTCAACCGCCACGGACAGCGGCTCGGCGCCCGCGGCGCCGACACGATCCTGGGCGCCATCGCCGAGGGAGCCCGGCTATCCGACGACTTCACCAGCCACGTCCTGCGCCACTCCTTCGGCACCACACTCGTACGGCAGGGCCACGACCTCGTCCTGGTCGCCGAACTCATGGGCCACAAACGCCTCGATCAAACACGGCGGTACAGCCTGCCCACCCAGGCCGACCGCGAACGCGCCATCGCCAGCCTGCCCACCGACCACTGACCAGCGCGTTTCAAGATCCACGGCGGGTTTCCGGCGTATTCCGGTTGGCCCCCTACGTCCGGCTCGGCGAGCAGCACGCAGAGGTCCACGTCCAGCCGCTCGTGATCGCACCAGGGAAAGCGCACCCGGACCGATCGGCGGTACGACCCGGCCGGTGGCCGTACCGGTGGCCACGCTCCAGCAACCGCCCGAAACGCCTCGCGCAGCTCCGCCGCTGCGGCGTTCCACGTCGCGAGCTTGTGCCGGTACTGCTCCGCCGAGGCGCCGGTCCACCCGGCCACCGCCCCGCCGGGATCCGTCAACAGCCCGGTGACCTGCTTGGCCAGGTCGCTCCAGAGCGCGGCGCCGCCGGCGGCGTGCGGCGACCAGGTGGGCGCGGGCTGCCGCAACGGCGTCCCCAGCCGCCAGCAGTGGTCCTCGTCCGGCACGGTCAGGCGTGTGCTGAGCTGGGTGAGCCACGTCGTCTTACTGCCCGTGGCGCCCGCACCGATCAGCAGAATCCGCCCGGCGGTGAAGGCAGCCCTGGGTATCACGTGCCCGACGGGCGAAACCTCGGCGGGGACGGCGCGGGCCCGCGCGGCGGCGACGATCTCCTCGGCCTGCTGCTCGGCCGTGGCCACCAGCTGTGCCGCCTCCTTCCGGGCCTCGGCCAGGATGCCCTCGGCTCGGTCGAGTGCCTCATCGACGTACGCGCGGGCCCCGGCTGTCACCTCCGCCGCCTGCTGGCGCGCGGCGACGGCCGCCGCTGTGTGCGCCTCGGCGTCGCGGCGGGCACTCGACGCCACGGCCTGCGCGATCTCCACCTGTTCCCAGGCGGCTCGCAGGGCCATGTGGGCCTCGTCCAACCGCGACCGCCCCGCCAGGTTCCGAGTCAGATCCAGGGGCGCGACCCTCCAGCCCTGCCCGGCGAGCAGGCGGCCGAGCTCGTCCAGGCATTCCGGCAGCGGCTCGGCGAGCACTTCGCGCAGCCGCTCGTCGACCTCGTCGTCGGTGACACCATCGACGGTCTCGTCGACCAGGTCGAAAACCTCGCCGAACAACCGGGCGAGGCGGTCGGGGTCCTCCATCGGGTCCGGCGTGGCATCGTGAGTGGTCATCGTCCCTCCTTCCGGTCCGGGCTGGTGCCAGACTGGGGCGTTTGTTCGGCTCGTTCGCGCTGCAGCGCCTCCTTGAGCCGCAGCCGGGCGTCGTGCAGGCTCTGCCGGATCGCCTCCGGCGAGCGACCCAACAGCGCGGCGATCTCGGTGGGGGTGAAGCCGTCGACGATGAAGGCCATCGCGTTGCGCTGCCCCGCGGGCAGCGAGCGCAGCATCTGCATGACCCATTCGCGGTCCTCCCAGACCGTCAGACCTGGGTCCTCGCGGGCCTCGGCGGTACCCGCGCCCAGCTCGACCTGCCGGCGCCGGACCCGGTCGAGGCCGCGGGTCTTCTCCTTGATGAAGTTGCTGATCACGGCCCGTCGGGCGTACGCCAACGGGTCATCGAGCTCGCCCCAGCGGCGCAGCACATCCCGCATCGCCGTGGCCGCTGCCTCATCGGCCTGGTGCTTGGTGGCGCCGGCGTACATCGCGGCCTTGAGCAACTCGCGGTAGCCCGCCCGGAAGAAGGCCACGAACTCCTGCACCGCACCGGTACCGGGTTCGACCCGCGGTGTGGGCATGGCCTGGGCCAGGCCCTTGTCGGCATCCACCTCGGGCCTACCTCCGATCGTCGAGCGACATGTAACCGTACGAGCCCCTGCGCTGGTGGTCCGGCGCGGCCAGCCAGCGTGAGGCGCCGGACCAAGATTTTTCCGCCTGGGCGGCCCGAGCCGCCCAGGCGGTATCAGCGCTGGGTCACCAGGACCAGGGCCACCACGATCACCGCCACGGCGGCGGCCACGATGGTGATGGCCACCGAACCGGTGCTCAGGTACACGCCGCCGACGCCGGCGAGCACCGCCTCGATCAGCGTGACAAGCGACCGGGCGCCCCAGCGCCGGCCGGGGCGCGGGGTACGGGGCGGCGGCGTCGTGCCGGGGACGTCACTGTCCACTGTGGCCTTTCCCTTCGACCTGCGGTGCATGGGGTTGCTGTCGGAGGGCTGGGTCCACGGGAACCGGCCGGCGTGAGCCGCCGCCACGCACCGAACGTCCCCGGCGGTACTGCGGCACCAGCTACCGGCCGTGGCGTGCCGGGTCCTGGACATGCCGGAGGGGGCGGTACCAGCCCGCCCCCTCCGGTGATCGCTAGCCGGGTCAGCCCACCGGTGCCGGTGCCCGACCGTTGACCATGCGCGGCTCGTCGACGTACCCGTCGGGCACGGCCACGCCCAGCGTGGTGGCCTGCTCGCGCAGCCGGCCGGACCGGGCCGCGTTGCGCAGCTTGCGCAGGTGCCGCTCGCTGATGTTGAAGCGCTCGCGCAGGTCCTCCCGGGACAGGTTGGTCTGCCCCAGGGCCAGCGCCGGCAGGTCAGTGCAGATCGCCACCCACTGCGTCATCCACTGCTCGCAGGCGGGCGCGGTGGCCGGCACCTCGGCGTTGTCCTCGCCCGACTGGCCGACCGCGGGCGAGACCGGGGCCGCCGCCGGTACGGGGTGGCGGTACCCGTTGGGCGCCGGGTGGGCGGCGTACATCGGCATCGGCTGGGCCGGCACCGGCGGCGACGGCACCAGCACGGGCGCGGCGGCGGGCGCGGCCGGGGCGGCCGGCGGGGTGGCCACGGTACGGGCGGCGTCGAGTTCGGCCTGCCGGCGGACGGTCAGCAGCCGCTGCGCGTGCTTCTCGGCGGCCTGGATGCGGGCGGCCCGGGCGCGTACGGTGCGCAGCCGGTGCCAGTGGTCGATCGCCTCGCGGGTGGTGGGCCGCCGGTCGGTGGTGCGGTTGCGCGGCGGGTGGTTGACCCAGGCCAGGAACACCGGCAACGTCGACCAGTGGGTGAACCAGCGCAGGCCCATCGACGGGTACTGCGAGCGGACGTAGTCGCCGCCGTCCTGGAACAGCTCCATGACCATGTGGAGCATCCACATGCCGACGATGCTCATCACGGCGTAGTACGCGCCGGCCGCGGCGGAGCCATGGGTACCGGAGTCGCCGTAGGTGAAGCCGCAGAAGGCGGCGAACCCGGTCATGCCCCAGATCAGCAGGTTGGCCTGCTGCGGGGACTTGCGCTTGGCGATGAAGGCCAGGGCCAGCAGCAGGGCGCCGGCGACGACCCCGTCGAGGGTCAGCGGCGTGGTCGGCACGGCCAGGCCCTCGCGGTGCAGGAACGAGCGGGCGAAGCCGCTGATGGCCTGGAAGGAGCTGGCGAACAGGCCGAGCCACAACGCTAGGCACACGGTGGCGGCGAGCCGGACCAGGACCCGGGCGCGGTGGTCGCGGGCCAGTTGCTCGCGGGTCTGGGGCGTGTCGGTGGTGGCGGCCAGCTCGGCGCCGCGGCGAAGGCCGACCCGACGGCCGGCGGCGACCAGCAGCCAGCAGCCGAGGGCGGCCAGGACCGTGAGGCCGACGCCGGCCGCGATCTGGGCCCAGAGGGGCACGTTGGGCAGTTCGAGAGACATCAGTTGTCCTCCCCGCGCTGGGTACGGGCTGCGGCGTCGAGGCGCAGCTGCGCCTCCAGACGCTCGGGCAGTTCGTCGACGTGGGCCGCGGCGATGTGCAGCAGCGCGGCGATGATCGTGTGCTGCGGTACGGCGCCCTGCCGCGCGTGGTACTCGGTCCTGACCGTGTCGAAGAACCGGGTCAGCGCATCCGCGCGGGTGTAGAGGCTGCGGCGGGTCAGAGTCGGTTGACCCTCGTCGGTGAGGTCGACGTCGCCGGGTCGGTCGGTCGCCATGCGAGCCCCCTGGATGCCGGGCGCGGTACCGCGCACTCGCACAGTAACACGCGTCATACGCGTAATACAAGTGGTACGAGTGTTACGCGTATCCGGGGTTACAGGGGCACCGTAGCCGCGCCGCGGCCGGCGCCGGCGATAGCGGCCGGCGTGTCGCGGCCCGGCATCAAGGCTCAGGTCGGTGATCAACCGTCGTGGTCCCTCCAGGTCGGTCGGCGCCGGCGGCACCGCGTCGGAGGTGATTGAACCGCCTGCCCATGACAGGCTGTCCGGTCAGCGTTAGCGGAAGCGTTACGGGTCCCGCGACCAGGGCAAACGCGAGAGGTCGCGGGGGGAGCGGCAGGGGCGGCTCAGGAGCGGGCGGTGCTCAGATGCGGCTCGCGGCCCAATGCTCGGCGGCGGGCGGCCGCAGCGCGGTTGGCGTCGCGCTCGCGGCGCAGGACCTCGAACGCCAAGGCCTTGACCCGCTCCAGGGCGGCCACCGGGGAGGGCGCCACCAGCTCGGCATCCGGGTCGACGATCGGGTCAGCCTGCATCCGCTTGAGGTCGAGGATCTCGGCCATCGGCGGGTCAGCGCCATCCTCGCAGACGCAGAAGAACGCCGCGACCGGGTTGGTCTGCCCATCGCGGGCCAGCCGGCCGATCACCTGGTGGTGCTGCGCCGGGGACCAGTCCAACTCGCCGAACACGACCGTGGAGCAGACCTCCTGCAGCCCGTTGAGCCCGGCACCGGAACGCAGCGACATGATCATCACACGGCTGTCGCCGTGGATGAACGCGCGCCGGTTGTCCTCCTTCTGCCTGCCGCTTTCCGACCCGGTGTAGAGCACCGGGTCGAACTCGGCCAGCGCCTCAAGCCACACCTCGTACACATCGCGGTGCCAACCGACCAGCAGCACCTTCTTCTCCTGCTCCAGCAGCAGCCGGACGAACGCGGCCACGAACGGCGCCTTGGCCAGGTTGGTGGCGTGCCGCAGCCGCATGTCCAGCTGCCCGGCCATGGTGTAGCGGTCCTGCGGGTTGGCGTGGCTGTCCAGCACCAGCCGGGCCATCTCGGCGATGCCTTTGGTCATCTCGGCGAGCTTCGTCGTGTCGGTCTCCACCGGCTGCTCGATGCGCGAGACCGGCGGCAGCTCCCGGCCGACGTCGGTGCGGGTGCGGCGGATCATCAGGCCGGCGTCGCGCAGGTAGCTGCCCAGCCCGCGGGGATCGGAGACGATCTTTCCGCCGTGCTCGCGGAGGAACTCCTCCCGGGTGCCCAGCGCATCGGGGTCCATGACCGCAATGACGCTGTGGATCTCGTCGCCGTAGTTGTAGACCGGTGTGGCGCGGTCAGCAGCACCCGGTACCGGCCGGCGTGGGAGATCATCGTGGCGGCGGTGTACTTGCGGGGCGTGGGCCGGCCGGGTGCGAAGCCGGTGCGCAGCTCCTGGGCCTCGTCGAAGATGACGGTCCGGGCCCAGCCTTGCAGGTGGTCACCCCAGCCGCCGAGCTTGTGATAGTTGAAGATCAGCACGTCGGGTTGCTGGCCCTGGCACTCGCGGCGGGTGGCCGGGTCGTACGGGGTGCCCTGGGTGACGATGTGCGTGCGCAGCCACGGGTAGTACAGGGCCAGCTCGTGCTTCCACTGGCGGGTCAGGTGGGTGAGGGTGACCACGACGGCGGGCAGCGCGCCCGGGTCGCACAGGATCAGGCTGCCACTGAAAGTCTTGCCCAGCCCGACCTCGTCACCGACCAGCAGCCGGCCGGTGGCCCGCAGCAGGGCCGGCACCACCAGCTGGTACTTGCGGGGCGCCAACGCCGGGGTCATCGCGCCGTAGTCGGCCGGCTCGCCCTCCAGGATCCGCTGGACCTGGTCCTCGCCGGCGCGGTGCGCGGCGGCCTGGCGTTCCAACTCGGCCAGGCTGGCCGCGCCGACCGGCTCCAGCGGGTACCGGTCCATGAACCAGTCCAGGTCGCGGGCCACCTCCGCGGTCGCGGTCAGGATGATCATTCCGGTCTCGTCCTGGTCGACGCGGGGGAAGAACCGCTTGAGCTTCATCCGTACGTGCGGGGTGGCCACCAGCACCCAGCACGGCCGCCCGGCGGGGCCCTTGGCCATGTACCGGAACTGTCCGTAGGTGCGCGGCATCTACAGCCCTCCTCGAAGCAGCAGCGCGTGCAGTGGCGTGTCGCCGAGCACGGTGGGCAGGCCCCGCACGTGCCGGATCCGGGTGGTCACCAGCAGCAGCCCGGTCACGTCGGGGCTGGTGGCGTAGCGGCGCAACTGGCGCAGCACGTCGCCGGGCGCACCGGCGAGCTTGACCTCGATGCCCAGCCCGCCGGGCAGCAGGAAGTCGATCCGGTCGCTGGGCGCCAGGACCACCTCCCGGCGGGTGTCGATGCCGGCCGCGCGCAGCACCTGGTCGATGCCGGTGTGGAACTCGAGTTCGTCGACGTAGCGGTAGCGGTGCGCCCGGATCAGCGCGATGACCCGCTCGACGTCGGGCACCGTCCCAGCGCCCACGCCGGTCGCCTCGGCGTTCGGTGGTGGGGCGTCGACCTGTTGCGTGTCGGGGGGTTCAGCCACGGTGCGGCTCCTTCAACGTGAAGCGGGTGCAGAGGCAGCCGGGGTTGCGGCAGGCCTCGGCGGCGTTGCGCCCGGAGCAGGTGGTCCGGGGACCGACCGGCATGGGCCGGTGGGTGGCGTCCTCGTGGCGCACCCGCAGCTCGCCGCATTCGCACAGGTCCAGCCACGACTCGCCCGGGCGGGCCGTCAGGCACACCTCGGTGTGCACGCGCCGGTCGGCCGCGGTGGCGGTCTCGCTCACCGCGCCGCGGTCTCCACCACGCCCGGTCCCGCCACGGCGAGCGCCCGGTCTGGTTCCGGCAGAACCAGCCCGGCCGTCGGATCGGCCAGCTGGGCGCGCACCGCGGCCGCCACGTCCGGGGGCAGGTCCCACGGCAGGATCTGCTTGCCGGAACAGGGCACCGGCCGGGGCAGCGTTCGCACGTTGGCCAGGACCAGGTGGTGCGCCGGCCGGCCGGCCGTCCCGTGCTGGGCCTGCCCCCACGGCGCGCAGCAGATCCGGTCCGGGCCGGCCGTGGCAGGGTGCACGTCGACCAGGTCGGCGACGGCGATCACCGCGCCGAGCGCGAGCAGCGGGTGCCCGGCAGGCCCGGCTTTGCTCGGCCGCCACAGGCCGGGGTAGCCGCCCAGGGCGTGGAACGCGAGCGTCGCCGCCCGGTCGGGCAGGGCGTAGTCGCTGACCGTCAGTCCACTGTGGAGGGCGACCTCGCCCCGGTAGGACAGGTTGCGGCCCCTGTTCTCGGTGGGTTTCCAGCCGGCCGCGATCGCGCACACGTGCGGCTGCTGGATCGTGCACGCCTTCACGCCGGCCCTCCCGCCGCGCCGCGGGCCGGTACCGGGGTCGCGGCGGCGCCGGTACCGTCGCGGCGAGCCAGGGCGTCGATGCGGCGGTACTTCTCCTCGGTCCTGTGCCCGTCCCAGCCGGTCACGTACAGCGGCAGGCGCCAGGAGACCTGCCCGGTGGGCAACTCGACGTAGGCCACGAGCGGGAACGCGGGGTCGACCGGGGTCGGGTCGATGCCCAGACCGGTGCGGTAGCCGCACCGGTCGGCGGCGTCGATGACGCGCAGGATCAGCCGGTTGCGGGTGCGGTAGTCGCCGCGCTCGTCGGCCCGGCGTACCGCGGCCAGCAGTTGGGTCAGGTCGCCGCCGTGGTCGGGCGGGGCGGCCAGCGCGGCGTGCAGGCTGCGCAGCCGGGCCAGGGTGGCGGCGTCCCAGCCGTGCCGGTCGGCCAGCAGCTGCCAGGCGCCGGGGTCGTTGGGCTCGTCGGGATCGCCGTCCCAGCCCAGCAGCAGGCCCCACAGCCAGGCGTCGTTGGCGTGCAGGCTCCAGTCGCGGGAGCTCAGCGCCATCATCTGGCGCACGGAAGCGAGCGCGGCGCACAGGCCGGCCCGGTCGAGGTCGTCCATCAGAGGAACCGCCTTGCCACGGGGGTCAGAGAGGGGGTTACGCGGCGCCGTCGGCCAGCTCGTTGAGCACGTCGTCCAGCTCGGCCGGGGTGACCAGCACGTCGCGGGCCTTGGAGCCCTCGGCGGGTCCGACCACGCCGCGCTGCTCCATCAGGTCCATCAGCCGCCCGGCCTTCGCGAAGCCGACCCGCAGCTTGCGTTGCAGCATCGACGTCGACCCGAACTGGGAGGTGACGACCAGTTCGACCGCCTGGCGCAGCAGCTCGGCGTCCTCACCGACGTCGCCGCCCTCGACGAGGGTCAGGTGCCGGCCCGGGGCTGCGGTGTCCGTCACGTCCGGCCGGAAGTCGGTACCGCGCTGGGCCTTGCAGCACGCGACGACCTGGGCGATCTCGGGTTCGGTGACCCAGGCGCCCTGGATGCGGGTCGGCTTGGCCTGCCCGACCGGCAGGAACAGCCCGTCGCCCTGGCCCAGCAGCTTCTCCGCGCCCGGCTGGTCGAGGATGACCCGGGAGTCGGCCAGCGAGCTGGCGTTGAACGCCAGCCGCGACGGCACGTTCGCCTTGATCAGCCCGGTGACGACGTCGACGGATGGCCGTTGGGTGGCCAGCACCAGGTGGATACCGGCGGCCCGGGCGAGTTGGGTGATCCGCACGATCGCGTCCTCGACGTCGCGGGGCGCGACCATCATCAGGTCGGCCAGCTCGTCGATGACCACCAGCAGGTACGGGTACGGGCGGATGACCCGGTCGCTGCCGGCCGGCGGTTTGATCTGCCCGGCGCGGGCCTTGCGGTTGTAGTCGTCGATGTGCCGGCAGCCGGCGGCCGCGAGGTCGTCGTAGCGCATGTCCATCTCGCGCACCACCCACTCCAGCGCGTCCGCCGCCTTCTTCGGGTTGGTGACGATCGGCGTGACCAGGTGCGGCACGTCGGCGTACCCGGCCAACTCCACCCGCTTCGGGTCGATCAGCAGCAGCCGCACCTGGTCCGGGGTGGTCCGGGTCAGGATCGACACGATGATGGCGTTCAGTGCCCCGCTCTTACCGGAGCCGGTGGCGCCTGCGATCAAGATGTGCGGCATCTTCGCGAGGTTGGCCACCACGAAGCCGCCTTCGACGTCCTTACCCAGGGCCACCGCCAGCGGGTGCTTCTCCCGGACGGCCTCCCGGGAGCGCAGCACGTCGCCGATGAGCACGTCCTCGCGCTCCGCGTTGGGCAGCTCGATGCCGACCGCGCTCTTGCCCGGGACTGGGCTGAGGATTCGCACCGCATCGCACTTGACCGCGTACCCGATGTTCTTGGCGAGCTGGGTGATCCGCTCGACCTTCACCCCGTCGCCGAGGGTCACCTCGTAGCGGGTGACGGTCGGGCCGCGCCGGTGGCCGGTCACCTTCGCGTCCACCTCGAACTGCTTGAACACCCCGGTCAGTGCGGCGATCACCGCAGCGGTGTCGGCGCTGCGGTCGGTCGGCGCCGGGGCGGCGGCCAGCAGGTCCGGCGCCGGGGGCCGGTAGTCGCCGGTTCCGGTGAGGGCGGGCTGGGCCGGCGCCGGTACCGGTGCGGCCGGGCGCCCCCGGGCCGGCTGGCCCGAGACCGGAACCGGCGCCGGTCGAGGGGCCGCTACCGCGGCCGGTGCCGGCGGAGCCGCGACGGTGGAGTGCTCGTCCTCGGCCGGCTCGTCGTCGGCGAGGTCGTCCACGCCATGCTCGACCTCGGTGTCCGCATCCGCGCCGTTCTGGGCGCGATGGCGGCGGGCCCGGAGCGCGTCGACCGGTCCCCGCACCACGACGGTCAGCCCGAAACCCATCAGCAGCGCCAGGAGCGGCCCGGCGATCCACCCGGTCACCGCGAGCGCCAACAGGCCACCGGTCGCCCGGCCCAGCAATCCACCGGCCTGCGCCGCGTGCCGCCAGTCCCCGGTGAACACGTCCAGCAACCCGGCCACGCCGACAGCCACCGCGACCCAGCCGAAGATCACCCGGCCGCCGACCCGCCGGCCGGTCGGTCGCATCGCCCGTACCGCCACGACCACCAGCGCCACCGGCACCGCCAGGGCGAGCTGGCCGACCAGGACCCTCACGATGAGCGCGAGCAGCGCCCCGACCGGCCCGGCCGCATGCACCAGGGAAGCGCCGGCGAGCAGGCCCAGCCCGATCAGCAGCAGTCCGAGCCCGTCACGGCGGTGCTTCGGGTCGACCGGCTCAGCGGGCCGGCCGGGGCGGCGGACCGTCCACCCGACCGCGTGGGCCAGCGTGTGGGTCAGGAAGGCGATGCTGCGGGCGCCGCCCTCCAGCGGAGTGACGCCCCGCGCCGGGGTGCGGCGCGCGTTGCTCCGCGTCGTGTCGGCCTGGCCCGAGGCCCGCCGACGTGCGGTGCCAGACGGGCGGCGCCGCCGGGTGGTCGTCTTCGTGGTCGTGCTGGCGCGACCGGTCCGTTTCCTGGTGGTCATCGGGGTTTCTCCCTGGTCGGGTTGTGGCATCGGCTGGCGGTCTCCCGCCTGGGCGGGTCAGTGGCCGGGTTCCTCGGCCAGGTAAGGAATCTCAGCGAGCGAACCGGTGACGACGCTGGTCACGGCGGCCGCCGCGATCGGCAGCACGAAGCGGCTGATGTCGGCGTGGTGCAGCCCGAGCCAGCCCGCGTACAGCAGGGCGAGCGAGCCGGCGATCGAGGTCACCACCGAGACCAGCGCGAGCACGGCCGCGACGGTGGCCACCACGCCGCGACCGGCGCGGCGGGCCTGCAGGCATTGCAGGAGACGGGCCGCCGCCGGCAGCCCCAACAGGTACAGCGCCCGCTGACGGCGGGTGATGGTGATGCGCCCGCCAACCAGCCGGGCTCGGCCGAGGGCCTCGCTGCCGGGCCCGTAGCCCCGCTCGGCCCGCCAGGCGTCCTTGTCCGCGATCGTCATCCAGCCGGAGTAGCCGGGCGACGGAAGGCACCACAGCGTCTCCACCGCCTGGGCGCCCGCCACCTCGGCGACCGCGAGCGCCACGTCCTCGAGCAGTTCGGTGCGCTCACGCAGATCCGGGGTCGCGGCCATGTGCTCCAGCGCGGTCCCGGCGTGCGGCTCCAGCACGCTGTCGGCGACGCGGCGCCCACGCACAGGCTCGGCGACGGCGGCCTCGACGTCGGCCAGCAGCCGATACAGCAGCGCGCTGTAGGCCAGCGACTCGGCCAGGTCCCGGCCGCCCTCGTCGTCGAGCGGGTCGGGACCGAACGCGTCGTGATGCACCCGGGCCTGCTCGTCCTGCGCGTCGGCCAGCTCGGTCAGCAGCCGGGCACGCTCGCCAGGGTCGGCGGCCCCGGCAAGGGCGGTGTGCGCGCTGCGCAGACGCTCGTCGGCGTCCCAGTAGGTGCTCTCGGCGGTTACTTCGGTGGGTATGGCGGTTGCCTCCGCTGGGTCAGTCACGGCAGTTCAGATCCCTTCCACTTCCTGTGAGCAGATGAGGGCCGCCGGGTGGCTGTGCGCGCATCCACGCGGTGTGCAGCAGCACCAGCCGGTGGCACCGCTCGACGTCGGCCTCGAAGCACAGCAGCGCCACGGTTTGCGCCCGTGCGGCCTCGACGAGCCGGTCGACCGAGTGCATCGCGGCCGGGCGGGTCAGCAGCCCGGCGTACGCGGCGCGGGCCGCGTCGACCTCGGCCGCGGTGCCGCCGAATCCGGCCCGGTTGGCCTTTGGGTTGCCCAGCTCGGGCCAGTGCGAGTACACGATTCCGACGTCGGTCAGGGCCTCCCGCAGCGCGGTCTTGCTGAATCCGGGCTTGCGGGACACCGCGTTGAGGCGCACGTCAACCAGCCGGCTGACCCCCGCCGCGGCCAGCTCGGCGAGCAGCGACGTGAGGGTGTGGCCCTGGTAGCCGACCTGGGCCAGGCCGGTTACCGGCGCACCGCACAGCGGCTCAGCCATGGCCGGCCATCACCAGGCGCGGGTCGTCCAACGGCAGGTCCGCCGGCGGTGGGCCGCCGTCGCCGCCCGGCCCACCACCGGGAACGCACGCCGAGCACAGGTCATCGGCAACCCAGCGGCAGCCACCCGGGCAGCACTCGTCGTCCGTGCAGCCGCAGATCCGGCACCGGCCCAGCGGCGCGAACTCCTCCAGTTGCGCGAACACCTCGTCCACCCCGACGTCACAGCCGGGCGCGCCGCACGGCCCGCCCAACTGCTCCGCGAGTTCGCACAGCGGGCAGGTCGCGCCGGCCTCGACGTAGTGGTCGCCGCCGGGCAGCACCTGCCCGCACAGGCCCACGTTCGCGTCGCAGCACACGATGTGCACCATCACGACGGCCAGATCTAGATCGGCGTCGGGGAACGAAGTCGTGCTCATTCCGGGCTTCCCTTTCCGGGTGTGAGATCGGCGGGGTCGACGGGCTCGCCGGTGGCGCCGGCCAGAGCCGGGCTCGTCACGGCCCGGGCGGCGGCGGCCGCCAACTGCTCGACCTCGCGCTGTCGGAGGGCGATCAGCGCGGCCAGGGCAGCGACGCCGGCCGGAAGCGTTAGGGGGGCGGGGGAGCGGCCATCCTGTTGACTCGTCATCCGGCCCGCCTCCTCTCGTGCTGGTCGGTGCGGGCGGTCGCGGTCGTCACCGGCGCCATCTCTCTGCGCCGAGCGCGCCGCCGAACGTGGAGAACTGGCCGGGCCGGGTCGGCGGCCAGCGCGCGGCGCACCTGCCGGTCCTCGAAGGTCCCGGTCGGTGGGCCCGGGGCGTAGCGCTCGGCGAGCAGCGCGGCCAGTTCGTCTGACCGGACCCGTCCGGTGCCGCTCAGCGGCGCAGGCTCCGGCGGCGCAGGCTGCATCTGAGCGAGGTGCACGATGGCGACCTGCCGGAGCGCCTGGACAGCCGCGCACCCGCCCTGCCCGCCAGATGCAGGGTCAACGACCGGAATCGAGGCCGGGCTGACCTCAAGTTCGGGCTCCGGGCGCGGACGCAGCGGTGCGAAGCCGTCGCAGCCGCAGTCCTTGCAACTGGTCCGGACCGCCAGCCCTGCTCGCACGCCGACTCGATGGCGGGTACCGACGTCGCCGCACAGGCACATGACGGCCGCGTACTGGCTGGCGAGGCTCATCACGCCACCGCCCGGGCGGCGGGCTGTTCGTCGGCGCGCAATTCGGCCAGGGTCGGCAGGCTGGCGCGCCGCTGGCGTGGTGGCGCCACGCGCTGGCCGACGGCGGCGTGCAGGGCGGCTACCGCCTCGGCAGTCTCCCGCCGCACCGTCGCCCCGCCGGTCTTGCCGATTTGCAGGGCCCGGCCGTCGCCGCCCAGCTCCCGGCTGATCCAGGACTTCGGAAAGCCCCGGCGCACCAGGCTGTCGACCAGCGCGAGGGTCGGGGCAGCGGGAAGCAGGTCTCGGCTGGAGGGATGGGCCGCGATGTGTCCGCGCAGCGCTTCGACGCTCAGACCACGCAGCGCTGCGTCGACCTCCGGCTGGATACGTGCCCGGTCGCCGTTGATGACCTCGTCGATGGTCTTCTTGTTCAGACCGGTGATCTGCTGCATCGCTGGCCGTGCCCGCCTGCCGACCTGGCCCTCCAGCAGCCGCAGGTGACCGCGGGCAGGACCGGCGTCGACCAGGTCGGTGGTGGCTTCCCCGGCGGCGCGGCGACGCTGGCGTTCGGCTTCGTATGCGGTGTTCGCGGCGGTGCAGTCCTCGCACAGGCAGCCGGCCGCGTACCCAAGGCGGGTACCGTGCTGGCGGGCGCCGATACCCACCAGGACGCGGGCCTTGCGGGCCCGCTCCCAAGCCCAGCCGGGCACCTGCTCCAGCAGGGCGGCGCGGTCGGGTTCGAGGTTGCCGTGGCGGTACAGGTGCCGTTGCCGGCTCGCCCAGGCGTAGATCGGGAAGGTGTAGCCGCCCAGCTCCTCGGTGCCGTGCTCCGCGATGTCGCAGCCCCCGGTACGGGCCGCGTACTGCCGCACCGCGAGCAGGTGCAGCCCCCAGCGGGTTTCGCCCGGCCGCCAGTCCAACGCGCCGGCGGCCGGCTTGGCGGGCGTGACGGCGGCGATGTCTTCGGCCAGCGGCAGGGTGAGGCGACCGGTCACGGCGCGACGCCGTACCGCCGTCACGAAGGCTCCCAGCGGGGCAGCACCCCACTTGGCCTCGTGCGGGACATTCGCGTCGCCGTGCTTCTCCACCCATTCGGCGAGCGCGTCGACCATCCGCTGGTCCCGTGCGGCCACGCCAGTGTCCCAGCTCCAGCCAGGGATCGCCTCACACGTGGTGATCTGCCAGTCGGCGAGATCGTCGTCGCGGTAGGCGCGGCGCTGCCAGGCGCACCAGCGGCCTACCGTCACCGCGGACTTGCCTCCGCGGTGCGTCATTCGCGACCCGGACACTGCGGCGTCGTGCAGGTCCAGCCCGCCCGGCGCGGCCGCTGCCAGCGCGGCAACCGCGGCCCGATCGGCGTTCCACCACGCCCCGTCGATCGTCCATGCCCAACCGGGGATCGCGCTGAGCGCGGCGACTCGCTCTACCGGCAGCGCGTCAACGGCGTACACACGGCGCTGGGCGCCCACCCAACGGCCAAGTGGCCGGCCGGCGACCGTGGTCGCCCAGGGCACGGCGGTGTGGCCGCGCTCGCGGCTCCAGTCGCGCAGCAACGCGACCATCTCGGTCCACGTCTCGTCGTTGCCGGTCGCGTCGACGACGCGTGCGGCGAGCGCGGCCAGGTCCACGCCGGCGAGATCGAAGCGCAGCAGCCGGCCCGGCCGGGTACCGCCGGTACCCTGCTCGCGGTGGGGTACGCCGGTCGTGGGACGCCAGCCTCGGACCTGGTCGAGTTCAGCGGCCATCCGAGGATCGAGTGACCGCAGGGCACGCAACACGCCCCATACGGCCGCGAACGGACCCTCGAACAGCAGCTCGTTGTCCGCGCCCGCAGGCACCACGACCGGCAGCACGATCAGGCCGCGGGTCTTGCCCGGTGCGGGGCGCAGCGCGCGGCCGATGGCCTGCACGATGTCGGTGTCGGACGTCTTCGGGTCGGCGAACACCACGCCGTCGACCGCCGGGACGTTGACGCCCTCGGTGAGGCAGCGCGCGTTCGCGACCAGCGTCAGGGCGCCCGGGCCGCCTGCGGCCAGGTCGGCCAGGGCCGCCCGCCGCTGTGTGGTCGGGTCGGTACCGGCGACTGCGCGGGCCCGGATCGCGCGGCCGTCGGGCAGCCGCAACCCGTCGATGTCGCTGGCGAAGCGGCGGGCGTTGGCCACCCGGGAGTGGAAGGTGATGACCCGGGTGAGCCCTTCGCGGGCGGCGGCGGCTACTGCGGCCGGGGCCAGCGTGGCGTCGGCGAGCCGACCGGCGTCCCCCGCGGCGTCGAGGACGAGCACCTGGTAGTCGACCAGCAGCCCGTCGGCGATGGCCTGGGCGAAGTCGAGGCGGTCGGCGACGGGGCCGAACATCGCCATGTCCGACATCGACAGCGTCGGTCCCGCGCAGTGCCGATCCTGCTGTGCGTACACCGGGGTTGCGGTGGTGAACAGCCGCCGACGCGCCCGCAGGTGTCCGTCGTCCAGCGCCACCCGGAACCGGTCGTCGGGCTCGCCGGCGAGACGGTGCGCCTCGTCGCACACCATCAGGTCAAACACGGTCCTGGACCGGCGCGCGGCTGCGGCGACCACAGGCGCGGAGTGGTAGGTGGAGAAGACCACCCGGGGCCGGGCGGACCGGCCGGTCAGGAACGAGGTCACCGGTGCGGCGTCGGTGGTGACCTGCACTCCGTGCTGCGCCCACCAGCCCGGATCGACTCGCCACGCGTCGCCGGTGGTCCGGTCCGAGCACACCACGATGGCCGTGAACGGCCAGGCGCTTCCGGTCTGCCACTCGGCCAGCGTCTGGGCGACCAAGGCGAGCGAGGGCACCAGGACCAACGTGGTCTCGGCCCGCAGATCTTCCGCCAGCCACCGGCCGACCAGCGTCTTGCCGGTGCCGCACGCCCAATGGATCTGGGCCCGCCCGGTGCGTTCATACGCGGCGGTGAGGTTGGCCAGCGCGCGGACCTGGTGCGGGCGGCGCTGGGGCCAGCCGGCGGCGCCGGGTTCGGTCACCGGCTCGGCTGGGGTGCCGGTCGGGCGAGCGAGAGCGGCGGTCATCGTGCACCGCCGACGTGCCCGGTGATCGGGTAGGCGTCGTGGGTACGGCCGTCCAGCAGCCGGCCGCCGGCCTTCGGGGTACGGCCACCCCACTGCTTGAAGAAGAACGCGACACCCGCGTCGCTGGCCTGGTCGCGGATCTCGCGTACCCAACCGGCGTCGACCGGCCTGGCGTTCGGGCCGGACTCCCCACCGGCGATCACCCAGTCGATGCCGGTCAGGTCGAGCGAGGGCAGCGGGCCCAGCAGCGGCTCCAGCGACAGGAACCGTACGGCCGCGCTCGTCGACCGCAGGTAGTCGGCCCGGGCGGTGTGGGCGTCATCCTCAATGGACGTTCCAAGCCACACGTTGGCCAGCGGCCATTCGTCGTAGAACAGCAGCGCCTCAGCCTCATCGCCCACTGTCGCCAGCAGCCGGTATCCGCCGTCGGTCTCGTCCCCGACGACCCGGTGCATCCGCTCGGGACGCTTCGTCAGGATCTGGTAGGTGTGCTGCGGGGTGCGGGCCATCGTCGCCCATACCTGCGCGACGAACCACGTCGGCACCCGAGCGTGGAACAGGTCGGACATCGAGTCGACGAACACGCGCCGCGGCTCGCGCCACCGCAGCGGCGCGGCCAGCACGGACTCGTGGATCGTCAAGCCGAAGCCCGGCCCGCTGGTGCGAGGGTCGCCGTCAGTCTGGTACTTCGCGGAGCCCATGGCCTTGAGCCGCTTCGCCAGGGTCAGGGCGTAGCAGTTGTCGCAACCCGCCGAGATGCGGTCACATCCGGTGGTCGGGTTCCAGGTGGTGTCGGTCCACTCGATCGCCGTCGTGGTACTCACCGCTCACACCTGCGGCCCGCTCGGCGGCCCGCCGCGGTGGTGCTCGGCGCGACGAAGCACTCGGGTACCGGCTGCCACCAGGACAACGGCTCGCCGGTGGGGTCGATGTAGGCCAGATCGAAGTCCCCGGAGCTGCTGCCCGGCACCTCCCGGCAGTCGATGCCGAGCCGGTCCAGTTCCCGCCAGGTGAGGCTGCCGACCTCCCGCCCGGCGCACGCCGATGACGGGATGGTGGTGACGGGCTCGGCGGCGGCGGTGGGCAGGACGCGGGTTGTGCCCGGCATCGGGAACCTCCAGCGGTTCAGGGACAGCCGCGTCCAGCTGCGCGGCCGAGGGCTGGGCGTCGCGTAGGCGAGCGCGGATGCGGCAGACCTGCCGCGTGTTGGTGCCGAGGAGCTCGGCCAGGTCGCGCTGGGAGGCACCGGCCTCGGTCCCGATCCGCACGGTTTCGGCGATCTCGGGCTTGGTCAGCGTCGCCACGAGCGACCGCTCGCCGGACAGCGCCCGCTCCACCGCGACGTCGTCGACCAGGGTCTTCGAGCTCAGCGGCGGCGCGGCGGGATCGTCGATGTCCTCGTCGAGCCACACCTGGCGGTCCCAGCCGTGGCGGCGGGCCGTGGCGCGGGTCGCCTCGCAGGGCCCGTCCACCGCGTACAGCTCGTCGTACAGCTCGGTCACCGCCGCGGCCGCCGCGGTTGGCACGGTTTCGCGGACCTCGTGCGCCCAGTCCGCCAGCGTCTTGCGGGCGATCCCGGAACGGCGGGCCAACTCGGCCAGACTCCAGCCGCCCGAGCACAGGGTGCGTAGCCGGCGGGCGGTGCCCACGACGTCGACGCGCTCCGGGCGGGCGGGTGCGGGCGGCCGCACGGCCAGCAGTGCCTCGGCGATGTGCCCGTAGACCCGGCCCACCTTGCGCTGCAAGACCCGGCGGACCGTGTCCACCCCGACCCCGGCGAGATCGGCGATCACCGACTCCGGGACGTCGAGGCCCCGCAGCATGACCAGGTGCGGGCGTACCTCGTCGACGGGCACCGGCGGAAGCCACGTACCAGCGGCCAGGCCGCGACGGCGGCGCCGGTTGTAGGCCAGCTTGTAGGCCCTCTCATCACGCCTGCCGGGACTAGAACTGCTCGCCTCGACGGCAGGTTCGTGCACACCACGAAGCACGACGACCTCCTGGCTGAAAGCGGGTGTGCCGGTGGGCCCGAGCGGGAGGCATCCCGCCGGGGCCGCTCTCGTTGCGTCCGGCCTGGGCTGGGGACCATCCCGCCCGGGCCTTGTTGGTGCTCCGCTCAACCGGGGGACCATCCCGGCTCAGCGGTTCGTACGACTTGCCTAGCTGTAGTTCGAACTAGGCGCTATCAGTGTGTGCAGCTGTCTCATCTCCCGTCAAGGGTCTGGTTCGAACTAGGCGAAAGGATCATGCGAGCCCAGAACGGCGCCCACGCTCAGCTCGTCTCGGTTCGTCGTTCCTCCCGGCGCAGTGCTGCCAGAGCCTGCGCGATCAGAACCCGCGCATCTGCGCCGTAGACAGACTCGGCAGCCAGGTACCGCATGGCCCGGACATACACAGCGGCCTCGTCACCACGAAGGGCAGTCTCTCCGCCGATCGACTCGATGATCACTGTTTGGTCGTCGAGGAGGAGGAACCCGTTCTGCGGGGTAAACGGTAGGGGGACGCGGAAAGGGACGATTCCGAAGCTCACGTTCGGCATGGCCTCGGTGACGGCCATCAGCCGATCGAGCTGACCGATCATGACATCGACCGGACACAGCAGTAGCCGCAGAGCAGCCTCGGTGGTGATGAACTCGAACATCCGGCCCGGTTCGTAGAGCAACTGCTGACGTCGTACACGTTCGGCGACACCCGCGTCGATCTCGAACTCGTCAGCGGCCGCGGCGTCCTCGATTGTGATGTCGGGATCGTCGCTCGTCCGGTCGAGCCACATGCCCTCGATCATCCGATGCCGGATGTACTCCGGGGTCTGGAGCAGCCCCGGGATGTAGACCGTTTCGGCGTTGCGAACCGTATGCATCTTGCGTAACAGGCTGGTGAAGCGTCGTTGCAGGCCCGCCTGGCCCGTACGCATCTGGGCGCGCCAGCGCTGGTGTACGTGCTGAAGATCCTCTAGCTGTGCTAGCAGCTGTCCAGCGCCCTGTTGGTCGAGGTGACAGCATCGCGCGAACGCGGCCACATCCTCGGCGGTCGGCATCTGCCGGCCGTTCTCAATCTTGCTGACCTTGGACTGCGTCCAGCCGAGCTGCGCGGCGACCTGCTCGCCTGTTAGGGAGGCGGCCTTTCGTAGCGCGCGCAGCTGCTGGCCCAGGTCTCCGGCCCGGGCCAGCCAGTCCTCGACGTTCTGCAACGGATAACTCCTAGGCAGCGCTCAGCCTCTGACCTGGTTGGTCAGGGGTGCTGTGACGTACTGCCAGGTCCCGCCACTCGCAGTGCCGCGCCACGATCTCCGGATCCTCGATGATCTCGTTCCGTACTGGTCGCCCGTCCTCGTCGACGTGCGTCAGTACCAGCAGGTTTGAGTCGAACAGCCACCAGTCCACGAGGGGCAGCCCGATGGCGACCGCCCGGCTACGGGACATGTAACGGATGTCCTCGCCTGCGTCCACGTTCCAACGGCCGGCCCATCGGACCCACCGCTGGTAGTCGGTCGGCGGTTCTTCGAACACTCGCACCCGTACGACGTGGCGGCCCCGACTCACGATGCCGCGAATCAGGGCCAACCACTCCGCGTACTGCGGGATCTCGGTCACCGGGCGCGGCTCACCAGCGAGGAAATCCGCCACCGAGGGCTGCTCGTAGTCCACCAGGTAACTCGGCCGAGACTCCAGCCGGAACGCGGTGTGCTCGAACAGGTCGGGGAAGCTCTCGATGGTGAGCCGTCGCACGTCAGGCCGTCCCGGCGATGATCCCGGCGATAACATCCGCCGGCACCAGGACAGCGTCTTCGTCACCGGCCACGTTCAGGAGCTGGGCGCGGGTCTCGTCGTCGAGCCTCCAGCCCTGCACCACGTAGTCGCCGGTCTCGGTCTTGTAGAGCGAAGGACAGTTCAGGTTGCCGCTGTCCTTCCACTTCCGGACGAACTCGATCTTCATGGATCCTCCCTCGCGAGTTCCTACAGCTACCAAACATGCTGCATCAGGGAGCCCATGAGCGGAACCTGGCGGGGAACATCGTACGGTTATTCTCGCAAACCTTGCCAGTCGGCCGAAGTTTCTGCGAATATCAGCCGGCGGGCATCGCGCCCGCCCGGTCCGGTGCTCCCTCTCGGAACGGCGAAGTGCCCGGCAGATCCGCTGCCGGGCACTTCGGAGGGGGCGCGTCGTCTTCTTGACAACTACACAGCGTGCCCCACGTACTACGGTGCGGAGCTACCTCCCGGGAGCCGATCCAGGACTGCTGGGGGACGACACGGTCAACGTGAGCGGGCAGTCGGTGAGGGTGCCAGCACGCCGCTGGGCAAGCCACCCGGACTCGGTACGCCGCTGGGCGGGACGGACGGTACGAATATGTTCGAACCCGCGAGCCAGGTAGTAGTGATGCAACGCCGTGTTGTCACGGCGGACGTCGATCCGTAGCCAGCGCTGGCCGTGTGAAGCGGCCTCGAGGCTTGCCCAATTCATGATCGTGCCGCCGAGATCACGGCCCGCTTGGGAGCGGGCGACGATCATCTTGCCTAGGTAGAGCGCGGGCTCAGTGACGTCTTCAGGCGACCAGAAGTCCATGTCGGGCCCGTTGAGGGTGACGGTGGCGACGACTTGTCCATCGGACTCAACTACCCAGGCAGCTCCGCGACGGACGGAGTCGGCGAGCACGTCCCGGGCGTAGTCGAAGTAGTCGTCCGTCCACTGCTGGATTCCCTTGGCGCGCAGCCACGCCTCGGCCTCTGTTCGAAGGGCGATCAGTGAGGGGAGGTCATCGTCCTCCGCGAGTCGCACGGTGTAGATCACTGGCCGCTCACCTCGTACACGATGCGATGGCGGTCACCAGGGGCGATGGTGACGATCACGCGCACCGGCCTGTCCTCGACATCAAAGCCAGTCCGAATGTGCTCTGCTACCGGCGTCCCTGGTGGGAGGGACAGGCGCTCCTGCTCCTCGGGCTCGGGCATCCTCACGACGATCTCGTCACGGAAGCGAACCTGGGCATGACCAGACGCGGCCATCAGGCCGCCGGGTATCACGACGTCGCCGGGATCCATGATCGCGGTACCTGATGCCACCCACAGCGGGTAGTAGGAGTCGGCGGTCTGAAACGGGGTGTCATCGACGAAGCGAAGGCGCCGTCGCATCACGACCTGCGTGCCGGGCTCCAAGCCAAGGCGCTCGGCTACCTCCGCAGGAGGTTCCACTACCTCCACGGACACCTCTTGGCGGGGAGTGCGCCCCTGCGCGGCGACGTCCGAAGCCCAAGCGTCCTGGCCAGCATCTGGCGTGTCTCGGCGGCTGCTTCGGTGCTCGAAGGTTCCGGGGTACCACTCGATCGGCGCGTACTCGCGGACGTACGTCCCTCTTCGGTGCACCGTGACAACCAAGCCCTCAGCAGCGAGAGCGGCGAGCACCTTTTGGATGATCGGCCGAGACGAGATCTCGTAACGCTCCATGAGCTGATCGACGGTCGGCAATCGCTGGCCAGGCGTGTACTGCCCGGAGCGGATGGCCGTCCGAAGATCATCCAGGACGCTGCGCCACCTCTCGGTCGTCGCCACTAGCGCTCCGCTCTCCTCGGGAATGGGTTTCCGTGCGCCCTGATCCTAGTTCGCACTAGCTATTGACGAGTAGACGCAGCGACGCCCACACTTCCAGTAGTGTCTAGTTCGAACTACAGCTAGGCAAGTCGTACGAACCGCTGAGCCGGGATGGTCCCCTGGTTGAGCGGAGCACCAAGAAGGCCCGGGCGGGATGGTCCCCAGCCCAGGGCCGGACGCAACGAGAGCGGCCCCGGCGGGATGGTCCCCCGCCGAGGCCAGCGCACCGGCACACCCGCTTTCAGGAAGGAGGTCGATGCTGGTGTTCAGTCTCGCACATCCAGTTCTAGGCGTACCTGGCTCCGTTGCCGGTACAGCCGATTCGTACGCGACGGACATGCCGACCGAGCAGCTCACGGAGATCGTCGAGCGCGCCGGGTCGGGCCGCGTCTGCTTTGGCCGTGACACGGAGGACTACTTCCCGGTCGTCGGCGAGCGCGAGACGAGCGAGCAGAGATACCTGCGTGAGCAGGCGAACGCCCGTGGGCTCTGCGCGGGCTGCCCGGTCCTGGCCGAGTGTCTGGAGCTGGCCCTGCGTACGCGCCTGGGCCGGTACGGGGTATGGGGCGGCGCGTCGGAGTGGGAGCGGGCCCGCATCATCACCGCTCGCGCCGACGCCCGCCGGGCCGCGGCGCTTGCGGCGGTGGCGTGATGGCCGCCGGCGAGGTTATCGCCTTCGCGGGCATGGTCGCCGCGGCCGGTGGCGGGATCTTCCTGGGCTACCAGTGCGGCACGGACGCCGCCCGCCGCGAGCACGACGACCTGGTGCGGCGCCTGCACGCCGACGAGTTGACCCTGCTGCCCAACCGGCGGGCCCTGTACGCCGAGATGGACCGCCGCGCGGCTGCGGGGGAGGGCTACGCGCTCGCGATGCTCGACCTCGACCGGTTCAAGGCGATCAACGACGCGCTGGGGCACGCCGCGGGCGACTGGGTGCTGTTCCAGGTCGCCGCCCGACTGCGCGAGGTAGCCAGCGAGACCGGATGGTTCGCCGCCCGGCTGCACGGTGACGAGTTCGCGGTCGTGTTGCCGGCGATGTCGGCCGACCAGGCCGCGATGGCCGCGTGGGCGATCCACGAGCGCACCGGCGAACCGCTGCCGGTGCAAGGCCACCTGCTGTTCCCCTGGGCAACGGTTGGTGTCGCGATCGCGGACGCTGCCGAGGCGCCCAACGACGTGCGCCGCCGCGCCGACCTCACCATGTACCGGGCCAAGCGCACCGAGTCCGGCATTGCCGTGTTCGATCCCGCCCTCGACGCCGTGCCACCCCTGGCGGAGGAGCGGCCTCGAGTGCGGCTGCGGGACGTGGCCACGCTCGATCCGGAGCTGGGGGTGGCAGCCGCATGACCGCCTCCGTCGTTGAGCTGCGCCCGTCAGTCATGGGCCGGGGCCAGGTGCAGGACTTCCTGGACCAGGACACGGTACGGATCCACGGCGTGGCCGTGTGGTGGACGGGGGAGGGCAACGAGATCCTCGTCCAGACCAGCGACCGGGTCGCCGCGGCGCTCGCCGCGGACGAACTGGTACGCCGGCACCTGGGCGACTCACTGCGCCGGGTGTTCGGCGAGGTGACCGTGTCCGAGCCGCTGTCGGTGGAGCTGCTGGGCGAGCCCGGCGGCCCGCCGCAGTGGCGGCCCGCGCGTCGGCCGGGCCCGCACACCGTCCTGGTGTGCCGGGTCGCGGCCGGGCAGGACGGTGCGCGGTGATCGCCCGTACCGGTCTGCCGGCGGCCATGTTCGCCCGCTCGTGTCGTTCGTGCCGGGGTACCGGCGAGATCGACGGGCTGGCTACCGAGTGGCGAGCCTGGATCAACGAGCACGACGACCTGGTCGTCGAACATGCCCGGCTGATCCGGGCGTTCGAGCAGGGCACCGTCACCTGGGAGCAGGTGCAGCGTGCCGGCTTGGCCGTCGATCTGCACCGGCTGGTGGCCCCGGGAGACCTGTGCGAGGACTGCGCCGGCGCGGGACACGTCCTGCGCCAGCGCCGGCGTCCGGTACGGAGGCGGCGATGACCCACACCCCAAGCAGGACCACGGGGCGGCCCGACCAGCGCGTCGAGCTGCCGGCCTGGCTGTACCCCACCGACCACCAGGGCCGGTGCTACGACCAGATCGGCGCACTGTCCGTCGGCGTCGGCGCCGGCACGTCACCGGTCCTCGCGGCCGCCAGTACCGTCCTGCAGCACCTGCTGGCCGGTCACTGGCACCTCGGCCTGGCGGACGTCGTCCCGGATCCGGCTACGGTCGCCGGCGCGTTCGCCTTGACGCCGCTGTTCGCCGCCGGGCTGTTCCTGTACCGGCACTGGCGCCAGCACCGGGCGGTCGCCCTGCTGGAGGACGGCAACGAGGCCCTGCGCGCTGAGCTGGCCGCTCTGGAGGAGGGCAACGCGGAGCTGCTTGCCGAGTTGGTCGCGGCGGGCGCCGCTGGCGAGCTGGACATGGAGCAGCTGCTAGCCGACCTCGCCGCCGCGGCCGGCGAGGCCACCGTGGCGGCCGGCGCCCAGCACGAGCTCCTGATCCAGGTCGACGCGCACGACGCCGAGATGGACGAAGACCCGGCCCGCGAGGAGGTCCTGGCCGCATGACGACCAGCAACGTTCCCGCCGATCTCTCCAGGGAGGTGTGATGGCCGGGCGACGCCGATCCCGCGGCGCGCCGACCACGGCGCAGCGCCGCCTGGCTAACCGCAGCACCGGCGCCGACCGGCGCCTGGACTTGGCGCTGACGCCGTCCGACCGCGTCGGCGCCGGCGCCGACATCCTGCGCTCGGCCATGGCCGGCCTGCCTCCCGAGCAGGCCCTGGCGATCGCCGACCGGGCCGTCGACGCGCTGGCCACGTTGACCGACACCGCCCGCCGCGCCGCCGCCGCCGTCGACACGGTGCGCAAGGCCCGCGACGGACGCGCAACCGAAGCCCAGCTCGCCGAGGCGCTGGCCGAACTGGACGCCCTCGCCCCGACTGCCGCATCGCGGCGTACCCCCTGAGAGAGGACTGATGACCAGCACCGCTCACCACCCCGCTCACCGGGTAGCGGTGACCCCGCCACCCGACGAGCACCGTGGGCCCACCCGAGGCCCCGAGCCCGACACCACGCGCCCGGCTGCGACCGGGCGCAAGAAGGCCGGCTGGGCGGCCCGGCTGCGCGCCTACTGGATCGGCGACCTGCCCAGCCCGTGGAGCGAGCCGCCGGCGACCCTGGCCGAACTGGTCCGGTACGCCCGCCGGGGCGCCTGGTGCTCCGAGGACAGCGTGTTCCTGCGCTTCCTCGGCCAGGCGTACTGCTACTGCATCGCGATCCCGCTGACGTTCAAGCACTACATGCAGGCGTGGGCGGCGCAGCGCCCCGGCCGCTTCTTCGCCCTGACCGCGCTCGTCACGGTCCTCAAGTTGTTCGTCGGCCTCGCGTTCTTCGCGACGCTGCGGTTCTTCATCCTCTGACCCCTGGAAGGGAGGTCCCACCGTGAGCACCGCCATCGTCACAGCAGCCGTCGTGTCGGCCATCGCCGCCGCGTTCGTCGCGCTGCTCATGTGGAAGCGCAAGAAGTTCAAGAACAAGGACACGATCATCAAGATCGAGTCCGCCCTGATGATCATCGTCGGGCTCGGCCTGTCCGGCACCGTCGGGTCGGCGCTGCACCAGGCCGTCGTCAACCTCGCCAACTTCGTCGGCCGCACCGCCAACCACCTGTGGGGAGCGGGCGTCGCCGCCGGCGGGATCGTCATCGCCGTCGTCATCATCGGCGCCTTCGCGGTGGACATGTGGAAGGGCCACAAGCCCGGCAAGCTCACCCCCTGGCTCGCTCTGATCGTCCCGACCGTCGCGGTGTCGCTGCTGCCCGGCCAGGCCGGCAGCCTCGCCACCTCGGCGTTCGGGGCGATCGGGCACTGGAGCGTCACCGCCGCCACCGCGATGTTGAGCTGAGGCGGGCGACATGACAGGTCTCGAACCGTTCCTGGTGATGGCCTTCCTGTACGCGCTGATACGTGCGGGGCGGGCCCTGGTGGTCGACACCATCACCGCGTTCCGCGCCCCAGCGGACCGCCTGGTCCCTGCGACGCGGGCCCCGGCCGTCGTCTCCACCGCGCCGGCGCCAGCGCCGACTCCGGTACCGGCGCGGGCCGCCCGGCCTGGCATGCCGCATCGCATCGCCCAGGGCACGGGCCGCGCGGTGCGCGGTGCCGGCGAGTCCATCAAGCAGGGCTGGAAAGCCGGCTGGGAGGAAGGCAAGCAGAAGTACGGGCCGCCGCAGGTCGCCCCGACACCGCCGGCACCCACTCAACCGCCGGCACCCACTCAACCGCCGGCACCAACCCCGGCGCCGGCACCCACTCAGCCGCCGGCACCCACTCAGCCGCCGGCACCGACCCAGCCGCCGGCGACAGAGCCGCCAACGGAGCCCGAGACCGGTCCGGCGCCCGAGCCGGCACCCACTCAGCCGCTGGCCACGGAACCGCCGGCCACGGCGCCTGCTACGGAGCCCGAGGCCGGTCCGACCCCCGAGCCGGCACCGGAGCCGGCCGGACAGCCCGACAGGGCCGTCGAGGACACCGACGACGATGCGCCGCTCGCCAAGGTGATCCCGCTACGCCCGCAGTACCAGCCCGAAGGAGACAGCACCGTGACGCAAGCCGATCAGACCAACGCCGACATCCACAACATCGTGGCCACCCGCACCTTCTACGAGGCGCTGGCCGGGGCGTGTGACACCGACATCCAGCAGATCGAGGTGGCCCTGGGCACCCTCGCCGAGATGGAGCTCGACCAGGACACCCTGAACGGCTTCCAGTCGGCACAGGAGGACGCCCAGCGCGCCGCAGGGCGGTGCCGCAACGCCATCGCGGTTCTCAACGCCAAGCAGGCGCTGCTGGAGGAGGCCGTCAACGCCACCCCGGACGCGGCGAAGACCGAGTTCTACGAGCCGGTCTAGGCGGTTCCTGGCCGTTTCTGCCGGGCCAGTCCCAACCGGTACTGGCCCGGTAGTGGCCGCCAAGGCGCCAACCACACCACGAAGCAGGAGGGAGGAGGTTCCCCGTGACGACAACCCCGGTCGCCGTGGCCCAACCGGGCGACACAGTGATCTGTGACGGCGCCGAGCACCAGGTCCTGGAGGTCCGTGTCCACGGGCCCGGTGAGCACCCGCACAGCCCGATCTCGGACGGCCACTACGCACGAGAGGTGGTTACCACCGCCGGGTCGCGCTGGGTCGGCCACGCGCCCGGCGAGGCGTACCGGGGTGCGGAGATCGCCGCCCGGCAGCCCGGCGGCGTCCGATTCGAGCAACAGCCCGGTACGGCCAGGGACAGCGGCATCACGCCGGCGAACGCCTGGGACGACGACCCGAAGTACCGCCCCCAGCAGGTCATCCCGGCAGGGCTGGAGCGACCCTGTGGCCACAACGGCTGCCAGGGCGTCATCCGGCCCGTGCCCGGCACCGACCACTTCGACGCCGACGGCAGCGCCATGATCGACGCCAACTGCGACACCTGCCCCATCCAGTCGGTCGCGTACTGGTACTGGCCGGCCGGCGACCCGCCCGCCGAGGACCCCGACCACCTCGCCGACGAAGACGACGACGAGGAGCCCTCGACCACAGCCGCCAGCGAGCGGCATCCCCAGACCGACGCCGGCCAGCACGCCGGCGGCGTACCCGAACCAACGATCACCGGAGGAACCGTGACCGCGCCCACTGGCGAACTTCGCCGCATCGGTACGACCCGCACCTACCTGGAGGAGCTGGCCAAGGCCAACGACGACCGGCAGGCCCAGGCCGAGCAGGCCGCCGCGTCGCTCGAGCAGCTCGGCCTGGACTCGTCCACCATCGCCGAGGCCCACCTGGTCAAGGAAGACCTGGGCCAGATCGCCGGCAAGGCCCGGCACACCCTCACGGTGCTCAACACCAAGCACCACCTCATGGAGGAGGCCGTCGCGGCCACCCCCGAGCACGCCGAGCGTGACTACTACCGGCACCAGTAACCCCGCCGGTATGGGCGGGCCGGCGCCCGCCGGCCCGCCCACCGCCTCGAACGACACAGGCAGCACGCAGCAGGAGGAATCCGTGGCGAAGAAGACCGCGCAGGCAAGCGACCTGAGCGTCGAGCAGCTGTCGGCGGCCCTGAAAGCCGCGCACGACGCGGCACAGACCACCGAGGTACGCGGGCCCGGCGTCATCCGGCAGAGCCGCACCACGGTGTATCGGCTGCGCCGCCAGCTCGTGCCGCACACCGTCATCGGACTGCTGTGGGCCGGCGCCACCGCGGCGAACGTCGCACCCGACGTGACCGGCTTCTTCGGCGGCCACCTCACCAGCGACACCGCGGCGTTTACCGCCGTGGGCATCTACACCGTCATCGCCGTGGTGCTGTGGTGGGCGTGGAGCCGCAAGCGCGACGAACGCACCAGCCGCCGCTTCCGGCGCCGCTACACCACCCTGGTCATGCTCTGCGGCGGCAGCTGGCTGCTGTGGGCCGCCACCGCCGGGCCCGGCTCGTGGCGAGCCGCCGCGCTATGGGTCGGCGGATATCTGCTGGCCGCGCCCCGCTGGTACCGCCACCGGCTACGCATCCCGCCGGCGGAGGAGCCGCCGCTCGGGGAGGTCCTGCCCGCTGCGCCGCAGACCAGAGTGCAGCGGCTGTGGGTCGACAACATCGGCGGCCGCGGCCGTGTCCTGGACGGCTCGTTCCTGGTCGACCCCGAGCCCATACCGTTCGGCGAGGCATACACCGGGCAACTCGTGCGCGGCCGCCAAGCGTTCGGCTCCGTGCTCAACCAGATCGCGTTGATCGCCTCCGGCCTGGACTGCGACCTCGACGAGGTGGTCGTCACCCGCCACCCGGAGGGTGGCCAGGCCCGGTTCCGGCTCACCGTCATCGACCGCGCCCGCAACCCGCTGCACCAGGTCGTGCCATACCGCGGCGGCAACTACGACCCGAGCACCGGTCTGGCCCGTATCGGTACCTACGCCGACGGCGACACCGCCCGGTGGCAGACCCACGAGTTCGGGTCGGGCGTCTACGGCGGCACCGTCATCGGCGGTATCGGGGCCGGGAAGTCCCGGCTGCTGGAGGGCCTCGGCGCCACCCACCGCCACGCGGTCGACCCGGCCAGCGGCCGCGGCCTGTACGTCGTGTGGGTCATCGACCCGCAGGGCGGCGCATCCCTGCCCGCCCTGTGCGAGTACGCCGACTGGGCGGCCACCGAGCCCGGCGAGATCCTGGCCATGCTGGAGGCCGCCGACCGGGTGCTGACCTGGCGGTCGAAGGTCCAGGCACACCACGGCCTGTCCCACTTCGACCCGACGCCGGACTTCCCGGGCCTGATCATCATCGTCGACGAGTGCCACGAGATCTTCATCCCGGGCAGCGTCGAGGTCGCGCTCGCCGAGGGCCTGGCCCGCAAAGGCCGCAAGAACGGCATCGGCATGATCGCCGCCAGCCAGTACCCGGGCCTGCCCACCTTCGGCAACAACGAGGCGCTGCGCAGCAGCCTGATGAAGAAGAACAACGTGGTCATGAAGACCGCGTCCAAGACCTCCCGGGGCATCATCCCCGGCTTGGAACTGGACCCGTTCGAGCTGCCCGAGCTGGCCGGCTTCGGCTACACCGTCAGCCGCGGCGGCAAGACCGCCCCGTTCCGCTCCGACCTCGTCGAGGACCCGAAGTATTGGGCATCCACCGCCCCGCAGACCGAGCTGGACATGATCTCGGGTACCGGCGCCGGTGAGGATTACCGCAACCGGCGCGCCCGCCGCGAGGCCGCGCGGGACGCGTTGGCCGCCGAGATCCGGGCCGCCCAGGAGGGTGGCATCGTGCTGAGCGCTGTCCCGTCCTCGAAGACCGGCGCCGCGGCCGCCCGGCGGCCCGCCGCGTCGGTCACCGTCCTGGCGCCCCGGATGCCCAAGGACACCGACACCACCTCGGTAGACCGGGTCCTCGTCGCCATCGGGGCCGGCGCGCGTCGCACCGGCGAGATCGCCGCCCGGGCCGGCTACAGCGACACGTGGGTCCGCACTATCTGCAAGTCACTGGTCAACACCGGCAAGGTCGCCAGGGTCGGACACGGCGACTGGGAACTCACCCCGGGCGGTGCCCGCTACGTGGCCCAACTGGAGGGCCAGCACAGCGCCGGGGACACCGGCGCACTGCTGCTCGCGGCCATCGAGCTGGTGGTCACCTCGCAGATCGGCTCGGCGGCCGCGCTCGCCGGCCAGCTGAGGGTCGTCAGCGGCACCGCCGACCAACTCATGGAGACCTTGCAGCGACTGGGGATCGTCGGCGCCCCGGGCCCGGCAGGCGAGCGCGACGTGCTCATCCCCGCCGAAGACCTGGCCCGAGCCCTCGAACGCGCAGCAGCCGCCCAGGTGGCCTGACCACCTCCGTCGAGCCGGTCTGCTCACGTGACCGGCCCGCGCGGAGGCCGCCAGACCCTGACGAGCCCAAACCCGAGGAAGGACACCGCTTTGACCGCCGCCACACTCGCCTCGCCCGACGCCGACGCCCGCGACCCGCAGAAACTGTGGGCCGAACGGGTGGGCCGTCGGATGGGCCTGCTGCCTGAGTCGCTGCTGACCATCCAGACCCGCGCCATCGACGCCGTGAGGGGCCGGGAGTACCTGCTGAACCTGGACCCCGGCCGGCACACCGTGCTCGACGTCGTCCGGGCCCTGCCGAAGATCGCCGCCGCCCTGGAACGTCGTGTCGACCAGATCGCGGTGGAGCCCGACCCCGGCGGCGTTCACTGTCTATGCCGCTTCATCGTTGCCGACGACAGCGCGCTGACACAGCCCACACACCACCCCGGCGCCGCCGCGCTCAACCCCGCCACCGGAACCGTCGACATCGGCGTGCACGTCGACGGCGAGCCGGCCCAATGGACACTGTGGAACGACCGGGGCGCCTACGGCGGAGCGGTCATCGGCGATGGCGGGGCCGGGGGAACCAACGTGATGCGGGGCCTGCTCGCCGCCGTCGTGGATTGCGAACTGGTGAGCCCGTGGGCCATCGACGTGAACGGCCTCAACCTCACCGGTGTACCCGCCGCTGCCAGGGTGGCCCTGACACTCGAGGAGGCTCACGCCGCAATCACCGAGGCGTACCACATCGGAATGCAACGGGCCGCGCTGATGGTCGGCAGTCAGCCTGTACCGTACCGGCCCAACCCGGACAACCCGCTCACGCTGCTGCTCATCGACGACTTGACGCCGCTGCTGTGGGACTGCAGCGAGCCGCAGCGGGCTCGCACGGCGGCCACCCTTGAATGGTTGCTGCGCCGCGGTCGAAAGATCGGCATCGCCACGGTCCTGCGGACCGCCGACGTCACTCTCGCCCGGTTCGCTGGCTTGGACGCCCTACGCCAACTCGCCGTGTCCGCGAACCTCCTGGCACTGACGAGTCGTGTCCGCCTCAACGGTCTGCTCATTCCCGGGCTTGCAGGCGACCCGACCGCCCTGCCGCTCGTGTGGCCGGACGGCGCACCGGCGACCGGCCTCGGCTACAGCCTGTCCCGATACGCCCCGCTGCGCACCTATTTGGCAAGCCCCTGACCCTCCCGCAAGACCGGTCAACCCGACAGGCAATGGTAGGGAGGCAGCGGAGATGACGATCGCGACAACTCACGGCGTGTCGGGGCAGCGGTACTGGTACCAGTGCTGCAAAGATCGACCGCATGGATACCGATGTGCGGCTTCCGCAGCCCGTTGCTGGCAATCTGCGGATCCACAAGGCGTACGCCCCACCGGAGCGGTGGCTGATGATCGCCGACCGGGCCAAAAAGGCCGGCATGTCGGTGAGCAGCTATCTCAACGCGCTGGTCGACCGGGACGTACTGGACGGGGATGGTTGTCCCGTCTGGGCCAAGACGCCCGGGTCGACGCAGACAACCCTGGCGGACCTGGAGGACGCCGCCTAGCGCGGCGTCCTCACTGCACAGTTCGCCGCCATCCCCAGGGAAGGAGCGCGCCGCCGAACAGGCGTGACAACTGGACACAGACAGCAAACGACGGCCCCGGCTGAATGCTTGGCCGCTTACGCCAGGACCGTCGTTAACACCGAACCGAAGGAGCACCACAGGTGCAGCGTCCTCCGGACGGGATAGCGCATGGGTAGCGCACCCGTTGACACCATAGCGCAGACCCCCGACATGGTCACCGACCGCCGGGGAAATTGCTGCTGTCGCGCGGATTTCGATGCCCGCAGGCCCCGCCAATGAGCCTCGACACCCGCACACGGCTGGTCGACGCGGACCCAGCCGTAGCAGCCACGCCGGCTGGACCGGCCGACGCCGACCGCACCCCGCCGCAGGACCTCGGCGCAGAGCAGTGCGTCCTGGGCGGAATGCTGCTGTCCAAGGACGCAATCGCAGACGTCGTGGAGATCCTCAAGTCCGGCGACTTCTACCGCCCAGCGAACGCCTGCATCTTCGACACCGTCCTGGACCTCTACGCCCGGGGGGAGCCGGCCGACCCGATCACCGTGGCGGCCGCCCTCGCGGACGCCGGCAGCCTGGCCAGGGTGGGTGGGGCGCCGTACCTGCACACGTGCATCGAGGCAGTGCCCACCGCGGCGAACGCGGGGTACTACGCGCGGATCGTCGCCGAGCGAGGGGTGCTGCGTCGCCTGATCGAGGCCGGCAGCCGCATCGTCCAGCTGGGCTACGGCGCGGGCGGCACCCGCGACGTCGACGAGCTGGTCGACCTGGCCCAGCAGGCGGTCTACGACGTCACCGAGCGGCGGGTCACGGAGGACTTCGCGCCGCTGGAGGAGCTGCTTCAGCCGACCCTGGACGAGATCGAGGCGGCAGGCGGCCGGGTCGGGCTGATGCAGGGCATTCCGACCGGCTTCGCCGACCTGGACCGGCTGCTCAACGGCCTGCACCCCGGGCAGCTCGTGCTGGTGGCCGGAAGACCCGGATTCGGAAAGTCGACCTGGGCTTTGGACGCGACGCGGTCCTGCTCCGTGCGGCACGGGCTGACCAGCGCCATCTTCTCGCTGGAAATGAGCAAGATTGAGATCACGATGCGGCTGCTGTCGGCCGAGGCCCGGGTGCCGCTGCACGTACTGCGCTCCGGGCAGCTCTCGGACGAGGACTGGACCCGTCTGGCCCGGCGGATGGGGGAGATCAGCGACGCGCCGCTGTTCGTCGACGACACCCCGAACATGACCCTGATGGAGATCCGCGCCAAGGCCCGGCGGCTCAAGCAGCGCCACGACTTGAAGCTGATCGTCGTGGACTACCTGCAGCTGATGACCTCGCCAAGGCGGGTCGAGAGCCGCCAGCAGGAGGTCTCCGAGCTGTCCCGGGGCCTGAAGCTGCTCGCCAAGGAGATCGAGGTCCCGGTCATCGCGGTCAGCCAGCTCAACCGGGGCCCGGAGCAGCGCACCGACAAGCGCCCGCAGCTGTCCGACCTTCGCGAGTCCGGCAGCCTCGAGCAGGACAGTGATGTGGTCATCCTGCTGCACCGCGACGACTACTACGACAAGGAGTCCCCGCGTGCCGGCGAGGCGGACCTGATCATCGCCAAACACCGCAACGGGCCTACCGACACGATCACCGTGGCTGCGCAACTGCACCTGGCGCGCTTCGTCGACATGGCGGTGAGCGGTGGCTGACCCCGTGCCGCATCACGCCGGGCCGGTCGAGCCTGGCGCAGATGTGTCGGACTCCTGCGGATCCTGGAGCCACGTCGGCGCCCTGCCGGCGGGTTCCCCCAAGCGGACCGGCGCGCGCCGCGCGTCGGTGAACGGCGTGCGGATCGGAGGTGAGCGCGCCGGCTGAACACGCCGGCACCAACCAGTCCCCATAAAGCGGCGAGGGCCCGGAGACCGGACCCTCAACAACCTCAAGCAGGACGTCATCACCGTCCTGCGGGAAGAGTACGCGTGTTTTCAGGCACGGCAAAGCCCGACCCGCGAGTCGCAGCGACCTTCGTCCGGGTGGCGGGTAGCACCGGCGCGGTGAACCGGTGAGCCCGGTCGCGGCCACCGGCGAGGTGGTCGACGGCGTTGCCGTCGAGACGACGCGGGTGGGCCAGGTACGCCTAGCGCTGCCGGGCATCCCTCGGCAGCCGCACCCGACCGGGGTGCAGGTGCCCTGTGCGCGCTGTGCCGCGGCCGGGGTGGACAAGCTGGGCGTGCCGTTCCGCTTCCGCGGCGACCCGACCCCGCTGTGTATGCCGTGCTGGCGGGGGGAGCAGCAGCGTCGCGCCCGCCGCGACCGCCAGGAGCTCGCCGAGCTGCTGTGGGAGGGCATCGGCGAGGCCGAGGCCGCCGCGGCCTGCCAGGCGTGTGGTGCCCCGGATCCGGTGCCGGACTGCTGGCTGTGCGGGCATTCCTGGCTGGCGGCCGCGCAGGCCGAGCACGAGCGGGAACTCGCGGCGCAGACCACCACGGTGGACGCCGAGTTCGCCCGCATCCAGGCCCGCACCGAGGCCGAGGACCGGGTGGCCTGGCTGTCCGGCTGGATCGACCGCTGCCAGGCCATGCTGACCGCCTACCGCGCCGGCGGCGGCCGCGGCCGGCCGGTGGAACTCCTCGCCGACCTGCTGGCCCGGGACGCCGCGGCCCGCACGAGCGAGCGTGGCCGGCCCAGCGCGCTGCCCCGGGTCGCCGCGATCCTCGCCCTGGACAGCGACTGGCGCAGCGGCCGGCGGGCACTGCCCGGCAGGGCCCGCACGGCGACGCTCGCGGGCTGCTGCGAGCGGGCCGTCACCTCGGCCTGGCGGCGCGCGACGGCGGTCCTCGGCTGGGCGGTACGCACCCGTCAGGGCCGCCGCCTGACGCTGGAGGAGCGCACCACCCTGGGCCGGTGGAACGACCGCGCCGAGTACGACCTGCAGCCGCTGCACCGCGGCGACCGGGTCACCCGGGCCCGGTACCTGCCCGCCGCCCTCGCGGTGTTCGGCGAGCTGCTTGAGCACGCCGCCGACCTCCTGCGGCAAGCCCAGGACGACCTCGACGAGCTGCGCGCCCGTACCGGCCGGGTCACCGATTGGCCCGAGCAGGCCCGCCGGGCCCGTCTGCGCCTGGCCGCAGCCCGCGCCAAGAGCATCACGACCCCGCTGGAGGCCGCCGCCCTGACCGCGAATATCTGCTCCCCCCACACGGTGTCTAAAGGTGAGTGCGTTAGCTCCTGTTCGTACTGGGGTCTGCGATTCTCCCCGCCGAACATGATCCACTCCGTAAAATGCCAGGCTCGGCCGCACAGCGGCCGGGGGAACTACGGCGCTTCGCGCTCACCGACAAGGGGCGGCCAAGGTGATCTTGATAGTTCCGGGTTGACGGTGGGTAAGCATCGTAGATCATCATCCCTACAGCATCCTAGGACGCACTACGCGCAGTGCGGCGCGCCACCCTCGCGCCCGCGCAAGGCGCCGTCCTGGGCCGTCTGGGCCTACCCCCTTGCTCGGGAGCTACGCACCCGCTGGGTGTGGCTCGCCGGTGTCAACCTGACCTGGGTGGCCGCCACGCTGGGGGCAGCCCTCGGCCCGGACTGGACGGCTGAGCAGCTCGTGACCTACGTCCGGGACCGGCGGGGCAGGGCACTGCTCGACAGCCCCGCGGCGCCGGTGGCGTACCTCAAGGCCGTCCTGGCCGACCTCCTCGGCGAAGCCGCGTACGAGCCGCCGGCACCGGCCCGCGCCGTCGAGGCCCGCCGCGCCCGGGTCGAGGACCAGGCCGCCGCGCTGCGTCAACGCAGGGCCGAGCGCGACAGCGAGGCCGAAGCCCGAGACGCGGCCGCCACCCCTGGCCACACCAACCCGGACGTGGCCGCCCTGCGTGCCCGGCTGCCGCGCGGCCGGCGCCGCCCCGAGCTGGCCGCGCGCATCGACAACGCTTACCAGGCCGAGATCGAGGGATGGCCGGAAGTGCGCCAGCCGGGGTCCGGCCTACCGCCGACCGGGCGGGACTCGTGACCGGCCCGATCTTGGCGCCCCGACGGCTGTCCTTTGAGGACCGCCCAGCGGTAGCCGGGAGGCTCGCGTCGAGGCCCGGTCGTCAGGCCGGTGATTCCAACGGAATCGAGACGATCGCCGCTGATTCCGATGGAATCAGCAGGCCGGCCTCAGGCCGGCCGACACGCCGGGGTGCGCAGCTTGCTGCGCACTTCACTGTGAGCAGGGGTAGCGTGCGCCCCATGGCCGAAACCCCCGACCACCTGATCGAACGTGTACGGACCAACGCCGCCCGGCGGGTGGAACTGGCCGCCGCGATCGACGAGGACATTGCCGAGCTCGTGGAAACCCACCACATCTCGGCGCGGCGGCTAGCCAGGGAATTGAGCTTCGGCAGCGACAACACCGTGCGCCTGGCGGTGCGCCGATATCACCAGCGGCAAGCCAAGCGCACGGCGACGCCGCTACTGACACCCACAGAGTCCCAGTAAACCCCAGCAGGGAGGCCCGACGATGCCACGCAAGGCCGGTCTACCCACGGCCGCAGTAGCGTCCCTCTCCGAGCGGCGCGCCGCTCGCGGCGAGCGCGACCTGATCGAAGCCGCCGTATCCGGCCTTGATTCCGGTGGAATCAAGGTGGCGCTCGCCGACATCGCCGATCACCCCGAGAACACCCGCCACGACATCGGCGACGTCAGCGACATCAAGGCCACCCTGAACACCGTCGGTCTACTCCAGACCCCGGTGGTCCTGACCCGCGCGGCGTTCCTTGCCGTGTACCCCCAGTACGAGTCGCAGATCGGCCCCTGCCACTACGTCGCCTTGATCGGGCACCGTCGCTTCAAGGCGTGCCGCGAAGTCGGATGGACCGAGGTCGAGGTTCGGGTCGCCGACCACCTCGTCAACGGGGACGGCATCGACATCGAAACCATGGTGATCGAGAACGTCCAGCGCAAGAACCTCAATCCCATTGAGGAAGCCCGCGCGATGGCAGCGCTCCTGCAACGACGCCAACAGCGCGAGGTCGCACGGCGGCTCGGCTACAGCCAGTCCTACATCTCCAAGCGATTGAAGCTGCTCGAACTCATCCCCGACATCCAGACGGCCCTGGTCGACGGATGGACCGACCCGACCACCGGCGACCGCGAGATCCTGCCCGTGTCACAGGCCGGCGTGTACGCCGCAGAGGACCCGGAACTCCAACGGGCCGCGTGGACCCTGGCCGCCACCACCGGAGCACGAGCGGCGGCCGCCGTCGCCGAGGCGAAGCAGAACCGGGAACGCAACCAACGTGTCGGGCAGGCTCGTCAGCGCGCCGAGGCCGAGAGTCTCGAACTGGTCGACACCGCCGCGCTTTGGGGCGAGGCAGCCGTCGCGCATCGTCTACACGAGGACGCGGACATCGCCGCCGCGCGGGAGGCCGGTACTCTGCGCGCCGCCACCGACGCCCGAGGCGACTTCATCTACGTGACGACCGCCGCGCACAGCTCCCCGGCCGGCCGGCCGCCTCGCCAACGGGGGGATCACGACACCGAACGCCGAGCAGCCACCAGCGCCCGCGCCGCCGCGTGCCGGCGAATCGCCGGCCGCAAGCCGGTGGCATCCGAGGCGCTGCGCCGCCTCGCACTGTGTGTGGCGGACCGCTCCAGCGCCTACACCGATGCCCTGCGCCTGGCGCACCAGTGGCTGCAAGCCAGCAACGTGGGGCCGGACAGCAAGGATCACCTGACCTTCCGGGACGCCATCGTCCACGGCGAGGACGACCAGCTCGTGGTCCATCTGGCCGTCGCGATGTCCCTGGCGTACGACGAGCTGCGTGCCCGCGACGCCGATCGAGAGTGGGATGCCGCCGACGCCGCCCACCTCCACCGACTGATCACTGAAGCCAGCTATCAACCAACCGCTTGGGAACTCGACCGACTCGCCCGGGCCGACAGCGTGATTCCGCTGGAATCAGCCCGCGACGACGCCGACGACCTGGTCCAGGCGGCTTCCTAACCTCCGACTCATGGGAGCCCTGCATGACCGCGATCGTCACGGCCCTCGCCAACCAGTCCGGCGGCTGCGGCAAGACCACGTCCACCACCAGCCTCGCCGCGGTCGTGGCGGACGCCTTCAAGGCCATGCCCGGTAGACACCGGGGCCTCATCATCGACGCCGACCTCCAGTGCGATACCAGCCACATCTTCGGCTACACCGACCCCGACGAGCTGGAGGGCCAGGCGAACCTCAACGACGTGCTCGCGGGCGACACGTCAATGAAGGAGGCCGTCGTGTCCACCCCCTTCGAGTCGATCGACTTGATTCTGGGGTCGGGCCGGACCGCTGCCGCCGAGAAGAACCTCGGCAGGGAGACCGGCGGCGAGCTGCGCCTGCGGACCGCGCTCGACGAGGTGCTCGACGACTACGATTTCGTGTTCATCGACAGCCCCGCGTCGCTGGGCGTGCTGGCGGTCAACATCTTCGCGGTGGCCGACCACGTCATCGCCTGCGTGAAGCCCGGGCTCAAGGAGATCCGTGCACTCGTGAAACTCGAGTACACGATCGACGAGGTCAACCAGAAGATCAACCGTCTGTTCCGCCGGCACCTGAGCCTTACCGGTGTGCTGATCGCCGACATCCCGAGCAAGTGGGCCGGCAAGATCTACCAGCAGTCGGTCGAGTATGCCAAGCAGGAGTACGGCGACCGGGTGCTGCCGGGGGTGGCCCGCGACGTGCGTGTCGTGGAGGCATACGCCAACCAGACCCCGCTGCCCGTATACGACCCGACCAGCCGAGCCGCCAAGGACTACCGCGAGGTCGCCAAGGCGATGGTCGCGAAGCACATGCTCCCGGCCCTCACGCTCTGACGCCGGCCTCGCCTCGGCCCTGCTGATTCCAGCGGAATCACGGGCGTCGCGCGGGACCCCGCCGAGGCGCACGGTGACGGTCGGCGTGACCGGGACGCGATCTTGGCGCCGCCGTGGCCGATGAGCCCCCCTCCCCCAAACAACGGCGCGTGCGCTGGTCGCCGACGGTGACGCGCTCGCAGTGCCCCTCGCCCGAATGCACGCTGCGTAGCCCCCGCCGGCCTCCCGGCGGCGGGGCCAAATCCGCCGTGCCGAGCGCGTGCCGGCAGGTCGTGCCGGACACCTTGCCGCCGCCATGCCGCTGGGGTCGGCGCATCAAGATCGACCGCCGTGCCGAGCGCGTGCCGGACTGCACGGGAAGATCGTGCCGGGCGTCCTGTGCCGGCACAGCAGCCGTCCGTTCGCGCCGTGCCGTGCCGGCACGCTACCCGATGTGCTGGTCCGTGCCGGGGGCCTGGCACGACCGGCCGGCCACCGTGCCTCGGTGACTTCGGTCAGCGTGGAGATCACACCGTGGGCGGAGTGGATCACGCGCACGGCGCCCCGGGAAGATCATTCCGCGTGGCCAACCGCCACGGCTTGGGTGCTTGCGGCCGAGCCTTCCGCTCCTCCGGTTCCGCACGCACGAGCCGGTCGGCCGAGCACGCCAACCTACGCCGGCCGCCCAATCTGGTGAGCGCGATGGCCCGCGTTCGCTGACCGTGGGTGATACCGAACTCCGAACCGAAGTGCAGGCCAGGGGCCGCCATGACGGGGGCCAACGCGGAGGCGCGCGCCGGGGCGCGCGCGAGAGTAGCACCCCAAACCGAAGTTGCACAGCGTGGTCGCGGAGTTCGGCGGCGCTCCTCGCGGTGCAGGGGGCCGGGAGCTGGCGTGGCGCCCTGGGGATGCGCGGCCGGCGGAGTCGAGCCGGAGTGCGTCCGCGGTGGGTGGGCGGTGTCTCGGGTCCCCGTCGGTCTGCCGGTGAGGCGCGGGCTCGCGGGCCGGCAGGCGCCATCGGGCCGGGCGTGCCGTCCTCACCGCCGCCTCGGCGGTGGCTGGTGTGCCGCGTCGGGGACGGCCTGGGCGGTGCGTGCCGAGGGCAGGGCGGGGGTTGTTGGCGATGTGCCGCGGGCGGGTGTTGGGCGTGCCGTGCCGCCGGGGATGACCGTGCCGGCACGGCTGGCTGGGTGTGCCGGATGCCGTGCCGCGGGGCGTGCCGGGAGACCGTGCCGCGGCGGTTGCACCTCCCCATGCCGGGCCTTGCCGAGGTCGTGCCGGCATGTGCCGGGGCCCTGAGCGGCCGGAATCAGGCACCCCACTCCCCTACTCTCCGTAACCGCCGGGCGGGCCGTGCCACGTCGTGCCGGTTACGGTGTGCGGTGGTCTGCCGGTCCGTGCCGCGAGCTGGAGGCGCCTTCCTGGCGCGCCGGTCCACCGCCGGGTCGCGCGTTCTTGGTGATCGGCGGCGGGTTGTCTCTCAGGGGCGTCTGCCCGTAGCGCTTCCGCTAACCGTAACGCTAACGGTCTGTGGCGTTTCTGCAGGTCAACGGGCTGTGGCGGGGCCTGCTGGTGCGGGTTCGGTGGGGGCTGGGAGGGCTCGGTACGCGTCGCCGAGGGATGGCCAGGCGGCGAGGGCCTGGTGGAGCGGGTGGTCGGTGGGCAGGTTGCGGATGGCCGGCACGGCGGTCATGGCGTCGACGGCCCAGCCGATCATGGTGAACGCTGCGGGGGTGTACGGCTGGAGAGTGAGGTCGCGGCGGACCTCGACCAGGGCGTCGTCGACCTCGTCGTCCTCGCCGGCAAGGTTCCAGTGTTCGACGAAGGTCGAGGCGATCGCGTGGATGGTGCGGTGGTGGTCGGCGAGCCAGCGCTGCTGCGGTGTCGGCCCGGCCGGGGTCGTGGCCGGGCCCTCGGGGGTCGGTTTGGCCAGCAGCTTGCGCTTGTACTCGCGCCGGTCAACCAGACCGGTGCTGGTCGTCACGCCCAGGTGCGCGCCGACGCGGCGGCGGTTGAGGCCGAGTTCGTCGACCTGGTCGAGTAACCACAGCTCGTACTTCTCGCCCTGCCACCACAGCCAGAGCCGCAGGTCGAGGGCGTCTTCGACGTCGTGGCTCTCCTCGTCGCCGACCAGGCCGCGGGGGCCGCGTTTGCGCAGGTAGGCGAGCACTTCGAGGGGGTCCTCGCTGAGCAGGTAGATGTAACTGTTGTCGTCGGCGGCGTGGCGGCGGTGGATGCGAGCCAGGGCCGCGTCCTTGGCGGCGTCGCTCACCTCGGGAGGCTTCCGCATACCCTCAGACAAACACTGAGGGGTGACAGTTCGGTACGCGGATCGCCGGCGGGCCGGAAACGAGCCGGCGACCGGGCACGCGGGGGGCCTGGTCGCCGAGCTGGGAAACCGCTGGTCAGGAGCTTGTGGACGGGCGCGGCGAGGGTGCGCGTCGGCCCGTCAGAACTGCCCCGCCAGAGCCGCGTCGGCTGGTCTACCGGGCAGTTGGCCGGGTCGGTAGCCGGGGCAGTCGCACCGGCCGGTCAGCAGGGCGTGGCAGCCGATGTTGGTGTCGTGCGAGCCGCCGCCGATGTCCCAGCAGTGCAGGCCCCAGGGGTGGCCGCAGCCGGCGCAGTCGGCGAAGTAGAGCCGGTCCCACCGGTCGGCCTGTTGCTGTTCGGTGAGGTGGGCGAACGGGCTGTCCAGCGTGCCCGGCCGGTGCCGGATGTAGCAGCCGGCGCACCAGCCCAGCTCGTGGTTGATGACGATGAGGAAGTCGTTGACCTCGACCGCGCCGCAGCGGCCGCACCACATCCGGGTGCCGAGGTCCTTCCCGGTTCCCGGGTGTCGGTGCTTGATCGCCTCGAAGTCGACGAGCAGTTGCTGGCGGATCAGGTCGGCGGCGGCCTGGGCCCGCCGGGCGGCGAGCGCGGCGTCGACCTCGCCGAACAGGTCGAGCTGGACTGGGCCGCCCGGGCGGGGTCGGCTGGTCACCGCGCCGCGCCCTCGTGGTCATGGGTGGTGCAGTCGTTGGGGTTCTGACCCGGCGTCCCGTCGAGGATGCAGGTTCTCAGGCCGGGCGCCGCGCCGTCCGGGGTGGTCGCGTACCCGGCCCGGCCGATGATCTGGCCGGCCGGTTGCGCGATGATCAGGTCGCAGGTCATGCAGCGGTAGTGCACGCCGTCCCAGGACTCGTGCTCGTCCTGGTCGATGACGTCGCCGAGCTGGTCGCAGGTGGCGTAGCCATCCTCGGAGGCGACGTTGCCGCACACGCAGGTGAGGTCCCCGCCGGTGCCGACCAGCACGTAGCGCGGTGGGTCGAAGGACAGCAGGCGCTGGTCGATGTCCTGGCGGTAGAGCCAGTAGCCTTCCCGGCCTCCGCCGGGAAGCGCCGCGAAGTAGAGGTTCACCGCCGGGTGGTCGTGCTCGGGTGCGGTGTCGGGCAGGGCGTGGACGCCGGTGGCCGGTCGCTGGCCGGCGACGGTGTGCCAGCGGTCGCGCACGATGGTCGCGAGTTGCTCGATGGCGGCGGCCGGGTCGCGGTACAGCCAGGTCTGGTAGTCGCGCTCTAGCCAGTACCGCAGCACCCAGACCTCGTCGGTGTCGGTGGGCGCCAGGTACGGGCGTGCCGAGGTGGTGGAGTGGTCGTGACGCAGATCCATGATCGGGGAGTCCCCTTTCGAGGTGGTCGGGGTCTCCGGGGCGCGGCCGAGATAGCCGGCGGACAGTTCGGGCCAGCCTCGGCCGCGCCACCCGGAGGGGTTACTGGTCGCTGTCGGCGCGGGTCGGGCTGACGCGGGCCAAGACGATGCCGGCGTCCTGCTCGATGACCCGGCCGCAGTTCAGGCACACGTTGGAGAACTGGTCCCAGCCGCTGTCGGTGTGCGGTTGGATCGGTCGGCCCTGCGCGTCGCAGGCGGAGAACCCGGTGCCGAGCGGGTCGTTGCCGCACGGGCAGCGCCAGAAGTCGTCGGCCGGCCGGGCCACGCTGTCGAGGTACGGCGCGGTCACGGGGGCCGGCGGGCGGCGGCACAGTTCGGCGTGCCGGCCGGCGACCTGCTCGGCGATGTCCAGGCTGGGGCACTCGACGGCGGTGTGTAGGCAGCCGTAGCAGTGCCACTCGGCCCCAGTGCAGCTTTCCCCGTTCGTGCTGGCGAGGACCCGCACGCGGGCGCCGCCGGCGGTGGGGATCGTGGACACCGCCCGGCGCGGGCCGGCGGCCGAGTACGCCCACTCGCGCAGGGCGAGGGTGGCGGCGACCTGGGCGCGGCACCGGTCGGCGGCCGCCGTCAGGATCGCGGTGCGGGCCGGGTAGTCCTCGGCGGCCAGGTCCAGCCGCTCGGCCTCGTCGAGCCAGTGGTCGGCGTGGCGGTGCAGCAGCCGCACCAGCTCGGCGTGCCGATCCGGGGGCAGGTGCAGGGTCACCAGGTCGGGGTGGGCCGGGTCGGCGCCGGCCGCAACGGTCTGGGTCATGGTGGCCTCCGTTCGTCGGGGCTTCTGGTCGGAGTCCGGGTTGCCGACCCTCACTCCACCTATAATGATACCCCACATCCCTTGTGGACGGTACCCCTGGCAGGGTCTTTCGTCCACTGTGGACATGGGGTATCATTATTGGTACCGGGTGGGGTCGGCAACCGAGCCCGGGACACCAGAAGCCCGACGACACAGGGGGGAGCCCGACCGTGAGCAACTACAGGACCCGCGTGCGCAAGGCCGCCGGCGAGCGGGCGGTGCCCTACATCGCGCCGCCGCCGATCCAGCAGTGGCTGTGCGGCGACACCGTCGGTGAGCTACACGGCTGGGCGCCGCGGGTGATCGCGGTGCGCGACCGGCCGGAGGTCGACGCCGGCCTGGCGGCGCCGTCGGGCTGGGAGCTGTCCTGGATCGACGGTCTGGCTGGCGGGGGTGGCTCGTCGCAGGGCATTCACCGGGTGGTCGGCAACGGCGTGCGGATGGCGATCAACCATTGGCCGCTGGCGGTCGAGACGCACAACCACAACATGCCGTGGGTCGACCACGACGTCGCGAACGTCGCCCGGGTGGATCCGGGCCGGTACCCGCGTACCGACTGCGCGTGGTTCTCGCCGGAGTGCACGACGTGGAGCGTGGCCCAGGGCCGCAAGTGCGACTTCGACACCGACTGGGAGCAGCCCTCGCTGCTCGGCGATGACGAGGACGAGGACACCCCGGCGGACAAGGAGGCCCGATGGCGCTCGCGGATGCTGATGACCGACGTGATCCGCTTCGCCCGTTACCACCGGTACAAGGCCGTGATCGTGGAGAACGTCCCGGACATCCTCAAGTGGTCGGCGTTCCCCCGGTGGATCGCGGAGATGGCCAAGGAGGGCTACGACCACAAGGTCATCACGCTGAACTCGGCGTTCGCGCACGGGTGGGGACCGGCCGCCCCGCAGCTGCGCGACCGGGTCTACGTGGTGTTCTGGCTGCGGTGCTACCGCACGCCGAACTGGAACAAGTGGCTGCGCCCGACGTGCTGGTGCCCGACCTGCCAGCAGGTGGTCGCCGGGATCTACGCCCCGAAGCCGGGCCCGCGCCGGCCGATGCGCTACGGCGCCCAGTACGTCTACCGGTGCCCGAACACCCGCTGCCGGGGCGGTGAGGCGCTGCCCTACGTCCGGCCGGCCTCGTCGGTCATCGACTTCACCCTGCCGGCGCAGCGCATCGGAGACCGCAAGCGGCCGCTTGCCCCGAAGACCCGGCAACGGGTGGAGGACGGGCTGTGGCGGATGCAGCGCGAGGGCTGGGGCTTCGACGGCGCCCAGGTCGCGCCGATGCTGGTGCCGACCGGCGGTACCCGCCGCCGTGACGCCGCACCGGTGACCCGGCCGATGGCCACCCGCACCACGACGGAGAACGACGCGGTCGTGGTCCCGCCGGGCGCGTTCCTGACCGTGCTGCGCTCCGACCGCTCCCGCACGATTGCGCCAGGTGCGCCGCTGGCCACCGTGGTGGCCGACGGCTCCAACCACGCCCTGGTGGTACCGCTGGAAGGCCGCGACGGGCAGCGGGCCCGCGGCGCCGACGAGCCGCTGCGGGCGCAGACCACCCGCCACCAGGACGCGCTCGTGGTGCCGCTGCGCAACAACGGGGTCGCCCGGCCGGCCGGCTCGGCACCGCTGGTCACGGTCGCCGCCGGCGGCGAGCACCAGGCCCTGGTGATGCGCAACAACGACACCCAGGCCGGCGACCAGGGCTACCTGTCCACGCCGGCCGGCGAGCCGCTGCGCACGCTGACCACCGCCGGGCACCAGTCGCTGGTGGAGCACGGGCACGCCCTGTACCAGTACGACACCGGCAACCTCCAGCCGGTCGCAGCGCCGATGCCGACCCAGACCACGGTCGAAGGCGACGCGCTGATGCGCCTGGCCGTGGACGTCGATGACTGCACGCTGCGGATGCTCGACGTACTGAAGGAGATCAAGCCGGGGATGGACTTCCCCGCCGGGTACGAGCTGCTGGGCAAGTCCAAGCGGAACTGGGCGCGGATGCTCGGCAACGCGGTGACCGGCTGCTCGGCCGCCGACCTGGTGGCCTGCGTGACCGAGGCGGTCACCGGGGTGGACCTGCCGCGCTACGAACTCTCCCCGGCCGCCTGAATGCCGGCCGGCCCACCGACGGCCTGCCCGCCCCGCGCCGGGGCGGGCAGGCACCCGACCAGCTCCACCACCGACCTCGAGTACCGACCGATGAAGGGATCGCCCGCCATGAACGCGTTCACCGACGCGCCGCCAGGCGTATCGCGTACCGCCTGCGCGGCGGCGCCCGGTACAGTGACAGCAACCGGCTCGGGCATCGCCCGCGTCGGGCTTCTGGAAGACGGCCGGGGCTTTGCCGCCACCCGTACGCGGGTGGATTGTCCCGGCCGTCGCCACACCAGCACCCATCCCGGCACCGACAGCAGCACCGAGGAGATCGTGCAGACCTGGGTCGTGGGCAACCGCGAGGTCACCAACCGGGCCGGCGCGGGTGAACATCTCGGCCTGTCCGCCAACACCGTGGCGATGTACTTCTCCCCCGCCGGGCGGGCCCGCTACGGCACCCCGGACCCGTTGCCCGAGCAGGTCGACGGCCAGGATGTGTACGCCCTGGACGACCTTGACGAGTTCAAGGCGGCCCGCCGGCGCCGCCGCGCCACCCCGCCCCCGGCCGCCGCCGGCGACCCGGACGAGCTGATCGGCGTGGACCAGTTCGCCGAGCTGCTCGGCATCGGGCGCAACACCATCAAGCGCTACGTCGAGGACTCCGTCGACGCCTGGGAGCGCGGCGAGGACGGCCTGCTACCGCGGTGGGACGAGCGCGAGCCGTCCCCACGCGGGCGGGGCTACAGCTACCGCTGGCGGCGCGGCCGCGCGGTGGCCTTCCGCGACCAGCCCACCCGGGCCAGCACCGGCCGCCCGCCCGCGACCGTGGCCCGACCCACCGTCGCCGACCTCACCGCGGTCCTCGCGGCCGCCCGGCCCGGCGAGCAGCCCACCGCCCGCGAGCTGGCCGCAGCGCTGACCGATCGGCTGGGCGCCGCGGTCACGCCGCAGACCGTGCGGCGGCTGCGCCGCCGCGCTCAGGACCAGCCGACCTGACCTCGTAGCACGAGCCCGAAGGCCCCGCCGCACACCCGTAACGCCGCCGCTCAACCCCCGTCCGCCCGGCCCGCGCTGCGGTGCCGGGGTCGGATTCCTCCGTAACAGCACCGGCCGGCACCCACTGTGGGTGCCGGCCGGTGGCGCGAGCCGACCGCTACGGGCAGGTGCAGCGCGGCCCGGCCGGCGCGCACCCTTCGCCGAACCAGTAGCCGTGCTCGCGGCGCGCCGAGCGCAGCGGCACCTGCCGCCGGCACCCGGCACACACCACCCGGTCCGGGGCGGGCAGCCCGCAGCCCAGGCAGGCCGGGCCCGACCAGTCGTGGCTGCGCTCGTCGGCGGGGCAGGCATCGTCCTGCAGGTCGGGCAGGGGCCGGCCGGCCCGACACGGCGTGCATCGGCCCCAGGTCGCGGTCAGCGGTGCGTCGAGCAGCGCGGCGCAGTCCACGCAGACCAGTCCGGCCTGGCGGATCACCCGGTCGACGACGTCGTCGACGACCACGCCCTGCTGGGCCACGTCGGCGATCTCGCCCCACGCCCGGGTACCGGTCACCGCTGTCCACTGCGCGCCGGTCAGCTCGCGGGCGAAGTCCCAGTCGTCGTGGCCGAGCAGCGCGTCGGTCACGTCGCTGGCGTCCCAGACCGCGTACGGCCAGCACCGGCCGGTGGCCACCGTGTGCAGCACCGCGTGCGCCCGGACGTCGTCGAGGGTGGCCAGCGCGGCGAGCAGCCCGGCCAGCGCCGGGTCCGCCACTGCGGCGTTGCTGGGCGCCGGCGGCGCGGCGGGGTCGGGTGCCACGCGTTGGATCCGGATCGAGGCGTCCTCGTCGGCGTGGTGGGCGAAGTACGTCTCGGCGGCCTCCTCGTCGTCGACCGGCGCTGCGGCGGGCAGCTCGGCGACCTGGGCGGCCAGCGCGGCCCAGCCGGCGCGGGCGATCGCGGCGCGGGCAGCGCGGGCGGCGTCGTAGCTGCCGAACACCTGCACTCCTGCCCCGAGGCGGCGGTGCTCGCGTACCAGGACCGCCACCTCGGCGCCGGCCGGCGCCGGGATCGGCTCGTCCACCGTCTCGTCGACGGGCAGGTCGGGCCGGGTCATGCCGCACCGCCGGCGTCGCGCACGGCCGCGACGAGCTGCGCCAGCAGCCGGCCGGTCTCGTCCAGCCCGCCGGCGGTGTGCGCGCTGTCGAGCAGGTTGTCCGCCTCGCGCAGCAGCTCCCCGACGGTGGGCGGGGTCGGCCCCGAACGGGCGCCTGTGACGGTCACGGTGGCACTGTTCTGGTAGGTGTCGTCGCTGGTGTACTCGGCCAGCAGCTCGGCCAGGGCGTCGTCGGTCTGCTGGTCGGTGACCGCCGCCGGGGTGAACGTGGCCGGGTCCACGGCCAGTGCGTCGGCCAGCTCCCCAGCCGGGATGCTCGCTTGGTGGACCTCGGTGACGGTCCAGCAGACCACGATCGGGTGTCGTCGGTTCACGGTCGGGTTCCCTTCCCACGTCGGGCTTCTGGTGGTCGCGGCCCCGGGTTGCCGCCCGGCACCGCTATCAATAATGATACCCGATGTCCACTGTGGACGGTAGGCCCGACGCGGGTTGACCTGTGGAAACCGCTCGGCAGCTCGGTGGCCGGGGTACGGACGGAGCCTGGTGTTTACCGGCCGGCCGGGGTCTCGGCGAACAGGGCGAGCTGGTCGGCGGGCGGCGCGGCCCGGCGGACCCGCCCGGTGCTGGCCGGCTCGGCCGGCGGCGCGGTGGTGGGTGCGGCGTGCAGCGGCGGGTCCAGGTCGAACAGTTGTCCCCGACCGGCCGCCTCGGCGTGCGCGGCGGACTGGCGCAGCGCGTCCATGACCTCCTCGCGGTAGCGGACGGCGAAGCGGAAGCAGTTGCGGCAGTCGGTGGGAACCCGCGCGCCGGTGACCGGGTCGGGGCGGCTCATGTGCGTGCAGCCGGGGAGCCGGATGTGCTCGTGGCGGGCGGTCGCCGACCACGCCTGGCTGTCCGAGCTGGCCAGCAGGTGCCCGGCGATGCGCAGCGCGTTGATGGACACTCCGAAGCCGTGCATCCGCATGCCCAGCGGGGCGAGGGTGCGCAGCACCGCGGCGACGCCGTCCTGGGAGCCGCGCCGGCAGACCGAGCCGATGCCGACCCGCTGGCCGGTCATCTCGACACCGGCGGCCAGGTACATCCGGTAGTGCTCGACGTACTCGGCCGGGTGCCAGCCCTGCAACGTGCGCAGCCACGGCACGAACGGGAACTCCTCGGCCAGGTACAGGTAGTTGCGCAGGGTCGCCTCCTGGTGCTCGCGCACCGTGGAGGAACTACGCCGCAGGCACTGCTCCTCGCAGGGCCAGTCCTGGATGCCCACGAAGTCCGGGCCGGTGCCGTACCCCGACGTCTCGCCGATGTCGGAGATCAGCCGGGCCCACATCGAGCCGTACTCGTCGGGGTGGGCGAACCAGGGGTGGCCGGCGGGGTTGGCCCGCAGCATCAGCGCCGCGTACGCGCCCGAGTCGCCGGCCCACGGCACCCCGCCGAACCGGGCGGGGAAGTCCTCGCCGCGCGAGGCGTACCGGGCCAGGGTCGGCGCGGACAGGAACAGCGGGATCGGCGACTCGTTGAGGTGGTGCGGGTGCCCGACCCCGGTGTAGAAGGTCGTGCGGCGGGCCGCGTCCGGGTGGAACTCCGCCGTGCGCCACGGGGTGATCTCGCCGAAGGGCGTGGACTCCCGATCCGGGCCCAGCCCGTGGCGGGCGACGTGCGCCTGCCAGCGGGCCCGGCGCTGCTCCCGGCTGGGCGGGGGCGGCGGCCACTCGGTCAGCCCCCGCTCGCGCAGCAACGCCAGCAACTGCGTCGACCGCTCGGGGTCCAGCCCGTACGAGGCGACGTTGCGGCGCCGCGCCACCTCGGCGGCGTCGACGGCCGCGACGGCGCTCATGCCCGCCCCCCGCAGGCGCTGTCGAACAGGGCGAGCTGCTCGACGTCGGGGCGCATCGCCGGGACGAGCTCGGCCAGGATCCGCGCCATGGTGAAGCGCAGCGCCTGCGGGTTGAGGTCGCCGGCGTAGCAGCGCCGCCGCGTGCTCAGGCAGGCCACCGCGGTGGTGCCGCTGCCCAGGAACGGGTCGGCGACCAGGTCGCCCTCGTCGGTGGTGCAGCGGATCACCCGGGACACCAGCGCCGGCGAGAGCGCGTTGTCGTAGCGCAGCAGGCCGGGGCGGCGCTGCTCGGGCAGGTCGGTCCACACGTCGACGGCGTAGATCTCGCCTGCGCGCCCGCGCGGCATCTCCTCGGGCCGGTGGAAGGTGCGCAGCGGCGAATCCAGCGGTCCCCGGGTCAGCAAGCTCACGACGTGGTGCTGGTGCACGAACCGGCGCGTCGAGTACAGGCCGAACTGGCGGGCCACCGCGATCGAGTTGACGTAGGTCAGGCCGGCGACGTCCTCGGCCACCACCTGGACCCGGGCGGCCTGCTGGGCGCCGGTGACGACCGCGAGATACCCGCCGGGACGCAGCGCCGCGCCGGCCGCCGCGATCCACGTCGCGGTGAACTCGGCGTACTCGGCCGAGTCGACCTCGACGTACCCGCCGACCACCTGGTCGTGGTCGCGGCCGTAGGTGCGCCGGTACGCCGAGTGGGCGTCGGCGCGGCCCAGCGCCCACGGCGGATCTGCGACGATCAGGTCGATCGGCTCGTCCGCCTGGGCCAGCACGTCGGCGGCCGCGCCGAGCACCAGCGCCACCTGCGACGGGTCGACCGGCAGCCACACGAACAGCGCTCGGCGGGGCCGCTCGACGGTCCCCTCGATCAGCCAGGCGGCCTGCCCGTCCTCGATGCGTCGGGCCCGGCCCTGCCGGTGCAGCGCGTACAGGGCGGTGCGGACCCGCCGCTTGTACCGGGCCTGCCCGTCCTGGATCCGCTCGCGCGCCCCGGGCCGGTCGGCCAGCCCGGTCTGCTCGGCCAGCCGGTACAGGTCCGGCAGCGTGTACGTCCCGGCCTGCAACGTGCGCAGCAGGTCCGCCTCGGTACGCAGCGGGCTCACCGGTCCACCGCCGGATCCGGGCCGGGCACGCCCAGCGCGGTGAACAGGTCCAGGTCGGGCTTGGGGTACCGGGTGTGGTCGCGGTAGGCCCGCACCGGCCGGCCGGCGCGGTCGCGGGTGTAGACCTTGACGTCCTTGCGCAGCGGCATGGCGTAGCGGTGCTTGGGCAGCGACCGGCGACGGGTCACCCGCGCGTCGGCCAGCGCCTGGCGCAGCCACAGGTTCGGCTTCTCCCCGGCCCGCATCGGCCGCGCGCCGAACGAGACCAGCCGCCGCTCAGCCGCCGCGTGACCGCGCTCCTGCCCGCGGATCTTCTGCACGGTCCGCTCGTCCAGGCAGGTGCCGTCGGGCAGCCATAGCGTGGTCCGCGCGCCGGTGGCACCGAGGTAGATGCAGTTGAACGCCTGGTAGATGATCCCCACGTGCCCGACCGCCGGGTCGGCGAAGGTGATCACCGCGTGGACGCCGGCGTCGAGCAGCAGCGCCCGGCACTCGCCGAGCATCCAGGTCTCGGCGTTGCCCGGCGTGGGCGCGAGTACCAGCCGGGACAGGACGGTGCTCTGCGCGTACGGCTCCAGGTCCGGCAGCGGGTTGGTCAGAACCTTGTCCGTGGGCGGGATGCCGTAGACCGCCACCCCGAGAAGCTGGCCACGGTGGAACAGGCCGAAGCGGTGCCGGGTCGACGCCGGGTACGAGCGCAGGTAGTGGTGCATGGTGCAGAACGTCTGGGCCACCGCGTCCTCGACCGGGGCGACGCTGTAGCCGCGCGGGTCGAAGTGCTCGGACTGGTCGGCGTACGCCCAGGACTGCTGGCGGTCCTGCCAGCGCTGGCACCAGCGGGAGGTGGTCATCGCGCCACGCCCATCCCGGTGAGCGCGCCGTCGGGGTCCTGCCTGCCTGCGGGGGTGAACATGCCGGCTCCTCGGTGAGGGCTTGGAAGGCCGGCGGACCGCGCGGGATCTGATCGCGCACGCGGCCAGCCGGGGCCTGGGTGGTCGGGCTTCTGGTGTGGAGTCCGGGTTGCCGACCCTCGCTCCACCTATAATGATACCCGATGTCCACTGTGGACGGTAGCCCCAATCCGCAATTGACCAGGAAAAAGATGGGCCGCCCAACCCCTCGTCCTCGGGGGTCGGGCGGCCCGGTCGGTACCGCGACGGGCGACGTGTCAGTCGTCGCCGGCCGGCGGCCCGTCGAACAGCGGCTCGTCGTGGTCGACAGTCACCTCGTCGCCGACATCAGGCAGCAGGGTCAGCCCATGCCGGGCGAGGATCGCGGCGCCGTGCTCGATCAGGTCGCCGTAGTTGAGGCTGTAGTCGTCGAGCGCGGCCAGCGCCCGCACCTGGGGGTCGGCGCGGAACACCTCGATCGCCGCCTGCCAGGCCGTGGCGAAGTCCGCCACCCAGCCGGCCACGACGAACGTCCAGCGCCCGACCACGGCGTCGCGCGGCTTCACGCCAGGGGTGTGGAAGTTGACGTGGCCGAACCGGACCCCGCCCACCTGGCCGGCCAGCGTGTGGGCGTCGACCACCCGCCGGGTGCGGTGCCCGTCGAGCAGCGCGTTGACCTCCTCCACGGCCCGGGTCAGCGCCTCGATCACCGCGTCGAGCCGGGGCTTGGTTGCCCGGCCCCGCTCGTCGTACTCGTAGCGGGTCAGCTCGTCGGCGGCCAGCCGACGGCAGGCCAGCCGCGCGCCGCCGACCTCGACGACCAGGACCGCTCCGCCGTCGGCCACGCCCTGCGCGTCGCAGGTCTCGACGACCTCGATGGCCAGCCCGGCGGCGGTGCGCCACACCTGCGGTGCCGCGCCGTGCGCGAAGGCGTGGACCAGCCGCTCCACCCAGTCGGCCGGCAGGTCGCCGCTCGCCGCGTCGTACACCCCGGCGACGTCGATCGCGTACTGGCCGGCGCGGATCAGCCCGCCACCGCCGGCGGTGACGTGTTCGCTTAGCCAGGCGCGGGCCGCGCTCGGGTCGAAGGTGACCGCCGGCCCGGCCGGGACCGCGCAGTCGCCGGGGAAGACGACCACGGCGTCCTCGGCCACGGCGCGGCCGTCGACGACCCGGACCTGCCAGATGTCCTGTACGCCCGGGCCTTCGCAGTACAGCTCGCCGGTCAGCGTGTGGCCCGGCCCGATCAGGTCGATGATCGCGTTGACGTGCTCGACCAGGTTCTGCGGCGCCCGGGTGGCGCCGTCCGGGCTGGTCGCCTTGATCGACGCGTACCGGCCCTGCTGGTCGGGTACCGCGAACACCTCACTGTCGGCGGCCCAGGCTGTCTCGGCGGTGAACCGGCTGCCGGCCAGCACCGGTGCCGGTGCTGGCGGCGTGATGGCGATCTCGCCGTGGACGTAGGTGGTGCTGTCGTTGCCCATCTCGGATCCCTTCCGTGGTCGGGCTTCTGGTCGCCGGTCGGTTGCCGCCGGGCCGGCGGGGGGTCAGGTGCTGTCGTGCAGCAGGTCGAGCTGGCGGGGCAGGTCCAGGCCGCGCACCCAGGTCCACAGCTCCTCGAAGGCGGGGCGCTGCTTGTCGGCGCCGGCGACCCCGACGGCCAGGTAGTGCTCGACGGCCGGGTACGGCGGGGTGACCCGCGCCAGCTCCAGCCGCGCGCCGTGCGCGTCGACGTCGAGGCGGCCGCCGCGATGGTCCTGCTCGGCGGCCAGGCGCTGGCGCATCTGCGGCCAGGTGCCGGTGGCCAGGGTGCGCAGCGAGCGCCACACGTCGGTGCTCTTGTCCTGCGGGTCCGGGCCGAGCGCCCAGCCGCGCCCACCGCGGCCGCGCCGGTCGCCGCGGCGGCGGTAGATGCGGCGCACCTCGTACAGCGCCGCCGGCCGGGCCTCCAGAAGCCGCAGCACGAGCGTGGCCACTCGAAGCCGTAGACGTCCCGCAGGAAGTCCAGGCAGCGCTGGCGGTCCCAGCCGGCCTCGATCAGCGGGTACCAGGGCAGCTTGCCGGGCATCGCCCGCGAGTACCCCTCGTCGCGGTCGCGGCGGCCGGTCTCCTCGGCGGCGAACCCCACCACGTGCCGGCGCGGGGTCTCCCCGTAGGTGCGCCGCGACCAGCGGTCCAGCACCCAGCCCTTCATCCGGTAGGAGCAGGTGCGGTTGGACTGCTGCGGGATGGTCCCGGCGCGCAGCATCTCGTCGGAGAGGCTGACCTTGCCGGCCATGTGCATCTGGGTCGGCGACCGGGTGTCGTCCAGGACCTCGATGCCGTCGGTCTCCGACCAGCCGGCCCGGGCGACCTGGACGTAGCGGATGGCGTGGGCGCGCATCAGCGGCAGCATGTGCCGCTGCATGACCTCGCGGGTGGCCTGCGACTCGTCGCCGGTCATCGCGGTGGCCACGGTCAGGTCGGCCAGATCGTGGCCGAACGGCAGCGCACCGGTCAGTACCGCGGTCAGCCAGGCCGCCGAGTCCGCGCCCATGCCGTGCGTCTGGGTGACCAGCATCAGGCCACCGCCGGCGGCAGCTCGAACAGGCTGCCCTGCACCGGGACGTCGCCGGGCAGGACACAGCCCACGTGTCGGGGGTCGGCGAGCTGGATGAAGTGCGGGTGTTGCAGCGCCGCCACGGTGGTGAAGCGGTACGGTCCGCGCACCTCGACCAGCGGGGCATCGCCCAGGCCCCAGCTTTGCAGCGTGGGCCGCCAGTGCCAGGCGTCGTGGTCGACGTCGACGGTGCTCACCCGGTCGCCGTCGACCCGCACGACGATCAACCAGCGCACGGTCCGGAACGCGCAGGTGTCTACGTTGCGGGCCTCGCACCAGAGCTGGCCGGGCACCACCCGGGTCATCGCGGCACCCCCGAAGCGTCGAACAGGGCGTCCTGCCGGCAGCCGGGCAGGCCGCTGCGATCCGGATCGCCGCCCGGGACGGGGAGCGGGCCGCTGGGCTCCCAGGTGATCGCCCCGCCGGCGCCCGAATCGGCGGCGGGGCCGGTGGGCAACTCGAACAGGGCCAGGTCGTCGGCGTCGTCGGCCTCGGCGGCGGCGATGATCTGGGCCATCGACACCGACTCTTTGAACGGGTGACCGACCTGCTGCTCCAGCGCCGCGTACTCGGCGGCCAGCTCCGGGTACATCTGCGCGGCCACGGTCAACTCGCGGCGACCGGCCAGGACGCAGAAGACACACGACAGACGTGGCAGCCGCTGGTACGCCGGGTGCCACGGCAGGCCGTGGCGACGGATCTGCTCCCACACCTGGGGCGTCGACCAGCCGAAGATCGGCAGCCAGCGGTGCACGACCCGCTTGGAGTGCTGCACGCCGGGTTGCGCGGCCACGGCCGGGGTGGCCGGCCGGGCGGGGCGGGTACCGACCGCCGGCCGGGCGGGCCGCGCCGGGCGGGCCGCCACCGGCGGCTTGGACCAGTTGGCCGGGTCGTGGCTGAACGCGGCCTTCTTGGCCCGCGCCGGGGACTCCTCCGCGCGGATGCCCAGGCAGTTGAGGATGCGGACCGGGCCGTTGTGCCCGGCCGTGCGCCGCTCGTCGACGGCCCTGGTCATGTACTTGACCACCTGGGCCGTCTTCTGGTCAGACGTGCAGTAGCGCGCGTTGTTCGACGGCCAGGGCGTCTGGTCGCCCTTGCCCTGCTCGCGCAGCCGCTGCGAGCGCGCCGCGATCTGGGCCAGGAGGTCTCCACGTCGGCTGACCACGACGAACCGCAGCCCGAAGTGCCGGGCCTGCGCCCACGCCAGCTCCCGGGTACCCGGGTGCACGACCCGGCCCAGGTCGGCGTAGATGACGACCAGCCGGTCGCGGGGCACGCCCTGCGCGTCGCACAGCTCGACCAGCCACGCGAGCATCGCCTCGGAGTCCTTGCCCGCCGACGAGTTCACGATGATCAGGTCGTAGTCGGCCAGGTTCGGCACCACCACCTGCCGGCCGAACGGGTCGAGCGCCGCCGTCGGCAGGACCAGCGCGCTCACCAGGCACCCCCGGCCGGGTCGGTGGACCTGTGCCGGCGCGGGCCGCTGGTGGTGGGCAGGTCGCGCACGGGGTACCCCTCACGTCGTCGGGCTTCTGGCTGCCGGAGTCCGGGTTGCCGACCCTCGCTCCACTTATAATGATACCCTATGTCTACTGTGGACGGTACCCCCCTCGACGTGGTGGCCTCGGAAGATGCGGCCGGAATGCCGCGCCGCCCGGACCCGCGCGGGTCCGGCCGGCACAGCGCCCGGCGGCACGGTACCGGCATGCCAGTCGAGGATGGCCAGCCGGCGCAGGCCCGTGGTGGTGGCGTCGCGCTTGGTGCGGTGCCAGGACGGGCGCTTGTCACCGGGTAGGCGCAGTTGCCAGACGCCCGCCGCGCCGTAGGGCATCTCGGCCCGGGTGCCCTTGACGACGCTGACCCGCTCGTCCCGGTCGGGGATGGGCGTGTCGGCCGGGGCGACCCGCCTCGGGTCGCACTTGAGGACCGGGGTGGCGCCGCTGAACACCCCGAAGGACAGGGTGTCGAACGTACCGTCGCTCTCGCCGCCGTACACCACCGGCTGGTCTTCGTTCCAGGAGATCACCCGGTCGCCGTCGGCGACCGTGCGGCCCGCCGGGTCGGCGGGCACGGTAGGCGTGCTGGGCTGGTCGGACATGATGCTCCCTACGTCGTCGGGCTTCTGGGTGGAGTCCGGGTTGCCGACCCTCGCTCCATCAATAATGATACCCGATGTCCACTGTGGACGGTAGCCCTTCCGCCCCTTCCACCTGGGAAAAGACCCGGGACACAGCGGCGCCGCCGGCCCCACGACGGGGGCCGGCGGCACCGGGTGAGAGCGTTCAGGCGACCCGGACGGTGGACCGGGCCGGGCGGTACGGGCGGCGCCGCAGCCGCCGCCCGGTCGGGGCGTACACCAGCTCGGTGGCGCTGCCGGCCTGCTCGACGACCAGGGAGATCGTCTCGTCGGCGTTGATGCGCCAGATCCGGGCGGCGCCGACGCCGTAGCAGGCGTCCAGGCACTCGCCGAGGGTGACCGGGCGCCCGTCGCGCCACCGCTCGTAGAACTGGGTGCCCCAACTGAAGCAGTACCGGCCGCTGACCTCGGCGGGCCGGCGTCGCTCGCGTGCTGCCTGCATCGTCGTTCCTTCCTGTCGGGTCAGCGGACCGGGTAGTCGATCTCGCCGCCGCCGTTGATCTCGACGGCCACCACCTCGTCCGGGGTCTCCGAGGTGTCGACGTGCAGGTACAGGTCGCGGCTTCGGCGCTTGACCCCGATCGACACGCCGTGCAGGTCGACCACCACGTAGTCGGTGACGTCCTCGGGCTCCCGATCGGTGTAGGCCCGCAGCCGCAGCGCGGCCAGGGCGCCTGTCTCGGCCGGGCCGGTGCCGACCACCGGCCGGGCGGGTACCGGCGGCCCGTCGTCGTAGAGCAGCGACGAGTCGGGCTCGGCGGCCAGCGCCTGGTAGCCGCGCCGCACCAGCGCCCACTGGGCCTCGGACAGGTCGTCGGGCTCGTGCACCGTGGCGACCGCGACCCGCAGCAGATCCTCGATCTCGTCGGGCGCGTACAGCTCGGCCAGTCGTGCGGCGCCGGCCGGGGCGCGATGCTGGCCGCTCACCGCGCGGACCTCCTACCCGGGCCGGTTGCCCGGCGGGCGGGCAGCGGCGTGACGCCGCACGTCGGGCAGCGGCGCGAGGCGCCGCCCTGGCGCTTGAGCGCGCGCTCGTCGGCGCGGGTGCCGGTCCAGGTGCGGGCCAGGGTCCAGGCGATGCCGGCCGCCTTGACCACGGCGAGTAGCCGGGCGCCCTGCCCGGCCGCGTGTTCGGCCAGACGGTGGTCGAGGTCGGCGGCCCAGCCGGTGTAGTGGCGCGCGTGCCGGTACGGCCGCTCGAAGTGCAGCAGGTAGATCACCCCGACCGTCGTCACCGGCCGGCTCATGATCGGTACTCCAGGGTGCGCAGGTTCATCGGGTGCTCCGTTCGTCGGGCTTCTGGGGGAGTCCGGGTTGCCGACCCTCGCTCACCCATAATGATACCCTATGTCTACTGTGGACGGTAGCCCCGACCGGCGATCCGGCCCGCCGATCCGGACGCCGCGCCGACGGCGGCCGGCAGGCGTTGCGGGCCGGCGCCCGCGCACCCGCACCCGCACTGGCAAGATCACCTCAAAGGCGTGCACCCCGCCCTTCGCCGATCTTGAAAATCGCGCGCCGCGCTCCTACGTCGCGCGGAACCGGACGGCCCGTCGTGGCGGGAGCAAGTTGTAGATCCGGTGACCGGATCTGGACCCGACCGGGCGCGGTCGGCTGTTTGCCCAGGTGAACCGGGGGTCCGGTGGGTACCCGTAACGGGTCCGCTAACGGTGGCGGCAACGCCCCCTGGTCAGGCTCGACGACGTGGCAGGTCACAACGCAGCGGGAGCGGCCACGCGGGCGATGCGGCCGCGTGGCCGCGACCGCACCCATCACCGGCCGGGCCGCCCGCACCGGGTCAACGCCCGCTTCAACGACGCCGAGCTCGCCGAGGTCGAGGCGGCGGCCGCCGCGGTGGGGATGACCCCGACCGGGTTCCTCGCCGAGGCGGCCCTGGCCGCGGCCCGGGGTACCCCGCCGGCGTCGCTGGACCCGGTCCGGGAGGGCCTTGCGCAGTTGCAGGCCGAGCTGTTCGACGTGCGGGTCGCGGTGGGCCGCGTCGGCACCAACCTCAACCAGGCGGTCGCGGCGTTCAACGCCACCGGGCAGGCCCCGGACTGGCTGTCCCGGGCGGTGGCGCTGTGCGAGCGGCGGATGACCCGCGTCGACGCGGTGATCGCGCTGGTCGACGGGCGGCTGCGATGATCCCGAAGGTCGCGCCGCGCGGTACCCGGGTCGGCGGGCTGCTGCGCTACCTGTACGGGCCGGGCAAGCGGGAGGAGCACGTCGACCCGCACCTGGTCGCCGCGTGGGACGGCGCCGGGCCGCTGACCGGACTGGAGCCGCCGGCCGGGCTGGACGGCAAGCTGGACTTCCGGGCCCTGGCCGACCTGCTCGAACAGCCGGTGCGGGCCGGGTACAGCCCGCCGCAGCGGCCGGTGTGGCACTGCTCGGTGCGCAACCACGCCAGCGACCGGCCCCTGACCGACGCGCAGTGGGCGCACATCGCCCGGGAGATGGTGGCCGGCGCCGGGCTGGCCCCGCACGGCGATGACCGGGCGGTGCGCTGGGTCGCGGTGCGCCACGCCGCCGACCACATCCACATCGTGGCCACCCTGGTCCGCCAGGACCGGCGCACCGAGTGGGGCCGCAACGAACGCTGGCGCGCCCAGGCCACCGCCCGGGACCTGGAGGAACGCTACGGGCTGTACCGGGTCGGCCCGGCCGACCGGACCGCCCACCGCCGCCCACACAGCGTCGAGGTGAACAAGGCGCTGCGCACCGGGCGGCGGGAGGTGGCCCGCGACCAGCTGCGCCGGGAGGTGCGCTACGCGGCCGCGGCCGCCGGCTCCGCCGATGAGTTCTTCGGCCTGCTTGAGCAGGCCGGCCTGCGGGTGCGGCTGCGGTTCAGCAGCGTCCACCCCGACCAGGTCACCGGCTACGCCGTGGCGCTGGCCGACCACACCACCGCCGCCGGGGCGCCGGTCTTCTACGGCGGCGGGCGGCTGGCCCCGGACCTGAGCCTGCCGCAGCTGCGCACCCGGTGGGGCGAGGCCCCCGCGCGGCCCGCACCGCCGGCGCCGGCGCAGCAGGCCCAGCTCTACGAGCAGGCCGCCGCGCAGGTCCGCGCCGCCGCCGAGGACATCCGCCGGCTGGCCGGCACCGATCCGGCCACCGCCAGCGCCGCCGCGTACGCGGCCGCGGACACCCTGACCGTGGCCGCCCGGCTGGTCGAGGGCCAGCGCCGGGGCCCGCTGCACCGCGCCGCCGAGGCGCTGGACCGGGCCAGCCGGGAGCCGTACCGGCGCGCGCTGCCGCGCACCCGCCGCGCCGAGGCGCTGCGCTCGATGTCGCGGCTGATGCGCCTGGCCGGGCAGCTGTCCGACGACCACGCGGTGTTCGCCATGCTGCGGATGATCCTGGACCTGTCGCTGCTGGCCGACGCGCTCGCCGAGCTGCGCGACGCCTACCAGCGACTGCACCAGGCGCGGGCCGCTCGCACCGCGGCGCGGCTGCTGCGCGGCGCGGCCGGGCGAGCCGCTAACCCCGCCGGGGCGGTACCGGACGCGGGCGTAACGCCTCCGCTAACCCCGCCGCCAACCCGTCCGTCAACCGGCCACCGGGATCGTCGACGGCAGACCCGGCCGAGCACCACGGGCCGCACCAGATGAAGCCACGGACCCGGGAGGGGTGATGGACCAGATCGGGCACGAGCAACACCCCGACGTGAGCAGCGAGGTGGGCCAGCGCGTCGGGCAGGGCCTGGCCGTGCTGGCCACCCTCGGCGAGGCCGCCGCCCGGCTGGCCGCCGAGGAGATGCGCCGGCGTGAACGCCGCGCCGAGCAGCGGACGGCCGACGAGCAGCAGCGGGAGGAGACCGCGCGGCGGCTGCGCGAGCACGGCGACCGGCTGGCCCAGCACGCGGCCCGCCAACGCGCCCTGCACGACCGGCAGGTCATCGCGCAGGCCGCCGACCCGGACTGGGTGGCCCGCGCCGACCTGCGGGACCTGGCCCGGGTATGGCGCACCGCCCGGGTCCGCGAGCACGACCCCGCGTTCCCGACCTCGCGGGCCGCCGCCCAGACGGTGGAGCAGCGGCTGCGCGAGATGTACCCGCGGCCGATGGACCTCTACGACGAGGCGCTCCGCAACGGCACCCCCCGCGCCGAGGCGATGCGCGAGGCCGCGGCGCAGATGGCCAAGACCCCGCAGATGCGCGCCCACGGTGGCGGCCGGGCCGGCGCCCTGGAGCGCGGCCCCGACGACGGTGCGGTGATCGGCGACGCTGCGTTCGCCGCCGCGCTGTCCGACGAGCAGATCCAGCTCGCGACCGGGGTGGACCCGGCGGCGTACGCGCAGGAACTGGCGCGGCTGGGCCCCGGCGGCGACGCCGCCGCGCAGGCGCTACGCGAGGCGCTGGCCGCCCGGGCCGGGCGGGAGATGGCCCAGGGCCGCGCCGACGCGGCCATCCCAGACGACCCGGCCACCGCCGGCGTCGACGAGCACACCGCGGTCGGGATGCCCCGCAACGCCCGCGACACCGCCGACGCCAACCGCGACACCGCCAACGCCGCGGCCAACGGATCTGGTGCCCGCACCGCCGCGCAGCTGGCCGGCGAGTGGTACCCCGACGGGATGCACCACCCCACGGCGCCACCCGCCCAGTCCGCCGGCAAGCGCCCGGCCAACTCCGCCCCGACCCAGGCACCGAACCGCGCGGCAGGGAGGACACGATGAGCACCCCGGTCCTCGAGGAACCGATCCCCGCCGCCGACCCGGCCGCAGATCGCCCGGTCGACCCGGCCGGCGCCGAGCAGCAGCACCCGCCGCTGTACCCGAGCCTGGAAGTATGGGTGGTCGGCTACTTCACCCCGATGTTCCTGCATCGGGTACCCGGCAACCCGCGGGTGCGCTGGTGCGCGCACTGGTGGGACCACGCCGAGGCGATCGCCCGGCTCACCGTGTTGTGGAACGGCTGGGAGGGCGCCCGGTGGGAGCCGGCCGCCAAACCCGGCTGGTGGCTGGACCTCGACCACCACCTGCCGATCCTGCTCGGCCTGGACGGCCCGTTCCGCAACTGCCGCCAACCCGAGGGCGCCCGCGGCGGCAAGCACGAACCCCAGACCATCCCCGGCGTCGAGCCGGCACCCGAAGGCTGGTGGGACTAAACCGATCCTGGCCGCGTCGGAGAATCCCCCAACCCCGCAGGCTCCGCCCGAGATCCGGGCGGGGCCTGCGCATCTGCTCAGGTCAGCGGCGGGAGGGTCACCCGTCGGCGGGCGAGCCCAGTGCCGGCACCGGCCGGTACGGCTTGCCATCGGCGCGGTGGGTGCGCCAGTACGTCTGGGTCGAGTTCGGACACAGCATGCACCCGATCACGACCGGCTGCCCGGCGGCCGGCGCCCACGCACCGCCCTGGCCGCAGCAGGTCCCCTCGGGTCTGGGGTCGGTGGGCGCGGCGGCTTCGGTCACGCCTGCCAGTGTGCGCCGCAGCAGGCGTGCCGTGGGGGTTGGGCACGCCGCCTGTCCGCACAGTACCGGGTCAGCGGGTGGCCGCCCGGGCGGCGGGCGCCGCCGGCAGGGCGGCCCGCCTCGGCCGGGCGGGCTGGGGAATCGGCCTGGTGGGCCGGGCGGTGCTCGCGGCCTGGTCCTGGCGGGCCAGCCGCGCCGCGGTCATCGCATCGCGGGCCTGGTCGGGGCGGGGCCGCACGACCAGCGCGACCGCGCCGGGCCCGAGCCGGGTCAGGGCGCCGATGGCCGCGGCGGGCCGGCGCCCCTCGATCGCCTCGCGCAGCTGCGCCGGGTTGACCTCGCGCAGCGCCCGCCCGGCCAGCAGGATCTGGGTGGCCGGCAGGTCGAGGCGGTTGACGCCGATCGGGCCGCCGCGCACCGAGCCGGTCAGCGCGCCGTCGCCGGCCCGCCGCGGTGTGCCGGGCAGCACCCGGGCGGCCGCACGCATCGCCGCACCGGGGGCGGTGCCGACGGCCACGGCCTGGTCGTAGACGCTCATCGCCTGCGGGTACAGCTGCCGCAGCCGCTGCTCCACCGTCTCGGCGGCGGCCACCGCCGGCGGGAAGTGCCGCTGGTGCGCCCGGGCGGTGCGCCAGGCGGCGGCCAGGTCGAGCAGGTCGGCGCGGGCCAGCCAGGCCGGGTCGGTGGGCGCGGCGATGATGCGCCGCTGGTGGGCGTCGGGCGCGCCGGCCGGCGCGGGTGGCTGGGCCAGCAACGCCGCGGCGTCGCGGTGCCGCTGGTCGCCGGCGGTGCCCTGCTCGCGCAGGGTGTGGTCGACGGTCAGCGGCGCGAACCACCGGCCGGTGCTGGCGTAGGCGCGGGTGTCGCCGGCCCACGCCACGGCGAACCGGCCCCGCCCGGCCTGCGGCGTGTCCCCGTCGAACGAGGTCAGCACCGCGATGGTGGCGTTGCCCTGGGCGTCGGGCCCGGCCGCGGCGAAGTGTGCGTTGAGCGCGACCCGGGCGATCTGCACGGCCTGCTGCGCCCCGACCACGGTGGCGACCCGGCCGGCCACCTCGGCGGCGAGCTGGGCGGCGGCGCGGTCCGCGGGCGTGTCCGCGAGACCCTCGGCGACTACCCAGGCGGCGTGTCCGGTGGCCGGGTCGTGCTGGGTCCACACGGCGGCCGGTGCCTGCGGCGGGCAGGCTCGGGCGTACTGGTGGCCGACCGCGTCGGGGTCGGGAAATCCGGCGCCGCCCAGCGCGATGGCCGGCCTGGCCGGTACCGGCGCGTGCGGCGCGGCCGGCTTGGCAGCCGCCCCCGCCGGCGCCGGGGCCGGGGTGGCGGCCAGCGGGTCGGGGTCCTCGGCCGGTGGGAAGATCGCCTCGTACACGGTCATCGGGTTGAGCTTCAACCGGGTGGCCAGCTCGACGTACAGCCGCGCCGCCTGTGCCGGGTCGTCCTGCGCTGCCTCGTTGATCAGCGGCGCCACCGCGTGCACCGCGTCCAGCTTGATCAGCATCGCCTCGGTGGTGGGGTCGCGGTCGAAGCGGGCCAGCTCGGCCAGCCGTGTGCGCAGCCGCTGCAGGTGCGGGGCGAGGCGGTGCTCCAGGACCAGGTCGACCAGCGGCGCCCGGGCCCGCTGCAAGCCGGCGAGGGCGTCCTTGGGGCCGGCGGCGACCAGGGCCGCCGGGTCCGCCCCGGCCGGCAGCGCCATCGCCTCGACTGGCCCGGGCCAGCCGCGCAGCAGCTGGTAGGACTTGTCGATCGCGGCGGCGCCGGCGGCGTCGGCGTCGAACGCGGACACGATCGGGGTACCCGGCGGCACCGCCGCGCACAGCAGCGCCACCTGCTCGGCGGTCAGCGCGGTCCCGCACGGCGCGACCGCCAGGTACGGGTCCGGGTAGCGCTCGGCCGGTACCGACAGCCGCAGCCGGGCCACCGCGACCACGTCGGCCGGGCCCTCCACCAGCATCACCGCGCCGGGCTGCACGTCGCCGCCGAACTGCTCGGCCAGCCCGTACAGGCTCAACTTCTTCTGGTAGATCGCGGTCGTGGTGGTGTTGCGGTACTTCGGGGTGTCCAGCCGGCCGGACAGGTCCCGGCCGGTGAACGCGATGACCTGCCCGGTCCGGTCGCGGATCGGGAAGATCACCCGGTCGCGGAACACGTCGATCAGGTTGTTGTTGCGGGCGGTGGTGACCAGCCCGGCGGCGAGCAGCTCCGCGTCGGTGAAGTCCTTGCTACGCAGGTGGTCGCGTAGCACGGTCCAGCCGGTCGGGGCGTACCCGATCGTCCATGGCGCGGCGTGCGCGGTGGCCGCGACGATGCCGCGGCTGCGCAGGTACGTCAACGCCCGGGGCTCGTCGATCAGGTGCGAGCTGTAGAAGTCGTTGGCGGCGCGGTGCGCGGCGAGCAGCCGGGCCGGGTCCGGGGCGGCGTGGCGGGTCATGGCCGCCTGGCCGAGCCACGAAACTGCGGCACGCCCGGCCGGGCGGTGCGGGTCGCCGCGCCCGGGCCACCGGTGCCGCCCGGACCGGCTCCGCCGCTGTCTTCGGCGCTCACCTCCCGGACGGCCGTCGGCACCGCCCGGTCGGGCGCCGGGCCGGCACCGGTGAGCACCGCGGGTACCGGCGTGGCCGGCAGCCGGACGCCGTCGGCGGCCAGCTCGCCGAGCAGCCGTTCCCGGTCGGCGGCGTCGCTGATCTGGGCGACCGCCGCCGCGGTGTCGGCGGACAGCGTGGCCGCGCCTGGCTGGCGGAACCACGGCAGCAGCTCGAGCATGGCCGGGCGGGCGCCGGAGGCCAGCAGGATCGCGGTTCCGCGCTTGAGGGCCCGCACGTCTTCGGGGCCCATGATGCGCTGTCGGCGTACGGACACTTGCCGGGACAGGTGACCGGTGCCGTCGCGGGTCAGCGAGAGGGTGGCCACGTCGTGCTCACCGATGAGGGCGGACACGTCGGCGGCGAAGCGGGGGTCGTCGCCGCCGGCGCCGACGAGCTTGACGGTGGCCGCGCCCCACAGGGTGCCCATGCCCCGCTCGCCCCATACGGTGGTGCCCTGCTGGTAGGTCTGCAGGATGGTGACCAGGATGATGCCGCGCCCGCCGTAGTGGCTGTAGAGCTGCGGCAGGTCGGCGAGGGGGCAGATGTTGGCGGCCTCGTCGAGCATGCACAGCAGGGGCGGGTCCAGCCGCCCGCCGCGGGCCTCGGCGCGCAGCACGCCGTAGCGCATCACCTGGTCGGTCAGCGCCGCGACCAGCGGCCCGGAGGATCCGGCGCCGTCCTTGGACAGCAGGTACAGCGTGTCGCCCGACGTGGGGAACCCGCCGGGGTCGAACCGGTCGACGCCGGCGTCGGCCGGCGGGTTGACCCAGGCCATGATGCGGGGGTCTTGCAGGCACTTCGCGGCGGTGCGGGCGGTCTCGTAGATGCCGTCGCGGGTCTCCGGTGCCCCGTTCTGCCGGCCGCGCAGCGCCCGGGCGACCTCCGGGTAGCCGTGGGCGAACAGCAGCGAGACCGGTTCGTCGTCGTTGGCGTCGGCCAGCCACGCCTGCACATCGGACAGTGCCCCACCGGACGCGGCGGCGGCCAGGAAGAACGAGGTGAGCAGGTCCTCGGCCGCCAGCAGCCAGAAGTCCTCGCCCTTGTCCCGGCGGATCGGCTGGACGAAGTGGCTGGCCATCCGGGCGGCGTCCTCCACCGACCGCACCGCGGCCAGCAGGTCGACCCACCAGGTCTGCGCGACCCGGGTGATGCCCTGCGGGTCGAACACCCAGACCCGGCCGGTGGCGGCCCGGGCGGTGTGGGTGGTGGCCCACACGTCGGCCCGGTTGGAGGTGGCCAGCACCGCGCCGGGGGCGGCCAGGATCAGCGGGACCGCGATCGCGGTGGTCTTCATCGCCCGGGGCCCCATCACCGCGAGGACCCCGTCCTCCCAGGACGCGCGCAGCACCGGGCCGCGCCGGCCGGGCAGCATCATGGTGCCCAGCGTGATGCCGAGGTCGGCCGGCTTGAGCCGCTTGGCCGGCACGTCGGCGAGGCTGGGCCGCAGCTGCCGGGCCCGTTTGGTGACCCCGGCCGGGGTCAGGTCGGCGACCTCGTGCGGGCGGGCCAGCGACGGCAGCGCATCCCCGGCGTGGGTGCGGCGGCGCTCCCAGATGATCCAGCCGACGGTCACCGGCCCGGCGGCGGCGGCCACCAGCACCCCGTACACCACGGCGACGAGGGCGTGGTTGACGTGCGGGTACAGCAGCGCCCACCGGCCGGACAGCAGGTCGCTGACGAAGCCGGTACCGAACCCGGGTCCGCCCGGGCGGCCGGTGGCCGCCGCGGCCAGGGCACCGGCGGCCCACGCCAGCCAGGCCAGCGCGATCGCCCCCCACAGGGCGCCGAGCAGCACGAACGGGGTCAGCGGCATGGTGCCGGCGCTGGAGCGGGGCTGGACCGGGTGCTGCGACATGCTCATGGCGCACCTGCCCGCACCGCACCAGCCCGGTCGCCACCGGCCGGTACCGTGCCCGCCCGCATGGCCATGTCGGTGTCATAGAGGCGCCACTCGTCGCCGACCAGGCTCAGCGCCACCGGCAGGCCGGGCCGCTCCCCGGTCTTGATCAGGTACTTGCCGCGGCCGGGGTGGACGCTGCCGGGGAACAACGCTTCCGGCGCCGCCCAGGACGACACCATCTCCCGCTCCGGCGCGGACAGCCGGGTGATCTGGTTGATCCGGTCCAGCTCCCGGCCCGGCAACGCTGCCATGATCTTGATAGCGGCCCGCTCGAAGAAGCCGCGGGCCTTGGCCCGGTCCTCCTCGGTGGGCAGCGCGTCGAGGTCGTCCAACGAGTGGGTGATCATCAGGCTGGCCATGCCGCGTTGGCGGTTGAGCCGGGTCAGCGCGTCGGCGTGGTCGACCAGGCCGGGCGCGCCGCGCAGGGCCCGCCACAGCTCGTCCATCACGCCGAAGAACTGGCGGCGGGGCGCCAGGCCCTGGTCGGCGAGCACCGCGGCGGCGTCGACGACGCCGAA